>Ga0315314_1000673_pt1 | contig 34955 bp, 46 predicted proteins | sample TDP9_MG_FD_203631 | JGI IMG/M metagenome (GOLD analysis project Ga0315314, IMG submission 203631) | Freshwater sediment microbial communities from Lake Towuti, South Sulawesi, Indonesia - TDP9 | ecosystem: Environmental > Aquatic > Freshwater > Lake > Sediment | place: Indonesia: South Sulawesi... | reverse complement strand
GTTATTCACAGGTTGGATCCGCGAGTTAAATTCTTCTACGTTTGCGTCTTGTTTGTGATGGCTATTATGTTCAGCGAGTTGCTGCCTCTAATCCTGCTATTTTTCGTTCCGTTGCCCTTTGTTTTGGTGGCTGGCGTCCAGCGGGAATGGATTCGATCTATGAGAGGTGCCTTATTCTTGGCGGTCATCATTTTTCTATCCAACTTTCTTTTCACGTACTTCTATACTCAATATCCTAGGGCGCCCTCAGCATCTCTGCTAGAGTATTCCTTCGCCATGACCCTTCGTTTCATAGTTTTGGTAAGTTCCTTTTCCATATTCTTTCTAACAACTTCCCCAGACCATTTGGGTTTGGCGCTGGAACAAAGTCACGTTCCATACGAGTTTTGCTTCGCCTTCACCACCGCGGTTCGTTTTGTTCCTGTTTTGGCTGAGGAGGCCCAAACCATTATGGATGCTCAGAAGGCTAGGGGCCTAGAACTAGAGCGTGGAAACTTCATAAAAAGGGTGAAAAATTACATTCCCATTCTTATTCCGCTTATAGTAGGTGCCATCAGAAGAAGTTTAGAGTTGGCAGAGGCCATGGAGTCTCGGGCTTGGGGAGCAAGCGAAAAACGCACAAACCTCTACGTGCTCGAGATGAAGAGGGCGGATTACAGCCTGGCGTTAGGTTCCGTTCTCATGTTGATTTTCGTCATCTACATTCGGCTTTTCCTTCCCGTTCCTTCACTAGCCGTGTTATTAAGCGTTTGATTCGTCCCAAAGTGATCGGTTTGTGTCAAATCAACTTTTGTGCCGCTTTGCCAATAAATTTACTGGATGGTGAATTCCATGTCAATGAAGTTTCGGGTTATCGTTGATGAGCGGGAAAAGCCTTCTGGAGTTCCCGTGTTGCTTAGAGAGTTTGGTTTACAAGTTGAGTACCGAATGCTGGACGTAGGCGACTATGTGGTTTCTTCGGAGTGCGCCGTCGAGCGAAAAGGGGAAAGAGACTTCCTTAAATCTTTATATTCTGGCAGGCTTTTTGATCAGGCTCATCGACTATGCGAAATCTATGATCGTCCAGTCTTGGTAGTTGAGGGAAAACTACCCCTTTTTGTAGGGGAAATGGCCAAGCCTCGAGTTTTCTGGGGCGCCCTAACCACGCTAGCCTTTGAATATGGCTTAAGCGTGTTTTTTACCGCCGACGCTAGGCAAACCGCCGATTTAATCTACACCCTAACAAAGCGTAAAGGGCTTGTTCGACCGAGGTTTCCCCTAATTCGTAAAAAGCTTAAGGTAAGAAGCTTGGAGAAAAATCAGCTCTTCTTAGTTTCTAGCCTCCCAGGCGTTGGACCTAAACTCGCCGACCGTGCCCTCAGAAGATTTGGAACGGTTCGCAGAGTTTTCTCAGCTTCGGTGGCAGAGTTTTCTTCGGTGGATGGAATTGGAAGGATAAAGGCTGAAAAAATTGCTGTAATCTTGGATGCCCATTATCATCCAGCCGAAATACCGCCCAAACAACTTCGCCTTTGATAAGACCAGAAAATTTTTAACCAATAGGATAGAATTGCCTCTACCGGGGGCAAAACCTTGAAGTGGTTGAGGGCTGCGTCGAAAGAAATCTTGGAGGGCGCTCAAAAGGCAATAGATGAGCTTGACGTGAACCGGGTGGAGAAGCTCATCCAGATGATTTTGGATGCGAAGGAAAAGAAGATTTTTGTTGTCGGCGTTGGGCGAAGCGGGTTTGTAGGACGAGCCTTCGCTCTGAGGCTCATGAACTTAGGATTTAATGTTTACTTTTTGGGCGAAACCATCACTCCAGCCGCTGGAAAAGAAGATTTAGTCATAGCTATTTCCGGTTCGGGCACAACCAAGTTTGCCCTAACCGCGAGTTCGGCTGCAAAAGAAATTGGGACAAAGGTGGCTGCAGTAACGTCGTATCCCGAGTCTCCTCTTGGAGACCTTGCTGACATCGTTGTGCCCATTGGAGGTCGAACAAAGTTGGGTTGGCCCAAAGAGGAAGATTACCTAGCTAGACAGATTCTCGGTGAACGCGAAACCTTGAGCCCCCTTGGATCCATATTCGAAAACAACTGCATGGTCTTCCTTGACAGTCTGGTTGTAGAGCTCATGCATAGGCTTGGAAAAACAGAAGAGGAGATGAGGAAACTCCACGCCACCATCGAGTAAACCTTAAAAGTTGCGGCTATTTATCGTGCTTGAACTGCAGAGACAAAAGGGGTAGATTAACATTCGCAAAAAGTGGAAAAAGAAGCGAGTGCGTCGAACGAAAAAGAAAAGGGAACGAAGACGCCAGAGGTACAAGTAGGAAGCGTTTTAAAACTACAACTAAACCTTGTCTAATTCGAATTCTTCATGAATCGCCCTAACAGCCTTTTCTCCATCGATTTCCTTAACTACAAATGAAATGTTGAGTTCAGACGATCCCTGGGCTATCATGCGCACGTTTATTCCTTTTCGCGCAATTGCCGTGAATATTCTAGAGGCTACTCCGGGCGTGCCCTTCATGCCGGCGCCCACGACAGCAACTACGCAAACATCGTCTTCCGTCATCACTTCGCGTATTAACCCCCTACCCAGAAGGGCTATTTCCAGCGTGCTGATAGCCTTCTCTAATAAGCTTCTCTGGATTATGAAGGAAATATTCGCTTCTGAAACGCTTTGCGAAATCATTAGGATGTTAATGTTTTCTTTTCCAAGTACATCGAAAACTTTTGCAGCTGTTCCCGGGGCGCCAACCATACCAGCTCCGCTGACATTAACCAGCGCCACATCTTTAACTAAAGTTATGGCCTTCAATACGTCTCCAGGTTTGATTCTCTGTTCCTTAACTATGAGAGTTCCCGGGTTTTCTGGATTGAAGGCGTTTCTTATTCGGACGGGTATATTCTCTTCCATAGCTGGCTCCAAGGCTCTCGGATGCATAGCCTTTGCCCCGAAGATAGCCATCTCTGTTGCTTCTTGAAAGGAAATTTGAGGCATGGTTTTCGCCGAGGGAACAATTTTTGGATCAGAGGTCATCAACCCGTCTACGTCGGTCCATATCCAAACTTCATCTACGTCTAGTGCGGCTCCTAGAATGGTGGCTGTGTAGTCAGAGCCTCCTCGACCGAGGGTTGTGGTTACGCCGTCTTGAGTTGCGGCTATGTAACCCGTCACCACTGGAACAATTCCTTTTCCAAGTAAAGGCTCAATTTTTTCTCTAACCTGATGCTTGGTTACGTTCATAAGGGGGCTGGCTTCTCCAAAGTTGGAGTCAGTCACTATCCCTGCATCCTTTCCAGTGTAGTGTTGGGTGTTTAGTCCTAAGTCTCGTAGGATCCCCCAGACGATAGGCGTTGATAATCTTTCTCCGAAGGATAAAACATAATCTTTTGATTTCGGGGTTAGCTCACCAAGATAGATGATTCCTGTTAAAACTTTTTCAAGCTCATCAACCGTTGCTTTAATTATTCGTTCTAATTCCTCTCGTATGAGCTTGTTTTCAATAGCCTTTCTTGTGGCTGCCAAATGTTTTTGGGCAATTTCTTTTTTAAATTCATAGACGTAGTCTCGGTTTCCGTTTTTTGCCTGCTCCGAAGCTTCAACCAGCTTGTCTGTAATCCCTTTTAACGCCGAAACCACAGCAACAATCGCGTATCCTTGACCAACGTAGTTGGCAATTAAATTGGCGATGTGCCGAATATTTTCGCCGCTTGCTACGGATGTGCCTCCAAACTTCATAACTATCCTTTTCAAGTCACTTCACGCTACCATTCTGGTTGCTAAGTTTTGTTTTATGTCTAGCAGGTCCCTTAATATGGCGCTGGCGGTCTCCATGCCGCCGGCTCCCCGCCCTATGAGGGTTTCCTCGCCAGCAAACTCTGAAACGAATGTTACGGCGTTAAGGACTCCTCCAACGCATAGGGGATCATGTCTGGATATCTCGGTGGGCATGACCTTCAAATCGTCGTTAATGGACCCTATAAGCTTAATTGTGCAGCCCTTCTTGGCAGCTTCTTCTAAGGCTTGTAACGTAACGTTGCGTATGCCCTGAATTTTCGCATTCTTTAAGGTGACTTTTTTGTTCATTATCCAGTTTGCCATGATGACCAGTTTGCAGGCGGCGTCCAATCCGTCGACGTCCATTGTTGGATCAGCCTCGGCGTATCCAAGCTTTTGGGCGTTCTTAAGGGCATGTTGAAATGGGATATGTCTTTCGTCCATTTCTGTTAGAATGTAGTTTGTTGTTCCGTTAAGTATTCCTCTGATGGAGATGATTCTGTCTCCTAACAGGCATTTTTTAGCTAAGTCTAGAACTGGTGTTCCGGCGCCAACGGTTCCGCTGAACCTTAGATAGACCCTGTTGTAGTCGGCTAGCTCGGTTAGGGCTGGTAGGGCTAGGGCGAGGGGTCCCTTGTTTGTGGTAACCACATGTTTTCCACTTCTAAATGCGGCTTTGATGTGGGTTAGGGCGGGTTCTCCGTCTTTAATGTTGGTGGGAGTTGCTTCAACCATGGCCTCAGCTTCAACAGACTCTATCACATCCAACGCTGACATGTCGGGATGCCCATCTTCAGGACTAAGCGCCACCGTTCCCTTTTCAGTCTTCAGAGACAACATTTTCTCCAAATCTAGTCCCTTCGGGTTTACGGCGGCTCCTCCCCTATCTACGATAGCCACAACCCTTGGACGAAAACCATGATTTTTGATAAGCTCTGCTTCTCTACGTAGGAGTATTCGTGCGAAACTCTGGCCGACAACTCCACAGCCTATCAGAATTATTCTCATCGCTGGTCACCTGGAAACTACAGTTGCTGGAATAATCCTGGAAAGTCCTAGAAGCTTCTCGATGGATTCCATTTCTGCTTCAACCTCAAAGGGCTTTTCACTTATCTTCATTGCGACGTCGGGGTCCTTTAGCCCATGACCAGTTGCCACGCAAACTATAATCTCGTCTTTATCGATTTTTCCAGATTCAAATAGTTTCTTTAGACCAGCAACTGAAGAGGCGCTTGCCGGTTCCACGAATAGACCCTCAGACCTGGCAAGCATCTTTTGGGCTTCTAAGATTTCTTTGTCTGTCACGGTTTCCGCCGTGCCTTTAGACTCCCTTATGGCTCTTAAGGCTTTTTTCCAGCTAACCGGGGCTCCGATTCTTATGGCTGTTGCGATGGTTTCAGGTTTATTTATGGGCACGATTTGGTTGCTTCTGTTTTTGATTGCCTTTGCTATGGGCGCCGCGCCTTGGGCTTGGATTCCGGTCATTTTTGGAAGTTTTTCTATTAGGTCAAGTTTATGAAATTCGGTGAAGCCTTTCCATATGGCGCTTATGTTGCCGGCGTTGCCTACGGGTAACACCACTCTATCTGGCGCTTCTCTGTTCAGTTGGTCGCAAATTTCATAGGCTAGGGATTTCTGCCCCTCCAATCTGTACGGGTTAATGGAGTTAAGGAGGTAGACTTCCCTATGCTTTTCCGACAATTCCAGCACCATTTTCAAAGCTTGGTCAAAATCCCCTCGAATCTGCACAACTTTCGCTCCGTAAACCATGGCTTGCGCCAGTTTTCCATAGGCAATTTTGCCGGATGGTATGAGGACAATGCATTGGAGTCCTGCCTTGGCAGCATAGGCAGCTAAGGAGGCGGAGGTGTTGCCGGTGGAGGCGCAGATGACGGTTTTCATGTTGAGTTCCACAGCTTTAGTTATTCCAGTGGTCATACCTCTGTCCTTGAAGGAGCCCGTTGGATTTTCACCTTCATTTTTCACGTAGAGGCGTCTAAATCCCAGAAGGTTTCCTAGGCGCTGGCATGAGTGAAGTCCGGTTCCCCCCTCGTTTAATGAAACTATTTTTGAGGGGTCGCGAATCGGCATGAAATCCTTGTATCGCCATACTGACAGGGGCAGGGTTTGCCAGTTGCTTTTTTCGAGTTTCGCCTTTATGATGTCGTAGTCGTATTTGACTTCCAGTAGGTCTCCGCATCGTTTGCATGAGTAGAGAATTTCGTCTGCGTCGTATTCTTGTCCGCAGGCTATACAGGCTTGGTGTATCATTATTCCACCTCTAGTAGGGAAACTCCTTTTCCAGGTTTTGTGCATATGGTGGTGGCACTTACACCAGCGGATTTAAATCCTTCTTCCATGGCTTCGGCAACTTTAGAGGCATCAGCCTTGTCTGTGTTTAGTATGGCTATCATTGCGGGTCCGGCGCCGCTGATGGCTACGCCACATGCACCTGCTTTTAAGGCTCTTTCTCTAACTTCTTGATAGCCTGGAACTAGGAATGCTCTGGCGGGTTCAACAACCGCGTCTGCCATGGATTTTCCTATGAGGTCTACGTTGCATGTGGCGAAACCAGCAGCCATGGTGGCAGCGTGTCCTACATTATGAACAAGTTTCTCTATTGAAACGGTTTTTGGTAACACTGAACGAGCCTTCTCAGTTTTCTTAGGTGGCGTAGGCACTTTTGGAATGGCTATACACACGCCTAGATTTGGCGGAGACTCCAGACGGATGACCTCTAATGGACTGTAAGACTTGATTATGATGAAGTTGCCGTGGATGGCGGCGGAAACGTTGTCCGCGTGTTCGAAGCCAGCTGAGGCTATTTCGCCCTTGGCAGCCAATCGAATCAACTGCTTATGGTCTAGTTTGAGGTTGAACAAATGGTTTAATCCGAAGGCAACTGCTGCCGCTGAGGCTGCGCTGCTGCCTAAACCTACGCTAGGTAGGATTCCCTTTTCAAGGTTGATCATGAGTCCTGTTTTTAAAGAAAATTCTTCTAGGATTTGTTTGGCGACGACTCCTGCTGTGTTCTTCTCGGGGTCTGTGGGTATAGTATCCGCGGCTAGGCCTGTAACCTTGATTTTAATGCCTTTGGAGAAGGGAGCTATTGTGACTTTGTCGCTTGGGTTTTCAAGGGCTAGGCCGAAAACGTCGAAACCTGGACCTAGGTTGGCGGTTGTGGCCGGGGCTTTGACAACTACTTTGTTTGGTGGTGATGCACCGCGTTTCCTTCCAGCTCGTAGAGTGATATTGAAGCCTCCCTATTAAAGTTACGTTTTGCTATAATAATCATGTTTTGCATGTCGCCCAGTTTCGCTAACGCGGTTCCATCTATTCCATGACGAAAAACGATTTCAGATACGAATTTCAAATTCATAATGTTTTTCTAAAAACCTCGATACTGATGTAGAACATGGGAAGAAATGATAGAAAAAATGAGGCTGACAACCATCTGGGTTTCGCCAGATACTTACAGAAAACTTCTTGAGATTGAGAGAGTTTTAGTGACGAAAAATAGTGGCACCACAAGTCCTGACGATGCTGTAAGGGAACTGATAGAATTTTGGAAAAAACATCAGTCTCAGATAAAAGAGATGTTCATAAGTTTATAACTTCTGGTGATTCTTGTTTAAAATTCCGTTAGACTTCGCAATTACTCTTTATTTCTCGTCCTCTTACCGATTGATTAAAATTAGATTACAACGTTACCTTTTCTAGTGTCTCCATGACTAGAGTTGCCATTGTAAAGGGAACAAATCCTCAGGATATGACGGTTAAAGCCTTAGAAATGGTAAATGCGGATAAGGTCCTCTCAGAGGAAAAGCCCATTCTGATAAAGCCCAACTACATAAACGCAAAGCACCCGTCAACAGGAATCACCACTGACAGCAGAGTCATCGAGGGCGTAGTCAAATTCTTGAAGCAACATAACGCGAAAGAAATCGTAATTGGCGAGGGAAGCGGATTCGCAGACACCTTTGAAGCCTTCCAAGTCGCCGGCGTAGACGCCGTGGCAGAAAGATGGAACGTAAAACTAGTCGACCTTAACAAAGACGAATTCGTCGAGGTTAGGCCCCCAAACCCGTTGGCCTTGAAAAAGGTGAAGATAGCCAAAACCGCCCTAGAGAGCGCAATCATCAGCGTTCCAAAACTTAAGCCCCACAGATTGGCTCGCGTCACCTTGAGCCTAAAGAACATGATGGGAGCAGTGACCCCTAAAGGTGCAATACACAACCCTTTAAGCGAAAAAATCGTTGACCTAGCTTCAATAATAAAACCAAGCGTGGCAGTCATAGATGGAATAATCGCCGGAGAAGGCCACGAAACAAGTGGAAACCCCGTGGAGATGAACCTAGTTATTGCGGGAACAGACCCTGTTGCCGTAGACGCCGTTGGCGCGGCAGTAATGAGTATACCTCCAGAAAGCGTCAAACACCTACGCTTAGCGGAAGAGAAGGGGCTTGGAACATGCGATCTAGAGGAGATAACGGTGCTAGGCGAACCCATAGAGAAGGTGAAGAAGAAGCTTAGAACATCCTTCTTATCCAGATTTCTTGTTCATCTAGGCTAATATGCAGAACATTAATTATCCAGATTTTGGTCTTCTAGGGGTTATGGAAACGCTGAGCTTCATTGCCTCTGTAGTCTTTTGGAGCGCTACCGGAGCTTTGTCCCCCGGTCCTTTATTTTTCGCCGCTATTTCGCATGGCCCTAGGTCAGGAGCTAGAAGTGGCCTCGCTCTTTCCATAGGGCACACTTTGGTCGAGTTCCCCCTTGTTGTTCTGTTGGCAATTGGTCTTCTCACAGTTGCAAATCAGCTGATCGCCAAGCTATCAACGGGAGTCGTGGGGGGGATAGCCCTTCTTCTCTTCGGCATAATTCAGATACGTGATTCCCTTTCCCCTAGATTTGGCACGCCCAGATCCAGCGGATTACCTTCTTGGAACCCTCTGCTGATAGGGCTTGTCTTAACTGGTTTGAATCCATTCTTTGTAGTTTGGTGGTTCACAGTCGGACTGGACAAACTGATTCTTCCATCTCTATCACTGCTGGTGTTTGCGTCTCTAGCTGGCGTCGTGGTCATGTATGTTTGTCATGTGTGGATGGATTTCGCTTGGCTTATAATCGTGGCTCATTTTACGCGTGTAGGAACCAACGTGGCGGGCACCAAGTGGTATAGAATAGTCATGATGTTATTCGGACCAGTCCTAATTTGCTTTGGACTCTTAGGTTTATACCAAGCTTATCTTGCTTTGTCAATTCTATGAGTCTAAGGACTACCTAAGTCAGCAGAAAAGGACTCCAAAACCAGTGAATGGATGCGGCAAAATTTTAATTTTGGTTTTTCATTTTTCCTCAAGGGGGAATGCTGGTAAATGTCTGAACGAAGACGAAGAAGGCGGTTTTTTGACCTCTTCGGCTTTGATGAAGATTTTCTGTTTGGGCAAGAACCAGCTGAGGGTGGGTCCGGGTATTCCATTTCTGTAACAGATGATGAAAAGGGCAAACCCGTAGTTCAGGTTAAGACTTATGGGGACGTAGACGTGGCGGAGTTGCGCAGGGACATAGAGCAGCGGTATCCGAGGGCTAGGATTGAGGGTTGGAGAAAAAACCCTTGGATTAGGATAGTGGATGAGGAAGAGGAGAAGAAGCTAGGGACGAGAAGGAGCCTTCAATGAAAAGTTAAAAAATAAATCATAATTTGACCAGACGTGTCCTAAAATTATATGCGGACTCTAATTTTCAGCCTTCCACCCAAAAATCAACTGTGAGACGCGAGATTAAATATAAGTTATCAATCACCTTTATATGTTTAGCTCCTTTCGGAAATGATACGACTTTTTAATGGCGACACCGACAATATTTTGTTAGGAATAAAAGATGAGCGAAAGAAAAGGGGAGAAAAGGGCACTCTATCCGCCCCCAGTACCAAGAAGACCGGAAAGGCCAGAGGAAAGGAGGTGGCCGTCGCCAATCCCGTTGCCCATGGTTCCACCAGAAGATGTTGGCAAAGTGCTCAAACAGATTCTAGACCGGCTGGATGCCATAGAAAAGCGACTGGAAAGAATAGAAAAATTGCTAGCGGAAAAAAGGCCTCTCCCATAAAACGACGCGGAAATCGCAGAGAACAGAAACAGCGTCTAATAAAAGGAGAATCCAAGCCGTTTTCTAACGTATTTTCCTGTGATGGGGATAGGCTGACCGCACTTTGGACATTTCTCATCATCAGCAACCTTGTATCTCACTATTGTGTAGCCCAGTCGCTGGATGAGTTCTTCTCCACAGTTGGGACAGTACGTATTCTCGTATCCATGTCCTTGAACGTTTCCAAGGTAAGGATAAAGAACTCCGGCTTTCCTGGCCATTTCACGGGCCTTCTCCAGCGTTTCAACTTTTGTGGGCGGGTTATGGAATTTGTAGGCTGGGTAATACCGGGTGAAATGTAAGGGTGTTTCCGGTCCCACCTCCTTCAAGTGTTTCTCTATCACCCATCTTAGACAATCTTCATCGTCGTTGACGTCCGTGACCACCAAATTCACGATTTCCACGTGAAAACCCATCTGCTTGGCTTCTCCAGCGTTTCTCCAAACCTTCTCCACGTCTGCTCCGCCACAGTATTTCTGGTAAGTCTCGGCGTCGCCTTTCAAATCTATTTTAAGCCCGTCCATGCCTGACTCCCTCAGCAGCCTCAAGGCTTCTAAGGTCATGTAGCCGTTGGAAACGTAGCAGCAGTAAAGCCCCTTTTCGCGACCTATCCTAAACACGGGAACAACCCAATCCGTCAAGATAGTGGGTTCCTGAAAACTTACGCATAGGCCGTCGTCCCCTTCCCGAAGAGTCACCTCAACAATTTTCTCGGGAGAATAATAGTTTGATTTGGCGGGGTTAGGTTCAGTTTTTGACAGGTGAAAATTTTGGCACCAAATGCAGTCGAAGTTGCATGACCATGTGGAGAAGGTTAGGGCTGTTGAGCCGGGCCAGTAGTGGAAGAAGGGTTTGATTTCTATAGGTCTGCTTTCTAGGGCGCTGAGGTCTCCATAAACCAACGTGTAAAGCTTACCGTCTACGTTCATTCTAGTCTTACAAAATCCTTTCAGGCTAGATGAAATCAAGCATCTTCTCTCGCACAATCCACATCTAACCTTATCCCCCTTCAGTTTCTCGTAAAGGAGGGCTTCGTGAACCGTAGAATACTGCAGTAACTTCTGCACTTCCAACACTATGTATAGATGAGATAATTAGAGGTTACATAACCTTTTCAGAAAGTTTTGGCTATCCTTTTCTCAGCCCCGTTCGAGCAATCAGAATTTGGAAGCGAAAGAAAAGGGGGTGAGGTTACCTAGATAAGTATCGCCACGATAGAAACAATCCAATCGTTGAGAAGATTAGTGCAAAACCAGCGAGAAACGTATAGTCAAACATCAATTGTGTCATGTCTGTCTGGAAGAGTATAAGTTGCCGAGCTGCATCGGTTACATAAGTTATCGGGTTTATTTTTGCAAACGCTTGCAGCCAGTCAGGCATCATTTTTGTCGGAAAAAGTGCGTTGCTCCCAAAGAGTAATGGAAGGTTTAGCAGGTTTACGACTGCCATCTGCGTTTCCCACCTGGTTGACCGAATGGCTATGAGTATGAAGATTGATGAGAGTCCAAAGCAGACTAGGAATAATGCTGCAAATACACCGAAGATGCTTAACACATTAAAGTTTGGACCCAACTTTAGACCCAACAGAAACGCTACCAAAAGCACTATGCTGGCTTGGATCAACGATCTCACAACAGCAGATAAGACTTTCGAGAAGATTATTGAACCTCTTGCAACTGGCGTGCTGAGGACTTTATCGAGAAAGCCTAGCCGCCTATCCCATACTATTGACATACCGCTGAACATAGCTGTAAACAAGACAACGAAAGAGAGTATTCCAACCGACATGAAGGAGAAGTAGTCAGAAGTTCCGAAGGTTTGCTTCATTATTAGCCCTGGGTCGAATCCTGGCGGCAGTGGAAACGACGAGCCTGTAAAGATGGAACCAATGTTCATAGCTTTGCCAAAAAGCCCCATCCATATCACTGGCTGAATTATTGACATGAAAAGTAAAATGGGCTCTTTATACCATTTTTTAAGTTCTCTGTTGGTCAGAGCCCACAGCCCATGTAAGGGATTTTTCGAGTTTTGGTTTGGTGTGATCATTGATGGCGTGCCCTCCTCAATGCTATTCTTTTGCTGACCATGTTTGCTGAAGTTTCCTCTTCTTCCCTCATTGTTTTACCCGTGTATTCAAGATAGACTTCGTCAAGCGTAGGTTTTGTCAGTGAAAGTTTGGTGACTTTGTAGCCTTTCTCCATCAACAAATTCAATATTTGTGGCGCCGTTTCTTCCCCATTTTCGACTTTAACTCTGTAAATGTTATCTTGTTTTTTCACTTCCTTCACTTTAGATGATGTTTCCATCAAACTTGTTATGTCCGCGTCTTTCTGTTCTATAGTTAACGTCATTATGTCGCCACCGAGACTTTCTTTCAACGCGTTTGGCGCGTCAAGCACAATTATTTTGCCCTTGTCAATTATCGCTATTCTATCGCAGAGGTTGTCCGCCTCCTCCAAATAATGAGTGGTCATGAACAGGGTCATGCCGAATTCTTCTTTCAGCCGTTTAATGTAGCCCCAAGTGGCTATTCGGGTTTGTACGTCTAGACCAAGCGTTGGTTCGTCTAAGAACAATACTTTCGGGCGATTTATTAGTCCACAAGCCAGCTCGAGTCTTCGTCTCATACCTCCAGAAAAGGTTTCAACCTTTTTGTCCTTGAAATTTAAAAGTTCCACTAACTCGAGGAGTTCATTTGCTCTTTCTTTAGAAACGCCTCTTGGAATGCCGTAAAGGTCCGCGCAGAGCAGGATATTCTCAAGTCCAGTGAGGTCTTCATCAGCAGTGTATTCTTGTGGTACAACACCAATGCAGTTTCTAACGTCACTCGGTTGCTTTCTCACGTCGTAGCCGCATATTCTGGCATTTCCCTCTGTGGGTTTTAGAACTGTTGTGAGCATGTGAATTGTTGTAGTTTTTCCTGCGCCGTTGGGTCCCAAGAAGCCGAATATCTCGCCTTCCTCTACCAAGAAGGACACGTGGTCGACGGCTACGAGGTTTCCGAAATGTTTGGTGAGGTTTTTGGCTTCAATGACATGCATGTTTTCCACTCTACCTCATTCGAAACTTGTTGTCTAACTCTCATCAGTCTTTTAACTTCTTCGCTATCTCGTTTAATTTTTCAGCGGCTTGTTCGATAACTTCTTTGGCTTCGGTGACAACTTCTTCTGAGTACTTTTCCCGTAGGCTGTCAAGAAGGTTCCATCCAGCCATCACCAAGTTTTTTCCTGCTTCGACCAGTTCGCGTGTTTTTTTAGGGTAGGAGTTGAACCAAAGGAGTCCAGGGAAGGGAGGCATGAAAAATCCAAATCTTTTGCGAAGTTCTTCTTTTCTTTTAACATGTTCCTGAAGAAACTCTTTGCCTTCGTCAGTGAGGGTGTAGCGTTTGATTCCCGCTTCTTGTTCGGGGGTCTCTTTGACATATCCCTTGTCTTGTAGCCATGCTATGAGGGGGTAGATGGAGCCTGGGCTTGGTTTCCAACGTCCGTCGGTTCGTTTCTCGATTTCGTTCATGATTTCTGAACCTGACATGGGTTTTTCATTCAGCAGTCTCAACACGTAGTATCTCAGGAAGCCCTTTGGAACAGACGCCATGTGTCTCATCCAATGCCTGAAGGGATGTGGTGGATACATGGAGATCACTTTGAGATTTATCATTATTGATATCAAATTCGATATCAACATTGACTTATAAATCTTCCGGTACGCGCGGTTAGAAGCTCAACTTCAGATGAGACTATGGAAATGTAGGTTCGGCTTGTTAAATCGTCCAGTACGAGAAAATCTGTAAATCTTCTCTTTTTAGTTGTGCCATAAGAAAACTTTTTACATCATCATCTTCAATAAAGCGGTTTCCTCTCTCATCAGTTTGAATGGGGATTCCTGTCTTTCTCAGTTTGTTGCCTTTCGCACTGTCGGTGAAAATGTACTGCGTTCCTTCAACGGGTAAAATCAGCTTAAGGCTTGTTAGATTCTTAGCCGGAATGCTCTGGGCAATAATATAAACGATGCTCTTTGGCTTCTTTTTGATGGCTAATCCTTTGAACTCCTCCCATGTTTTGACTCGAACATTTTTCCCCATTATGTTCAATCTCTCTATCAAACCGAACTTATGCTCTTCTCATGTCTTAATTTTCCTTTTGTTCCTCGGAAACAGGTGGCGCGTTCTTAGACCAAACCTTACGAGAGACAGCATTAGTGGAACCTCCATTAAGGGTCCTATCACTGTGGCTAGAGCGGCGCCTGAATTAAGCCCATAAAGGGTTGTTGCGACTGCGATGGCGACCTCGAAGTGGCTGCTTGAACCGATAAGAGTGGTGTCTATTGAGGTTGAATAGTCCCAATTGGACAACCATGAAACAGAGTAGGTAATAACGATCATTGTGACATAGTGCAGCAAATTAGGTGCGGCAAGGTAAGCCACCAGAAGAGGATCGTTAAGGATTATCTCTCCTTGAAATGAAAACATGACGATAAGAGTAAGCAGCAACGCAATGATGGATATTCCACGCACACGTGCAAGATAAGTGGAGTCGAACCACTCCTTCCCTTTTCTGCCTATCAGTAACTTTCTGGAAATTGCCCCCAAAGATACTGGGAGAGCTATGAAAATGATTACGCTCATGGCGATCAAATCCCACGGAACAGGTATGCCACTTACGCCAAGATAAAACGCTGATTGAGGTGCGTAAAGAGCCACCATCAACAAAGCGTTGATAGTCGTGTTTATTAGCCCTTGGGCAAGATCTCCCTTGGCCAACATCATCCACCACATAACCATAGCCGTACATGGAGACATACCGAGCAGTATAACGCCAGCCCTATACATCGGATCATCGAGGAGCAAATTTGCATATAATGTCATTATGGGCGGAGCAATGACCCAATTCGCAATTATAGTAAGAAGCATAGGTTTCGGCTTCCTTGCAGCCTTCTTAACATCGCTAAAGGCTATACCTACGACCGTTGGATACATCATGAAAAACAGGCAAATACCAATTGGAATCGATAACTTAGCGAATTTCAAAGAATCCAAATATTGACCGAAAGCTGGAAGAAACCTTCCTAACAACAGTCCTATGATTATGCATACGGCGATCCATATTGTGAGATATTTCTCGAAAATTCCAAGAGTTACTTCTTTTTTCTCAGCCAATGGCGTCTTCTCCCAGCGAGGTTCTCATTCACTTTACGATGAGGACGCTAATTGGCGAGTCGTAACATATTTTGTTGCAGACGCCTCCTATCAAGAAGGCTTTGATGGCGCCCATTCCTCTGCTTCCAACCACAACAAGGTCGAATTTCTCGTCTTCAGCCATGTCATTAATGCCCACAAGTATTTTTTTCCAAGCCAAACTGTTATTCATATTCTTCACCGTTTCGCAGGCATGTGTCTTTTTAGACACATGGGATATATATTCAGATATTTAAATTTATTGTTACCAGCGTTCTTTGGGCAGACCGTTTGTTATCCTATACATAGTGAGGATGACGTATCGACTGGCCAAAAGGTTCTTTCAGAAAGGTCCAAATAACTGGGGTTCGCGCCCTATTTTGTAGTTCATAATGAGTTCTCTGTTATAGTTAGCTAAAGAATACCCAATTCATACATGTTTTCAATCAGTTTCTGATCTGCGATGCTATAGAAAACCCACTTTCCCTCTTTTCTATCCTTGACCAAGCCCGCATTCTCTAAGAGACCTAGATGATGAGAAGCCGTCGGCTGCGTCAAGTCTAACGCAACCATCACCTCACAAACGCACATCTCCCGAACTCCGAGAAGCTTGACAATTCTCAGTCTTGTTTCATCAGCCAGCGCCTTGAAAAACCTACTTTGTTTGTCAGCTGTCTGGCTGTCTGCAATTTCGTCTGCGAGTTGTTTTAGTTCGTTTGTGTATTTTGATGCATCTTCGGCAGGGCAAATTCCTGACTCAACCAGCCGAGCCAGTCTCTTGCTTACTCTAGGTTTAGGCATCACTCGTCACTTCCTTCAGTGAAGGAATGAAATGACATATTTAAATATATTTTTAAACGATCTGGTTGTTGCTAAATATATGTCGGACAGAATAGCCATCATGTATGGTTGCTTGTCATCTAATACTAAACGTATTTACAACCAGTGTCCCTAAGGGTTGGATTTGGGCTCGTGGCCGCACCCTTCAAAATCATCTCAAAATAGTCTAACTCTTATCTGGTCTTCACGGGTAAAATTTCACTTTCACCGAGGACTGTCTAGGGTTTTTCTGTTTGTTGCGTCGCTGGTCTTTTAAACTCTTTGAGAAAGCGAGAAAAATGGTGGAGTGTTTGGAGAGAATCCGCTACTGGGGTGTATGTAATAAGGCTTTGATGCAGTGTCATCAGATAATGGAAACCTTTGAGGGTTCAAAGGAAACTTTACGGTATATCCAACGTGTGGAGGAAGCCTTGAAAAGGCTAGCGGCCACAAATTAGTAGAATCAAATTGAGCATTGCGTATCGAACCAAGACCTGAATCAGGCGGACGCAAATTGTCGCTTAAGCCTTTTTTCAGACAACGAAAGGGAGCATTCATACTCGTAGATTACCCGTGAAGTCAAGGTCCACGTTTCAAGCATCTCCAGGTCTACGCAGACAACTTCGCTCGCCAATTTGGTGGTTGTTTCGGAGAAGTGGCCGTGGGGAAAACCCCCTATGATTACCGCTGGTCTTTTCTTGTGCAAAAGCTTGGAAACAGCCTCTTTAAGCGTCATAGGCGAACCCCTTCTGCTGAAAGCTACAACGTAATCGGATTTGATTTCACGAAGCAGTTTTGGTAGCGTTTTGCGCTCCAAATTTAGCAGGATGTGTCCCGTAGACGGAACCCTTCCTGACTCAAATAGCTGCTCCATGAGACCGACGAACCGATTGTAGTTTCTGGGCAGGCGAGCTTCAGGGTTAACCGTGATCACGTAATCGTTGACGGTGTGCACGTAAACTTGGAGAAGACCTTCTTTATTGAGGGGGGAGCCTAGAGCCTCAAGCAAGGCAAAATGAATTATGTCTGGCCGTCCCCTCTTCTCGCTTTCCTTGAGGCTTTTCATAGCAAAGTGATGGTAAGATCGGTCCAGAAGGATGAACTCTGGCGGTTTCCCATGCCTTTCTGAGTGGCGCTTGATGGCAGGATGCCCCCATAAACCTCGAGGAATAGGCTCTAGAGCAGACTCAGCCAGTATAAGAATCAGCAAACCTGACCCTTCACTTAGGGAAAAGACTGTCTTAATAAAAAACTTAATGGAAAGCATATGAGATAATCTTATTGAAATGGACGCCACAAAGCAGATAGCCTTGCAACGCATTCACACCCTCTTCCGCCTCGCCAAGGAGGTCATCCACGAGAATCCTAACCTAGCGCAGCGTTATGTGAAGATTGCTAGGAAAATAGCCATGGGAGCCAAGCTTCGACTGCCTAGGGAATATAGGCGCCTAGTTTGTAGGCACTGTAAAAGCTTTATTTTGCCCGGTGTGAATTGTCGTGTTCGTATCCAATCGAGAAGGGAGCCCCATTTGGTTGTAACCTGTTTGAACTGTGGCAAACACTCGCGTATGCCACTGAAAAGTAGGGAGAAACAGTGATAACGCCCAAAATGAAGCGTCGAATAAAGCGTGAGCTGAGCGCTGAAAAGCCAACCATATGGGTTGGGAAGGAGGGAGCAACGCCACGGATAGTAAACGAAATCTCTAGGCAACTGGAAAAAAAGGAAATCGTGAAAGTGAAAATATTAAAGAGCGCACTCAAGGATGAAGAAGCCAAAAACGTTGCGTCAAAAATCGCGGAGCAAACAGACTCAACCTTAATCGAGGTTAGGGGCCACACCCTCATCCTCTATAAACGCCGGAAAAGAGGAACAAAACCTTTGTAAATCAAGGGATAAAGTTATCCTTGACCACGAAACTAATATAAGACAATTCTTTTCCCTTAGTGAAGGAAAATCAGGAAGAAAGAGTCTTGCCAACACCCTACGATGTCCCCGCGTCAATCCTCATCGAAAGGTTAGCTCGCCACCTAAAGGAAGAAGTGGACGCCATAGTTCCACCCCCATGGGCTTCCCTTGTGAAGACAGGCGCCCACGTTCAAAGGCCGCCACAGAACCCAGACTGGTGGTTTACCAGGTGCGCCTCGCTCCTGCGTAAAATCTACGTGAAAGGCCCCATTGGTATAGAGCGACTTCGCTCAGAATATGGAGGCAGAATTGACAGAGGAGTAAGACCGGAACATGTGCGGAAGGGAGGCGGCGCCATCATCAGAAAAGCCTTACAGCAACTCCAAGCAGCAGGACTTGTGGAAACCCTGAGAAACAGAGGGAGAGTAGTAACCAGCGAAGGGAGACAACTACTGGACAGACTGTCAACCGAGATTAAGAGAGATCTAGAGAAAACCATGCCAGAGCTGAAAAAGTACTAGGTGCGCAGAATGAGCGAGGAAGAAATTGAAGAACTGCGAAGAAGGAGGCTGCTCGAACTACGGCGGAGACTAACAGAAGAGCAACAACGGATTCAAATGCAACAACAGATCGAAATTCAAAAACAAGCTTTACTTCGTAGGATACTTACCTCCGACGCCAGACGTCGTCTCACAAACCTGAAAATGGTTAAGCCTGAATTCGCCGAACAGCTTGAACTACAACTGATCCAGCTTGCACAAGAGGGAAGAATAAACATTCCAGTCACCGATGAACAGTTGAAAGAAATTCTTGTGAGGATACAATCCGGCCGCCGAGAATTCAAAATCAGGAGAGTTTAAGATGGCGAGAAACAAACCGCCTGCCAAAAAGCGCAGACTTGCGAAGGCTGGAAAAGAGAAGAAACCCGTCCCAACATGGGTCATTGCGAAAACTGTTGGAAAGGTGAGAACAAGCCCAAAAAGGAGACGTTGGCGAGAAAGAAAAATAAAGGCTTGAGGGAGCGCGGATGGAAGAGAAAGTTGAGATTACCGAGGAAGCTGAAGAGAAAGGGGAAGAAGCCGAGGAAATAGAAGAAGCGGAAGAGAAAGAAGCGCTTGCAGAAGAAGCCGAAGCCGTAGAAAAAGCTGAAGAAGAACTGGCGGAGGAAGAGGCAGAGGAAGAAATCTTAGAAGCTGAAAAAGAAGAGAAAAAGAAAATAGAAGAGGAGGAAATTGTTGAAGAAAATTTCTACACAATACCATTACGCAGAGCATGGATTTCTCCGCGAAAAAAGAGGACGCCAAGAGCCATGCGCATCCTCAAAAGTTTTGTTAAAAAGCATATGAAGCTCCGGACGGAAGCTGAAGGAGAGGAAGAAGCTGAGCGTTTGGTTATCAGCAACGAGGTGAATGAAAGAATCTGGGGCAGAGGAATCGAAAAACCGCCGCGAAAAATAAGGGTTCGGGCGGTTAAAAATAAGGAAGGAGTGGTAACAGTTTACCTAGCAGAAGGAGACTGATGCTTGGCATTATCTCTTTTCAATCTTTCTGGTAGCGCCAGCATAGGGGTTTATTCTCTAGCCACCGACAGAGTGGTGATTGTTCCTCCTCAAGTCTCTAAAACTAAAGTGCAAAAACTCGGAGAGTGGTTAGGGACAAGGGTTGTTGTCACAACGATTGGAGAGTCGGTGCTTATAGGCGCCCTAGCATGCGCAAACTCGAAGGGTATAGTCCTCCCACATTTCACAAAAGAAGAAGAGATTGACGCTATTAAGTCAACCTTAGGGGACATAAACGTCACCGTTATGAAGACGAAAAAGACAGCATACGGAAACCTAGTCTTGGCGAACGACTATGGAGCGGTTGTACACCCTGGACTGAGGAAAGAGGACATGGCAAAGATCGGGGACACGTTGGGTGTTGAGGTGGTTCCCGGCGAAATAGCGGGACTGCCTTATGTTGGGTCCCTTGCCACCGCGACGAACAAGGGTGTGTTAACTCATCCATTGCTTAGGGAAGAGGAACAAAAGATCTTGAAGGACGTTTTGAAGGTTCATGTAGATGTGGGGACCGTCAACTGTGGAATACCTTATGTTGCCACGGGTCTTATAGGAAATACGTTTGGGGCTGTGGCAGGTTTCATGACGACTGGACCCGAACTATTCATAATTGGGCACGCCCTTGATTTGGTGAGGGAAAATGAGTGAGGTTAAGGTTTTCCGAGTGATTGGCGAAATCAGGAAACCGAACTTTCAAACAGACTTTCGTAAGGAGGTTCGGGCTTTAAAACCAGAAGAAGCTGTGGAAAAAGTGTACATGGAGCTGGGGAGCAAACATAGAGTCAAACGCTTCCAGATTAAGATTATAAAAGTTGAGGAGGTAAGTCCAGAGGAGATTGAAAGTCCTCTGGTGAGAAAACTAACCCTAGGAGAAAGAGAGAGTGTCGGGTGAAGAGGAAACCTTCCGCAGACTGGTCGTTGAGCTTAGAATCTTGGAGGGGACAGCTGAGGCTCTACAGTCAAGAATAAATCTTGTGAATGCCGCCTTAACCGAATTCAGAGTCGCAAGCATAACCCTGGAAGGATTAGAGAAAGAGAAGAAAGCCACATCGCTTTTCGTTCCCATTGGAGGAGGCTCCTACATAAAAGCCAAACTGGAAAGCGCGGACAAGGTTATCGTGGGAACGGGAGCCAACGTAGCTGTTGAAAGAACAGTAAAAGAAGCTAAAGAAAATCTGGGAAACCGCATAGCCGAACTGGAAAAAACTAGGACTACCCTTGGCCAACAATTCGCCCAGGTTGTAGGGAAAATTCAGGACGACAGAGCCAAACTTGAAGAGATAACGGCGAAACTGAGGGAAGGAGAGACAACGAAAGGTGTTCGAAAAACTAAGGAAAGGACTTAGCGGCGCCGTCAACAAAATAGTGACCACGGAACTAAAAGCCGAGCAGCTCCGCCCGATTTTAGAGGATTTTAAGCTAAACCTAATCGAAAACGACGTGGCTGTGCCAGTTGCCGACCACATTTGTAATGAAATGGAAAAGCGACTGGAAGGCATTCAAGTAAAAAGGCTTGAAGATCGAAAAGAAATTGTGAAGAGAAATCTACACGAAATCCTGCTTGGAATCTTGACTGCCAACGAAAAAATAAGTCTACTAGAAAATGTTGAAAGAAAGCGGAAAATGAACGAGCCTTACTCGATTCTTTTCGTGGGGATCAACGGAACCGGCAAAACCACAAGCATAGCCAAGGTCGCCAAACTTCTCATGAAGAAGGGATATTCTGTTGTTTTAGCCTGCAGCGACACATACCGCGCCGGGTCCATAGAGCAGTTGGAGGAACACGCCAAAAGACTAGGCGTGAGGATGATAAAACACAAGTATGGAGCCGACCCGGCAGCCGTGGCCTACGATGCCATAAGCCATGCTAGGGCAAGAGGAATAAATGCTGTGCTCATTGATACTGCTGGGCGCATCCAGACTGACCGAAACCTCATGAACGAATTGGCAAAGATAAAGAGAGTCATAGAACCAGACATAACCATTCTCACGGTGGACGCCCTCACCGGAAACGATGCGGTTATGCAAGCCGAGGAGTTTCACAAAAGTGTGGACATCGACGGAACAATCTTGACGAAGGTTGACGCTGACGTGAAGGGGGGTGCAGCCCTAAGCGTAACCTATGTGACCCGCAAGCCCATCGTTTTCATTGGAACAGGCCAAACCTACGAAGACCTACAAGACTTCAACCCTGAACAGTTTACGCAAATGATCTTGAAGTAAAAAAGTCGCTACTCTGCCAGTGTGTTTGTTAGCACAAGATTTTACATTTTGCACGCGCAAACTTTCATATTTTTTTCATGGCCTTCAATAGCCAATACACTAAAGGTAACAGAGCAAAACGCATAACTAATCCTACAATGATAAAGGACAAAGCTTCTGGCCAGTTAAAAACTATTATGATGTTGTAGTTTGTTCTTAAAAAGAAGTGAACTAATAGAAGAATCCCAAAGAAAATAACAAGGTAACTGATTATGTTAAGAGGCTTATAGTAGGGCAAAGTTTTTTCTCTACGTATTTCTCACCTTCTTTTGACAGTCTTATCTCGTCGCCTTTCCTTAGAAAGTACCCAGATTCATCAAGAGCGCTATATAAACCACCAGTGCTATATCCAATAAAATTCTTCAATTTTGAAATCCTGATTCTCTTACCTAAACCGTATTTGTTGTTCAAATAGACGAGAAATATTAGGTCTCGTAGCATGTCTCCCTTAATCAAATCTCTCTTAACCATGAGCCCCAACTCTCGGATAACCGACAACTAAAACTGGTTACATGTCGGTTAAAAGAGTTATACTTCACAAAGTAAATCGTATCCACTGGTGCATATATTACAATGGAAAAGGAAAAATCTAAACTAGATTGGAATATACTGCGTAACTTCAGGGCTGTTTTTTGGGTATATTTGCTGGTATTAATCATAAGCATGATAGCCTATGCCAGTACCGCCAGGTCGTCTTCGCTAAATGACATTCTGTTGGCTTCCTCCCAAACTCCATGGGGAGTCATAACTTCCATTTTTATACATTTAGAAAGTCAACATCTCATTGCTAATATGGTCGCTTTATTAGTCTTCTTAATATTATTTGCTATCATCAACATATTTCTTCCCAAGGAAGAAAGGATACGAAGAGAGCGCTTCCTTTTGCTGAACATTTTCATGTCGGCTATATTATCTAACTTGCTGTGGATTATTTTGTTACCAAATGTTAATGCGACGGGAGCCTGCTAAACAGCCTCAAACTGAAGGATATACGAAAGTGTTGCCCTGAGAAAATAAAATTGGTTTTAGGAGTTTGTATATTCAATGTGATAGTTTTCTCATGCTTCTTTTTGCAGATTGTTTTGGCTCCGGGAGTATTCTTAAGCGTCGGTCCTGGAGTGAACGTTTTTGTCCATGGTATAGCGTTTTATATTAGCTTCGTATCGACCTGTGTTACTCCGTGGTACAAACGCATATAAACAAGTAGAAAAAGTGGCTGAGGGGTATGACCGCAACTGCATTGACGAATGTTGGGGGTATTTAAAGATAACCAAACCAGAAGTTTGGTTTTAATAAAAAGATACAAGGAAAAGGTATGTAGGTTCTTTTTAACATAGGGCAAAAGCGGGGGAGCGAGCTAACTACTCTTCCCTAATTGTGCGAACCTTCTTTTACTTAAAACTCCGCTTTCATCAGACAAACTAACCTTTCAACAAACTTCTCCGAAAATATCCCCATACAGTGTAAAAATTCATGTAACAAAAACTCATTAAAATATTCTACAAATTTTTTAAAGTCTTGGTTAGCATCTCTATAAGTTTTGCCTGGGTTAAAGAAATTTTCTTTAGTAATCATATTCGTGCATCCTATAATATTTGCACCAAGGTCTTCCTCACTTAAAGCTGAAAAATTTAGTTGTCCATTACCTCCTCTTATTAAAAATGAAGGAAAAACAAATTTGTTACTTTTATTCCACTCAAACCTTTCATCAATATTTTTTCCGTTAGCGTTATAATTTCCCGTATAAAGAAAGTAAATAACACAAACATATCCAAACTTAATCTTTTCAACCTCCCCCAATAACGTAACGTCTCTGCTGAGTTTTATAGCAAAATCAGGAATTCCTCCAAGAATGCGAATGGACGGCAACACTAGGAAATGATTAAAACGACGAAATGCAACTTCCGCATCTTTAAAGAATTTAGCAAGATGAAAAGCAAAAAGTCTTACTGTCTTTGAGTGTTCGCTTTCATAATCTTTCTGATAAAATCTACATTTTTTACAAAGCTTTTTTTGTTTATCCTCTGTTAACTGACAAGTAGTGCAACCCCCTTTATTCATCCACATTTTTTCACAACCTCTCCTTGTAGAATGGGCAAGCTTGTGAGCTATATCGCCATTCCTTTAAGCAGGTATTCTTTTCGTAGCCTTCATGTATAGTTCTGAAGTAAATGCAGTTTATGCAGAGCCTTGGCATCCTTCTTTCCTTATGCGGACGAGCGAAAAAATCAGGTTTTTAGGTAACGGGTTAAGTTCGAAGTTAACTCGTCAGAAAAAAAGGTAGGTGGAAAAAAGTTACTTATCCCGCCTATGCCTTATCTGCGGCAATTCCGTTTGGATCTGAATGCAATAGGGGCGCCTTTGCTCCTGATTTTCGTTGGCAGCAAAGCAAACCTTGCACTCTGAGGTGGTAACGTCCTTGCCTTTAACGCTGCAGTGGAAGGTCATTATTTTTCTCCCTCTAACCCTTTTACCCTTAGGTTACGCATTTGAGTAACCTACGATTAAGACCTATCGCCAGATGAGCCTCCCAACGCAACCCTCTTATTAGCCCACGGATTAACTTCGAAGTTAATCCCAAAGGCCTAAGCGTAGGAGCGGGCTTATGCAACTCGAACGATAAACCCGCCTTCGATGCGCTCAATGGTTACAGGTACGTCCACTTTGTCCTTCCCAAATTCAATGCTTAGGTGCTTTGCAAGTTTTCCGTTGACGTGAAGGAAGCCGTATTTGTTGATTTTTGCTTCAGGCTTCTCTGGCGCCGCATCCTTCGCATGCAAGGGCTCATCGGCTCGCTCTTTCCTCTCTGGCTTAGGCGTCTTATCCTGCGTTGGGTCTAAAACGATTTTTTCGGGCATGTTTTTTCTATCCCTCCTTTATTTGTGCTTCAATGAAGAAAATAAGCCTAAACCTCTATTTAAAAGCCAGTAAGAGCCCCCTTGTACTGGTTCAGTCAACATGTATTCACCGCAAACGCTTGTGGTTAAGCCACAAAGCCTACACGCCAAAGAAAAAGTTCAACCCAAAAACAACGGTGGGCATGACGAAGATTATGGAGCAACCTCCGCCCAAGCATGCCCTTGCCATACGGGAAGTCCTCTCAAATCTAGGCTTTAACCCAGCCCTGTTAGCCAGCGAAAAATACGTTCTCAACAAACTTCTTAACCTATCAGAGGAACAGCTACAGGATATCCGCCGTGCATTCATGGAAAACGTGCACGTACGCTTCATGAAAGAGTTTTTCTACCATCAACCCTTTGGAAAACGTGAACTGTACAAAGAAAAAGTGCAAACGGTAAGCTTAGAGAAACTTGCAAAACTAATTCATGTCACAGCTTTGCTAATACAGACAAAAGTTTACTTATTTTGGAAAAACGGGAAAAAGAAGAGAACATTTAACGGAAGCTTAAGCCATACTAATTGAATGGAAAGTAAGAGTTCATGTTTGACCTTCGAAGTGTTCCTTAGCTTCTTTTTTGGTCCCGACAAATATCCCTGGAAATTGGCTTATCTCAAATACTGGGATACTGCTTTCCCCAAAGCTATACATATGCTTGTAAGGCTTTTTGGTTGGGTTTAGCTTCCCGAGTGTCACTTTGCCCTTATCAAGCTTCCAGCAAAAAGCTAGACTCATCTGTCCCACCTCATGTTTATGGCGAATAAAACTACTAAACAATCTTTCTAACTCAACATAAGCACATTTATGCTCTTCTGTGTCTTTTTCTTCTTGATAATCAGCTAATAGATCTATACCTTGCCTGTAACCAGGATATTGAAGAGTATGGAACTTCGCAAATGGCAAAGCTCTGAGACCTTCAAGAATCCATAAAAGTGCCGCCGTATCCCACTCGCTCTCTGGCTCCGCTATCAACATCGTACCTTTATACCAGACAAAGCGCTTGCCTTCAGAAGAGAATTCTTCCTTTTTTTCATTCATCCTCGTTTGCATCTCTATTCTGAGTTCTCTACGTCTGTTTTGGTAGAATTTCTGGAAATTGTGGTCTTCCTTTATTTTGTCAAAAGCCTCGCTCAGAGCATTTTCAAACGCTTCATAGTTTTCGTCATAACTGAAATCGCTTCTACTCATGTTTAGCCTCACATCATCGCACTCAACAACAAATCTGATGAAATCGTCAGTCAAGTTTAGCTTTCTTGCATACTTGTTAGTGGGAAGCTTAAAGTAAGGAATACCGTTTACCGACAACCAGACACCTCCAGTTAGATCGGTTAACTGGAATTTTCCAGTGTCTGTTGTGATGCCACCTTTTAGCGTGATCTTCACAATTCTGTCGCTATGCGTTTTCTTCTCTATCTCTATCGGTCCAAAGGTCACCGTTTTGGCATCTTCGGTCTTCTCATCTGCAGTGATATAAGGAAACCCAACAGTCATGATTTTTCTTTGACCCCCAACGGCTATCCAAAATTGAGGAAAGGGTGCGCCTCTTGTTTCAATTTTCCTTGTATAACCTATGACTGTACGATATCTCAGATATCTCTCCAAGCGATCCAACTTGAAATCCCTGGGGATACTTGGCAGTCTTGCCCAACCTTTTACCGTTATCTTGGCGCCCTTTTTTAATGGTGTTGGATATCCAGCGGCACCTATTGTATGCACTATAGGTACTGCTAATTTCTTATCTTCTAAAATTGCTTTGCAGGGTTTATCTAGTAGAACCCTGTGAATGTACTCTCCCCCATCATAGGTTTGAACTTCGACGCTTTCCGAGTTATACAACAATTTCGTTCCCAAACCTTTCGCACCAAATTCATCAGATTCAAAACCAGCCTGCTTACCCTGAGCAGCATTTAGAAACTTGTCAAGTCTTCCAGGCATTTTGTCATTTTTCGTGTAATTCATACCGCAACCATCATCCTCAACCGTGATCGCCAAACCCAAATCCGACTCATAAATGCTAACAATAACGTTTTTTGCCCCTACCTCCTTCGCGGCAGCATTAGAGATTAATTCCCGTATTACATCTCTTTGATCGCCAATGTTGTTTATGAGCTCAGCAACGAATCCGACTGGATCAATAATCATCCTATGTTGTTCACTTATCTCAGTAACTTCAAAATCCTTTGACATTTTGTCCCACATCGCTCCTTATCAATATACAATTCCGATATTTTTATAGTTTATTAACAAATAAAAACATGTGTTCCTCATACTACTTTTTTAGAAAAGCTGAGAAAGATAAAACTTAGAGAAAGAAACAGAAATAAATTTTAGAAAAAGGAAGGTCAGGCTTCTGAAACCGCGACCTTCTTAACCTTCTTTAGCCAAGGAACCCTTGCTGGTTCTTGAGAAAGCTCCTTCATTATCTCTTTCTCAATCTCTCGATTTGACTTCTCAGCGCTTTCCTCCACAAGAGATATCACTATTACGGCTTTCTTGCCCATTTAGTTCACCTCGCTAAGTTGCTTTCTTTACGAGTAAACCCTCTGCTGTCTGCAGCAGGATCACTTTGTCGCCCTTCTGAAAACCAAGCGCTGCAAGAACTTCTTTGTTTAGGTAGAGGAAGCCATACTTATTGATTGAAGTCTCCGTTGTAAACGCTTGCTTGTTTTCCTCTTTCATGCGTTCACCTCCTTTATTTTTTGCATCCTTGCGAATCGCATCATGGCTTTCTCGTTTCGGTTGGCGTATGCTTGGCAATAGATTGTGGATTCGCATGTGGATGCGTATTTGCATAGGTTTTCGGGGAAAATGGGGGCTAGAATATCGAATTTACATATGGTTTTCTGCATAGCTTATCCCTCGGATCGTCGAAAACACCTCTACGCTGACGCTCTATTAAAAGTCTGTTAAAAACGGGGTTGTAACGCCAAAAGACCTCTAATTTGAGGAGGTTCCCGCCTAAGCGGGCTTCGATCCGAGGGATAAGGTCAGAAAGAAACCACACTTAAGCAGGAACCAAAACCATCTCCGATAATCTTTAAAATAAAACTATCGCAATGATGCTAAGAAGGCATATGCACTATAGAGATTTGTTTAAAGCTGCAGAGCTATTTATGAGAGACCCTAACAGCTATGACCATGCCTATAAGCGTGCTCGAAAAAATGTGGATTGGAGGAACCTCGACCAGCTCTCTCGAGGTGAAATCACAAATAACGTTATAAAGTTTTTAAACGAATGGAACTGCAGACTAGACTCTGCATACTTTAACCAGATCTCTCACGGAATTAAGGAAGCATTTAACCAAGCGAGCCCATTTCTAAATGCGATTGAAAACGAAACATTAGAAGATATTGATTTTCGCAATGTCAAGAAAGTGGGAGACAAGGAATTTGACCATTTTGAAATTATTCACTCAATCTTTGCTGAGTTTTGCAACATTGGGTATAGATTCCGATGGGTAGCAACATCAAAAACACTTCATCAGATTTTGCCAAAGCTATTTGTCATGTGGGATAATCCTATATGCAATAAGCTTGGGCTGGAGCTCAGCGCACGTTCATATGTTCACGACTTTCTGCCATTAATGAAACAAGAAGTGAACGAGGCGGTAACCACTTATATGCAGGACCATATCTGTAAGCGTAATGTCGCAATTTATTCGATTATTAAAAGGTGCTGCGAGATAAGCGGTTATGAAAAAACCTTAGCTAAATTAGTCGACGAATATAACTGGATAAAGTACACCAAAGGATACTTGTAAAAGAGGGTGATTGTTGGTCAAACAGGTACGGCTATGGTTTGAGCCAACGGTCCAGTGCTTTTACATACATCCCTATGCGTGTCCGATTGCAATTATAATAATGTCCCCAACAACATTCGTAACATCTTGCATATTCAACACCATTCTGAAAAAACCGAATGACATTCCTTCCATCACGAGCTTTGGATGCCATCGCAGAAAACAAAGTTCCTGCATCAGTACGCAACTCTATCTTTCCAATGCTACTTAAACGATTGAACGCCGTTACGAAATCATGGTCAAGGAATACTTCTCCTTCGTGGCTTCTAACCATAAACTATGGCTCCTCAGCCTTGTTTTTTAACCTAGGTAGCTTTATAGGTTCTCATTAATGTTACATATCAATTGCCATTACAACTAGAGAAAAGACATTGGTGTGTGCGGCTCATGGACGAAGAAGAAGCTTTCGGAATGTTCTGGTGGTATAAAATGCTCGAGGAGGAAGAACAAAAACGTCAAAAGCGATGTCCAAATTGCGAGTCTCGGCATATCCGCTATGATGAAGACCGTGAGGTTTGGGTCTGTTCCGACTGCGACTACGAATGGACTGGTGAAAATAACAAAGTTTCTGAATTTAATAAGGGGATGAAAGAATAACCTTCATAATAATTACCTCATGCTCGGCAAATAAGAATGCTTCAATTCCTATCCCTAAAGGTTCTAAAGTTGTTGAGCCGTCATACTATTTGGACCAAGTTTTGGTCTCGAAGTTATGCAATATAAGAAATCGTATATTTCAAGACCCACGAATCCGTGTTGGAACTAAGACAACATATGCTTTCGATTTATGCGTGAGAGCTGGAAAAGCATATAGAGATTTATTGAAAAGTAACTATCAGAGACTTAAATTAAAGTTACTTTCAAGTAATGAGATTGAATGGTTTTTTCTGTCGGGAGGCTATGGTATAATCCATGCCTTAGAAAAGGCTAGGAAATATCAAGCTACTTTTAACCGAAGTATTGCCTATCAAAATGACATTCCGTATACTGCAAAGTTCTGGAATGATAGTCTCACATCAATTTGTGATGCGATCATTTTGAGGTTCCATCCAGAATGGGTTTATATTTTTGGAAGCAAAGACTACACTCACTTCATTAAACAGACTAGTTTTTGGAAAACCAGAAATAATATCAAAATGTTTGAAAGCACTGGTTCCGCTGGACCCACATGGCTATCACCAATGTTAAGTGAACTAGCGGATTCAATTCTTGATAATAGTGTACACTCTTTCAATGCAAAGTATCCCAAATTCGTAAAACAACATAGTCTGGGGTGATAATGGTTCTTCAAGGCGATATTTGTAATTTTGTCGAAGGGATTCATATTTTAACTTCGGAAAAAGGCACTCTGTTTAAGAGCCCGAGCCATGACCTTCCTCTCAATGGGATTTATGTTTTCTTTGAAACTGGGCAAAAAATCGTGATAGAGTCAGAGGAACATAATAGGATAGTGAGAATAGGCATAAATGAGAAACCAGATAACTTTCCAAGCAGAATTAGAGGCCACTACAAAGGAACCATAGAAGGTAGCGTTTTTAGGGAAAACGTAGGATGGGCATTGCTGGAGTCTTATGGCAAAAGACCATTGGAAAATTACAAGACTAAAAGCAATTATAGGAAACGAAATTCTGGAGGTCCGCTGGAAAGAGAAATCTCGAATTATTTTTCTAATGCTTTTACCTTTAAAGCGTTTAAGATTGATCATGACAAATTGGCGACATACGAAGAAATTCTCATTTCTGCATTTTCGATTTACTATCAATACAGGCTCTTCAAAAATCAACTTGATTTAGGTGATTGGCTTGGTTTGCATTCATACTCTAAACAAAATAGGATAAAAAGAAGCGGCTTATGGAACAGTGAGGGAGTGATTTTAATCGATAACAGTGCGTCACTAGAGGAAATCAACATTGATAAGAAAATCATTTCTAATTCAAAACTGGAAGCAGTACTCGAGGATCTAACTCAAAACATAGTAAAGTAAAAGTTTTTTTGATTCAATATGTACTTCTTAGATTTGAATCTTCTCAAGAAGATTGGATGACCTTTTAAAAGGCGGTATTCTGCTGACATAATAGACTTCTGGATGAACAAGGTCATCCTGTTCTTTTTTGATATCTTTCAAAGTCGACCCCAATGGCTCTCTTGTGACAACAAAAATTAACCTCAGAGGTTTTCCGTGTTGTAGGTGCTTTTTAATGTCGGAAAGGACTTGATTACTGCTTGGCTCCAACGTTTGAAGTTTTCCAGATGCAAGGTCGGCAAGTATTGTTTTAATCTTTCTTGCCTTTTCTACACATTTAATCGGGATAGTTTCCGCCTCTATAATGGTGTATTCATCACCGAATTTTGCCAAAACGTCAAAAATGCATCCTCCAAGACCGTAATCAGGAAAAATATGTTCTGAAGGTAGTTCTTTGATTAGGTAGTTCTTAGCAAGAAAATGTTCCCATGTTTCGCCAGCTTCAGGAAGGATTTTATAAGAGGGATCAAACGTGAAAAAAGCTTTAAGCAATTGTCCTTGGGCCTTTGCAAGAGCTCTTACACATTTTGCCATTCTTAAATCATCATTTCTTTTCAGCTCTTCTTTCATTTGATCCATGATTATAGTAAGTTTGTCACCAACATTCCATATTCTATTGGAAAAATCGCTCTCAATATCTCCCAAAATGTAGTCCTCGCTTTTTCGCCTTGAATATACATCATATCGTTTATATGTCTTCTTCTATATGCAACTACTATTTTCCGTAACTCAGTCGGAATGTTCTGAAGACACTTCTATATGTCCGCTCTTCAAGAGTGTACTAGGCCGAGAAGGAAAAAGCTTTCTAATCAGTGACCTTTCAAAGATTTGTCTACCTCTTCCTTAGTCATTATTTTCCATTTTCCTTGGTTGTCCAAATCTATTAGCAAAATATCTTTGGGGTCTTTCATAACCGAGGCTGCGGAACTAATCAACGCTGAAACTCGTTTTGACGTTGAAAAGTACGTGGACATGCTGATTTTGGCTGGAGCTAATATTCTTAGCCCTTTTGGGTATACCGAAGAGGCGCTGAGAGATCAAATAGTTTATGGTGAGAAGCAGACGTTGCTGAAACCTGTTTTGACAACAACATCTTTTTCCCGTTGATATTAGGTTCGAATGGCTCGAGCGTGGAGATATCCCCCGCAACATCCCCCTTTTTTCTGCGATGCAAAATTCCAACTCATTCGCAACCCAAATACATTTTTTCTAAAGAATCAAGTCGAAAATATAATGTAGTCTCAGATGTCAAGATATAGGCTGTTATAAGAAGGAGGCTAAGGATTGGTTGCCTGACGAAAATTACCATATTGAAAAAAGAAATCGTTTCAGAGATGCAGCTCGTTTTCTAGCGACAACCAATAGAGTATTTTCTTATGAGCCTTCCGTCCAAGACTGTTTCTATTCAGCAGTGCACGAGGCTGAAAGATTTCTAGCCCGATCGAATAGGCACTCTCGCGGTCATAGTCAAAGGGAAAGCCAGATTACAAACTACATGATTGAAGCTGGTGGAGTAATTGTTAGTCGTGCTCAATTCAGCAGAAATCCACAATATCCCTCAGATCGACTATTCGACAGGAAGTCAGAATTTTACTATATGGAACTTGTTGCGCTTAGACTGGGCCTCGTCTATGGACAGGAAATTCTAGGGCGGCTGAGACATGCTAACCGAAGAGATGTGCAAAGAGCAAATCATATTCTAGATCGATTTTTTAATGCACTAGTCAGACACGAACAAAGTTTGAGGCAGAGAGGAATAATATGAGTGAAAAACTAAGCAAGAAACAAGTCTTCGAGCTTTATCTAAGACATGTGATAAGTGAAGCTAGGGCAGCATCCGAGGAATTGCAAGGATCTTTCTTGATCGAAGCAAGATTCCGAGGGAAATACATAAGAGCGCACATTCTTTTCGTGTGCTACACTGATAGACTAGACGTCGAGGCTGAGATAGAAGCATGGTTCAAGATATACAAATGGATTGAAGACGAGAAAGATAAATTACTGCATAGATATGAAGTTGAAAAAGACACAATGATAGTTTTGTACCCACGATTCGTAAACTTCAAGGAATATTGGTCTTTGCCGCGTGCTGATAAAACGCGTTTAGAAAAGAACAAAATCGCTTGGTATGGGGCTCTCGAATCCATCCGTTGATGATCAACTGGATCGTCAGGCCAGAAACTTGAGTATTATTTAATCATTTTTTTGAGCTGCGTACAAACGGTTGTTGCGTACAGTGGTGATATCCCCGCATTTTCACCCTTTTTGAGCATAACTAACTCTACATGCATCTACTGGTTCTTTGATTGTTTGATTAGTCGGCTTTTGAACGGCTTTATTGACCTTTTAGTTTAAGAAATTGGTTTTAAACAAGCCTAGATTAAGACTTAAAAAAAAGATTAAATCCCTTCGAAACAGCTTTTTGAGATTTTCAGAGGCTTACCACAGAAGGCATTCCTAGTTGCTAGAGTTCTATCTGTGCTTTTTCCGCTTTGGAAACAAGGTAGTTAATGAACGCAGAACATGAAACTAACATAAACTTTGCGTCTTCGAAACTTGATGTAGGTTCATCCATTAATGAGTGCCGTATTCCTTCTGCACTACTTGTGTATCCGTATAAGTGGCTGAATGCTTCCTCTAAAGCTCCATGCAAGCCTACCTTGGTTTTTACTTCCTTCAAAGCCTGCCCTAATGTCGCTTTTTTATCCTTCGTTATCAACCTGCAAATTGCCTCAACAGCACTTATGGACTCTTTGATGGAGTTTCTATAATCGGGAGATTTTCTGTCTGACAGCAGTTTCAGCGAATTTTCCAAATGAGTTCTTACGGGTTTTAAAGGGGCTTCGAGTGCTTCTTCTATTTCAGCAATCTCTTCTTTTGATGTAATTTGAGTGATTTTATTTCCTACAAACCGATAGGCAGATAATTCAGCTTCAAGAACGGAGTTACACGTTTCTATAAATTTCTTGTTGGTTTCTTCATCTGGAAAGTTATTGGCTGCAAATTCTATGAAATCGTAGACTTCATACCACCTAAATTCGGAATATCGTTTCCCCAAAATTTTAAAAGTATCTGACCAGTATTGATATGTTATATCAACGGGTTCTTTGAAGTAATAATGCCACAGCTTGGTGAGAATCGATTTCATTTGGGCTGATGGCACTTTCACAATATGTGGAGACCCATGTTCATAACTCCAATAATAGTAATCTAACACATTCCATAAACGGTTCCTTAGTGCAATATCCATAGAATCAACTTGAATTTCCGTTCTAACTTTCTTTAGACCTTTTCTTTGAGAGAATGATTTCATAAACCCAGACTCTCGACCACAATAATGGTCTCATCATCTCAATAATAAACATTTACACAAGCCAGAATTTCAAAAAATTCCACATTTCTATCCTTGTATCTTCGTTATTCTAATTAATTCCCTCGGTTCTGCTATAAGTTTTCCGATTTTCTAGGTCAAAAAATCTAGTAAACAAAAAATAGGGTAGGGAGTATTCAGCCTCTTAACTACTCTGGAAGCCTAGCCTAAAACCCTATGTTTTGACAGAAAAACAACAAAAATTTTAGGTAGTGGGGCAGTCGGTTACTGTGGAAAGCGATAGGTAAAATGAGGATAGAGAAAATAATAGTTTATAAGAATCCGCCTATAAATGATTGGTATGATTGGTTTTGGGCTTCTGGAGAAAGAGAATTTGACATTGCAATTCATTCAAAGCCAATTGGGCGGCTGGCATATAATTGGCAAACGGGAAAAATTGAGTTGCCAAATAAAAAAGGAATGAAAGTATCAAATTCAGAAGCACTCAATTTGCCATCCAATGAGTTTATTGATGATTTGATTCACGAAATTTTACATAAATGGCTTCACGAAAATGTTAGTGCTACTACATGCGATACATGGGATAGTATTGATAAAATTCCAAATCATCGTGAATATGTTTATTCATCATTAGGAAGGACCAATTACTAAGGCATTTCGAAATTAGTTCTTTTGGTTCTTATTACTTTTCCGCATTTCTCACATCTAGGACAATGAAATGATATGAGGAATGTGAAGAATTATAGTTAGTCTTCTATGTTTCTTCTAGTTCTGCTAGGTATTTTAGAGAGAGAGGTTTTACAGCTTTTTCTTTTAGGCTGATGAGCATGGTGTCGTAGTTTCGTAGGTCATCGCCACTTTCTAACCTGAGGTCTCTGAGGAACTTGGAAAAATCTGTGTAGTTTTTATGTAGAGAAATTATTACTCCGTTCTTTCCCATGCCATAACCACTAGATGCAAATATGATGTTTGGTTTTCCCATTGTCACTTTTATCGCTTTTTCTACTGACTCCTCATTAACCTTTGACTTAAAACAACTAATCGCCATAATTTCATATCCCATTTTTGCAAAGTCTGGTATGACAGTAAATTCTTTTATCAGTCCTTCCTTTACAAGTCTCTGCCTCATCCTTGTTATGGTTGGCTGTGACACTCCAAGAACCTTTGCTAATTCCCTGTCACTCCTCTTGGAATCCTTCAAAAATTCCAAAAGAAGACTCATCATTCTCTTCTCCGTTCTCTTCTTCATTCACAACAGCTCCTCAGACGGTT
>Ga0315314_1000672_pt1 | contig 35011 bp, 37 predicted proteins | sample TDP9_MG_FD_203631 | JGI IMG/M metagenome (GOLD analysis project Ga0315314, IMG submission 203631) | Freshwater sediment microbial communities from Lake Towuti, South Sulawesi, Indonesia - TDP9 | ecosystem: Environmental > Aquatic > Freshwater > Lake > Sediment | place: Indonesia: South Sulawesi... | reverse complement strand
CCGATGTCGCCTCCGATTCCCGCTTCTATCGCAAGGTGGATGAGACCACCGGCTTCACCACCAAGTCCATGATCTGCGTGCCCCTCCAGGTCAAGGAGAAGATGATGGGGGTGATCCAGGTGATCAACCGTGAGAATGAACAGCCTTTCACCGAGGCGGACCTGAGCCTGCTGGAGGCAATAGGCACGCAGGCAGCTCTGGCGATTGAGAAGGGGAGGCTATTCGAGAAGGTCAAGGCGCAGGGAAGAGAGCTCCAGGAGCTTTCCATCAGGGATGACCTCACTCGGCTCTACAACAAGAGGTTTTTCAACCAGAAGCTGAAGGCAGAATTTATCAGGGCTCGCCGTCAGAAGAGGCCGCTCTGTATCCTGCTCTTCGACCTGGATAACTTCAAGGCCTACAACGATGCTGAGGGCCACTTGGAGGGAGATAAGGTCCTCCGCCAGACAAGCGAGATCGTCTTGCGCAGCATCCGAGATCATGTGGACGCAGGCTTCCGGTATGGGGGAGATGAGTTCACTGTCATTCTTCCGGAGATTAGGAAGGAGGAGGCCCTGGCCGTGGCAGAAAGGATTCGCTCCCATGTGGAAAGGGCCAATCAGGGCCGTGTCACGGTGAGTTTGGGATTGGTCGAATATCAAGACGACTATGACATTGTGAGCATGATCCGCTATGCGGACCGGGCCATGTATACGGCCAAAAATAGGGGTGGAAACCGGATCCACATCCATCAAGATGAGTAGCTAAGGCGCGGAAAGGAAAGCAGCATCAGGAGATGGCAAAGGGATATAACTTGCAGGAGATCGAGGAGAAATGGCAAAGATACTGGGAGGGGAACAAGCAATTTAAGGTGAGCGAGGATCCTTCCAAGCCGAAGTATTATCTGCTGGAGATGTATCCCTACCCCTCAGGAAAGATCCATATGGGCCATGTGAGAAACTACTCCATCGGTGATGTGGTGGCCCGCTACAAAAGGATGAGAGGCTACAATGTCCTGCATCCCATGGGTTGGGACGCCTTTGGACTCCCGGCGGAAAATGCGGCCCTGGAGAATAATATCCACCCTGCCATTTGGACCGATGAGAATATCCGTTATATGCGGAAACAACTCAAGGGGATGGGATTTTCTTACGATTGGGATCGGGAGGTCGCTTCCCACGATCCCGGATATTACAAATGGAATCAATGGTTCTTCCTGAAAATGTTCGAGAGGGGCCTTGCCTATAAGAGGGGCTCCCTCGTGAATTGGTGCGACTCCTGCCAGACGGTGTTGGCGAATGAACAGGTGGAAGGGGGACTCTGCTGGCGATGCGAGACGCCCGTGAGACAAAAGGAATTGGATCAGTGGTTCCTGAAGATCACCCAGTACTCCGATGAGCTTCTGCTGGGCCTCGATTCCCTCTCGGGGTGGCCAGATCGAGTCAAGGTGATGCAGCGCAACTGGATCGGAAAGAGCGAGGGAGTGGAGATCCGGTTCCCATTCGCCTCTGGAGATGGATCCATTTCGGCCTTTACCACCCGCGCCGACACTCTGTTTGGGGCTACCTTCATGCTCTTGGCCCCGGAGCACCCCCTGGCGCAAAGACTCAGCGAAGGGACGCCGCAGTCTTCCTCCGTGCGCGCCTTCCTGGATCGCATGAGCCGCGCAGATCGCTTGCTGCGCACGGCTCTCAATGCGGAGAAGGAAGGATGCTTTACCGGCTCTTATGCCATCAACCCCTTGACTCAGGAGAGGATCCCCGTCTGGACAGCCAACTATGTCCTGATGGAGTATGGGACCGGAGCGATCATGGCGGTTCCCGCTCACGATCAACGGGACCTCGAATTCGCCAAGAAATATGACCTGCCCATTCGGGTGGTAGTTCAAGGATCGGAGGCAGATCTTAGGGAGGAGACCTTAGCCGAGGCCTACGTGGAAGATGGCACTTTAGTGAATTCTGGTCCTTTCAATGGCCTGCCCAGCGAGAAGGCACGCCAGGCGATTGCTGAGCACCTGGAGAGGCAGCGTAGCGGGGGCAGGGCGGTGGCCTTCCGACTTCGCGATTGGGGCATCTCGCGGCAGCGATACTGGGGCACGCCGATTCCCATCATTTACTGCGACTGCTGCGGTACGGTCCCCGTGCCCTACCCGGATCTTCCCGTGCTCCTTCCCCAGGATGTTCAAATCCTGGGGAAGGGGGAGTCCCCGCTCCACAGGGTGGAGAGTTTCGTGAACGTGATCTGCCCCAAGTGCTCCGGACCTGCCCGCAGGGAAACGGACACCATGGATACCTTTGTCGATTCATCCTGGTACTTCCTCCGCTTTCTCTCACCTCACAGTCAACAGGTGCCCGTGCAGAAAGGGGCAGCCCAATACTGGATGCCTGTTGATCAATACATTGGCGGCATAGAGCATGCGGTGATGCATCTGCTCTACGCGCGGTTTTTTACCAAATTCCTCCGCGATCTGAAGCTCATCCAGGTAGATGAGCCCTTCACCAATCTCCTCACCCAAGGGATGGTGATCAAGGATGGAGCCAAGATGTCCAAATCGAAGGGGAATGTGGTGGACCCCGATGATCTCCTGGAGCGATATGGCGCCGATACGGCTCGGCTTTTTTCCCTTTTCGCAGCACCTCCGGAGAAGGATTTGGAGTGGTCGGAGCAGGGGGTGGAGGGTTCCTCCCGCTTCCTCAATCGGGTTTGGAGGCTCATCGAGCAACATGCACCCGCCTTAAGATCTTTGGAAGGAGATCCCAAATTGGAGGAGCTGACGGAAGGGAGGCCTCTCTTCCGACATGTCCATCGAGCGATCAAGAGGGTGACGGAGGACATCGAGGACGAGTTCCACTTCAATACCGCCATCAGTGCCTTGATGGAGCTCGTAAACGAGGTAAGCCTTGAGGCAGGCGGGATTACGAGCCAGGGCGAGGAGAAAAGGAGGGTCCTGAAGAAGGGGCTGGAAACCATTCTCTTGCTGCTCTCCCCATTTGCCCCCCACATCTCTGAAGAACTGTGGAGGAAGATGGGCCATAGGAGCAGCATATTCGAGGAGTCATGGCCCACCCATGACGAAGAGGCCCTGGCCCAGGAGACGGTACTCGTTGTGGTGCAGATTGATGGCCGAGTGCGGCATCGCATCTATGTGGCAGCCTCCTCCACCGAAGAGGAGGTGAAGGCTACGGTTCTGTCCAATGAGAGGGTGAAGGCTCTCTTGGCGGGCAGGGAGATTCGGAGGATGGTCCTGGTGCCCAATCGATTGTTGAATATTGTGCTTCGGTGAGGAGCATCCTGCCGTAGAATGGAGGTCTCAGCGAATCGAAAGCGCAGGGTCTGTTCCCAAGAAACCCCCCGTCCTCACCAGAGGCGCCTTCCTCATGCTCCTCGTCTCCTTTCCATCTTGCCTTCGCGACTGCAAAAGATAAGCGCGGAGAACCCTTCCGTCGTTTCAGCTCGTCATTGGCTGAGCATTCGATTTTTTCTGGCCCTCCTCTCATCGGGATTCCTTCTCTTGGGATGTGGCTATACCTTCGGCCCAAAATCGAGGGCAATGGGTATCTCGACCTTCTCTAATGGGACCTTCAAACCGGGACTGGAGATCTTGGCGAGGGATCTGATTTTGCAGAGGCTGACGGAGCAGAGAGTCTCCCTGGTGGACAGCCAAGGAGCCAATCTCATCCTGAGGGGAACGATCTTGAGGTATTCTACCGAACCGGTGGCCTTTGATGTTGAAGATATTAGCCGGCAATACCGGCTTACCATCAGCCTCGGCGTTTCACTCAGGGAAAGGGCGAAAGAGAAGGCTATGTGGGAGGAGATCCTGACCGCCTCCTCCTACTATTACACCGGGCCGAATGTGGCCGCCACCGAGATCTCCGAGAGTAAAGCATCCACCCAGATCCTGCAAGAGCTGGCGCGGATGGTGGCCTCTCGATTGGCCGAGGTATTTTAGATTCTGCACTCACGGATCATTATGGAAAGGCAGAAAGGCCGGGAAAAGCTGCCTTCCCTCTATCTGCTGGATGGAGAGGAGGGTCCCCTCAAGGATGAGATCCTGGGTTCTCTGCTTAAGGAGCGACTGCCCCCAGAGCACAGGGAGTTGAATTTGGAGGTCCTTGACGGAAGGGAAACAGGAGCGGAGGAGATCCTCCTCCGAGCCGCAACCTTCCCCTTTCTTTCTCCCCTTCGGGTGATTGTGGTGAGGGAGGCGGATCGGCTTTGCTCATCCGATAAAGAGAGGATGGTCAATTACCTGAGGGAACATAGCTCCCCTCATGTTTGTTTCATCCTCCTCACCAAAAAGATCGATCGTAGAGGTTCTTTCTTTCGCTTCTTGCAGGAGGCAGGAAAGGTGATTTCCTGCAGCGCATCTGGCCCCCAGGAGGTGGGAGACTGGCTTCAGGGTTGGGCGAAAAGGGAGGGAAAGAGACTGACCCCAGCTGCCATCCAGGCCCTTTATGAATGGGCGGGGGATGACCTCAACCTTCTTTCGGGGGAGCTGGAGAAGATGATCCTCCTGGTCGGAGAAAGGAAGGAGATTGGGGTGGAGGACGTTTTGGCATGGGGCGCAGAGAGGACACATCATATCTTCGAGGTCATGGAGAACCTGGGATATGGCAAGATCGAGGAGGTGCTCCGGGGGATTCGCTCTCTCCTGGAATACGGCGAGGAGCCCCTCAGCATCCTGGGGATGATATCGCGCCATTTCCGCCTGCTCTCTCGGGTCAAGGAGATGGCCTCCCAGGGCAAATCTTCGGCAGAGATGGGACGGAGGCTGAAGATTCCCACCCGTTACCTTCAATCTCTGCTCTTCCATGCCTCTTCCGTCTCCTCCCAGTCCCTGGAAAGGGTGTTCCAGGATCTTTTGAGGGCCGACCTCCACCTGAAATCAGAGAGGAGATTGGGCACCTTTGCCCTGGAAAAGCTCATTGTAAGCCTCGGCAGACGGGAGAGCTAATTCGGTAGACGTGGGCTTCTCAAGAGGAGAGATGGAAAGGACCCCAGGCCTAAGAGGATTGCATCAGCGCGTTTGTCCGCCGGGAAAGGCGAGACTTGTACCGAGAGGCAGTATTCTTGGGAATGATCCCTTTAGTGGCTGCCTTGTCGATCACGGAGACGGCTTGGGCGAGTCCGGATTGGGCCAGGCTCTGATCTTTCCCTTCGATGGCGGCCCGCACTTTCTTGATCGCGGTTCTCAGATTTGTTTTCGCCGCCCGATTGCGGAGGTTTCGAGCCTTATTTTGTCGCAGCCTCTTCATAGCAGACTTGGTGATTGGCATAGTTGCTCCTTGTTCAGAGGAAATGGATGATGCATTCGGATCTTCCTGCGATAGCGGAAGAAAATATAAGCAAGCCGGCGAAATTTGTCAATAACTAATCGACTCCCAAGGAGATAGCCTTCCATGGGCGATCCGGAATCGAAACCTTACGGAATTACGGGGGCGGCGGGGGCCATCAGCTCGGGAGTCTTCGTATCGCGTCTCTTGGGCTTTGTGAGGGATATGATCATTGCGAAGCTCTTTGGCGCGGGCATGGCTGCGGATGCCTTTTTCGTGGCATTTCGTATCCCCAACATGCTCAGAGAACTCTTTGGAGAGGGGGCGCTGAGTGCCTCCTTTATACCCGTCTTCACCGAGACCTTGAATCGAGAGGGGAGGGAAGAGGCTTGGCGCATCGCTCGCATTACAGGAACTCTGCTTGGCTCCCTCCTCTTGGTCGTTGTTGCGGCCGGGATAGCGCTCGCTCCGCTGATTGTGTGGGTGATGGCCCCCGGCTTCCACACATATCCCGAGAAAATGAGCCTGACCATTTCCTTGACCCGAATCACCTTCCCCTATCTCTTGTTTGTGGGAATGGCCTCCCTGTTCATGGGCATATTGAATTCCTTTCGCCATTTCACGACTCCCGCCCTTGCCCCCACCATGCTCAATCTGGCGATGATCTTTTCCGCCCTGCTCCTCTCCCCCTATCTGAATCCTCCGGTGGCATCCCTGGCGATTGGAGTCTTGATGGGGGGCATCGGACAGATGGCCATTCAGATTCCAGGGGTCCGACGGGAGGGGGCGAAATTCTCCTTTGACTTCCAGCTGCGCGAACCCGTCGTGCACAAGATCGGAAGACTCATGCTCCCTGGGATCATCGGCTTGGCGATTACCCAGGCCAACTTTTTCATCGGGACCTTCCTCGCCTCTTTCCTGAAGCAAGGGAGCGTCTCCTTTCTCTATTATAGCTTTCGTCTCATCCAGATTCCCATTGGGCTGGTGGGGGTGGCCTTGGGATCCGCCATACTCCCTTTCCTCTCTTCTTCAGCCACGGAAGGCTCTTACCTGCAATTGAAGCGAGTTACTTCCCTCGCGGTGCGCCTGGGCTTCTTCATCACCGTTCCTTTCACCGCCGGCCTCATCATCTTTCGAAGGCCGCTCATCTCTGTTCTCTTTGAAAGGGGACAGTTTACGGAACTGATGAGCCAGGAGGTAGCGGAGACCCTGCTCTTCCTTTCCCTCGGCATCTGCTTCTATGTGGGGGACCGCATCGTGGTCTCCGCTTTCTATTCCCTTCAAGACACGAAGACGCCGGTTACCATTTCAGCCATTGCGGTCGCCACCGATATCCTATTCAGCCTCCTTCTGATGGGCCCCCTGCAGGTTCGGGGCTTGGCTCTGGCCACATCCATTGCTTCGTTTATCCACTTCTGTCTCTTGACGGTGACCCTTCGCAAAAAGATCGGCTCCCTGGGAGAAAGAGAACTGCTCCGCTCTCTCACCCGAATCATCCTGTCTACCGCCCCCCTGGTCCTCCTTTGTTATGCCCTGGTTCAAGGGTTTCCTCCGCTGGGCCAGGCTAAGTTCCTGGGGAAGGCCGGCATCCTGGCCCTGGAGATCCTGATCGGCCTGGGAACCTACTTGGGAACCGCATTTCTCCTGCGATCGGAGGAGGCCCATTCTCTCCTCGCCTCTCTGCGAAAAAGGTTCGGGAGGAGGGAGGGCAAGACCGTGGAGGGTGCGTAGGATATGGGACTGAAAAGTGGATTTGGGCGGGATTACGAGTTTTGATGAGGAGGGGGAGGAGCCCGGGAAAGGGATCTGAAGGAGGGTGGGGACGATGGGAAGGTCGCTTTTTCTTTGTTGCAAGGGCAGGGCATAAGGTGTATAAATAACATCTATTTGGCTGCCACGATGGGGTTTGATCCGTTTCGTATGCCTGTGATTTGCCACAGCGAGTGGAGATGATCTACGATATCTGCTACTTCCTATGCAAGGGGATATGCAAGATCCTATTTGGGCTCAGGGTGGTAGGGGAGGAGAATGTCCCCAGATCGGGACCGGTCATCTTGGCCTCCAATCATGTAAGCTACTTGGATCCCATTCTTGTGGGGGTTTCCGTCCCCAGGAGGGTTTACTACATGGCCAAGGAGGAGATCTTTAAGAATCTCCTCATCTCCTGGTTTATGAAGAAACTGCAAGCGTTTCCGGTTTCCCGTGGGAGGTTAGGTTCTTCTACCATGAAGAAGGCACTTCAGATTGTGAAGATGGGAAAGATGATCCTCCTCTTCCCGGAAGGGACTCGAGGAGATGGAAGTAGCCTCTTGAAGGCAAAGCCGGGGATTGGAATCATTGCCGGGAGATCGGGTGCCCCACTGGTTCCGGTGTTCCTTCACGGTCCCGAGAAGGTGCTGCCTCGGGGGTCTTGGTGGCTGCGAATCCATCGGGTGACCGTAAGCTTCGGTTCGCCTCTACTCCCCTCCCTTGGCCGGGTGGGGCAGTCGAAGAAGGATGAATATGGAGACCTTGTGAATCGGGTGATGGAAGGCATAGAGAAGATCAAGAAGTCCATGGAGGAAGGGCGACAGCCTTCTGCCCAGTAGGGATGCTTACTCTTTCAAAGAGATCAAAGATCGATATTCTGGTGGCGGAGAAGAGTGGGTTTTGTTTTGGGGTGAGAAGGGCGTACGATCTGGCACTATCTGCCGCCGAGGTTCCCGATGGACCTTTATATTCCTGGGGACCCCTGATCCACAACCCACAGGTAGTCATCCTCTTGGAGGGTAAAGGCCTCAAGGTGATCTCCGACTCGGGTCAAGTCTGCCAGGGTGATCGGGTGGTGGTTCGTTCTCACGGAATCTCCCCCCTCATCCTTGCCGAGCTGAAGACCAGAGGGGCTCAGATCATTGATGCCACCTGTCCACTGGTCAAGAAAGCGCAGGGCCGAATCTCTCAGTTGGAGAGAGAGGGATATCAGATCTTGCTCCTGGGTAATCACACCCACGCGGAGGTACAGGCCCTTATGGGCTATGCTGCCCCGTCGCGAATCAGAGTGATCAACTGCCTGACCGACCTTGGTTCCCTGGTTCTCGAAAAGAGGGTAGGGGTGGTATCCCAGACGACACAGGGGGAGGCATTTCTAAGAGAAGTGGTGGGTGCCCTGGCATCCAGGGTGGATGAGTTGAAGGTCTTTAATACCCTCTGCCACTTCATGGCCGCTCGTTTGGCAGCTGCCATGAACCTGGCGAAGGAGGTAGATCTGTTATTGGTAGTGGGCGGACAGGAGAGCGCAAATACGGGGCGTATGAGAGACGCTTGTCTAAAGATCCTGCCCGCCACCTATCAAATTGAAGGGCCCGATGAAGTCGACCCGGATTGGCTTCGAGGGAAGTCGAGGGTAGGGGTTACGGCCGGCGCTTCCACCCCGGAGTGGGTGATCTATGCAGTGGTGGGCCGGTTGCGAGAGCTGAGCCTTTAGCAAGAGGTATGAGAAAGCCTCCAGGGTTTTCTTAATATACATATGATCAGGAGGTACTGCCGATAATGATGATAGAAGAGACTCGGGGGATAAGGATCGACGAGGAGCCTAACCAGGAGAGGGAGGGGGTGGGTCCTTCCAAACGAAGTCTCTCAAAGTCAAAACCCATCCGGGGCAGTACGCGGAGGGAGGGAGTCGAATTCCCTCGCCTACCAGGGGGAAGCGAGGACTGGAAGGAATTATATAATGAAACCCTGAGGGATATTTCCGAAGGGGAGATCATCCGGGGCACGGTGGTGAACATCACCGATGATGCCATCATGGTGGATATCGGCTATAAGTCAGAGGGGACGATTCCCATTCAGGAGTTCCTGAATGCAAGGGGGGAGTTGGTGGTTCACCTCGGGGATCAGGTGGATGTTTATCTGGAACAAAAAGAGGACAATGAGGGTTTGGTGGTTCTCTCTCGAGAAAAGGCAGAAAAGATCAAGGTCTGGGAGGAGATCACCCGCACCTATGAGCGAGGGGGGATGGTCCAAGGGACCATCTTGGGAAAGACCAAGGGAGGCCTGATGGTGGATATAGGCGTCAAGGCTTTTTTGCCTGGATCCCAGATTGATCTCCGCCCGGTCAAGGATCTCGACAAGATGGTAGGACAGACCTTTCCCATGAAGATCATCAAATTGAACCAGAGACGAGGGAATATCGTGCTCTCCCGTAGGGCCTTCTTAGAGGAGGAGAGGAAGGGAGAACGGGAGAGGACGCTGGAAATCCTTGAAGAGGGAAAGGTGATCAAGGGGAAAGTAAAGAATCTCACCGAGTACGGCGCCTTTGTAGATCTGGGGGGGATCGATGGGCTGCTTCATATCACGGATATGTCTTGGGGGAGGATCAGCCATCCTTCGGAGCTGTTCGTGGTGGGCGATGAGATCGAGGTGGTCGTTCTAAAGTTGGATCGGGAGAGCCAGAGGGTCTCCCTCGGTCTCAAGCAAAGATCGCCTGACCCCTGGCAATCAGCTAATGAGAGGTATCCCATCGGGGCGAAGGTGAAGGGAAAAGTGGTCAGTCTGGTGGACTACGGGGCATTTGTAGAGTTGGAGCCAGGAGTTGAGGGTCTGGTTCACGTTTCCGAGATGTCCTGGAAACAAAGGGTGAAAAATCCTGCAAGAATCGTAGCGATCGGCGACATCGTTGAGGTAGTGGTTCTCGACTTGGACGAGAAAGCGAAGCGTATTTCCCTGGGGATGAAGCAAGCGGAACCCAATCCCTGGATCTATGTGGAGGAGAAATATCCAGTCGGGATGAGGGTCAAGGGCAGGGTAAGGAACCTGACGGAGTATGGAGCGTTCGTGGAATTGGAGGACGGCCTGGATGGCCTCATCCATATATCGGATATGTCTTGGACCAAGCGGATCCGCCATCCGTCGGAAATGCTGAAGAAGGGGGACTGGGTTGAAACTTTGGTACTTCGGGTGGACAAGAACACCCACCGAATCTCCCTCGGACTGAAGCAGGCCCAGGCCGATCCCTGGCAGACCATGGTTCCTGAGAAATATAAGGTGGGTATGAATGTGCCGGGGAGGGTGGTCAGACTCGCTGAGTTCGGTGCCTTCGTGGAGTTAGAGGATGGAATTGAGGGGTTGCTTCACATCTCGGAGATGCGGCCGGAAAGAGTATCCAAACCCGAAGAGGTGGTCTCGGTGGGTGAGGAGGTCATGGCGAAAATCATCAAACTGGATGTGGATGAAAGGAAGATCGGTCTCAGCATCAAGGCTTATCTGCAGAGTGTCAAGGAAGAGAGGAACTCTGAGGAATCTCTGAGCTGAGAAGAGGAGCGGGTCGGCAGGATGTCAAATCCTGAAAGGGAGTAGTCAGATGCAGAAGACAAGAGTATGGCGGGCAGTTTCCTGGATTGTGGGAGGAGGATCTGCGTTCCTCTTCCTGCTCTTTCTGCTGAGCCTCTATCTGAGCGGGGAAGGGCTTGGAGCGGGCAAGATCGGGCTCATCCACATTGAAGGGGTCATCTTGGATTCAAAGGAGGTGCTTCAGGAGCTGGAGAAGCATCAGAGGAACCACGCGATCAAGGCCCTGGTGGTCCGAATTAATAGCCCGGGGGGGACGGTAGCAGCCGCCCAGGAGATCTACGAAGAACTGAACAAGATCAGGTCCCGCCAGGGGAAGCCGGTGATCGTCTCCATGGGAGGCCTGGCTGCTTCGGGAGGGTATTATATCGCCTGCGCCTCCGATCGAATCTTCGCCAACCCGGGGACCATTACGGGCAGTATTGGAGTGATCATGCAGCTGGCTAATATCTCCCAGCTATTGGAGAAGGTAGGCATCAAGTCCGTGGTCATCAAGAGCGGGCAACATAAGGACATGGGTTCTTTCACCAAAGAGCTCTCCACAGAGGATCAAAGGATCTTCCAAGGGGTTCTGGATGATGCCCATGATCAATTTGTTGAGGCTGTGGTGAAGGGAAGAAGGATCGATAAGGGAAGGGTGAGGGAGATCGCTGATGGTAGGATCTTCACCGGAAGACAGGCGAAGAGTCTCGGGCTGGTAGACGAATTGGGGGACCTTGCGGATGCAATTTCTTATGCCGCTCAAAGGGCTGGAATCAAGGGAACGCCCAAAATCGTGGAGCAGCGAAGGAGGAAGTTCTCCCTTCTGGATCTCTTGGGCTCCAAGATCTCACCCCTCTCTCCGGCGAGCATGGAACTGCTTCGGGGGGGATACTTCTCCGTTCAGTATCTAATGGAATGAAGACCCCGGGTTGAGGTTAAGCTTCCTGACCCAAAGAGGGTCTTCTGCAATTTGAAGCAGGATGCTTCATAGGTGGCTCGAAACCGAAATTCGCTGATTGGGGAGGATTCAAGATGACGAAAGCAGACTTGATCGAGAAGGTAGCCGCCTCCATAAATCTGACCAAGAAAGATACTGAGGTGATTATTAATGCCATATTTAGGGGCATCACTGAGGCTCTCTCTTCAAGAAAGGATGGCAAGGTGGAGCTGAGGGGATTTGGTAGCTTTCGGGTGAGGCAGAGGGAGGCTCGTCAGGGGCGAAACCCGCAGACCGGGAACCGGGTTCAGGTTCCGGCGAAGCGCGCCCCCTTCTTCAAGCCTGGCAAGGAACTGAGGGAGCTGGTTGATAGTTAGAAGCTGGTTGAGTAGAGTGGGCCTGGGGTAGATTCCTCTTGATCAGATGATTGCCTGGTGCTAAATTGAAAAGAGGGGGCCAGCGCAGGAATTCCCGGGCCGGACGGTACGATTTCCAGGATGTGGATGACAAAGAGAGCTCCGCAAATATTGATTCTCGAGGGGAAGGGCCCGTGAGAATCCTGTGGGCACCGTGGAGAAAGCCCTACTTGGAGAAGGGAGCGGAACCAAGTTCATGTATCCTTTGTCAGAAGCCAAAAGAAAGAGAGGACCGGAAGAACCTCATCCTCTACCGAGGGGAGCATTGCTTCGTTCTCTTGAATCTATTCCCTTACAACAATGGTCATCTGATGATCGCCCCCTATCGGCACTTGGATCGCCTCACCTCCCTGAATCGCCACGAGATATTGGAAATGATTGAGCTGGCTCAGGGGTGCGAGAGGGCGCTGGGCAGAGCGCTTTCGGCCGAGGGATTCAACCTTGGTATGAACCTGGGAAAGGTAGCGGGTGCCGGCATTGCCGGCCATATTCACCTGCATATGGTCCCGCGCTGGTCAGGGGATACCAATTTCCTGCCCATCTTGGGGGAGACCAAGGTGATTTCAGAGGATATCGATTCCACCTACCAGAGGCTCTTTCCCCATTTTGCCGAGCTGCTCACCGAAGCCCTGGGTCAATGATTGGGAGGCGAACAGGATGTTAGTCAGAATGATGGTGAGGGGATTGGCGCTCGACCCGATTACGAATATGCCCATTATCATCTTGAAAGACGCAGACGAGCGCAAGGCGCTTCCGATCTGGGTGGGAATCTTCGAGGCCAACGCGATTGCCCTGGAGCTGGAAAAGATCGTTACCCCCCGTCCTATGACCCATGATCTAATCAAGAATATCCTGGATCAAGTGGGGGCGACGGTGCAGCAGGTCATCATTAACGACCTCAAGGACAATACCTTTTATGCCGTGATCGAGATCTCCGTCAACGGAAACCAGATTACGATTGACTCTCGCCCCAGCGACGCAATAGCGATCGCTCTCAGGGTGAGCGCCCCCATCTTCGTGGCCGATGAGGTGATTAACAAAGCCAAGAGCATCGATGTGAGCGATGAGAAGGAGGAGAACGATCGGTGGAGGGAATGGCTGGAGAAGTTAAAGCCGGAGGATTTCGGGAAATACCGGATGTAGTTTTGTTTACATAATATACATTATAAGAACATAATCGAATCTCTTTCGACTCCCCTGATCATCACGCCTGCCAGAAATTCGAGACCACCTCTTCCGAGGGAACTGTGGCACTCAAATAGCCCGAGCGCGGCCACCTCTCCCTCTCTTTTCCATTCCTTCCCAGGACGACCATGAACTTGATCTCATCCCCATCTTTACCTCTCAGGGCCTGGACGGGGATGGCGAGTTCGATGATCTTGTCTGCTGCTGCTTCCAAGCCCTCCACCTCTCGCTCCTTTCGAGAATCCACGCGAGAATCCCGCCCCACTCCCGCCTCCACTTCGTAGATCCTTGCCGGGAGGCGACGCGCCGTTTGATGCAGCTGAAGCTCAACTTGCACCAACGAGGGAGCAAGAAATTGAATGAGGAGGAAGGCTTCGCTCGAATCATTCCGTTCTAAGAGCCCCTCTTCCACATCGACTCGGATAAACATCTTTTCTTGGTTGAACCCAGCATAGATCCCCTTCACCTCTGGGTTGGCATGATGCATGGCATCCCCCATCTTGCAGGGATCGTAGAAGCCGGCGGGAAGCCATTCAAAGTAATTGGTTAGCCTGCCATCAATGGAAGGATTCATCAGGTCCGCAGAATCGAGGGAAAGGGTCATTTTCCCTCTCTTTCGAAGGAGAGGGAGGTAAAGTCGGGGCGGAACCTCCACACCCATGAACTCATAGACATTGATCAGATGCTTGCGGAATAGACCATCGAACTCCTCGTCCATTCCTGAGCTATGGTCATCTCCATACCACCAGCACCAGTCGCTCCCCTCAGCGATGTAGATCTCCTTCCACGCCTTCCCCGAATTCTTGCCCCTGCCCTCCCCTCTGTTCGTTCCGGATTTTCCCCCTTCCACTCCCTCCAGGGCCACCAGATCTTCCCGGGTCTGGGCCAAGAGATCCCAAGCGCCGTTATCCTCCTCATGCCCGATCCAGATGCGGAAGTTGTGATTAATCCAGGATCCCGATTCCAGCTTGGCAATCTCTCTGCGAGGAGGAAATCGTTCCAGAAAATCGCTGATCTTCACCGTCTGCAGGTCTTCCGCCGAAGTCAAGCCCTGGTAGAGGAAGGATAGGAAATCTTTCCCGTCGTCCTGGAAATATTCCCAGGCGTTTTCGCCATCCAAAATAACGGGGACGATGAAGGGTCCCTCCTTCTGGTGGCTCTTCAAATTGCTCTTTATCTGGCGAAGGTTCCCGAGGAGATCCGTCGCCGCTTGCCTTGGGTCCCACCGGGCATAGGTGAAGCTAATCAGATCGGAGAGCAAATGATCCCGGAAGAGGAGGTCGAGTCTCCGATCTGATACCCGTAATGAATAGGGTTGATACAGCAGTCCAGGTTCCTTTTGCCGAGCCCGGTCCTCCCCTCTGAGAGGCAAGCCTAACGACCGAAAGAGGATCTCCTCATCCGATGCAATCCATTGAATCCCTGCTCCAGCCACCAGATTGGCCATTTCTTGGCTCACAGCCCCTTCCGACGGCCACATCCCTCGAGCGGGCTCTCCAAAGTGCTTCAAATGGCATTCCAAGGCCATTTTGATTTGTTCCAGGGCATCCTCGGGGTGGCGGAATCTGCATCTGGGAAGTGCGATGTCGGGGCTGGACTCCTTGGCGACATCTGTATCACAGAGAAGTGGGAGTATTGGATGGTAGTAGGGGCTGGTAGTGATCTCAATCTGCCCTTCCTTCAAGAGGGACCTGTAAAAGGGGATGATTTGTCGAATGATTTCTCGTTGCCTCTCCAAGAGAAGAAGCTTCTCCTCCTCCGAGAAGTTCCTTCCTTTTCGCACCAGGTTGCGGAGAAACGGATCCGACTCCCGCAGAGCCGCGTTGAACCAGGCCAAATTGAACCAGACCTGAAGGTCAAGAAAATCCTGACGGGAGAAGTACCGCCGCGCATCTATCCATCTCTGCCCATCCGTTCTCCTCCCTCTTTTCTCCAGCAGTTCACGGTATCGAGGGTAGGGCTGAATCATGGTTTCCCAGTTGGCGGAGAAGAATTGGGAGAGGACGCTCACTTCTTCGGAGGGGCTCAAGTCCTTAGCGGGCTTGGCAGTGAGATTGAGAGCGCGATCCGTCGCCCCTTGATGGGCATAATCTTCGAGTTGCTCCAGGAGGGAGGGGACCAGGTTGAAATTCAGATGAAGGCCGGGAAAGCCCTTGGCCAGGATGGCCATCTGGTAGTAGTCCTTGATGGCGTGCAGCCGAACCCAAGGCAGCCAATATTCCCCCGCGGCAAGGTCCTTATAAAAGGGCTGATGAAGGTGCCAAAGGAGTGCTACATATAATGGGTTGTCTGGCCTGGCCATTCTCGCGGCTAAGAGAGGATCAGAATGACCTCATCTCCTTTCCTCTTTCCTGAGACGAGGCCTGCGTTTCCCTGGTTTACGAAGATCTCCAGATGGCCGGAACTCCCCAAAAGGGCTTCCAATTTTCCCTTCTCCCCCTGACCGTAGTAAGACTTGACCCCTTTAATCTCTATCTCATGCATCTTCACGGTGGCTTGAGACCACCTCCCCTCCGGATCCAGGTAAGAGAGGTCCCCATGGCTGATGTTGGTGATGAGGTTCCCGAAGCGATCGACGTGGACGATCTTTCCCACCAGCCTCCCTTCCCCTGCCAATCGGGGCAGAGAGAGGGGGATCCTCACAAAATCATGGACCTCCGGACCGAATGATTCCACCTCGATGCCTTTGGAGAGATAGGCGGCCACCGGAGCGAAGATATCCCGGCCATGAAAGGTAGAGCTCTGTGGGGAGAGGAAATAGTGGGTGGCAGTGATTTCGAAGGCCCTCCGGAACCCTCCCTTCTCGAAGACGTAACTCAAGACTCCATTGTCGGGGGCGATGAAATTGTATTTCTGCGCGGTAACCAGCAAGGGGCGGCGAGGGCCTCCCACGCCCGGATCGACCACGACGACATGAATGCTCTCGGGCGGAAAGTAGGGATAGGCGGTGTGGATGAGAAAAGCAGCCTCCGCGATATCGTAGCTCGGCAAATTATGACAGAGATCGACGATGGGGGCCCGAGGAAGGATCCCCAGAATCACCCCCTTCATGACGCCTACATATGGGTCATCTTGCCCGAAGTCGGTCAAGAGAGTAATTGGCTTGTAGGCTTTCATGCCCTTCCCCCGATTCTTTCTAAGCCCTTCATATCCTGACCATCGTGGACCTGCCCTGAGCCAACAAGGATCCCCCCTCATTCTTCGCCTCGGCGGCCAATTCGAGCCTCCTTCCAGAATCGGAGAGCAGTTCGGCGGTCACGATGATCCTTTCCCCAATCTTTGCGGGCTTGCGAAGCTTTATCTCTAAGTTGGCGGTAACCACTCTTCCCCCTCTGCGGAATGCGAGGTGAATCATGGTTTCATCCAGCAAGACGGCCATAATCCCACCGTGCAAGATATCCTTATACCCCTGGAACTTCTGGGGCGGGGAATATTCCGTGCGAAGTCTTCCGTCTTCCAAAAGCGCAAAATCCAGCTGCAGGCCGTCCCTGTTCTCCTTGCCGCAGGCAAAGCACATCCCATCCTCGACGAAATCCATACCCGCCCCTCCTATCCTAACGGACCTTTGAGTGGATTAGGTCCAACAGCTTTCCTCGGTCGGGCGATCTCCTAAACAAAGGATCCTTATTTTCTGAATAGATTTCTATTTTTTCTTCAAATGTAACTTTATTGGGATTCATGTAAATAACGCCCAGTGGGAACTTCTCTTTTTCTAAGGCCCTTTGAAAGCCTGCCATTCGGTCCAGGGGATCGTAGGCCGGGTCGAGATAGTAGGTATGTTCCTTGAACCACTGATAGGTGTTCACCTTGTTAAAGGTGACACAGGGCTGAAAGATGTCAACCAGTGAATATCCCTTATTCAATATGGCCTTTTTCAATATTTCCTTGGTTTGCTCCACATCAGCGGCAAATGCTCTGGCGACGAATGAAGCATCGAGAGCGATGGCGGTGGCGATTGGGTTGAATGGGTCATTCGAGACTCCCGCAACCTGAACCGGGGTCTTGAAACCGATTTGACTGGTGGGAGAGGCCTGCCCCTTGGTCAAACCATAGATCATGTTATTGTGGACGATGTTGGTGATATCCGGATTGCGGCGAATGGAGTGGATAAGGTGATTCCCTCCTTCCCCATACATGTCCCCATCACCACTTTCTGCAATGACCGTCAGCTCCGGGTTGGCGGCCTTTATCGCTGTGGCAGGAGGGAGCGCTCTCCCGTGAAGCCCGTTAAAGAAATGGGTCTTAAGATAATGGGGAGTCTTCGCCGCTTGGCCAATTCCGGAGACGATCACCAGTCTTTCCGGGCTAATCTTCAATTCCTTGAGGGCCTGCTGCAATATATTGAGAATACTGAAATTGCCGCAACCTGGACACCAGGCTATGTCGATCTCTTGCATGTTGTAGCGTCCCTGTCCCAAGCTTGTCTTCCTGGCTCAGATGACTATCTTCCCGAATGATCTACTCGCGCCCCATGCCGATCCGGTCGAGGAGAAGTTGAGTTTCTTCTAATCTCATACTGGTTCATGCTTGCAGCCTATCATCCAGAAATTGCTTTAATCTATTGAATATAACCTCTGAACATGTCAAAGATTTCATCGCGTCGCTCTCCTTGTATTCCTTGGAGGGAATCCATATAGGAAGGCTGGGACGATGGTAAAGGGGAAACCTTGCCCGCATGCCGTGTCTCTCCAGTTCGGCCACCGCCCTCAAGATTTCATCCAATTCCTGAATCTCATTGCGGTATACATTGGCAAAGACTGAAGAGAGGTTATGATCGGTGATGTAGATCTCCTTCAGCGCGAGGCAAGCCTTCATGATCTTCTCTGCCGCTTGTTGGGCAAAAAAGATAGAGCGACTGTAGAACCCATTTTGATAAAGAATTCGAGAGATTTGAAAGTCCACCTCGCTCTCGATGGAGTATGCTCGTGCGATCTCCTTTGCCCTGCTCATATCATCTCCCTCCTTTCCCGAATTGTAAGGCACCAAGACCCTCCCCACGAACCATCTTAGGATCCGACCTGCTGGATCCTGCCCCGAAAATTGAGCGATCCATCTTCAAACCGCCGACCCCCATATTAGTGCGAAGGGCGCCAAACCTTGGAGACTTTTTCAAACAGATCCTCGAGCCTTCGATACAGGATTAGGTACGACTCGTACATTTGATCGTATAGGGGGCCCAGATCCGGGTGGGGAGAAAATACTCGCCAGGGCTGGGCCGAGGCCTTGAAAGCCGCCTCCTTATAGTCCCCAAACCTACCCGAAGCCAACCCGCCCAGCATCGCCGCTCCCATTACGGCGGTCTCTTGTTGGTCAAGGAGCGTCATGGGCCGTTTGAGGATATCTGCCTTGATCTGGCTCCAGACCTTGCTCTTGGCTCCCCCACCCACAGTCCTGATCTCCTTCACGGGAAACCCCAACACCTTCTCTCCGATCTCCAGGTTCTGTCGTAGCCCGTAGGCCGTCCCCTCCAGCATGGAGCGGATCAGATCTCCTTTGCTAGTCTCCAAAGACAGCCCGAAGAAGACGCCCCGTGCATAAGGATTCCATACCGGGGACCTCTCCCCTCGCATGTAGGGCAAAAAGATCAGGCCATTGCATCCCGGAGGGGAGTTCTCGCTCTCCAGATCCATGATCTGGTACGAACTTAGGGCCAGCTTCTGTGCGATCTCTTTTTCCTGCAAACAGAATTGATCCCTGAACCAGCTGAGCGCTGCCCCCGGGGAAAGCATTGCCCCCATGAGAAGCCACCTGTCCGGCACAACATGGCACCGGTTCATGAAGCGAATGTCAAAGAGGGGCTGATCCGCGCAGAAGGACAAGACATCGGAGGTACCCGAGGTCTCGAATACCTGGCCGGGATCTGTTACCCCCGCACCCAGAGCGGAACAGGCCGTATCTGCGCCCCCGATGGCTACGGGAATCCCTTCCAATAACCCGGTGGCGCGGGAGGCCTCTCGACTCATCATCCCTACGCGAGTGGAAGAGATCACCGGCTCAGGGAGCATTTCCTCAGAGATATTCAGGCTCGCACAGAGTTCTTTGGACCAAGCGCGGTCGGTTCCTGTCTGAAAGAGGCCTGTGAAAGACGCATTGCTCCAGTCGAAGGCGAATTGGCTTGTGAGGCGGTGGGCAAGAAAGGTATTGCCATGGCCGAAGAATCGCGTCCTTCTGAAGACTTGGGGCTCATTTTCCTTGATCCAGAGCATGGAAGTCACCGAGTAGGTGCCCGGGGCAATTCGATTGCCGGTCAATTGAAAGATCCTGTTCAGCCCGATCTCTTCCTGAATTCTATGGGCCTGGGGAAGACTACGCTGGTCCAGATAGAGAATGGCGGGCCGGAGAGGATTTCCTTCCTCATCCAGCGCCACCAAGGAGGGGCACATGGTACTGATCCCGACGCTCTCAATCTCCTCTCTGCGAATCTCTCTCCGCTCCAGGGCCGATCGTACGGCGCTGCAAAAGGACTTCCACCAGACCTCAGGATCCTCCTCCGCCCATCCGGGTCGGGGCATCTGAATGGGGTATTGGACCTGCTCCAGGGCCAGGGGGGTTCCCCTTTCATCAAATAGGGCCACCTTGAGGCTCTGAGCCCCTATATCTGTTCCCAAGAGCAAGCCCATATTAGCCGCTGGCCCCTCCCCTATTCGAACCGGAGTGCAGTTCCCAGTCCCTGCACATAGATGGCAATCTTCGCCGTATCTTCTACCACCTCGGCCAGATAGAGAGCCTCGAAGAGATCCTTGCCCACCGTAATGACTCCGTGGTTCTGGAGGAGGGCCGTCTTGAGGGTCTTCTCCTGAAAGGAGTTCATCACCAGGCGAGCCAGCTCGTCCGAACCGGGAGGCGCATAGCCGATCAAGGGAGTTCGCATGACGCCCTTGGCCGCGGATACGGTTACCATGGGAATTTCCCTCCCCACCACGGAAAAGGCGGTGGCCGCAGGGGAATGGGTATGCACGACGGCGCCGACTTCGAGTCGGACCCGGTAAATGCCACAATGGAATTTCACCTCTTTGGAGGGCTTCAGGGAACCTTCTACCACATTTCCGTGGAGATCAACCAGGATAATATTTCCCTCCCCCGTATCCGCAAAAGAGACCCCGCTGCTCTTGATCACTACTCGATCCGTCCCATCTACGCGAGCGCTGATATTTCCCCCCGAACCCGAGGTCAAACCACGATAGTAGGCCCTTTTGCTGATCAATTCCAATTCCTGCATGGCTTTCCTAACCGCATCCATCTGAGATTTCCCCCTCAGTCCATGATGATCAGGTGCTTTAGTCCTTCCACTCGATCCTTCATATGAATTCCCTCCACCACCTGCTCCAGGCTCAGCCGATGAGAGATGAGTGGATGCACCCGGAAAGATCCAGATCGGATGAGGGCAATGGATTGACGCATCGTCTCAACGGAATGTCCTGAAGATCCCGTGATGGTATATTCTTGATAATGAATGCGATTCGGGTCGATCCTGGCAAGGGAATCCGGGGGGACTCCCGCAAAGATCAGGAGAAGGCCTCCCTTCCTTAGGCCTTTGTTTAGACAGTCTTCCACCAGTTGACTCACGGAGGTGGCCGAAATGCCTACATCGACCCCTTCCCCCTCGGTGAGGGTATTCACCTCGGCCAGGGCATCTTGCTGGGGCACCTGAATGATATGATGGGCTCCCAGCTTCCTGCCCATCTCCAGTTTCTTGGGATCGGTCCCGCTCAGGATGATGGTGCCTGCCCCCGAGAGGGCCGCCAATTGGACATGAGTGAGGCCGATGGGGCCATCGCCCATGATCCAAACCCGATCTCCCTTGCGGATCCTTGCCCTCTCATTTCCCTGGATGCAAGCAGAGAGGGGCTCCGCAAATGCTGCCTCCTCAAAGCTCACCTCATCGGGAAGCCGGATCAGGTTTCCTCGAGCGACGGCCTCTGCCGGAATGCGCACAAATTCGGCAAAGGCACCATCATACTCGTAGCCGATGGTAGGCCTGCTCAGGCAGATGTTGAACCTTCCGCGGAGGCAGCAATAACATCGGCCGCAGGCAATAATGGGCTCCACCGTCACCCGGTCCCCCCGCTTCCACTCTTTTACCCTTGCTCCCACCTCCTCAATCTCACCGGCGAATTCATGGCCGATGATCCGGGGAGCAGGGATCTTCTTACTACCCTTGAAGATCCGGGCGTCGGTGCCACAAATTCCGGCCACCTTGACCCCAACCAGGACCTCTTCGGTCCCAATCCTGGGCCTCTCTACCTCTCGCAACTCGATCTGGTTAGGGGAGAGAAAAACGGCCGCTTTCATGTGGAAGTTGAACCTCCAGGGGGAGACATGGGCTCTTTGCTGATCTGGTCAATCTGCTTCAGTGTGCGGAAGTCCTCTTTGAGATGAAGATAGATTTGCTGGTAGAGATGATGCAGATGGGAGTAGATCATTTCCTGGGCAGGGTTGGGTCTGATCCTGCTTGAAATCTTGGAGAGCTCCTTGCTCGTTTTTCGAATGTCCGAGAAGAGACCCGTTCCGTAGCCTGCCAATAGAGCATTTCCGAATGCCTCCGTATCTGGATATTCCAGGATGGAAATCTCCTTTTGCAATACATCAGCAGTAATCCTTTGCCAGAGCATGCTCTTTGACCCGCCGCCACTCATTCTGACCTGATCGATCTTCTTTTTCAAGATTTCCTCGAAGGTTTGGAAGTTATCTTTCGCCGCAAAGGCAACTCCCTCCAAGAATGCACGGATCAGATCGGCCTTTTGGTGGCTGGCATCCAAACCGAAGAGCACCCCCCGAGCATAGGGATCCCAGAGCGGACTCCTTTCTCCCGCCAGATAGGGAAGGTAAAGAAGCCTGTTGGAGCCGGGTGGGGATTGAGCCGCTTTCTGGTCCAGCAGGTGAAATGGGCTCTCATTCTGTTCCTCGGCCTGCCGTGTCTCCCATTCTCCCAGCTGCTCTTGAAACCAGCGGAGCGAGAGGCCTGCCCCATTGGTACAGGCGATGGAGATCCAAAAATCGGGGATGCAATGGCAGGTGTTGATGAACCTGGAGTCAAAGGTAGGCTGGCTCAGACTCAAACAGATCCGGCCCACGCTGCCCAAGACATAAAAGGACTCCTCCTCGGAGACCACCCCGCTTCCCAGTGCAGCCACCACTGTATCCATGGCTCCCGCTACCACGGGTGTCCCCGCAGCCAATCCCGTTTCTTCACTCGCTTGCTTGCTCACTTCGCCCACCACCTCCCAGGAGGGGTATAATGGGGGGAGTTTTTCCTCTGGAATGCCCATCATCTGGCAAAGCCTTGCGGACCAGGAGCGAGATCCTCCAGTCTCGAATAGCAGCGTGGTCGCTCCCCGGGACCAGTCCATCGTAAATTCTCCCGTAAGCCGATGGACAAGGAATCCTGTGGGGACCAAGAACTTATGGGTCTTATCGAAGATCCGTGGCTCGTTCTCCTTGATCCAGAGGATCAGAGGGGCTGAGAAGGTGCCGGGGGCGACGCGGTTTCCTGTAGCCTGAAAGATTCGCTCGGGGCCTACCCTCTCTTGGATGGAGTCCGCCTGGGGGATGCTGCGTCGGTCTATTTGCATCAAGGCATTGCGTAGGGGGAGACCCTTTTCGTCCACGCAGACTAACGCGTTGGTACAACTGATGCTGATTCCCTTCACGCCCTCTGCGGGCACATCAGAGCGAGAGAATACCTCTCGAATCCCTTCACAGGCTGACTTCCACCATCCCCTCAGTGGGTCTTCCTCCACCCACTCCGGCCGACAATGAATCAGAGGGTATGGACGATAGGACTGGCCGCGGAGGGAGCCTCCAAGGTCGAAGAGGGCCACCTTGCACCCACCGGTCCCCACATCAATGCCCAACAGAGTGTCCTTCCCAGATCGGTTCATCTTTCGTTAGGCTAACCAGACTGCAGGATCTCTAACGCCTCGTCCACTCCTTTATTCCCGTGAATGATCGCCTTGAGGGCCTTGACCATTAGGGTGGGATCGGGATGCCCCCAAATATTCCTCCCGTAGGCTACTCCAATCGCCCCTGCGTCCATTACCCCGCGAGTCATCGCAAAAAACTGCCGTTCCGTATCCGTCTTGGGTCCGCCAGCAGCCACGACCTTCCCCGGTGCCACCTCCACCACTTTTGCAAAGGCCTCTGGAGAACCAGGATACCAGGTCTTGATGATATCCACTCCCAGTTCGGCCCCCGCCCTCACCGCATAAGAGAGGGCCTCCACGCTGTATTGATCTTCCTGTTTGATCATTTCGCCCTTGGGATAGATATGGGCAATAAGCGGCATCCCCGCGAGGGAAGCCTCCCTGGAGATCAGGCCCAGATGGTGAAGCATCTCCGCCTGCCTGTCCCCTCCCACCAGGACCCCCATGGAGATTGCATCGGCCCCCAGGCGGACCGCCTCGTCTACCCAGGCTACCCAGGTATCATAGGTTGGCTGATAAGGGGAAAAGCTGGAGGCCTTCAAGACTAAGGAGACCTGTCCAGCATGAGGAGGGAAGAAGTCCTGGGCGATCCCTTTGTGCATGGTAATCGCATCGGGCCTTCCTGCCACAATCTTTCTCAGGGCATCCTTCATGTTGATGAGGCCTGGAAAGACCCCCCGGGTGATGGAGTGATCGACGGTGACGAAGAAGAACTTCCCCGAAGGCCGATGTTTCATCCTTTCCAGCCTAATTTTCTTTCCCAAGGGCAACATGGGGTAACCTCCTTGTGATTCCTAACTTCATCGAAGGACCATCTGATTCCGATGGTCTCAGCCTTATCTCTTGGGCTGCCAACTATGGTAGAACGACCACCTTGAGTCCCTCCCCTTTCTTGGTGAGCTGAAGGGCCCAGTGGATCTCCGACAAGGGGAGACGATGAGAAATGAGGGGGGAAAGGTCGATGCGCTTGGATAAGATCAAGGACAAGGCTTCATAGAAATGCGAGCGAGATGCGGAGGCTGTGCCCGTGAGATAGACTTCGTTGTAGTGAAGCAGATTGGCATGAATTCGCGCCTCCCCTTCCCCGCTGAATCCGGCGAAGAGGTTGACGATCCCCCCCTTCCTGGTGGACTTGATGAGATCATTGGCCAGCTCAGGCACCCCAATGGCCATGATCGCTGAGTCCACCCCCAGCCCGCCGCTCTCTTCCAGGGCCACCTCCACCAGGTTCACTGTCCGGGGATCAAATACCAGGTCAGCTCCCATGAGGGAAGCCATGTTCCTTCTCTCGGCGATGAGCTCACTGACTACGATTCGCCGTGCCCCTGAACTCTTCGCCAGCTGGATGTGCATCAGGCCGATCGGGCCGGCCCCAACAATCAAGACCACATCTCCGGGGCGGATTCTCGATCTGCGGTTTCCATTATAGCAGCAGGCAAGCGGCTCGATTAAGCATGCTTCCTCAAAGGAGAGAGAGCTGTCGATTTTCACCACGTTGCCTGCCTTCATCGCTGCCTCCGGGACGCGCATATACTCTTGAAACCCTCCCCCATACTCATATCCAAAGGCCGTGCGGTTCGTGCAGATGTTTTCCATCCCGTTCAGGCAATAGTGGCAGCGGAGGCAGGGGATCACGGGAATGATGGCCACCCGATCCCCAACCTCATACCCTTCCACTTTATTGCCCTTTCCGAACACTTCTCCAGCGATCTCGTGACCGATCACCGCTGGTGGAGAGATCCCTTTGGTCTTTTTCCCTTCGAAAATCCGGATGTCGGTTCCGCAGACGGCACAGGCCCTGACTCGGATGAGCAATTCTTCCTCGGAGATAGAAGGCACATCCAAATCATTTAGCCTCATATCCCCGGGTGCATAAAAGACCGCTGCTCTCATAGAACTCCCCAGGGATGAATTGACAAAGGTGATCCTCGGTTTGGGCGATGAGGAATCTTTCATTCGGCGGACTGGGAAGAACTAGTGGCTTTTCAGGTAAAGCAACTTACGCTCTGCGTAAGATTTCCAGGTGGAGCCGGGGAATCTCTCTGCAATCTCTGTGTAGGTCTTTAGGGCTTCCTCCTTCTTTCCCGCGGCCTCCTGGCATCTCCCTAAAGAGACTAAGACTTCTCCGATCAAAGGATCATTGGGGTGATTGCGGATGGCAACCGCATAGGCAGCGGCCGCCTGATCGAGCTGGGATTTCTGCTCATAGCAATTTCCCAGCCCAAGAGCGGCCAAGACGGACAGCTCCCCTCGAGAAACCTGCTGAAGATATTTCTGATAAGCGGAGATCGCCTCATCGTACCGATTGAGGCGATAGAAACACTGAGCGGACTGATAGAGGGCCTCACGGGCGGAATTGCTTCTGGGGAAAAGTCTTATGACCTCCTGGTAGAGTTTCAGAGAGCTCTCGAAATCGGGCACCCCCCTTCTCTCCAGGGGGGAGTCCTCCGAGATCAGGGCCAAGTTCTGCCGGTAGGCATCGTTCGCTGCATAAAGAGCACGAGCGGCCTTTGCTTCATATCTCTGAAAGAAGATGCGACCCGAGCTGAGGGCAACGATCAGGAGGAGAAGAACGGCACCGATGGACAGGAACGGCTTGGGATGAAGGGAAACATAACGAATTGCCCTCTCAAAGGTGTTCAGGAATTCGTCCTCTTTCAATTCTTTCTTAGAGAGCTTGGGTTGCGCCATTCTTCCCCCTTTCCATGTCCAAAGACGGCCTGATGCGCCGAAGGATCGACTTGGAGTGATTCAAGACGCCAGAAAGGCTCTCCTCCGGCATTCCCGCACCGCGAATGATGTTCAGTGCGGAAGCGTCGTCGATGAGATCATTCGCCTTATGGGCGTCCGTATTGATCACCAAAGAGGCGCCTACTTGCATGGCCAGGCGGGCCACATGGCCATTGGTGAGAGAGTGCCCATTGCGGGAGGTGATTTCAAGAAAGACGGACCTTTCCTTCGCCTTGGTCGCGAGCTCCGGGGTTATCAATCCTGGGTGGGCCAGGATGTCAATTGCAGCGTTCAATGCGGCCGCGTTTGTGCCAGGCGGCACGGGCTCAACGATGGTCTCCCCATGAACGACCACGATATTCGCTCCCAGGGAACGAGCCGCTTGAGCCAGTCTGGGGATCACCTCCGGGGGAGCATGGGTAATTTCCACCCCGGGCACCACGATGATCTCCCAGGATGAGGAAAGTACCCGGCAAACCTTAACCAGGGAGGGCACTACCTGATCCAAGTTGGAGGCATCCACATGATCGGTGATTGCAATTGCTTCGTAGCCTCTCATGCGAGCCCTCTGCACCAATTCGGAGGGGAGCAGTTCCCCATCACTGAAGAGGGTATGGGTGTGGAAGTCGATCATTTTGTTCCTATGGTGGGCCTGAGAGGACTCGAACCTCCGGCACGGGGTTTAGGAACCGGTTCTGAGCAAGAAATAAGGGACATAGCAAGAAGAAATAACTTGCCGAAAACATTGAGAAAGGATAGGATAATGTCAAAAATCAAAGGTCCCCGATTTGGCGCAAAAAAGAGGGGAACCTGTCACAGAATCCCCCACAAGGTGAAGGTAAGATAGCATAGCCTTCGAGACAAATCAAGGAGGCCATAGGGGAGCGCTCCCGAAAAGTCGGCATCCTCACCGGCCTGGGCCTCCTTCCCCCTGGAGGCGCTGGATGAGGCACATGGAAGATCAAGAGAAGAATGTGAAGAGGGTTTGCCAGGCCGGAGTTTTCTTTCTTCTGGCCATACTCACCCTGGCCTCCTTCGCTCAGGCCGAAATCTTCTCCGGCAAGGTGGTGGGGATCTTGGACGGGGACACTATCGAGGTAATGCACGGAGGAAAGCCGGAGCGAGTCCGCCTGAACGGGATCGACTGTCCGGAGAAGGGGCAGGCCTTCGGCAATCGGGCCAGGCAATACACCTCCGAGCTGGCCTTTGGAAGGGTGGTAACCGTTCAGGCCATGGGCCATGACCGCTATGGCCGGGGAGGTGATCCTCCCTGACGGAAGGACTCTCAACCGGGAGCTGGTCAAGGCGGGCCTGGCCTGGTGGTATCAGAGATACTCCGAGGATGAGAGCCTGGGCCGGTTAGAGGCAGAGGCCAGGGCAGCTAAAAGAGGCCTCTGGACGGAGCCAAATCCCATCCCTCCCTGGCAATTCCGGAGCGAAGCCAGAGGAACCACCACCCCCAGGGTGGAGCCCCAGAAGCAGCAGGCTCCGGAGGTCATTGTCTACATCACCAGGACGGGCAGCAAGTATCACTTGGAAGGATGCCCTCATTTGGCAAAGAGCAAGATCCCCATTTTTCTGAAGGATGCGAAAGCGAGAGGATATGAGCCGTGCAAGGTCTGCAGGCCCCGAGAATAGCGGGAAGATGCAGGGGGGCTCCACCATAAAGGAAGTCCGGCAAGAAATAAGGAGGGAAAGATGCGAGGGCACTGTAACTCCCCAAGGCCAGGGAGCTTGTGGAGGTCCAGAATCCTGGGGGCGATCCGGCCTATATTCAGGAATGTCCTGGCGGGCTTCTTCCCGATCCTGGCTCTGCTTACCGCTACCGGATGCGCTTCAAGCTACCTGACGATCAACAAGCCGCTGAGCCGTGATGCCAAACTGAGCTCCTATGATTGCCTGGTGGTGGAGATCAGCCCAACTCCGAGAGGTTGGAAACAGATCGCGGAGGAGATCGAAGCCGGCCTCCTGCAGAAGCTGAGAGGAACCGCTGGATTCCCGAAGGTGGAACGCTTCATTGACTTGAGTCGACCTGACCGCCTGATATTAAGAGTCTCCCTGCAGGAGCTAACAGAGGTCAGCGGAGGCAAAAGGTTTATGATGGGCGCCGCTGCGGGCAGGGCCGAGATCGTTGCGGACGTGGAGCTGATAGACGAGAGGACCGGGGCCGTGCTATCCAGCGCCGAAGTGCAGGCAGAAACAGGAAGCCATTCCATCATGGCCGGCACTACGCATCAGGCCGTAGATAAGGTGGTCGATGAGATAGTAGATCTCATCCAGGGATACAGGTAGAACAATGCCATCATAGAGCCCCTACCCTTCCGGAGGGGAAAAGCGGCAATCCTCACCGCCCGGGGCTCCTTCCCCTTGAGGAGCTATGGGAGGAAATGGCGATGCCCATCAAACGAAAAAGAAAGCCGGAAGGCTTGCCGCGAAACCCGGAGGCTGGACCGATTAGAGGGCCCCTCCTACCTTTTCCCAGACGCCCGGGTGCTCTATTCTTCCATGAGATCGAAGCGAAGTCCCCGGCGAAGCCAGACCCCCAGGAGCTCAAGAAGGTGCTGAAGGTTGTAGAAGCGGCCCTCGGATCGAAGCTTGACGGTTCGGAAACGAAACTGCTTCTTGAAGAGTGGGGCTGGTTCAAACAGACCGAAAAGGTTGGCCGAGGAGCCGTGAGGGCCGAGATCGCGAAATTCCAAAAGAAGATCGAAGCCTTGCTGAGCGTCCTGGATGAGCTGAGCCCTGCGAGCCGCGAGCGCTTTCTTATCAACCTTGAACGGTTGCAACGCTTTCTTCAGGAGACGAAATCACAAGCAGAAAGCCTGCTTGAAGACTTCCGGGGGACCGATGGAGGGCCAGCTCCCCATGAGGCATTTCACAACCTCATTACAACCCTGGCCTACATTTACGAAAAGAAGACGGGAATGAAAGTCGGTCGGCATGGCGTATTCACCCAATTTGCAATGGCCTGTCTGGAGGACTTAGAGGTAGCTATCCATTCCAAGAATACGGTTGAAAGCTCGATCCGACATTACTACTTAAAGCTGCAAACTCAGGATTGCACAAGGCCTCGGCAAGAACCCGAATCTCTCCGAAAAGCCCTCCAAAGTTAATCCTCCATCCTCGCCAAGTGGACGTAACCCCCCCTCTTTCTCTGCCAGTTAAATCCACCATAAGTAGTTGATTTTGCTGAGTTTTTGCTTTGACAATGAAAGCAAACTTATGATAAGGGTTTAACCACAGGAGGGCAGAAATATGGGTGCTTTTCATATCAATGAGGCTGCACAACGTCTCGGGGTGCATCCGCAAACACTCCGCAGGTTACAAGCTGAAGGCTGGTTCCAGGTCGCAAGGGATGCTCAGGGTTACCGAGTCTTCACGGAGCAAGACCTTGAAGTCATTCGCCTCGCTATCGAGCAGGGGACAAGGCATGATAGGAGATCACCTTCAGGCTGAGGGTCCGGGCCAGGGAAAGCGCAAAATCGTTAAGCTGAAGGACCGAGATACAGATCATGGGGAGTGATATTGAGCATCGGGTTCTTGCCGAGGCCCTACATAGTCCCGAATTCGCGGCGAGAGTGGTCAAAGAACTCACCGTTGAGGCGTTCCGCGTTCCTCGGCATCGGGAGCTGTTTCGCATCCTCGAGGCGCTTGCCCGCTTGGGGTTCCCCATCGATCTCAGACATGCCTTGCTCTTTGTCAGGTGCCCCAGAGGATAGATAATGACCTCTGACCGCCTCCGCGCTGAAGCCACAATCCTCGCAGCTCTTCTCAAAGATGACCCCCGCCTCGATGGGCTCACAGTTTCCGATCTTCAAGTCCCCATTGTCAGGGAAATCGTTAGCCTCCGAGCAAGCAGGGGCAAGGTCAACCTGGACATGGTTCATGAATACCTCACGGCCCGCTATTTGCGGGAAATCACGGAGATGCTTGATAGGGCGGGAGAAAATGTGGAGGGGGCGCTGGAGGAGCTAAAGCGCGATAGGAGATATGAGCTGCGGACGCTTCAGGATGTATTTCAATACGAGCAGCCCACCTACCTAATCGATCCCATCCTGATCGAGGGCACGGTCTCCCTCCTCGGGGCCTATACGGGGAGCGGGAAAACCATCGCAAGCTTATCGATCATCAAATCTATCTTGACCGGAGAGCCGTTGTGGAGGAAATACCCAGTCCTAAGAACGGGTCCGGTTTTGCTGATCGATGAGGAGACGCCCCAAGGATTCCTCCGGGAGAGAATAGAGCGAATGGGCTTCACCATGGATCTCCCCCTCTATTTTCTCCATTTTCAGGCGGTGAGGTTGGACCAGGAGGACTGTTTCAATAGCTTGATGGACAAGATTGAAGACGTGAAACCGGTCCTGGTGACCATCGATAGCCTCATAAGAGTTCACCGCCAGAAAGAGGATGATGCGATCCAGATGGCTTCTGTGGTGAACCGCTTGAGGAAGATCGCCAATTCAGGGCCTACCGTCCTGGTGATCCATCACCATAAAAAGGGCGAAGGGCCGCTAAGTCAAAAGCTCAGGGGGTCCTCGGACATCCCTGGGGGCGTCGATATCGAATATGCCCTTGTTCGTAAAGACGAATATCTTGAATTCTCCAGTGTGAAGACCCGCACCCAGCCTCTGGAACCGATCCGGCTCAAAATGGAGATAAGCAAGAAAGAGATCGAGGTGATCTATTGCGGGACAGAGGTGGAGGAGATACTTGGCGAGGTCAAGGACTTACTCAGCGAGCAGGGACCCACTGGCATTGGGGAGATAGCGAAAGGATTGGAAGATAGGGGAATCGAGATAGGGATCAATAAGCTTCGGGATCTCCTGAAAAGAGCAATCGATAGAGAAATCGGGGGTGGGCAGCAAAATACAAAGGGTAAGCCTTGGCTTTTTTGGCCGCTGGATAGTTCACGGGGGGGGCCGTGAAGAATGGTGAGCGATAGTTCACGGAGGGTCTCAAAAAAGAAAAGGGTGGCCGTGAACTATCGAGCCTTGATAGACAAGGATCTACCGATTCTTCACGGGTGGTCAAAAAAGACACCCGTGGAAGGACATTCATTTTTCACGGCTTATACCTTTACTATAAGCCGTGAAGAATGAAGAAATGAGTGGAAAAAAGAGAGAGTTAGGGGATGGGAGAAAAGGCTGCAAAACAGACGAGCACCCCTGAGCTGCATAGCTTAGACCAGGAGCGGCTCCTGACGCCCTCAGAGCTGGCCAGGTTTCTAAGCGTCCGGCCAGGGACCATCTACTCCTGGATCTCCAGGGGGGTTGACATCCCCCATGTCAAGATCGAGGGGACGGTCCGCTTCCGCGAAGAGGCGATCCAGGCTTGGCTCCTGGAGAGAGAGCAGGCCCGAAAGAAGCGGAATTTTGAGCTATGAAGGAGGCGGCCTTGGCATTAACTATCCCAGGGCCAGAAAATAGGCTAATGAATTCAACTACTTACAATGGCAAAAATGGCCTGTGGGGGAAATAGTGACATGGGGGAGACAGAGAAGAAGGAGGCTCCGAAATTGCCGGCAGGCAAGATGAGATACCGGCCCCTAAAAAGCGGCCTCTGGGCCAAAGACCTGCGAAAACGAGTTGATAAGCGAACGCAGATCGGACGCATGATCGCCGAACTTAGGGAAGGGTTGATCGAGCATGTAGGCGGGAGCCCTTCTATTACTGAACTTATCCTGATCGACCGCATCTGCTCAAAGGTTGTGAGGTGCAGGTTGCACGAGATGAATATTCTCAGCGGTGAGCATATGGGAAGCAGAGATTACTTTTTAGCCCTGGAGAATGGCCTGCGCCATGACTTGAAGGCCCTGGGGCTGAAATCAAAGGGCAAGCCGATAAAGGGCCTGAGTGAATACCTACTTGAACGGCAAAAGAAAGGAGACGAAGCGTGAAGGCCTTAACACTCACCGAGCGGCTCTCCCTCGTGAAGGAGAAGCTCGGCACCACGGAGAAAGAGCTGGAGGCGGAGAAAGCGAGGGGTCAGCAACCTTCCCTCCGAATGCAGCTGGATCACAAGTGTAAGCAGCTCCAGGAGGAACTCGGGCTTCTGGAGAGCGAGCAGCGGGCAGAGAAGCGAGCTGAGTTGCTGGCAAGAATGGCCCCCCTGGTGGAGGAGCTCAGGACCGACAAGGTCAGCCAGAGAGACCAATGGGACCGGCTCCAGAGGCTCTGCTTGCTGGCAGAGGCAACCGAGCGGCTCCTGGGGGCACGGCGAAGATGGAGAAGGGTCGATCATGTCCTATGCAAGATCCTCGATCCGGCATGGCGAGAGCGGAAGCTCCCCAGGGTCCCCACCTTCGCCCATACACCGGCTGGCCCTGTGGAGACCGGCTCCCGCGTCAATCCTGCGCGTGAAGGGGATGAGATAACCGAATATATCTCCTGGCGGCAGGCGGCAAGGTTGGAGAAGGAAGGCAAGCTGCGGATCATTGACGAGGGAATGCCGATCTATGATGAGGAGAGCGTTTCCGATCCTCGCCCTCCGCTTCTGGACGTCGTGAAGGCCCTTGACTTCGGGCTTCCGGTCCCAGATCCCGGCACGGGGGAGATTCTTCCCGAATTCGCAGTGGCACAGAAGGCCGTCGGCTTCGATTTCCGCCTGTCCTTCGATGCGGCTTCGCGGCTGGAGGAGGAGGCGCGCAGAATCAAGCTCTGGGAAAAGCAGAGGGCCTGATACCCCCCACCACGGGGAACTGACAAAGGAGACAAGATGGAAATGGAAAGGAAGGTTTTCTCGGACGTCGAAACGAAGGGCATGGATGATTTTCAGGTGGAGGCCCTCATCTCTACCGAAAGGAGAGACAGGGGCGGCGACATCCTCCTGGCCGACGGCATGAAGATCACCGGGACGCCCGTGGTTCTCATGGCCCACGGCACGGGTCCCATGGGTCAGGAGCCGATAGCGAAGCCGATCTTCATCAAGAAGACGGACACTCCCAAAAAGGGCATTCTGGCCCGGATCCAGTTCTTCCCGGATGATGTCGGCAAGAGGCTTTGGAAAAAGATCGTGGAAGGCTACCTCGTCAACTGGTCTATCGGATGGCTTCCGCTGAAGTGGGATTATCGGACGGAGCCAGGCGGGGAGAGAACAAGGATCGTCTCCGAGTGGGAGCTCCTGGAGCTCTCGCCGGTTGCGGTAGGAATGAACCCCGAGGCCCAGACCGTCTTTGCAAAGTCCGCCTGGTTCAAGTGGGTGAGGCCCGGGGAGGCGCTTCAGAAGGGGTACGGACCCCTGACCCTGCCCAAGGCAACGAAGCTGCAGGACCTCCTCCCCCCGTGCATCCTTCAGGAGCTTTACGAGAAGCACGTCCGATGTCGGGTAGTCCCCTCCGTGGAGAAGGGCCGTTTTGCCGAGTATGACATAGACCGGGATGAGATTCTGCTGAATGGCGGGGCGGACCGGGAAGCGATGGCCTCCTATTACTCCAGGCTCCTGGGCAGGCAGGTGGAGGCGGAAGCGGCCTTCGTCTTGACCATTTTCCATGAGCTGGCCCATTGGGATCGGAGGAAGCACCTGGACGCCATCAAGGATTGCGAGCCCGCCCGTGCCGAGGCCGAACGGGAGGCAAACGCTTACGCGGCCAAGCGATTCCTTGATTGGAAGATCTCCCCGTGGGATCAGCAAGACTACCAGCAATGGAAGGAGCGATTGAAATATGAGTGATGGCGAGAAGCGAAGGATCACAGCCATCTATGAGCGGGACACGAAGCGCTATCACCGCTTCCTGATCGATGAGGGCCAGGGCATCACCGGGAGCCTCTACATCCCCAAGAGTGAGAAGGTCCCGGAGATCGTGGAGATCGTGTTGCAGATCAAGGGAGCAGAGCCGGAGGCGGGTAAGTGAGCGGCATAACCCCAGGGTCAAGCTCTGTGTGATTTCCCATTGTCCTCTCTTCCCCTATCGCTTCGGCCACAACCTGAACGAACAGGGGAAGGGTAACGGGTTGGTATGGCTGAGAGGTTTTTCTTTCTGAAATCGCATCTCCTGTCGATGGATTCATCCGAAATACCCTGGGGAGATTCTCACCGGAGCCTCGACGGGACAAGCCGTTTCCTCCACGGCGGCCTGAATCTCCCCTCCCTTCAGAATAGCCATGAATCCTTCAATTCGCTTTGAAGAGGATCGAGTCCTTCTTCAGATCACAAAATGCACATTGCTTTTTACGAGAGCTGAGTGGGCGCAGGCCCTCCGGCGTGGGAAGCTCCACAAGAGGGCAAATCAGGAGACCAGGAGGCAGAAGGCCAGGGAACTCAAAATGGCGAAGAGGGCCTGATTGACTATGCGATCACGAAAAGAATCAAAGAGACCTTCACAAACCTATGAGACCAGGGTTATGGTCCCTTCCTCTTCCGGCGGCTATCTGGTGAAGGCCCGGAAAAGGAGGCGGCCTCAGCCCCGGAGGGAGCGGCCCAAGGGCCAATGACAATCATTGACGCCATTCATGACTCCCACCTCTTCAGGCCAGTATTCAGGGACCTGAGCACCTGGCAGAACTGGTTCATCTGCTTGAAAGCGATCTTCGGCCTACCGATGGATGCTGGGGAGCTCCCCCTATTTGAGCAATGCACGGGCAGGCAGAGCCCCCCTCAGGCTCCCTTCCGGGAGGTCTTTTTGGTTGTTGGCCGGAGGGGCGGCAAGTCCTTCATTTCGGCTCTGATCGCCGTCTTCCTCGCCATCTTCGCGGACTATTCACCGTATCTCTCTCCCGGGGAGCGGGGGACCATCATGATCCTGGCCGTGGATCGGAAGCAGGCTCAGATCATCCTCCGGTACGTCAAGGCCATCCTTTCTTTGCCGATCTTCAAGCCCTATGTGGAGAAAGAGATGGTGGAGGCCGTCGAGCTCACGAATCGGATCGACATTGAGGTGCATACCTGCTCCTATCGGGCGGTCCGGGGCTACACCATCGTGGCGGGCATCCTGGAGGAGACCGCCTTCTGGAGAATCGAGGGGGCGAATCCGGATCGTGAAATCTATACGGCCCTCAAGCCCGCGATGGCCACCATCCCGGAGGCCATGTTGATTTCGATCTCGACTCCCTATTCCCGCCAGGGCTTGCTCTATGAGGCCTACCGTGAATATTATGGCAAAGATGATGAGGGGGAGGTCCTGGTCTGGAAGGCCGCCTCGATCCTCATGAACCCCACCCTATCCGAGAAGATGATCTCCAGGGAGATGGCAAAGGACCTCTCAGCGGCCCGTGCCGAATGGGATGCGGAATTCCGGGAGGACCTGGAGGCCTTCTTGCCAGG
>Ga0315314_1000671_pt1 | contig 35076 bp, 25 predicted proteins | sample TDP9_MG_FD_203631 | JGI IMG/M metagenome (GOLD analysis project Ga0315314, IMG submission 203631) | Freshwater sediment microbial communities from Lake Towuti, South Sulawesi, Indonesia - TDP9 | ecosystem: Environmental > Aquatic > Freshwater > Lake > Sediment | place: Indonesia: South Sulawesi... | reverse complement strand
GAAGACTGCCCGAGCAAGATACGCGGCGGTTCGGGGCAGGCGAGTGGTACTTGAAGCCTCATCCTTGGAGGAGCTTGCAAAGAGGTTGAAGAAGGCAGGCATCGATCCACGTGATGTCGAGATACGATCCTCAGAGCCAGTTCCGGTCGTGGAAAAGCTGGGCCTCCGCGTTGCTCGTTCCAAGTGAACAATCTTGACGTGGAGCTTCGTGGACGAGACCTTACTGGTGCCAATTGAACTCTCCAACCCTTTCCTCAGCGAACGCTATCCGCCTCACGGCTCGGTGATGGCAGTTTTGGATACAGGCTTCACAGGCTTTCTCGTAGTCCCGAACGGCGTCTTCAAGCAACTCAGGCTCGATGAACTGAAGCCAATTGTCACCACGGGTCAGCTCGCGGATGGGTCATCAATCCAACTGCGGGGCGCATACGGAAGTCTACGGATCCCTGAACTTGATTTCAAGGATGAAGGACTGATCGAAAGCGCTCCTGCCATACGGGAAATCCTCCTGGGAATTAGAGGCCTGAAGAGGCTAAGGACCCTAGTGGACGGATGCAGAAAGCTCTTGGCAGTGGAAAGATGCTAGAGCCCCTCGATTCCTCACAAGTGAGTCTAGCCAGCGGGAGCGGCGCTCAAGAATTTCTCCGGGTGGAGCCCCTCTAGTCAGACATGTGTCATTTTGCTCACGAATCCCTGATCATGCCTTGGAATGAGGAACATGCAAAACTCGGATCAGGTTGAGGCTCAAGTACCCCCTCCCCATGGGGAGGGGGTGAGATCTTACGGTTTCTAGGCAACTCGAATGCTTACTTCCGGATAGGAGGTAGGCTTCTCCTTTTCGTGATGGGAGAACGGGATGAAGGCGTTCAGTATGCTGAGAAGTGGAAAGAGGTTCGGAACAGGATGCGCGATTTCTATTTCGTGCTTGGAGGCTTTGGGATACCTCCGGCACACAGCTTGTTTCATATTGCCTATTGCCGTCTTGACGCTAGAGACTCTTCTATCTCATGAATTTCCTGTAGAGGTCTTCGGCTTTTGCCGCGATGATGAAATCGTTCTCGCTCAGGCCTTTGATGGCATGCGTCGTCAGAGAGACCTTGACTCTCCTCCACTTGATGAGAGTGTCCGGGTGATGACCTTCCTCCTCTGCGATCTTGCCCAGAGAGTACGCGAACTCAAGGGCGTCCAGGTAGTTCTTGAACTTGTACTCCCTCACGATATGGTTGTCATCCAGCATCCAGCCGGGAATCTCTCGCAAGTATTTCTGGCCGTCTTCCTTTGACATTGGCGGCGTCCCACTATCGCAAGGAACGCATCTCTTCTGCGACAACGCGCTCATCTTCAATCCTCTTCGCTGGCAATCGAGTTGCTTCACGATGGATCTGTCATCGACGAGGGCTTAGAGGTCTAGTGTCGAACGCAATTTGCCAGACCAGCTTGGCCATGTTGAAACACTTCGTATGGAAGATACCTTCCATGTAGTCGCCGGCATGCCAACTCGCTGAAGTGAATCCGAGTTTCTTTGCTGCATCAATCAGTTTGGGTTCTTGGTCCGTGATGTGCAGCCTCATGACGTGCGGCTTTCCTTCAACCGGCCTCGTGCATACAACGCATTTCAGTTTCGCTTTCTTACCAGACATACAAATCAGCTCTCGCGTTCCATCGGCCATGTCTACACGCGAATACGCTCTCTGGTTTCGAACGGTGAACCTGTTATCCCAAGAGTTTCTCGTTCATCAAGCGGAACCAATGTGCAGTTCGATTCCCGACAAGATGCTGGAGCTGAAAGCCCATTATTTTTCAGCGCCTACGAGAATCACACGAGAGACTGGGTTTGATCGATTCTTGAGGCAAACCTCAAGCGGAGAAAAGCGCTTCCAGACCGTTCCATAGAGTGTCACTTGTCAGGTCCGACACGTTCCCAATTGTGAATCTCAGGGCCGTACCTACTTAACCGTCCAAGATGATTCGGCCATCATTGTTTGCAATATCGGAAACTCCAAGGTAAAATCTCAGCCCTCGAATCTGCTAGCGACCTGCGGAGGGACCGGTTATGACATCGAAGGTGACCTATGTTACGCTTTCCGCTGATGAAAACATCCATCCCCTGTACGAATCGGCGCTGGAACGGTTTGGCCGCGATCTAGACCAGTACCACTCCATGTACATTGGCGACGAGGACATCCGGTCGGACGCCGGCGAATTCGAGAGCAGAAGCCCCATTGACACCTCGATCATTGTGGGGCACTTCCAGTCCGGGAAGCGAGAGCATGCAAGAATGGCCATAGAGCAAGCAAAGAGGTCTTTCAAGCTGTGGAGCAAGACATCTTGGCGCGAACGCGTCCGCGTGATGTTGAGAGCCGCTGACCTGATCGATGAACGGAAGTTCGACCTTGCCGCAGCGATCACCTACGAGGTCGGCAAGACGCGGCTAGAGGCTTTGGCTGAAGCATGGGAGGCCGTCGATGCCATGCGCTACTACGCGAAGATCATGGAAGAGAATGAAGGCTACGAGCGGAAGATGGGCCGAGCCGCCGGCGAAGACTGCAGAATTGTCTCCAAACCATACGGTGTCTGGGTAATTATCTCGCCGTTCAATTTTCCCTTCATGCTCGCAAACGGCATGGCCCTCGGCGCGTTGATAACGGGTAACACCATCGTCCTCAAGCCTACAAGCGAGGCACCTCTCACCGGCCTGATGCTCTACAGAATATATCGTGATGCGGGTGTGCCTAGCGGTGTCGTGAACTACGTTACGGGCCCAGGCATGAACTTCGAGGAGGAGTTCACGTCGAACCCTGATGTTGCGGGCATAGCACTCACAGGATCTAGGGATGTTGGGATGAGACTCTACCGCCGGTTTCTGACCAACCAGCCATTCCCGAAGCCGATGGTGTTAGAGATGGGTAGCAAGAATCCGACCATAGTGACATCGGAGGCAGATCTCGAAAAAGCAGTGGAGGGAATAGTCAGAGCAGTCTACGGATACGGCGGACAGAAGTGCAGCGCCACCTCAAGAGTCTACGTTCAAAGCAACGTGAAAGCAGAGTTCCTAGCCCTACTCAAAGCGAGGGTCGAGCAACTCATAGTCGGCGACCCTCGGCGAAGAGAGGTGTCGGTCGGACCGCTAATCAACCAGTCGGCGGTCGAGAGATTCGCCAGAGCGGTTGAAGAGGCCAGCAACAGTGGAGGCAGCATAATCAGTGGCGGTCACGTGCTCAAGTCGGAACATTTCGCTACGGGCTACTACGTGGAGCCCACCGTCGTCGCAGACCTCTCAAGTGATCATCGACTCTTCAGGGACGAACTGTTCGTGCCTCTCCTCGTGGTCGACGGGTTCAAGACTCTGGATGAGGCTCTGGAGAAAGCGAACGACACGGAATACGGGCTCACGGCTGGGATCTTCACCGAGGACCAGCAAGAGATCCAAAAGTTCATGGACGAAATACAGTTCGGGGTCACGTACGCGAACAGAAGAGGCGGCGCAACAACAGGCTCGTGGCCTGGAGCTCAAACATTCGTCGGCTGGCGAGCCAGCGGAGCCACCGGAAGGGGAGTCGGGGGGCCTAACTACCTCCTGAATTTCGTTAGAGAGCAATCGCAGACAACAGTCTCGGAATAGCACCGACAATTTTCCACTTGGACTCCGGCTGCCGAAGCACTACACAGCCGGCAGCCGCAGTCTCATTCTAGATATTTTGCGATGCGGATACCTCTTGTTCTATTGTTCGATTACCTTGATACTTTTCCAAACAGACTTTAGTAAGAACTGAGGCTAAGTGTTTCGCGCGTTGGTGACGTGCATTGTCAAGAACGGTTGAGGAATTTGCGGATCTGAGTTTTCCTGAGGCTCCGAAGATCGTGACGAAGCCACCAGGTCCGAGGGCAAGAGAGTTGCTTGAGCGGCAAAAGGAGGTTGACAGCAGAGCCGTTTACTATCCGACGGTTATACCGACTGCTTGGGAGGCGGGGAAAGGGGCCACCATAAGGGACGTTGACGGAAACACATACATCGACTTCGTGGCGGGAATCTCCGTCCTCAACGTTGGTCACTCTAACCCCCAAGTCGTCGAAGCAGTGAAACGTCAGCTAGACAAACTGACTCACGCACTTGACATTCCTACCGCGGAACGGATTGCAATCGTAGAGAAACTGGTGCAGATAGCTCCGGAAGGCTTGAAGGGGAATTCGAAAGTTCTCTTCGGCGGCCCCACGGGATCAGACGCCATCGAAGGAGCTCTCAAGCTTGCGAAGTTCAACACGAAACATCACACGTTCCTAGCCTTCCACGGCGCGTACCACGGGATGACGGGCGGCGCCCTGTCGGTCACATCCAAGAAAGCATTCAAGACTGGATTCCTCCCGCTGCTACCAGACATTCACTTTGCACCGTACGCCTACTGCTACCGCTGCGCGTTTGGCAAGGAGTATCCCGAATGCAATATGCAGTGCGTGCGATACGTAAAATATCTCTTCAGTGATCCGGAATCGGGCTTGACAGATCCCGCGGCAATAATCGCGGAACCAATTCAAGGCGAAGGCGGATTCATTGTTCCGCCAGACGGCTACCTGAAAGAGCTGAGAAGAATCTGTGATGAAAACTCAATCCTCTTGATAGTGGATGAGATCCAGACCGGTTTCGGAAGAACCGGGAAGATGTTTGCCTGCGAGTACGACGGCGTAACACCCGACATCATGACTATAGCGAAGGCGGTTGGCGGAATCGGGCTTCCCCTGTCAGGCTGCGTGATAAAGAAGGAGCTCGACGCTTGGGAGCCAGGCGGGCATCTGGGGACTTTCAGAGGAAACGTGCTCGCGTGCGTCGCAGGCCTAGCGGCGATTAACTTTACGGTAGAAAGAGGGCTGGTGGAACGGTCCGCGAGAGAGGGCGCCCACATGCTAAGGCGACTGAGGGACTTGCAGCAAGAAACCAAGACCATAGGGGATGTGAGAGGAAAGGGGATGATGGTTGCAGCCGAATTCGTTGAAGACAAAGAGACTAAGAAGCCCGCGATTGAACTTGTCAAGAAGGTTCAAGCTAGATGCCTTGAACGTGGAGTGTTGGTATGGAAGGCTGGACACTGGCCCAACGTCATCAGATTCCTACCGCCTCTCGTGATTACACACGAGCACGTAGACAAAGGCTTAGACATATTCTCGGAAGCCGTCAAAGAAGCAGAACACGGACTCTGACGTACCAGCTGAAGCTAGCTTGACGACCTGAGTGGACGGCAGGCGACGCACCTATTGAGACAACGGTATCTTCTCGGCTACGTCGATGCCCCTTGCCTCTGCGAAGAACTTCCTCTTTGCCCATAGCGACACGTTGACGAGGCTGATCAATACGGGAACCTCAAAGAGCGGCCCTATGACGGCCGCGAAGGCTTGACCGGAATTTATTCCGAAGACGCCAACTGCGACCGCTATGGCTAGCTCGAAGTTGTTGCTTGCGGCCGTGAAAGAGAGCGTCGCGGTCTCGGGGTACGTGAACTTCAAGGCCCAAGACATGAGGAAGGAGACGCCGAACATGAGGAGGAAATAGCTGACGAGCGGCATCGCGATCCGCACGACATCCCATGGGAGCGCCAGAATATACTCCCCTTTGAGCGAGAACATCACCACGATCGTGAAGAGTAGGCCGATCAGGGCCGTGGGACTGAGCTTCTCCATGAATGTTCCTTCATACCACTCCTTCCCCCTCCCCCGAATCAGCGTGAATCTTGTTACTAGTCCTGCTATGAACGGAATGCCGAGAAACACGAAAACCGTCCTAGCGATGTCCCAGATTGAGACGTTGACTATGACGCCTGCTCCTTGAGAAATCCAAGACGAGAGAAGCGTAACGAAGAACCAAGCGTAAACCGAGTAGAGTGCTATCTGGAATACTGAGTTGAGGGCGACTAGGATGGCACAGTACTCGTTATCGCCGCCCGCAAGCATGTTCCATATCAGAACCATGGCTATGCATCTCGCCAGGCCGGTGATGATTATTCCGATTCTGTACTCGGGCAAATCGGGTAGGAACAACCATGCAAGCCCGAACATCAAGAAAGGCCCAACAAGCCAGTTCTGAATGATGGAGACAGTGAACATCTTCCATGCTTTCGCGACCTTCGATAGCTCCTCATACTTCACCTTCGCCAGCGGAGGATACATCATCCAAAGCAGGCCCACGGCAATGGGAAGCGATACCGTGTCTATTCTCAACGTGTCGAGAACCTTCGAGATCTCTGGGAATGCGGCTCCCGCTCCAACTCCAACAGCCATCGCTAGAAAGATCCAGACAGTCAGGAAACGATTCAAGAGCGAAAGACGCTGAGGCACGCTCTCCGTCATCTTACGGGCCCCACTTGACTATCTGAATACCCTTTGCCAGCAAGGCCCCGACTTTCGGGTGGGCGAGTCGGTAAAAGACCCATTTCCCCTCCCGGCGAGACGTGACTAGGCCGGATCTCTCTAGGATTCCCAAGTGATGAGAGGTAGTCGGCTGCGTTAACTCCATTGCCGTCATGAGCTCACACGCGCAAAGCTCCTCGTTTCTGATGAGTTCCAGCATCTTCAGGCGGGTCTCGTCAGCAACGGCCGAGAAGACCTCTCTCAGTCGTCTCAGCGTCAGGTCGTCGATCTCTTTCGCACGCTTTCTCAGCTGTGATACCCGTTCGCCAGGTCGGCAGGATCCACGAAGACCTGACTCCACTAGCCGCTTCAGCCTATCCTCCGTGACCGTCGTACTCATGCGCGATCTCGGCAGGAGGTTCAGATTCACATTCTTAAATATGTCGTTTCGAAACCCGGTCTGGCTCTTAGCCAGAAAGTCCTTCACACACATACAGCATATCCATTGGAGGAAACACGACCGGCACGTAGCGTTCCTCAGGAGGAGTCTCGGTGAAGTCTCCCACAATCGGGATTCGACGCCCACAAGCTTTGCATCTCTTTTCACTGTCAAGATTCCAGGTCTGGACGTCGTACCCGAACCTTCCGATGACGATCTTCCCACAGCTCGGGCAGCGTGTGTTTTCCCGCTCGTGCCCAGGGAAATTTGCGATGTATACGTACCTTAGTCCGGTTTCTCTTGCGACGTCGTGATGGGCCTCTAGGGCACTGGCGGATGTCGGTGGAACTGACGTCAGTTCGTACGAAGGGTAGAACCTTACAAAGTGAAGCGGAGTATCAGCACCCATTTCTCTCCGAATCCACTTGCACAAGATTCTTGCCTGGGTCAGAGAATCTCCACCTTGGCCAAGGATCAGATCACTAATCTCGATGTGGATCTTGGTCCTCCTCTTGAGAGCCTTCAACGTGCTGAAGATGGGTTTGGTGCTCGGAATCCCGACGTGCTTGCTCAGAAAAACAGCCGACGCATTGGCCTTGAGCCCGACGGTGATGCAGTCCGCGAACTCCGATAGAACTTTCACAGCCTCAGGAGTTCCGTATCCATTTGTAACGACCACGTTGAATAGCCCCTCTTGATGCGCGAGGATTCCGATGTCTCTGGCGAATTCGAGGAACACCAAAGGTTCATTGTACGTGTACGCAACGCCTTGGCATCCATACTGCTTGGCCAAACTGATCACGCCCTCGGGAGTGATTTCCTCTCCCGTGACTTCGTCGGCTTGACTAACAGCAAAGTTCAGGCAAAAATCACAAGACCAATTGCAGCCGACTGTTCCGATCGACAAGAGTTTTGAGCCCGGCTCATAGTGATAGACTGGTTTCTTTTCGATCGTGTCGACGTGGGCGGCCACAACCCTTCCGTAGCTGTCTAGAACAAGTGCGCCGTCCGAGTTTCTTCTAACCCTGCAGAAACCGTTTTTGCATGGATTGATTGTGCAGCGGCGCGCGCAGGCAAGGCATCTAATTTCTTGCCTAGTCAACCGCCTATAGAGAACGTTTCTAGGCTGTGTCATCAATGCCTCAGCAGTCACATTCTCCTACTCAGCCGGCTGTGGTTCTCCAAATCGATCGTAACCGTTGACTAGGAGCCCTCTCATGCGAGAAATGATGCTGCCCGTGTCGATCTTCACAGGGCATCTCTCCACGCACCTTCCGCAACGCAGGCAAGTGTATGCAACCGGTGCGGCTCGTGCTAGGCCGGCAACGTAGGCTATCCAAGCGGCTCCGTATCCTATGAAGTACTTGTAGCCGAACTTTCCGCCAACAAGACCGAATACGGGACACTCGTACATGCAGCCGCCGCAGCGCAGACAGTAAAGCGCCTCCCTGAGAACTGGATCCTTTGCCATTTCGTTTCTTCCGTTGTCCACGAAGACTACGTGCGTCTCCTTTGGCCCGTGGGCGCCGTAGGTCGTGACCTTCTCGATGTCGCCAGTCTTGCTGGGACCGCTGATGATATTGACGTAGGACGGCACGGTGTACTGGGAGTAGCGCCACGTCACCTCCGCAACTTTGAAGCTTTCAGCAAGTGTCGGGATGAGCTTCTCGATGCCCACGATCGCGATGTGAACTGGAGGAAGGCCTGTGGAAAGCCGGGCGTTGCCTTCGTTCTCTATGACGAACAGGGACCCCGTGTCCGCCGACGCGATATTAGCGCCACTCATTCCGATATCGGCCTCCACGTACCGCTGCCTGAGGAAGTCTCTCGCAGCAGAGACCTCTGATCCAATGTCTGGGGGCACTTCTTTGCCCATCACCTTCGAGAACAGCTTGGCCACATCCTCCTTGGGAACGTGGATTGAGGGGCTGAGTATGTGCATTGGACTCTCGTCCAGCAACTGTAGTATCAGCTCTCCCAGATCGGTCTCCCAAACCTCGTTCCCAAGTTCTTGGAGGTGCTGGCGAAGGTCTATCTCCTCACAGGTCAAGCTCTTGGCCTTCACGATTGATTTCTTGCTGCCAACGAGTTCGCCGACGATCCGCCTAGCCTCGTCTGCTGTCTTGGCGAAGTAGGCCTGCCCTCTGTTCTCAGCAATGTTGTCCATGGCCTCCTTGAGCAAGCTCTCGAGGCGTTCCACTGAGCGCTCCTTGATCTTTCGCACTTCATCGGCAAGGGCTACTGTGTGAGGGTACTTCGCCAGCGCTTTCGAGAGATTCTGCCGGTAAGAGGCAGTGGCGCGTTCAATCGCTAGCGCGATCCTCTCATTGCGTAGAGCGTTCATCATGCCCTCGTAGTTCTCTCTGTAGGCTTCGCCTACGCTCGCAGCCATGTCTTACTTCGCCTCCAAGGCGCTGTCGAGCAGTTCTCCGAAATCAATGACCTTCAACGCCCCTCCAGAGCCCGCCTTGCGCAGGTTGGCGAGACAGAAGGCACACAACGTCAACGCCGTGCCAGCCCCGCTGGAGGCCAACTCTTGAACCCTTCGAGCAGCAAGCGGCTCAGACAGGCTCGGTAAGAGGATTTCAATGGGCGCGCCACAGCAGGTCGTCCACCGCTTGTTCGAGTAAGGCACTTCCTTGAATGTGAGGTTCTTCACGCGGGACAGAATCTCCCTAGGCTCCTCTGCCATGTCCAGTGTCCTTGCCAGGTGGCATGGATCGTGGAGTGTGACCTCTAAGGGGTCCCTCAGCGCCATGCGGACGTTTTCTTTGGACCTCAGAAGGGCTTCTGTGAAGTGGAGCGCCTCGACGTCGAAGCCCTGAACGAACTTGGGGTACAGGACGCGAAACGCCTCTAGAGCATGCGGCGAGGTGACGATGACCTTCCTGACTTTCCTCTCTTTGAAGAGTCTGCTAACTTTGTTGGCGTGCTCAGCAAACTCCTCCATGAGACCGAACTCGTAGAGCAACGCTCCGCTGTAGGGTTCCTCCTCGCTCAGATAGGCGAACTCCACGCCGTGTTTTCGCAGAACTTTCGCGTATGTCCTTGTGATGTTGTTGTAGTAGTCTTCGTCTTTCGCGGTCAGAGAGGCAAATGCGGTAGCGGCGTCAAGACCCAGCTTGCGGAGGCCCGTTGCGACGCTTACGAGCGCGCCGCCCTCGTAGCCGAAGGGACCCATCTTCTTGATCTGGTCAACCAACGTTAGCACGTAAGGTATCAGCTGATATTCGCATCCTGTGTACAGCAGCGTTTCTCCCTTGTTCGCCAGATCGAGCCCGTCAGCCCATGACGAGAGCTTGCCGCCGGAGATTCCGAGCGGGTTGCTGGACCTCCGCATGTTGTCTACCATGATTGGCAGGACTTTGGGCAGGTAGGGAGACTTCAAGTCCATCGACGCGGAGGAACACAGATCGAGCTATTATGGCCTTTGTTTCAAGATGAAACCCGATCTACTAGTGGGAAATCCGTTTACTCTCTCAGTCTCTCCGGGCCTTGGGATACGCGGGCGGTCGCGACAGCTCTCAACGCAGTTCTCGATCATACGATAGCCTCAACGGACGAAACGTTCGACAACGTTGCCGGGATCAAGCGAGTGGATCCTCGAACCTTATAGGCTGTGTCGAGAGCCACTTTCGATCGACTGGATCTGACGCTGATATCTACCTGCTCAGATGCCGTATGGAACCCGTCTTGATGGTAACTTAAATGGTATCGGGGAAAAGTTCTTAGTCGGATGGACTCGCATCCAAGCTCAGAAGTGCCTTGTCGCGACGATCCCTCATCATGTCGTTGTCAATTTTTCTGATCGGCGTTTCCGTCGGTTGGATTCTATCATATGCTGGCCCACCTCTCACCACCACGACGAGACAAGTGACACTGAGTATTGTGACTACGCTCACGACCACGGAGAGAGAAACGATTCTCACTACCATGAGCGCGGTCACCACTACGATAGAACAAACCGGGGGAGAGGCGCTCCGAGATGCCTACGAGGAGTCAGGTGAAGGTGGCCTGCGTTGGAGATTCTTGGTTTACGAATTCAACAACGCGTCTGGATTTTACGTTCGTTTCGAGATCCTTGTGCCCATTTACGAACCCGAACTTACACTTCGAAAGTCGTACAATTACAGATTCATCATCACATTTGGCAATCAGACCATGGACGACTGGATTGCCACTGGATTGCCTCCCGCCGAGGCTCGTCACACTGTGGGTCCGTTTTCGCTGGACCAACTTGGCCGTGAGTTGCCATTACCCGTGATCTTGAATGTTCTTGGGCAGGAGTGCAGTAAGTATGGATGCAAGCCATGGAGAACTGACGCGACTGTCACCATTTTCCACGTTTTCTACGACCAAGTCTTCTACGACCAATTGAAATGAGTCCAATGAGATGCTGGGCGTCGCGCAGCACTAGCTAGTCATCGACCAAATGCTTGACTCGGGCAACGCAGCCAGTACTAGAACACTCTGGAAAAAAGACGCTTTTTTGTCCTATTCAAACCTTGGCTACAACACGACCTTGAGCGGATTCTTCGGGGTTGTCCGCTCAGGAAATCAGATGCCGTTCTCCTACCCTTTATCACATTTCTGTCGACTGACGGAGTGGGCCCAGAGTGGTGTCCTGCTGCTGCTCCCCAAGCCCGACGACACGTTGTAGAGCAGTCAGCTGCGCCGCGAATGCATCTCGACTGTCACGTCCTTGCAAGCGCACACTCCGCAATCCGGCCTCTTGCCACAATCGGATGACCGCGTCGTAATGGTCGACGGTCAGGAATCTCAATGACGGCATTGGCCAGCCTTTGAATCGAGCGACGTCGAATGCTCCGGATTGCCTCTGGAATACGAGGTCCCTTGACATCACAGACAATGAGGTTTGGTCAACAGTCCGCTATTTATTTCAGCTCAGGAGCTGAATCAATTGCGGGGCTTTGATTGAGCAAGACAGAAGCTGATTCCTCTCATTACCTCGGGAAACACACAACACTATCCTACGTCGTCGGCCAGTCTAGGATCTGGCGACGCATACCATACCTGAGAGAGAACGAAGGCCATGCGCCGCCGCTCGTGTTGGCTGTGGGCGATCGCCGGCGCGTCTACTCTATCGCAAGACGATTGCGGAAACCAGTTCTTCTTCCAGAATCTGCTGTGAGGCTTCCTCAAAAGCGCATGATAGATCATGATTTGCATTCAGTTGCGGAGTTCGGCCGGGTCGCGATGGCGATCGGGCTGGTTTCTGGAGTAGTTCCCGTTCTGGTTGTCGAGACGCAGATGGGCGCTCCTGCGACTCAGATAATCATGAAGGAGGTCCTCTCGGACGAGCTGACGAGCACCGACTACCGAGCAGGCAAGGCAAGGATCAGCTTGCCACAGAAGGTTGTGATCCGAGTTGGCACAGCAGGCGGCATCAACTGTGAGGGAGTGCCCACTATCAAGGTGGGGGATGTTGTCAACGCTACACACTCGATCGGCGCCACCGGGGCGGTGATCCAGTCTCTACTCCGTCTGGACTTTTGGCGTCCCGGCGCGATCGAGGAGTTCCGCAACGCATGGACGAGCCTCGGCCCGGATTTCACGATCACCAATGAGGGCCACCCCAGAGTCGAGTGCAGTCGAGATGTGATGGAAGCCCTGAAAGTTGCGGGACACCGACTGGTGAGAGGCGCGTATCACGAGGGCGGAAACGTCACGAAGGACTCGCTCTATGCCGAGCAGAGCCTTGACATGTTCCTTGACCTATGTCGCACACAGAACTGCCGGTCTACCGAAATGGAACTCTCAGCCATTGCGGTCTCAGCCCGCGAGAACAAGGCAGACTTCGGGATGGTCTCAGCCATCGTGGGCGTCTTACCAGGATCATTCTCAGAATCCGAGCGCGACAAGTCTGCTGCAGAACACAGAGCACTGCGCGTCGCATTGGAAGCAGTCAAGCGCCTTGTACTGAGGAGCTAGGCTGTCACGGGAAGGACCCATAACTTCCTTTTCCGCAAGTGTGTGTTACGAGTTCCGCTTCCTAGGAGAGCGTTCTTATTCTGTCGCGCTGCAATGATGACCGAAGGCGGACCGACCACGAAGGTTCCCGCTACCGAAGCTAAACCATTGACTCTCGAGAAGAGAGCAGCCAACTCATCGGATGAGATCAGATGCCCAAGTCCGGTCGGAAATGGGATGCCGATCAGCAAGGAGGAACGCTAACCATACCCACATGGGGGATGAGAGGGTCTTGTGCATCGCGCTCCTAAGCGCGCCGAAAATGTGAAATCGACGCACAACCATAGCCAGGACGAGCGGGCTTCCAAGATTCACCGCTTTCCTGTGTGAAGGTCGCTGCTTTCTCGGTAACCCCGAGCGTCGAGGAGGGGCGCGTGACGAGAATATGCAACGCGTCAAGGAGCGAGAAGAAGATGGGTTTGCGAAGCGATAGACGAAGGCGAGCTTGCGAGCGTTTTGAGAACGAAGGTAGGATCCTCCTGGTGTTCTTGATAGCGATTCTTTTTTCTGGAACCAGTGCTGACGCCGTTTCTGTTGTGTTTGGACGCACGGTTGGCGAGACTTTCCAACAGTGGACACTGAAGCATCCGTTAGGCTTGTTGAACAATCCTCACGGATTCACCCTATCGGCCGCAAATACCCTCGGATTCTCGGCGGAGCATATTGAAGCATCTGCATACTGGGGAGATTCGCGTTCCCACAAGTGCAAGGGCCTCGCGGACACTCCTATTGCCTCGGCTCCCGCAGAGGAGCCGAGCTTTCAAATCAGCTCTGACCCATCATCCATTTCTGTACTGCAGGGCGGTTCCAACTCATCGACTATAACAGTGCAGTCTCTCAACGGTTTTAGTGGCTGTGTAACGCTCTGGACCCATTGGGCGTCTTGGCCGGCGCCCCTTGGTCTAACGATCAATCTAACCAGCTCCGTGCTGCTTCCCGCTGATGGATTCAGTACAGCGACGCTAACGATCGCCGCAGACTCCGCGGCAACAACAGGCGACTTCGTGCTAACAGTGATCGGAGACAGTGGAACGCCCGCGCACGAGGTGAGACACACTCTAGATGTACCTGTCTCAATAGCGTCTTCGATCGTAGCTTCGGATGACTTCATGATTATTGTGAATCCGTCCTCGCTGATTCTCACGGATAAGGGCCCGGGCAGGTCTGCGACTCTAACGGTGACTGTTCAATCCGTGGGAGCATTCTCATCGCCTGTGAACCTGACTGCTTCGGGAGGAGATCTGACATTGGCCTTCACGGACACGGGGACACCTGAGACCATAGTCACACCGCCTGCAGGCCGGGAAGCATCCAAAGTCCTAGATGTTTCGGCTGTGGGAGGAGGAGCCACGCGCATCGTCATAACGGGAACCAGCGGCCCGCTGATTCACAGCGTTACAATCCCGGTCCGGGTTGCGATTGAAGATGGAGTCGTTTGTCTGATCGCGACCGCCACCTATGGGTCTGAGCTGTCGCCTGAGGTTCAGTTCCTGAGAAACTTCCGTGACGACGCAATCCTCAAGACGAAGACAGGATCAAGTTTCATGGTTGCCTTCAACACTTGGTACTACTCCTTCAGTCCATACGTAGCGCAATTCATCACAGAACACCCAAGCGTGCGAAACATGGTGAAGTTCACGCTCTACCCGCTCATAGGGATCCTGAGACTAGGAGCAGCAGCATTTCATCTCTTCCCAAGCAACATAGAGGTGGGTGCTGTTGTCTCAGGACTCGTGGTAAGCTCGCTCATCGGCGTAGTCTACTTCACCGCGCCGCTGACAGCTGTCCTCGGCTACTCCTCAAAGGCTCGCCGAATTGCCAAGATGCTTCAACTGCCCGTGGTGGGCATCCTGTTCATCGCTCTCGTGACTGCAGCCCTGGTGGAAGGCGTTGGCGCGCAGTCGATCTTGATGATGCTTGCGATGTCGACGATCGTCCTTGCGAGTCTGATAGCATCGGCGCTGTACGCCTCACGAGCAATTCTTCACCTGGCAAGACTCGCATAAGACAAGGGATCCGGAATCCAAGACAACCTATGGCGGCGGTCGGGCCCGTCGCCTTTCCCCAATTCTTTCCTCAATGGAACCAGCCGAGTGGGTTTGACTCTGTTTGATGGAGATGGGGGAGTAGACGAAGTCTCATCGGACATACACTCAGCAACTTCTTTCTTGGTCAAACGAGTCTGGACCGTACGACGTGAGAAGTTTGAAGGGTGCTAGAAGGAGCGCCGCCCTTTTGCAGTAGAACTATTTCTGCAGCGGCACAGCACGAAGAAGAGCGCCGCCGTTAGCAGGAGCGCTGTGGCTACATTGAATTCCGGGATTGCTATCATCGGGTATGTGCTTGGATATCTATCGTTGATGAAATCGCTGTCATCGAACTTCCCGTTTCGGTTGGCATCAACCCATAGGTCGTACGTTCCCTGGGCGCTCACCCTCCATATGAGGGTTGGCTGGATTCTCTGTTGCTTGTCAACAGTCGCCGTGACGTTGGCTATCGCCGCAGCAGGCGTCGGGGGAGCTCCGTCAGGCAACAGGTAGATGTCTACCACGGTTTCGCGCAAATAGCCTTTCACATAGACTTCCTCAGCCAAGTCGAAGATACGTTTCGGTGTCCCTTCGGCGTCGAAGGTCCCTAAGGAGTAGCTGAATATGCATATGCCATGCTTCTCGAAGGATTTGCCGTACTCCACTACGAGGACGTAGTGAGTGGAATTTTCGTAGAATCTAGCTGGACCTGGCATAACAAACGGGTTAGCGAAAAGTCCAGCCCTCTCGATGATGATCTTAGCCCAGCCGTGTTCATGTGCCTCTTTCAGTTCTACGCAATAGCCGCATATGGTTCCTCTTTCTCCCGTGACGCATTCGAGTAGGTCGTCTTGAAAGTTCACTGTGACTTCTCTCGAGGTAGTTATCACGACTACTGACACGTTGCCAGGGGTGGTCACGCTGGCTCTGTTCAGCTGCTCTGTTGAGGTGTATGTGACAGCCAGTCGAGGCCTGAGCTCCACCGCGCCTTCTCGAGAACTCAGCCACAGCGTGAATGGTCCAGGCATAGCGGTGAATAGGAAATCGAGAATCTCCGTCAACGCGAGCTGCTCACGATCGATGGCTCTATTCACGTCCGCTGTCACGTCGAGGTTGTACGTACCCTCTTGTTCCTCTTGTTGCTCCAGTATCTCGGCAATTGCGGTAGGCCGCTCAGAAAGCCAAGTGCGAGGGGGCGCTGCAAGCCCGGTAATGCCGTACTCCGTCCAGTCATTGTTGGCGGAGTAGAATACGCCGAAGGGCGATCCCTCTGCGTGTGACACTCCTAGCTGGGACAGTTGAAGACGAGCCGATAACACCCGCGCGCCGGGAGGAAGCTCAGACAAGTCGAACATGAGGAAGACCGCGCTCTCCCCCTTTGGCACGACTAGACTGTTGTGGATCTCCAGACAGGGCAGGCCTCCGTAGTTCGCGGCCTGCCGCTCGCTGGGCTGAAGGTAAACGTGAGAGTCGGCTCCAGCCTCGATCGATAGAGTCTTGCTTCCTGAGCTTGGCGAGTAGCCGTGTGATAGCAGGGGCACGTTGCTAGCGAGTACTAGAGCAACCAAGAGAAGATTGAAGCCCACGTGTTTCACTGTCGGAGGCAAAGAACGTACTCCTCCACCACTCCGATATCGTTCTTCGCAAGGACCTATGAACATTTGCGTGGATCTTGTGAATCAAGCACAGGCTGAAGTTCCTCCCGTGGCCTAGACCATACCTGACATTGGCCTTCATTGACACGGGGACCCCTGAGACCACGGTCACACCACCTGCAGGCGGGGAAACGTCCAAAGCCTTAGGTGTTTCCGCTCCGGATGGGCGGGCCTCGCGCATTGTCATAACGGGAACTAGTGGCCCGCTGATTCACAGCGTTACAATCCCGGTCAGGGTTGCGATTGAAGATGGAGTCGTTTGTCTGATCGCGACCGCCACCTATGGGTCTGAGCTGTCGCCTGAGGTTCAGTTCCTGAGAAACTTCCGTGACGACGCAATCCTCAAGACGAAGACAGGAGCGAGCTTCATGGTTGCCTTCAACGCTTGGTACTACTCCTTCAGCCCGAGCGTTGCACAATTCATAGCCGAACACCCGACGTTAAGGATGAGCATGAAGTACGCCTTCTACCCGCTGCTAGGGATCTTGCGAGTCGGAGCTGCAGCGTTCTGTCTTTTCCCGACCAGCACTGAGGCGGGCGCAGTTGCCTCAGGGCTTTTGGTGAGTTCGCTCATCGGGGTAGTCTACTTATCGGCGCCGCTGGCGGCGGTACTGGTCAACTCTTCAATGGCACGTCGAACAGCGAGGAGACTCCAAGCGCCCCTGGCGGTTATCCTTCTCGGGGCTCTCGTTGCCGTAGTCTTCTCCACAGTCCTGAGTGGCCCAACTGTTCCGTTGGTGCTCGCAACCTCAACCCTTGTCGTCGCCAGCGTTCTAGCGTCAGCTATCTTCACGTCGCGGGGCATCCTCCGCTTGGTGAGACTCTCCGACGAAGAGTCCAAGGTGCCAGGAATCCGGCATAGAACGCAGGCCTACTCGGAAACAGGGTTGGAAGACCATACGCCATGAGGCCCCATAGCGTCCGAAAATTCTTCCGGACATAGATGGCTGCTCTGGGCGTGCGGACAGACTACAACTCAAAAGGGTACAAGTTACAACGTAGGAATGGTAGCCCGGGGGAGACACAAACAGATTCGTTCGTATCTCTAGTCAGAACGCGTGAAAGCCGGGCTGTCTAACCCTTGTCTGATCGACTGGGAATGCTCGAGTCACGGAAGTCAGTACCTTCGTCCTACGTTGGCCTCGGGGAAAGCCATTAACGGAGGAGCTCGCATATTGGGGTGAGAAAAGAACTAGTGAGGATGCATGGCAAGAAGGTCTCTTGAGTTTTCGTCGGTCGTTAGCAGAGAGAGGGAATGGTACGTTGCGCACTGTCCGGAGCTTGAGATTGCCAGTCAGGGGAGAAGCGTCGAATCGGCATTAGACAGTCTCAGGGAGGCTATCGAGCTCTACCTTGAGGACGAGGACGCGAAGGTTCCTGAAGCCAACTATCGACCGATGGTGACCCTCGTCAAAGTTGTGCGGCCTTGAGTAAGCTTCCAGTCATTTCTGGCCGGGAAATGATTAGAGTTCTGAGCAAGATCGGATTCGTCATCGTTGGTCGAAAAGGAAGTCATACGAGGCTCAAGAGGCGACGAGACAAAGAGATATTGATAGTCATAGTCCCAATGCATCGTGAACTTGCTAGGGGGACGCTGAGGTCTATCCTGAGACAGGCCAACGTCACGGTCGAGGACTTGCTGAGACTCCTGTAGACAATAACGATTGCGTTTCTCTCATGACGGCAGATTAGTGGTCCTATGCGGCCCAATAGTTTTGATGATGTTTTCGAGATCAGCGCTTGTTCTTGCTGGCTCAGCGGCGTCAGCTCTCTTTGCCTCGTAATCGATTCTGCGCGTGCTAAACCGCCGCTGAGATAGACAGAGCCGGAACGCTCCGTCAGAGAATTCCCCGGACCGCGCCACCTCAAGCGTTTTCGTCAAAATGCATACCCCCCGTGGTTCCGAGACAGATACCGCCCAGAAAAGGAAAGAAAACTGGTTCCGACGCAAGACTCGTCAAGAAACCCCCCTCTGCCCATCCAAGCGGCTCGGAAACATCCGTTAGCCGCATCCACCGTTCCCATTTCGCACGTGATGGCGAAGCCCTGGGACCCAAAACGTCAAATGCTAGCACGGGTACGTCAAGATCGACTAGCTTTCGCGAATTCGTTGCCGTCGTGTGTTGAGTTCGCTGCTTTCTGTGTGTGCGAGAGCGCCGAGGAGGGGCGCGATGAAAAAGTACCCAGTCCGCGGAGGTGAAGGGAAAATGCGTTTAGTGAGAGACAGTCTGAGACGGCGAGGTTTTCGCGGCCATGGTCACAGAGCGGGCAGGCTTCTTCTTGGGGTAGTCTTGACGACGACGCTAATCTTGAGTATGGGCCTTACGCTACTCCCGACCCAGCAAGCTTGGGCCGCTTTCCCAGGAGCCAACGGCAAGATCGCGTTCATCAGCAACCGGGACGGCGACGAAGAGATCTTCGTGATGGATGCTGACGGGACGGATGAGGACCAGCTGACCGACAACACGGCTGCCGACTACAGTCCCGTTTGGTCTCCTGACGGTTCTAAGATCGCGTTCATCAGCGACCGGGACGGAGACTATGAGATCTTCGTGATGGATGCTGACGGCGCAGACCAGGACCAGCTGACCGACAACACGGCTGTCGACTACCGTCCCGTTTGGTCTCCTGACGGTTCTAAGATCGCGTTCGAAAGCAACCGGGACGGCGACGAAGAGATCTTCGTGATGGATGCTGACGGCGCAGACCAGGACCAGCTGACCGACAACACGGCTGTCGACTACCGTCCCGTTTGGTCTCCTGACGGTTCTAAGATCGCGTTCATCAGCGCCCGGGACGGCGACGAAGAGATCTTCGTGATGGATGCTGACGGGACGGATGAGGACCAGCTGACCGACAACACGGCTCTCGACCGCCGTCCCGTTTGGTCTCCTGACGGTTCTAAGATCGCGTTCGATAGCGACCAGGACGGCGATTGGGAGATCTTCGTGATGGATGCTGACGGGACGGATGAGGACCAGCTGACCGACAACACGGCTCTCGACTACAGTCCCGTTTGGTCTCCTGACGGTTCTAAGATCGCGTTCATCAGCGACCGGGACGGAGACTATGAGATCTTCGTGATGGATGCTGACGGCGCAGACCAGGACCAGCTGACCGACAACACGGCTGTCGACTACCGTCTCGTTTGGTCTCCTGACGGTTCTAAGATCGCGTTCGAAAGCGACCGGGACGGAGACTATGAGATCTTCGTGATGGATGCTGACGGCGCAGACCAGGACCAGCTGACCGACAACGCCGCTGGCGACCGCAATCCCGACTGGCAGGCCATCCCACTAGTTTCAATTACGATTACAAGCGAGCCGGTTCAGGGTTCAGGGTTCGTGAAGGTTGACGGCTCACCCATTACAACACCTCAAACCTACAGTTGGGTGGTAGGAGAAACTCACGGGTTAGAAGCGTTATCACCTGTGGCTGGAGCGGAAACCGGAACACAGTACGTGTGGGCGTCATGGACTGATGGAGGAGGAGCGTCCCACGACTATGTGGTTCCCGCGGCACCCGCAACGGTCAATGCCACCTACGAGACACAATACTACCTGACGATGCAGGCAAACCCGTCTGAAGGAGGATCGGTTTTACCGCCTTCTGAGTGGCGCGACGCGGGTTCCACTGTAACAATTCAAGCCACTCCCGCAAGCAACTATGCATTTTCATCCTGGTCGGGTTCAGGTAACGGCAACTACTCTGGAACCTCAAACCCCGCCACGGTGACTATGAACGGCCCAATCACTGAGACGGCAAACTTCCAATCCAGTGCTCCGCCTGGGCCGTGCGCCGCTGCCGCCGCCTTCGGTTCACCGATGGCAGTTGAAGTTGTCTACATGCGGCACGTCCGCGACGCGCAGATCGGTTCAACATCAACGGGCCGCATCCTACGCAACGGCTGGAACACGTTCTACTACGCGTGGTCGCCGCCACTCGCCCACGCTATCGCAGACAACGAGGTCCTCCGCGGAGTATCCCGCGGACTGTTCACGCCTTTGTTGGGCATCATATATGTAGCTGGGGCAACGTTCACCGCCCTCAGCTGGGCAGGGGACATCGCTTCAATCGCAGCCTTCGCGGTAGCCGCAACCCTCTCAACTACGACATACATAATCGCGCCAGTGCTTGCACTCCGAGCGGCCGTGAAGTGGAGACGGCGCAAGACGTAGACAGAGTCCACCTATCTTTTCCCTTTTTCTTTTCCAGCTCCCGATCATTGCTCGTTTGACTATTGAGGCGGCAGGGCAAATGACGAGCTCATCTGAGCTCTCGCCCTGCCTCCTTCACGACCTCGGAGAATACCTTCGTCAACAAGAACTTGAAGGCCGGAGTCACCGATATCGTTTTCCCGTTTGCTTGAATCGTCTCTTCCCTCTCGCGGCAAACGGCGAATGCTTTATCGATCCCGAACCATTTGAGGCACAGCAGTGAATCTCTGTATCTCACGGTAGACCTCTCTGTCTCTATATTCGAGGGTGAACTCGCCTCTCCACCAAGTGTTGAGGTCCACTAGTGCATCGCGGATTCTTGCCATCTATGGTTAACCTAAACTCGATTTTAGGTCAAGTATAGTTAACATAGACCAATGAACCTTGCAGCCTTCAGCTGCGGGGAGAATGACCTGTTTACGGCCCTCAACGAAGACCCTGAAGACCCTCTTATGATCATCATCATAAGGGATACCTGATGACTGTCTCTTCGTAACTCCCCAGCAACCCTACTTTCCGGAAATGCTCTTCCGGCTAGCTTGCGTGAACGCTTTGTTTCTTCACGAACTGGGGTCGGTAGCAGCACATTGAGACGAAGGCTAATGCCGCTAGTAGGAGTGGTGTAATCTCGTTGAATTCTGGAACAGTTATCATAGGATACGCCTCCGGCTGTTCGTCGTTGAAAGGATCATAATAGCCGAAAACACCATCTATTTTCACGTCAACCCATAGGTCATAGGTTCCCTGCTCGCTCGCCGTCCATATCATGGTTGGCTGAATGTTTCCATCCGCACCAACGGTCACCGTTGCTTTGGCTATCGCCAGGTTGCTCAGGCAGGGACAGGTCAGTGGAGCTCCATCAGGCAAAAGGTAGACAACTACCGGGCGTCCTGGCTCGAGGTTCATGCCTTTCACGTAGACCTCGTCCCCGAGTTCGAAGATGCGCTTGGGCCGGCCTTCTGCGTCAAAGGTGCCTATCTTGTGACTTTCTACCACGAGCTGCGTCTCAAACATCCCGTACTCCACTACGAGGATGTAATGGCTGGGATTCTCATAGAATCTGGCTCGGTATCCTAGAACGTACGGGTTTGCGAAGAGTGCCGACTTGTCGATGATGATCTTAGCCCAGCCGCGATCACTTTCTTCCACTAGCTCAACGAGATATTCACGTAGAGGTGTTGCGACGCTCACTTTGACTTCTATCGATGTGGTCACAATCGTGAGAAGTGCGGTTCCGTTTTGTACCAAGCTCACCTTGTTCAACTTCCGTGCTGAAGTATACTCGATAGTCAGCCTCGGCCTACGATCAGCTACTTCATACTCTCTAGACGCAAGTCTCAGCCCCGCCGCTCCAGGCATAGGCCTGAATGTGAAGTCTAGGACCTCGCTCACGGCCAGCTGCTCACGCACGAGACTTCTCCTGACATCCTTGGTGATGTCGAATGTGTATGCGACCACTCCAAGCTCGCGAATCTTGACCTGATCGGTAGGTGAATATTCGGAGCTTGGAACAGAGACTTTGTCCCGGGTGATTCCGTACTCTGCCCAATCGATCTCAGGTTCGTACCAAGTTGCCAAATAGCATATGTCACACGTGACCTCTGCCGGGCCGTAGGTAGAGTCGCCGCCGGCTTCGAGCTGAAACACGCGGAGCGTGGCGGATAGTACCTTCGCGCCGGGCGGAAGGTCGGATAGATCGAACATGAGGTACGCGGCGATCATGTCGGGCTCGCTGCCTGATATCTGGCTGTCGACGAGCTGGCTGAAGACCTCCAAGTAAGGGAGGCCTCCATAGTTGGGAACCCGAATCCCTATGGAAGCGTCAGCAACGGGCTCCAGTGATAGAGTGCTGTCTTTCTCGCGACCTTCTGACAATACCTGAGACGCATGCGCTGCTGGCGATATGTTGCTGCTGAGTGCCACGAGCGTGAAGAGCAGAACGACGCATACGCATTTTGGCACCGAGCCCAAGATCAACCTATATTGCATTGCTGTCTGTACGGGCGTAAGAGGCTTTCCTGTCAGACCGTAGCGACCAAGGGCTTTCGCAGCTCGGCTGCGAAACGGAGGATCTGCTAGCCCCAGTCACCTCTGTAGATCCCATACCGATGCTGAAGACGCATGGTGTCCGGTTTCGAAGAGCAGGTGGGTTTCTGCTTCCTTCAGGCGTCCCGTCGTTGGATCTACCGTCAGCGCAAGGGCTTCCAGTGTGATGACGCCTACCAAGATCTTGTCAGGCTTCTCGCTCACTAGGACGGGTGTCACCGTGACATTGCCGTCAATCTCAACTGAAGCAAAGCTCTCATCGAGCGTATTGAATTCCGTCGCGGTTCTAACCCTGCGTTTGCCTATTGTCTTGAGTCCCAGCTCCTCTGATATCGACCTTGGTATGGTCGTGAATGTGGCGCCCGTATCAACAAGCGCTGCTCGTTCAAGGGGCTTGCGAGTTGGATCGACTGGGTTCCCTAGCTTCAGTTGAATCTCCACGTGGCCCATTCTGCCGTCACCTCGCCACAAGTATAGGCTTTGGTTAAGCCCTTTCGGATCTGCCGCTCGGTGACGCCGCCAAGAGTCAGCTGGTAGACGTCTTGCCTGGATCGTCTGTAGAAAATGAGAGACTCAAAGCAGTCGCAGAGCAGAGGGCACTGCGAGTTGCATTGAAGGCTGTGACGGATCTTGCCTCGACGGCTAGGCGACCACTGTCTGCCGTTTCACTATTTTGGCTATGAGGGTTTCAAGCGCTTGCTCTATGCCGCCGGAACGTGACTGGAAGACTCCCTCGTCGATGAGGTCGTCGAGCTCATCCAGTAGGTGGATCGGTAGGCTGACGGAGACTATTGCCTTCCTCTCCGACCTCCGGCCCGGTCGTCTTGGCAAAGCCTCTCAGTCATCCTAGACAGAGCAAGCCTGCCTCACGCAATGCTCTTTCTTCGTGCTCTGTTGCGGGCTAACAGTCCGAGCGACAGGAAACCGCCGATGAGACCTGCCACGATGGATTCAATGGGGAATCCTGGGATCATTTGGGCTGGGGGTGTGTATGTGACGGTCGTGGTAGTTGTACTTGTGCTAGTTTCCGTTGTTGTGCTTGTCGTACTTGAGGTCACGGTCACCGTGCTCGTCACGACGGGGCGGGGTCCTAGTCTGATGATGTGCCCCATGTCGCCTACAGCCCATCCATCGTCGGGGCCAAGCATCTGAACCGACCTGAACGTCGGAAAGACAAACGGCCTGGGCACAAGTGGAATGTCCGTCCAGGTTATCCCGTCCCAGTGCAGGGTTTGTCCTCCGGGGGGTCCCGCGGCAGGTCCCGCAACACCTCCCACGATCCAAGCATCCTTCGTTGACCCTGGAACAAAGCCGATGGCGGTCCAAGTTGTGAGTCCCACCTGATTCAGTGGAACTGGCTCCCAGATGGTTCCGTCGTAGTGAAGGGCTATTCCTCCTATCGCAGAACTTGTTCCCGTTGTCCAGACGTTCGAGGGATTGTTGCCCACTATCACAACCGAATCCAGCACTAGTGTCCCCGAAATTGGCGGGTTATAGCTCACGACGGTCCAGACCCCGCTCTTCCAGTGATCTATCAATGTTGTCGTTCCGGAATTACCCACCGCCCAGCCTTCACTCCCGTCCGCTAGGAAGAATACAGAGTTTAGGTTCGCCCCGTTCGGCGTGTTACTTGCGACCTGACTCCAAGGCCCTGGCGGCACCCAGTGCAGAATTGTAGCTGCGCCGGCGCCTGCGCCGCTTGCGTCGCCCACGGCCCACGCCTCGCCGGTTGAAAGCTCGAAGACTGAGCGCAGGGTGACGTTCTGCAGGCAAGTCGGACCACCGCACGTGGCCACGACGTTCCAGCCGCTCGACGTAAGGCGCAGTATGGTGCCGTTTGCGCCGACCGCCCATCCATCTGTCGGTGAGATCGTGTAGACTGAGGTCAGGTTGTTGGGGACTATCGGAGCTGTCTGATAGGTCGACCAAGTGATTCCATCGTATTTGATGATCGTTCCGTTGGCTCCTACGGCCCACCCATCACTTGGGGCAGTGAAGTGCACGGACAGCAAATCTAGAGGTGGCACGGGTGGAGGAACCATCATGTTACCTGCACCGACTGGGCTGGTGAGTACCCTCCAAGTTCCTGCACTGTTCCTAAGTATGGTTCCACCAGCGCCAACGGCCCAAATGTCCGATGATCCGATCGACACCTTCCGTATAGAATAGAGATCTACCGTCGCTGGACTTGAGACGGCTGTCCAAGACGGAGTCGTGAACTTGATTATGTCCGTCGCTCCGACGCCTCCGAGGGTGCCGACGGCGAAAGCGTTGTTCGCGTCAATCGCGATCGTTGAGTTAAGGCCGCGGATTCCTAGAGCCGAAACGGACATCGGACCGCCCCACGTGGTTCCTGAAAGACGAATAACAGCAGGGTTTGTCGGAGTCGCGATAGGTGCGTCTCCGACGGCCCAGGCATCGGTGGAGCTGATCATCGAAATCGAGCGAAGGGCTGCTGCGGGGACAGCTCCAACATACGTATTCCAGTTTGCACCGTCCCAGAACAGGATAGCTCCGCTCACGCCGACGACGCCTCCTACCGCGTATCCTCCAACGGGCGTTGCGGTGTTGGAGAGAACCTGCACAGAAAAGAAGGTCGACGCCAAATCTGGACTAAACTTTGTCGTCCAGGATCCCCCAGCTCCCCATCTACCGCTCCAGTGAACTATGTTCGTAGCAGTGCCTGCGGCTCCGACCGCCCAGCCGTCACTCGGCGACAGGAACGATAGTGACCGAAGATCTCCGACCGCCCCGGCTGCCCAGGAAATGCCGCTTGTCGTGTCGAGCTGAACCCAGGCAATGCCGTCCCAGTGCAGTATGGTAGGAAAGTTGCCAGCGACATCGGTCCGGCCGACGATCCATCCATCATTTGGATTCGACGGGTCAGGGAAAAACACCGAGTAGAGGTGTAGAGTCGTTGGAGATTGTACGAGCCTCCACTCCAGACCGTCCCAGTAGAGAATAGTTCCATTATTGCCAACTGCCCAGCCGTCGTTAGGTGAAAGCATGAAAATGGAATTCAGATTGGCGGTCGTCTGATTGATGTCGACCCACTGGCCCGGCTGGGCCCAGGTGTATGATGCTGCGAAGGCTACCAGAGTGAAGACTATTATCACGGCGCCGGCTAGAACGCTTCTCCTCTTCACGTTAGAATCACCCAATCAAGTGTGTCGGATGCGAAATCGCTAGTCGATTCATGTCCGAGAGGCAAGGTAATTTAACATTAATTGTGAAATCCTTATCGATGATCGCCAGAACGTGCCCAAAAACACCTGCTTCACGTCTTCTCGGCACAAAACTAGGCGTTTCCAGAGACACACATACTCGACGGTCCCAGTCATTCCACTCTTGATTCTAGACACTCTGGTGTACACCGAAATCAGAGAGATGCTTAGGCTTTGATTCCTTAGTGGTGGAGCAAAGAAAGCAGCCCCTCCCGAGTTGACAAGAAGAAAGATAGAAAACTATGGGGTCGCGCTCCGAGGCCTCGTGTTGAATTCTACGTGTGGCTGGTCAGATGGCACGCACTTGAGGTGGCGTTGAGTTGCGAACCTTGATTACGACGATGACTATGAACGCGTTCATTCCGGTCCCGATACGCGGTTCCGGACCCGCCTCGGTGTCCCACGCTGCCGAGAGCCTCTGATGAGGCGCCTCCTCTCCATTTCAGCCCTCAGAATCCCGCGCAACGCCGCCGAGAGTGTGACTCCCTCTTTGCGTGCCAGCCTCTCGATTGCTCCCAAGAGGTCAGGGTCCAGGCTTACGCTGATGTTGATCTTGCGCGCACTCGTTCTGGCTAGCACCGCGGCTCACCTTTGACGCAAACGCGAATGCCTTCTCAGGATGGGGATCGCGGCGCCGAGCAAGAGCCCTGCTATGATCGCTTCCAGTGGGAATCCCGGAAGCCCAGGTAGCGGGACGATTGTAGTTGTCTCCGTCGTGCTTGTCTCTTCGGTGGTGCTTGAGCTCGTCTCGGATGAGCTGGTTGAGCTCGATGTCTCACTGCTGACGGTTGATGTCGTGGTTGTCGATTCAGTTGTTGCGGAAGATGTGGTTGTGGAAGTACTGGTGGTCGTTGTCTCTATGTCGATCTTATGTCCCCAGTTGACTAGCGTGCCAAACCAGCCGGCCGCCCAACCATCCTCAGACGCGATGAAGCTAGCGCTATAGATTGGGAACAGCAGCGTCGGGACACTATGGACAGTGACCGCGCTCCAAGTGACGCCGTCCCAATGGAACCCTATCACGCTCGTGGCTGCCGGATCACCCATCGTCCACCCGTCATTGGAGGTTCCTGGAACCATGGCGATGGTGTTGAGGTTGAACGCTCCAGTCACGGCGTTCTCAATTGCCACGCGACTCCACATTGTGCCATCGTAGTGAATTGCAGAAGCAAAACCAGTTGGATCGACATTGCCCACAGCCCAGACATCGCTGGGGTTGTTGTTGGCGATGAATACGGAGTTCAAGGTGGCGACGTTCGCTGGTATAGGTGGGCCGAACGCCGCAGTCCAGCATGGCCCACCACCACCGCAGGACGCATAGTAGTGATCTATTACTGCGGCCCCGCCAAGCTCGCCGACAGCCCATCCCTCGCTTCCATCGCTTAACATGTAGATGGCTCGGAGGTTCGCTCCGAGCGGGGTGTTGCTAGCCTCGGCAGCCCAAGGTCCGGCCGGGGGAGTCCAGTGCAGAATCATGGCCGGAGAACCAGGGTTCGGTGCGTCGCCGACCGCCCAAGCATGACCGTTTGGAAGGACGAAGACTCCTCGTAGATGCACAGTCACTCCGCTTGCGACTACGCTCCATGACGGGCCAGCGCCGAGTTTCAGAATCGTTCCCGTGTCCCCGACGGCCCATCCTGACGTGGCGCTGGTCGTGTGGACAGACCTGAGATTGTTCGTTGTGGGGCTTGATGCGTAAGAGCTCCACGAGTTCCCGTCCCAGTGGATTATGGCCCCGCTCATCCCGACAGCCCAAGTGTCATCGGCTGTTCGCATGAATATCGAGTACAGATCCGGCGAGAACGGAAGCCACGTCCATGGCCCAACTGGGCTGCTCCAAGCGGTCCACGAAGTGCCGTCCATCGACCTCATTATGGTGCCGCCTGCGCCGACGGCCCAGAAGTCGTTTCCCGTCGCATCCTTGCGAATCGAGTAGAGATCGGCAAAGATCGGGGTCGCCACCGCGCTCCAGGTGGGATCAACCCATTTGATCGCGTTCGTTGATGACCCGAACAACCCGACAGCCCATGCGTGGCTACTATCTGTCGCAACGACGGAACGAAGACTCGAAACGCCCAAAGCTGAGATGGACATCGGCCCGCCCCAAGTCGTTCCCGACAGCCGGATAACAGTGGGGTTTACGCCGATCACGTCACCAACCGCCCACGCGTCGGTGTTACTGATCATCCAGACAGAACGGAGAATAGCGCCCGGAACGGCGCCGCCATAGGGGTTCCAGTTGGCGCCGTCCCAGAACAATATGATCCCCGCGCCCGGGTTTCCGCCGACGGCATATCCGCCGATAGGCGTGGCCGTATTCGAGACCACGTAGACTGAGAAGAGATCGAACGGGAGCGCTGCAGGAGGAGTCGCTTTCATTGTCCAAGATCCTCCAGCCCCCCATGTCCCGCTCCAGTGAACAATGTTCGTCACAACCCCAGGTTGCGTTGTAGTTCCCACGCCGACTGCCCATCCGTCACTTGGAGTCAGGAAGAACAGCCCCCGAAGCGTCCCTACTTGTGCCGGTAGCCATGCGATACCATTGGTAGTGTCGACCAGGACCCAAGCCACTCCATCCCAGTGCAGAATGGTAGGCAGTCCGGTGGCGAGATCAAACTGTCCAACCGCCCACCCATCATTGGGATTAGCGACATCGGGAAAGAAGACAGAGTAGAGGTGGTTCGTTGTTGGACTTGCAACGAGTGACCAGCACTTGCAGCCTGAACCGTCCCAATGTAGAATCGTCCCTGACATGCCGACCACCCACGCGTTGTTGGGACTAAGCGGAAAGACCGAGTAGAGGTGCATCCATCCTCCCGGGTTCAGCATCCTCCACTGAAGAGGCTGCCCGTAGACACTCGTCGACAACGTCAGGACCGTCAGAATTACAAAAGCCACGGTGAGAACTCGGCGATAACGCAAACTGGAACTAGCTCCTGCCTGATTGGATGTAGTGCGTGATATTTAGTATTAGTTTGACATGTATTGACGATTGCTCCAACACGATGCATCGATTGACCCGCGCGAAGCACATTTCACAGGTTCTTGTGAAGATCCCCCTCGAAACGCTGGCTAGATTCGTTGGAAACACAAATCACAGCATCAACGAGGTTGCAGTGATCCACGACGACCTGCGCCAAACCTGATCATATGATGGCTTCTGTTATATCGATGCTCAAAGCCCGGTGGGAGCTTTCTCCTGCGCCCACGTTGGATCGGCCCATCGTTTGCCGTGCGAAACGCCGCAAAGCATGAATCAGGCCGAGAATAATTCGAAGCTGACGCTTTCAAGGTGAAGGAGATTGAAACAACAGGTACGGCCCGCCTACAATAATGGAAATGGGGACGTCTCTTCGACATGAATACGGCTGAGCCTTCTGCGTCATTCCGCGCCATCTTCAGGACTCACAAACCTATCATTGGTATGGTGCACCTCCGGCCCCTGCCCGGTTCTCCTCGGTACACTGGAAAGGGAATCTCTGAAGCACTGGAGGCTGCGTTGCGTGACGCCAAGGCTTTAGAGAGCGGCGGCGTGGATGGGCTGCTAATTGAGAACTACGGCGATTCCCCCTTCAAACCAACACCGACTGATCCCGAGACAGTCGCATCAATGACGGCCATTGGGAAAGATATCGCAAGACAGACCAAGCTTCCAATGGGAGTGAACGTCCTCAGAAATGGCGCCCTTGCAGCGCTTGCGATCGCGCATGTCATTGGTGCACGTTTCATCCGAGTGAACGTGCTTACCGAATCCATGCTGACTGATCAGGGTATCATAAACGCGTGCGCGCATGACCTGATGCGGTACAGAAGACGTCTCGGCGCAACGGATGTGCATGTCTTTGCAGATGTCCGCTCAAAACACGCGGCGCCTATCGTGTCAAGACCGGTCGAGGAATCAGCCCGCGACGCGGCATACCGAGGAATGGCTGACGCGCTCATCGTGACGGGCCCGCACACAGGGGCAGAACCCGACAGAGACCAATTACGCCGAGTCAAAGACAGCGTCCCCGATAGGCCCGTTCTGATAGGCAGCGGCCTGACAAGCCGAAATGCAGCCGAACTACTCAGAGAAGCAGACGGCGCAATCGTCGGAACCAGCCTGAAAGAAAACGGACTCATCGAAAAGCCGGTCGACGAAACTCATGTGAGAGAGCTGGTCGAGTCCGTAGCACGAGTTCGTTGACGTATCACTTCTTGTGAAAGAGCTTCAACGAGCTGCTTGACATCCAAGTGGGCCTACCGCTTTTCTTCGAAGCTCCCACGGCAGTCGCAAATCGTTCAAGACTTGGGAGGTTCCTGTCGTAGACGTGGTAGCTGTCGCTGTCGTCGACGTATCTGCCCACTTTGACTTCGATCTTGTCCGCGATCATTTTCTGAAGCAGTGTCATGGCGTACATGTTCATGAACGCGGCGTTGTAGGCGTCCCTGCTTCTCCAGCTTGTGTGCATCTCGAGCCATTCATCGTCGATGATCTTGCACCAGATCCGTTGAAGGCACGGAGGCCCAGCGACCTCGTAGTCTTTCCAAGGCATCCACGTGATCGCCTGAGCCCTGTTTGAGAAGGAAGTGGGTTTCAGCTTCTCGATGATTTGGCCGATCTGATCGGTCCTCCGTCCTGCCTGCTCGTATTCGAAGAGGCGCTGGTGATATGTGTAGTCCCATCCGCGCCCGATCCACGCGTCCTTCGTTCCGTGAAGCACTTCGTCGACGTAGTCTTCAAGACTCATGAGGCCCTCGCAACCCACATGTATCCTAGGCTCTTTCAACGGCTCGTTGACGATTATCTTCATGGACGCTTCAAGGATCTCGTCGACGCCGCTCTTGTTCGTATACGACTCTTTACGCGACTTGATCCCTTGCTCACGAAGTAGGAGCAGACTCTTCTCCCAGGATTCAGGCAGGACGTTACCTTCCGCTATCAACTGTGGAATGATTTTCATGTTGAGACCCTCCGACCTAGTTCTATTCTATTGAACTTTGATGGTGAAAACCTCTGCCCTCACAAAAGCTCGTGACAAGGTGCATTGCGGTTGATAGCCGAAACGTCTTTCTAGCCTATTCTGCGCCTCTCCTCGCGCCTCGCGCAGGAGACGTGCCTTAACGAAGCGCTGCAGTGTGTGCGGGAACACCTTGGAAGAGTGCATCTGTTGTCCAGAATGTGGCCACGCGTGTCCTAGAGACTGGGGAGAACTGGATTGCCCCGTCTGTAGCCCCAGCCCACTCACCGCAGAAGAGGCAGGCTAGATCAGAAAGGTTGAATGAATTCATGGCCGTCCAGACTCGAGCGGCTCCGGGTCAGTTCTACGCGAAGCGGTGGGCGCTCTACTCGGCACTAGGTGTGCCACGGATCAAGCTTGAGACTTGGCGTTTGTCGGTCTCAGGACTCGTCGAAAAGGAATTGAGCATTTCCTTCGAGGAGCTGCAACGTCTACCTCAGGTGAAGCTGACGAGGGATTTCGACTGCGTAACCACGTGGTCGATTAAGGATGTCGTCTGGGAGGGTGTGGCTTTCCGTGAGCTGGCGAAACTTGCTGGAGTAAGGTCTGAGGCCAGGTGGGTGATGTTTCATTCCGCGGATGGATACACGGCGCCTGTGCCCCTAGAAGACGCGACGGTTGAGGATTCCCTGATCGCCCTAAAGATGAATGGTAACCCCATTCCAATCGAGCAAGGCTTCCCCGCTCGGCCTTTCATTCCTCATCTCTATGGCTGGAAGAGCGCAAAGTGGCTTACCAAGATCGAATTCATGGAACGATACGAAGACGGATACTGGGAGTCTCGCGGATATCATGAAAGGGGCAACGTCTCGAAAGAGGAGCGTTTCAAAGGCCACAAGCGAGGATGAAGTGCTTGCACAGTAGCGCGGCAACTTGCTCGCGGGCTACCGCGTGCTTCACGTCAGTCTAGGCTCGGCCTGCTATCTTCGGATCCTTATCACAACAAGCGCGAGCAGTATTAGTGTCACAATTAGTAGCAGCACTAGTAGGCTTCTGTTCCTCTCCCAGATCACGAAGTTCGCGTTGAGTCTGGTGAACGGATCGCGCGATCTTAGCATTCGAAAGAGGATGACCGCCTCTTCTCTCTTGAAGACACCGTTGTCTACGCGTATCTCGCCGGTGATGCTCTTTTCGAACCTGTGCCGTCCGATCCAGAACGGGTTCGAGTACTTGCTCGTCAACCATAGTTCGAACTCTTCATGAGTTGATGACAACTACTACACCTACCTGATCTGTACAGTGATGTAGTAGAGTCTCACGACCCCACCAACCGAGACGAGCGCTCCAAAGTTGAGACCGCCGTCCGCTGCGATCCAATAGTAAACTTCACTGACAGCGTACTTCTGACAGTAGTTGGTGATGAAGCCGTCGACGGTTGCGGTAACGGTGGACCACTGCGACTCATCGACGTAGGTGAAGTTGGCAATCTGGATCTCCACGTTCGCGCTGATCTTCGCCGGGCTCACGAGGGAGAACCCTTCGTCCGTGAACAGGGACTTGAGCTTCTTCTCACGCTCGGCATCTCCCAGCTTTGTGGGAATCTCTCCGGATATCGCATAGTATGCTTCGGATGAATCTCCTCCAACCGCCACTTTCGCTCCAGTCGCGGCGTCGACCACCGTAACGAACGCCATCTTCGTGATGACAGCGTTCAGGACTTCTGTATTGATGTAGACGGGTATGAAGTAGTACAGCCGATTCCCTATCAGGTAGAGCAAGATGTTTCCAAGTCTGTAGTTTGGCAAGAGGGTCAGCTGTTGACGCACGTAGTCGTCCGTCTCAAGCGCCTGCAAAGCTGCAGATGGCCCAATCAGCTGGGTTGTCGAGTTGGATATTCTGTAAAGATTCACCTTCCCCAGCTGGTCGCTACCATAGGCTATGAACAGTCCAGCTAGGTTCCTACCAGGAGACGCCTGATATTCTACCAGCTGCAGTCCCACGAAGTCAGCTCGATTTCCAGACGTCGCAAGGATGTAGAGCACTTCCGTAGCCTCCGGCCGCTCGTAGAAATCCGAGCCGGATCTCCAAACGAACGGATCATTCACATGGAATTTGAAATCCACGTCGAGCTGACCAGGGTTGTCGTGGGTACCGAGAAGATCTTCAGGATAACGGAGCTGCGAAATGACCCAGTCAGGCGGCGATTTCCAAGACGAGTAGTAGTTTCGGTAGAAATCCATTAGGAAGCCGTCTGGTTTGGCAATCACGTAAGGATACATGCGTCCATCTTCAATGTCGACCAGAACAATGCCGAAGAACCTGAGGTAGTTGCTCCCTGAGAATCCAGAATGGATCGGATAGTTCGAGTAGACCTGTACCAAGTAGTAGATACGGTTCCCATCTGTGACGAGATAGGCTGCGCGATCCGTAGTCAGCCCGCCTATCAGAATATCCTGGACCCTTCGCTGAACATCTCTGTTGTGGAGCATCATCATTTCATCCTGAGGAGGACTGAACGCAAAACCTACCTGGCCTTCCTTGACGAGGAACCACAACATCCTCTGCCAGCCCGACAGAAGGTAGTCAGGCTCCCCGGTGTACGAGACGTTTCCGATCTCCTCGAATCCTCTGACATGAACATAGACATCATCGGATATTTCCTCACCGTAGTAGATCGACGGTTCAGCTTTGACTCCAAATGCCTGCTGGACCGTGACGTATTCGCCGGTGTGGCTGTCGATCACAATTATTCTGGCAGCGTGAGTATAGATCAGGCGGTGACTGATCCAATCATCGGCCGGGTAGTTGATTGTTGTAGGGGCAGCCCAGTATTCGTGGCCGTTGAGATAGATTATGTGCGACTCACTCAGTCTCATCCAGTTCACGCCTATCTGGTTCTTCATCTTCGTGTACGATGCGTCATGATCCCACTGCCTCACCACCGACACTATCATGCTAGTGTTCCCCGCAGGAAGGTTTGAGAGGGGCTCTGTCACGAAGTTCTCCAAGCCTGCGGCCCACCGCGTGACCTGGATCTCCTTCATAGTCATGGGTTTCCACTCATAGTCGGTCCAGTTGTTGTTCCAGTTCAGTGAGTAACCCACCACGAAGCCCAGATTCACAAGGAGTATCGCGAGCAGGAACAGACCCGTGAGATAGACGAGCCAACGCTTCCGACGCGTCATGCCTATCGTTCGACGAATTACTCCGAACTGAAACGAGGACGCGATGACGATGAAACTGATGAAGACAATAACCGCGATCAGGTAATTGTTGGGAGTCGCGACGTTCATCACCCAGTAGGGTGCGCCGACAATAACTACCAGAACTATGAGAGCCAGGATCAGAAACAGGTCCCTCATCCAGGCGTTTGTCTTCATACGAGCAAAATCTCGCACCAACATCAGAATCAGCCTAAGGACGGCTACAAGAACAAACGCGCCTACGATATCGTAGATGAGACGGTACTGAACCTCCATAGTGGGCATTAAGGCAACAAGCTCCGTTCCTGAAACCGGAACCAATGGAAGCTGGAAGATCCTGAGAACTTGAGCCCAACTCCCCAATCCGTTTTGCAGCATCATGATGACGATCGTCAGATTGCCAAATCCGGGTATACCGTTCGCGGTTGCGATAATCCAAAAAGCGACAGCCCACTTGACTATCTGCCAAAGCAACCAGACCACCCTGCCTGGGCCGAGCGAGACGACCTCCTCTTCCCCTCTGACGCGTGCGAATGCGCCTCCGAGCGCTGACAACGCCTCGAAAAGGTGGCTTCTTCTGGGGATCGGGTTGACGAAGAGTAGTGCTAGAACAGCGGCTACGATGAATGTGTTGTTGTGGTAGAAGTTGATTGCGAACCAGTCGAGACCAGCCTTGGAAGCGTACATGGACTGCAGAACTATCCAGTCAAGGTACACGGAGAGACCGTATGCGATCACGCCGACGAATACTACCGCGACTATGAACCAACCAAAGAGACCCACAAGCCGCCGAGGCGGGCCAGGCCCTTCCACGTACTCCATCCTGATCTCGAATGGAACTAGTTGAAGACCGCTATATCAACTAGAACCTTGCGTGCGACAACAGAAGCAGATTCGTGAAGCTATCGAAAGTAGATGACGTGTCTGTACAGCAATGAACTTACGGAATTGCCCCCAAGCAAGGTATGGCATGAGAGATGTTAAGTAGGAAACTTGGA
>Ga0315314_1000670_pt1 | contig 35096 bp, 36 predicted proteins | sample TDP9_MG_FD_203631 | JGI IMG/M metagenome (GOLD analysis project Ga0315314, IMG submission 203631) | Freshwater sediment microbial communities from Lake Towuti, South Sulawesi, Indonesia - TDP9 | ecosystem: Environmental > Aquatic > Freshwater > Lake > Sediment | place: Indonesia: South Sulawesi... | reverse complement strand
GAACCCGGGGCCTCCTGGGTGCGAACCAGGCGCTCCTTGGCCCATTCAAGGCATACCGAGCTGAGCTACCGGCCCACATTCTTTCAATATCACCATAAGACATACATTTAATTATTGTTTTTCGCGCACGAACCGCTATTCTGATCACAGCAAGAAAAGGGACATGGCAACAAACAAAATACCCACTCTAAAGGAGCCGCGGAACTACAGGAATAATAAATGGACCCGCGCATCTAATTCATTGGACAGGAATCAAATCCAGAGGGGATTGGGCATAATAATCTCTAAGATTGAGGTTCACCCAGTCAGACTTGAATACTCTAGGCCTTTCACAACAGCATTAGACACATCTGAAGAGAGCCACAACATCGTAGTGAAAATCACAACGGACCATGGCACGATCGGATGGGGTGAAGCCTCCCCCTCACCTCGAATTACCCATGAAACCGCAGAAACGGTCTTAGACGCTCTCAACAAGATTTGTCCGAAACTCATAGGGCGGAATCCATTGGAAGTCGAAAGGTTAATAGAAGTTATTGATCACACAGTGACAGCTAATACGAGTGCGAAAGCGTCGATCGATATAGCCGTTCACGATTTGCTCGGAAAAAATGCTAAGATGCCGCTTCACAGACTGCTCGGAGGGTATCGACGCAAAGTTGAAACCGATTACACGTTGGGGATCAGAAAGACCGAAGAGACGCTGGTCGAGGCAGCAGAGGCCGTGGAAGCAGGTTTTAGGATACTGAAGGTCAAGGTCGGGATCGATCCGAAAGAGGACATTGAAAGAATCCGTCGAATCCGCGGAACTGTTGGAGACGAGATCAGGATTCGGATCGATGCGAATCAGGGATGGAGTGTAAAGAGAGCCACCGAAACTTTGAGTAAGCTCGAGCGCTTTGGCCTGGAATTTGTAGAGCAACCAGTTAAAGCGAATGATGTAAAGGGCTTATCACAGGTGAAGAGGGCTTCACCCATTCCTGTAATGGCGGACGAAAGCGTTCACACGCCGGAGGACGCCATGACCCTTGTCAAAACGGAAGCGGTGGACCTCATAAACATAAAGCTTATGAAGAGCGGAGGCATCTGGAAGGCGAGAAAGATAGCAGCTATAGCCGAAGCCGCGAACATTCCTTGCATGATTGGCTGCATGGGAGAATCTAACATCGGAATAACAGCAGCCGTTCAGCTGGCAGCGGCCACAAAGAACATACAGTTTGCTGACTTGGACTCAGATCTTATGCTCAAACAAAAGCTGGTGAAGACCGGAGGAGCTGGCTATGACGACGGTTTCAGGATCCCACGAGAAACTCCGGGTCTAGGCAACCTGAAGATTGATCATAAGTTGCTTGGCAGACCATTCATAACATTCGAATGAAAGCAGCGGATCCTCGGAGTTTAGTCGTTTAACCTTGACTGCTTGGTTGAACTTCAAAGGCCCAAACCTATGATCTCGTGTGCGCGATATTAATTGAAAACTATATAAACTCAAAGCCTACTTTAAAAATATGGAAGAAGTCGAAGTAGAAGCGACAAAATATTTCTTGCTCGCTTGGAGTGACGTAGAAGAAGATGTGGAGAAGTTAAGTGTCAAAGTTGAGAAAGACTTTGGCATACCCACAATAATTTTTGGGATTCTCAGAGGCGGAGCCACGGTAGCAAACTTGATTTCTGACCGTCTACAGATGCACAATGTCCACAGCATTGGCACAAAGTCTTACAAGGATGTAGCCGTGAGAGGCAGGCTAGATATATACCAACCCATCACCGTAACGGATCTGGGCAAACATGATGTTCTACTAGTAGATGATGTCTCGGACACTGGAAGTACTTTCAAAGACGTGATCGAAACTCAGATCGAGCCTAAGAAACCTAGAAGGTTTTGCACAGCTTCCATACATATTAAACCTTGGACGAGTTTTATTCCAGACTATTTCGTTAGAAAGCTTGATGGCTGGATAGTTTATCCCTGGGAAAAGCATGAAACGATAAAAGCCTTGGGCGAGAAGCTAGTGAGGAAATACGGGTCGAAAACCGCTGAGGACATTATCGTTAGAGAGTTTGGTTACAGACCTAGTATTGTCAAAAGAATTCTAAAGACCTAGTGACCTGACCAGCCATGGCAAAGCTTAAGTTTCTTAGCAAGCCTCTAGTTTTATTGCCGGAGGGATGTGTTGAGGCTTGAGATTTTTGATGCCAAACAAAACCTCCTAACGGATGAAGATGTCAGGTCTATTGTCGAGATTGAACAGCATCCAAAAGTTCGAGAATGGCTCATCGAACACGTAGATCTCAGCGTCGAGAAGGAGCTTCAGGCTTACAAACTATTCTTTAGAAATCTACCGGAGAACGCAAGAGTAGACATTCTCGTTGCTAAATGCGATGGACGCTTGGCTGGATTTCTCGGTTTGTGGAGGCTTGGAAGATACATGGAGCACGTCGCAAGCGTAGGAGTCAGCGTGCATCCAAATTACTGGAGAAAGGGGATTGCAACGCATCTCATAAGATCCGCGATCGTGCTGGCTAAAGAGAGGGGGCTAAAAAGGCTTGAGATCGAGACCCTCTCAGAGAATGTGGCAATGAAACACGTGGCAGAAAAATTAGGATTTAGACTGGAAAGTTTAAGAAAGAACAGGATTCAGAAAGACGGATCGTACTACGACGAGGCGGACTACTTCTTACTGTTATGAACCAAAACTTGTAACAGAGCGTATACCGTTGCAGATGAGGTTAATGTTGCAAGTTAAGCTTGATTTTTCCGCCGTTGCGGTTTAGGTTTATGCTTGAGATTAAAGTCTCTTATTTTTCCTCAAATTCCTAAATATTCTGTCTATTTTTTCTGCGAGCGCATGAGAGATCATTGTTTCTTTTGCTTCCTTCCAGCTTTCCATGCTTTTTTGGCCACTCCGCTGCGTTTCTTGCGTCTGGACTCGATCCACAACTTGATGGCCTCTTCTATTGCAAGGGTTATGTTCCCCTTTTTCATGCCCATTTGTTTAAAGACTTCTTCTCGAAACTTCTTCTCTAGCTCTTCAGACAAGATTACTTTTATGCTTCCCACTTTGGTTCGCTGAATATATTTGGAATATTCCCTTATATACTTTTACCCTTTAGGGTAATTCCAAGCGCGTAAGCAACAGAACATACAACAGTAAAATTTATATATATCCAACCTCACAAAATACTGATTTATTGTAGCACCTAATGATGCTACAGAGTGCGCGTGACTGGTTGGCGGAAGACTGGAAACGTACTCTCACGGAGAGCATAACGAAGCCTGAAGAGATTCTCAGCAAGTTTAACGTCGACATAGAACCCATTAGGGCTGTCGCATCAAAGTATCCCATGAGAATCTCGAAATACTACTTCGATCTTATAGAGGAAGTAGACGACCCAATATGGAAGCAGTGTATTCCAAGCCCTCTAGAGCTGCAGGACCCATACGGCATTGAAGACCCGCTAAACGAGGAAGGAGATAGCCCAGTAACAGGCTTGGTTCATCGATACCCAGACAGAGTTCTCATGTGTGTATCGAATAGCTGCGCAACTTACTGTAGGTTCTGCACGAGAAAGAGGAATGTCGGAAAACCTTACTTCGACCCATCCACCGATGTATTATTGGAGCAGATCCGATATATCAAGAATAATCCAGCTATACGGGACGTCATCTTGTCTGGCGGAGAGCCCTTACTGCTGTCAGACGAGAAGATGGAGTTCCTTCTCAAGAAGCTTAGAGCCATACCGCATGTCGAGATCATACGGATCGGTACTCGAGTTCCATGCACGCTCCCCCAAAGGATAACGTCGAAGCTATGTAATATGTTCAAGAGTTATCATCCTCTCTACGTGAATGTTCACTTCAACCACCCACGCGAGATAACCGATGAAAGTGCGAGAGCTTGCGGACTACTCGCCGACGCTGGAATCCCCTTAGGAAACCAAGCGGTTCTCCTCAGAGGCATCAATGACGATCCTGAAGTGATGAGGAGTCTGGTTCAAACACTCCTTCGGATCCGAGTCAAACCGTACTACCTGTTCCAGATGGATGTCGTCAGAGGGACACACCACTTCAGAACCAGGGTGGAAACAGGGATTAAGATCATCAAGTCCCTCGTCGGCAACACATCAGGTTTGGCTGTGCCACGCTATGTCATAGATGCCCCAGGGGGTGGGGGCAAGATTCCAATTGAACCAAACTACATTCTTAGCATCAAGCAGGATAAGCTTGTTCTAAGAAACTATGAGGGAAAAGCCTACGTCTATCCCCAGATACCGTTGACGAAGGAGAGATGCAAACCAGAGGTTCCAGCCTTAGCAGATTAGGGACACAAGATGACCCTCAAAGTAGGGTTGACCTACAACCTGAAAAGGCAACCTCGCGCAGACGAAGGGTTACCCGAGGATTTTTTCGCCGAGTTCGACGACGAGGAGACTGTGGACGCCATAGCCGAGGCACTAAAGAAAGGCGGGTCAAAGGTAACGAAGATAGAGGCAGATGAGAAAGCCTATGGCAAGCTGAAAAGGTTGGAGCCCGACATCGTCTTCAACATAGCTGAAGGATTACGCGGCGAGAGCCGGGAGTCTCACATACCGTCTATGCTGGAGATGCTGGGAACACCTTACACTGGTTCTGGACCGTTGACCTTGGCTATAGCGTTAGATAAAGCATTAACACATCAATTTCTCGGCGTCAATAAAGTCCCGTCTCCTTCATTCCAAGTCTTAACAAGAGACGACGAGAAACAGGACAAGAGATTCAGGTTTCCACTCGTAGTAAAACCCTTAGCCGAAGGTTCTAGCAAAGGCATCAGAAGTAGCTCCCTAGTAAGAGACGAGCAAACTCTTAGAAGACAAGTCTCTTGGGTTATAGAAACCTATAGTCAGCCTGCAATAGTTGAGGAGTTCCTTCCTGGAAGAGAGTTTACAGTTGGCTTAATCGGAAACGATGAACCTACAGTATTACCCGTAGTTGAAATTTTGCTTGGTAAATTGCCAAGCGGAGTCAGCCCCTTATACTCCTATGAAGCTAAGTGGATCTGGGATGTACCAGAAAAACCATTAGACATATTCCATTGTCCGGCAGACATACCTTTGAAGCTCAAGAAGGAGATAGAACGCATAGCGATCAAGACGTTCAAAGTTCTCAACTGTCGAGATTTATGCCGGATAGATATGAGACTTGATGAAAACGGTAAGCCTCGCGTGATGGAGGTTAACCCCCTGCCAGGCTTGATCCCAAATCCTGACGCTCACTCATGTCTACCCGAGGCTGCGAGAGCTACAGGCTTCACTTACGATCAACTTATATGCACAATTCTCTGGCATGCCCTGAAGAGATACAATCTTCAGCACCTATTTGAAGATTGTTCGCTGGTAAAACTTCCATAATATTCTTTAATCCCCCGCTTTCATTCAGGTTTTCCTTTCTAATGCGAAGAAGACGATGTCTTTGATGAACTCTTCAAAGGGAATTCCGGCAGCCTCTAGGGAGTGAGCGAATCCCGCTTCGTGGGACAGATCAGGATTAGCATTGACCTCAAGAACAAAAGGCATGTTGTCCTTCAGACGTATGTCGACTCTTGCATAGTCTCTACAGTGTAGCGCCTTGTATGCCTTTAGGGCAACTCTCTCCACTTTGTGCTTTACGAAGGGGTCTAGATTCGCTGGACATACTGGTTTCGTCATCCTATACTCTTCGCTTTCTGGAAACCACTTGGCTGAGTAATCCACTATTTTCGGCTCGTCCGGAAATTCGAAAACGATTTCGGAGATCGGTAGAACCCTTGGTTTTTCGTTGCCTAGAACGGCTACGTTCAGTTCCCTTCCCGCAATGTACTCCTCCACTAAGGCTGGTTGTTGATAACGTTTAACTATGTAATTAACTCGCTTGCTGAGGCCCGCGTCACCCCTGATGAAGCTTTCCCTCGAGATCCCAAGGCTTGCATCCTCTTTCAAAGGTTTCACAAATAACGGATAGTCCAATCCTCCTTTCCAATCTTCAAAACCGTTCAAAACCCGGTACTTTGGGGTGGATATCTTATTCGCTTTCAAAATATCCTTTGTGAGCCCTTTATCTTGGCACAACCCCAGAGCTAATGGCGGTGAACCAGTGTAGGGTATCCTCAGAAGTTCAAGTAGAGAAGGTATGTTCATTCCTTGGTGGCTATCTCCGAATGCTCCTTCGCAGAGGTTTACAACCACATCTGGCTTGTACAATTTCAATTCACTTATAAGGCCCTCGACATCATCTTTAAGGGCGAACAGCTGATACTGAAGACTAATTTTTCTTAAGGAGTCTTGAACAGCTTTTACCTGATCCTCAACCTCAGCTTCAGCCACATAATCGACATCCTCACCCCTAACAGGCTTGGTTGGCAGATTGAATAGGATCCCGACCTTAGGGTTCGGCATCATCAAAGCGTCTCGTTTTCGTTCGGACATAATTGCTTCTTTCCTATTAACCAAGAAAGTCTTGGATAAGTTTTTAAGTCGAACATCTTAGCGTTGAATGAATATACACTATAATATGAGTTAAGGATTGAAGGGATACTATTGAAAAAGAAATTTTTGATAATCCTGCCATTACTTGTCTTGTCTCTGCTTGCTATACAACCTACCGTGGCTTTAACTCCAAAGCAGATACCTGGTCCAGGCACTTATTCAGGCATCCTTTCTTATGGCGCAAATCCAATAACAGTGTTTGGTGTCAGTTTTGGTGATTATACGATATATGAAATACAGCTATACAAAGACGAAAAAGTAAGAGCCATACTCGAGTCGCCATCAGGCGGCGACTTTGACCTAAGTGTAGCGTGCATACACCAATCAGAAGATCCACTGCCTGAACATGAAGACCACTATTGGCTGAGCGGAGAAGCAGGAATTGACCAAGTTGAATTCACTGCGCCGCATGATGGGAAATACTACATAGGAATTTATGCCTATTATGGAAGCGGCTACTACACGCTTACAATCGAGATACCTGGACGCCCAGCATTGATCTTTGGCATGGAGCCCATAATGTTCTACGCTATAGTCAGTATTGTAGCTGTCATAATCGTCGGTGGGGTAATATTTTCCATTAGGCGTAGAAAACGAAGGCGCACCCAGCACCAGCTTCCTCATTCAAACCCTCGCCTTAGCGCTGATTAAGGGCTGGAACAGTAGCGGTTTCGGCTAGGTTTCGTAGTCCTGTTCACTCCAAGAGTACCGTTTCAACGTAAGAATCTGAAAAATTGTTGTTTTTAATTAACGAATCAACCTTGAGGAATTTAGGAATAGTATAAGGTCTGGTAACGAATGGGCAAAAGCCGCCATCAATGGGTTCAATATACCTATGGAAGCTAGCGTCATTCCTGTGATGTTGAAGATGACACTGCTCACCAGGTTCTGCTTAATCACACTGAATGTCCTTTTACCAATTTTGATTGTCTCAACTATTTTTGTTAGTTCATCTGTCATCAAGGCTATGTCAGATGCCTCGATTGCCACATCAGAACCAGCTGACCCCATGGCTATTCCCACATGAGCTTCAGCCAAAGCTGGGGCATCATTTATACCATCGCCTACCATTGCAACTCTTCTCCCTTTCTTAACGAGCTCTTTCACCTTCTCCACTTTTTCTTCTGGAAGCATTTCAGCAAATACCTCGTCAATCTCAACTTGTCTAGCAATCGCATATGCAGTGCGGGGGTTATCTCCAGTCAACATAATCGTCCTAATGCCCTTTTGCCTTAGTTCCCTTATCGCTTGTTTAGCCTCCTCTTTCACCACATCAGCCACCGAAATCACTCCACACACTTCGTTGTCATGAGAGATAAGCAACACAGTTTTCCCTTCCTTTTCTTCCGCTGTCGTATGTCGCTCTACCTTTTTCGAAATAACTGTCCCCTTTTCTCTTAGTAATTCTCTGCTTCCGACAACTATCGTCTGATTGTGATGAACTGCAATTACCCCCTTCCCAGGTATCACGCTGCATTGGCTATGTTCAGGCACCTCTACTCCGTATTCTTTAACCTCATTCATTATGGCACTTGCCAGGGGATGCTCAGAGTGCTGCTCGGCGATCGCAGCTAATTTGACAATCTCCTTCTCGTCATGCTCATCAAAACCCCGGACGTTCACCACTTTTGGTTCGCCCAGAGTTAAAGTGCCCGTCTTATCAATTACCATCGTATCTATCTTTGCAAGCTCTTCGAGATAGACTCCGCCCTTAACTACTATTCCCTTCCTAGCAGCATTACCCACGCTTGCCACTACGGCAAGAGGAGTTGCTAGAGCTATAGCACAAGGGCATGCCACCACAATAACTGCGATTGAATTGGTAATGTTCCCTGTCAAAAGGAAAGTGAAAGTAGCGGCGAGAAATACTAGCGGCAGGAATCTTGATGCAAAACGGTCGGCTACTTTTTGTATCGGTGCCTTAGTTGCTTCCGCTTCCTCGACAAGCTGGATGATCCTTGATAGTGCTGTGTCTTTTCCAACTTTTGAAACCTCTATTTCAAGCATGCCAAGCTGGCTGATCGAACCAGCAAAGACATTATCACCGATCGCTTTCTCGACCGGGATGGATTCGCCAGTAATGGGAGCCTGATTGACTGATCCGTATCCGGCGATGATAACACCGTCAACAGGTATCCTCTCACCCGATTTTACAATAACGACATCTCCATGCACTACCTCATCTACACTCACCTCAACCTCCTTTCCATTTCGCTTGACAACGGCAGTCTTCGGTGAAACCTTCATCAATTCTTGGATGGCAGCTCTGCTCTTGTCCTTTGTAGATTCGTCGATGAATTCTGCTAGGAGCATGAAGAAACCTATGACAGCTGCGGAGAGGAGTTGCCCTATCATCACGGAAGCTACCATGCCTGTGGCCATGGCAACCTCAGCGGTTACAGATTTTCTTCTCAGATCGTGGAAAACTGTCCTGAAAACCGGGATACCGCCCAGAATTACCAATGCGATCGCGTCTAAGTCAAATGGTAAAAACCTGTGGGCAACGTTTGACCCACATATGAGGAGTCCTATGCCGATTATTGATAGATAAAGAAGTGATGATCTGCGCCTTTTTCCCTTTTCCAATCTCTCCTCTTTACTTACTTCGTAGCCAAGCTCCCGGATTCTACCTTTAATTTCCCCAGTGCTCAGTTTATCTGTGTCATAAACAACTGTGACTTTTTCCGCACTAAAGGTTGCCTTCACGCTTCCGATTCCCTGCAGTTTTGCAAGGCTTTCCTCAATTTTCTCAGCACACGCTGAGCAGTCTATTCCTTCTACCCGTAGAGAGAGCTGTCTTGTCTTCATCATCCTTTCTCCATAACATGATCCAATCCATCTTTGATTAGAGAGAAGACATGTCCATCAGCAATTCTATAGTAAATGTTCTTCCCCCTCCTCTGCGACCTAACCAGATCCATCTGACGTAGAATCATCAATTGATGAGAAATAGCGGACTGAGAAGCTTCAGTCCTATCCATAATGTCAGAAACACATAACTCCTGCTTTTCCAGAGTTCTGATGACCTTTAGCCTTGTCTGGTCTGAAAGCACCTGAAAGATTTGGGCCAACTTACCTGTGACTTTATCATCAGATTTTACCATGAATATATGAACATTCATTCATATATATAACCACTTTGGATGGTAGACCGTCCGGGATTTGAACCCCCACCACAGTGGAGACATCTCCCCCAATCTCCACATTTCTTTATTTTTTGGCGCGTCCAAAATTTGAATGAAGCCTAAGAGGAATAGCAGTGACAATTGTTAGATCCACAAATACATTGGGGTGAAAGATGTCTCTTACACACCTAAAAAAGCTCGAGCATGATTTCGCAGATATTCTCAAGGAATTTTCTGTCTTCCTCCGTGAATGGTGAAAGTGTATGGGAGTCTATGTCGAGTTCCCCTACAATCTCTTCATTTTTGAAAATTGGAACCACCATCTCAGATCGCACCTTTGGGCTACACGAGAGATAGTTCGTCTCCTTTGAGACATCTTGGATGGTTATTGTCGCCCCTCTCTCTGCTGCCTGACCACATATACCCTTCCCGAAGGGTATTCTCACGTGTTCGGTTGGCTCTCCGACGAAAGGTCCTAGGACAAGATCTCTCTTTCCTGATTGGTCTACAAGGTAGAACCCGACCCAATCATAGTGAGGAACATTGGCCACGAGCAACTTGCAGATGGCCAAGAGTTTTCCATCCGTTTCGGATGGCTCCTTAACGATCTCTCTCACTCTGTTGAGGAGGAAGCTGAACATCTGCCCCTTATCACGTGCTTCTTTCATCTTTCTCACAAAATATTCTATTGATTCAAGCTTAATCTAAGCCTGATCTATGTCGAATGCCCCAGCGAAAATAAGCCAAAAAACGCCTATTTAATGCTTTTCTAATGGTGGGCCGAGAGGGCTTCGATCCCTCGACCTTTCGGTTATCAGCCGAACGCTTTGGTCACAAATGAGAGTGCACTAACCAGGCTGAGCTATCGGCCCAGTATTTTTAATGGGAGGAACCGCTTATTTAAGAGTTCTCCAAACCAAAAGTCGCGTGCATGATATGAAGACTATTGTAGCGTCAGTTGTTGTCTTGGCTTCAGCACGATGACCTTGATCCGCGACTTGGCCTCTAATTCCCTCTTGAACTTCATGGGGTCAGCATCCAAGAGATGCATCGGGATGACCATTTTTGGGTTAATAACCGTCGCTGCTTCTACAGCTTCAGTGACATCCATGGTGTAGGTGCCGCCGATTGGAAGCAACGCTAGGTAGACACTCTCCAGCTGTCTCATCTCTTGGATGAGGTCTGTGTCACCCGCATGGTAAATGGTCTTGCCCTCCGCGGTTATCAGGTAGCCGACGCCGATGTCTTTTGGGTGGTAGGGAATACTAGGCGACCTGAACCTCTTGTAATTGTATGCCTCAACCGCCTCTACATTTATGCCTCTCAACACAGTCTTCTTCCCAGGCTTTAATGTTGATACTTCACCTCCTATCTTTTGAGCGCAGTCCGCTGGCGCGACAAAAATGGTGTTCTCTCGGCGAGCCTCATTAATCTTAGAGACATCGAAGTGATCATGGTGAGAATGTGTCACTAGGATGACATCTGCCTTCTCCGCATATCCCCCCTCATAAGGATCGATGTAGATGTTTTTCCCCTTGGCTTTGATCTGGAAGCTGGCGTGACCCAACCACCTTATAGAAAGACTCAATTTTCCCTCCTTCTATTCTCGTCATGCATAATTGAGGCTTTATTTGCTTTTCTTTGCTCGGCAAAAAATTTCGGTTTTGGGTCGATCGTCATGAATGCTTAAGCATAACGTTTATATGACCTCTGACGTGGACATTATGAATGTGAGCTGGTGGAAACATCGAGCGTGAAAAATCTAGGAGCCGTGAGCGCCAGTCTAGAATCAACCAACTTACACGATCGCTTCAATAGACCTTTCAATAGTCTTCGAGTTTCTGTGACTCAAAGATGTAACTTTGACTGCTTCTTCTGCCATCGGGAGGGGGAGGCTCCCTCAAGCGGAGAGATGACATCAAAGGAGATCGGTGAGATCGCCGGAGTAGCCTGCAAGTTGGGGGTGAAGAAGGTCAAGCTGACGGGTGGAGAGCCCCTCCTGAGAGAGGACATCACCGACATCATTTCCAGGATCTCACGGTATGCCGAGGAGGTTTCTATGACCACCAACGGGTCCCTGCTCAAGGAGAACGCGGCGACCCTACGAGAGGCTGGACTGAGGAGGGTGAACGTCAGCTTACACTCAGTCGATCCTGAAACATTTGCCAAGATAACAGGCAGAGATGCCCTTCATCAGGTGGAGGAGGGCATAGAAGCAGCGTTGAAGAGCCATCTTGAGCCTGTCAAGATAAACATGGTTGTCTTCAAGGGAGTGAACGACTATGAGATACCTCAGATGATTGATTTTGCAGGAAGTCTCGGGGCCATACTTCAATTGATTGAATTTCAACCAGTCCTAAGAGAGAACCAGGGTGCTTGGCATAGATTCCATTGCGATCTGGCAGAAACGGAAAGGTGGTTGGAGAAGGAGGCCTTCGTGATCGAGAATAGGGCTTTACAGGCGAGGAGAAAGTACTTCCTGAGGAAAGACGGAAAGACCACCTGTATCGAGATGGTTAGGCCAATGCACAACACTTCATTCTGCAAAAACTGTACTCGGCTGAGGTTGACTTCTGATGGGAGGTTGAAGCCTTGCCTGATGAGGAACGACAACCTTGCTGAAGCTGCCACTATTCTGAGAAGTGGAGGAGGATTAGATGATTTGGAGAGGGTCTTCAGAAGGGTTGTAGAGCTTAGAGAACCTTACTGGAGGGAGGGAATGTGAGGGTTAGGGTGAAGTACTTTGCTCTCCATAGAGACTTGGTAGGTAAGGCGAATGAAGAGTTTCAATTAGATGAAGATACAACCGTAGAGGAACTTTTGAGTCGACTCATGTCTTTGTATCCCCGCCTTGCGGATGCTGGAGTTTCTATGCTGATCTCCCTAAATGGGGAGTCTGTAGACAAAAGTGCAAGGTTGAAGAATGGAGATGCCATTGCGATTTTCCCCCCTGTGAGTGGTGGATGAGAGATGATTATGATTACACGTGATGATTTTTCTATAGATGAGGTAGTCAATAAAGTAAAGAGCCCAGATATGGGAGCGATAGTGACTTTCTTGGGAACTGTTCGAGGCGAATCTGGGGGTCAGGTCGTAGAGCGGATGGAGATCCAAGCTTACGAGGATGTGGCTCTTCGACAGCTTAAGAGGATAGAGGGGGAGGCGCTCAAAAAGTTCGACGTAAAGAAGATGACGATCATGCATAGAGTCGGAGTTTTGAACGTTTCTGACAACATATTGCTGATTGTGGTTGGTGCTTCACACCGTGATGACGCTTTCAGAGCATGCCGATTTGTCCTCGAAGAGCTGAAGAGGGCTGTGCCTCTCTGGAAGAAGGAGTATACTCCTAGTGGTGATCGTTGGGTCTTGGGTGAGAGTTATGGTCAAAGACAAACGCGTCGGTAGCTCCATAGACATGGTGGACATATCTGACAAAGACGTTGTACCCAGATTTGCTGAGGCCGAGGGCGAGATCCTGTTGAGGCCTGATACGCTGGAGAAGATTAGGCGTGGGGAGATCAAGAAGGGGGATGTGCTCGCCACGGCGGAGGTCGCTGGGATACAGGCGGCGAAGAGGACCCATGAGCTGATCCCGCTGTGCCACCAGATCCCGCTTTCTAAGGTGAAGATCCTCTTTGATGTCAGAGAGGACCGCATTGCGGCAAGATGTTTGGTAAAGGCAGAATACAAGACTGGGGTCGAGATGGAGGCGCTGGTTGGAGCGACCGTGGCTTTGCTGACCGTCTGGGACATGGTTAAGTATCTTGAGAAGGATGAGGCTGGACAGTACCCGCTGACTAGGTTGAGTGGGGTAAAGGTCTTGAAGAAGGAGAAGCGGATTTGATGACTTTTTCTGAGCATGATCGTCATCGGCAAGTAACGGCGGGTTTTGCAGTCGTGACTATTTCTGACACTCGTAGTGAAGAAAGCGACGAATCTGGGAACATCGCTGAAAGGCTCCTAGTCGAGCGTGGCCACCGGGTCATGGTCCGTGAGATTGTGAAGAACGATGGGGCTGCGATCCGGGCTTTGATGGAGGAGTTGACTCGAGATCCCGAGGTACAGGTGATGCTGACCTTGGGGGGGACTGGGATCAGCTCCCGCGATGTGACTGTTGAGGCTGTATCTGACCTCTTGGACAAGAAGATTGAGGGTTTTGGAGAGTTGTTTAGAAGGCTCAGTTATGAAGAAATAGGTGAAGCAGCCATGTTGAGCCGAGCAATCGCTGGGACGATGGGTAAGAAGGTAATCTTCTGTCTACCGGGCTCAAAGAGTGCTGTAGAACTCGCGTTGAGGGAGCTGATTCTGCCAGGACTGGGGCATGTTTTGTGGGAGGTGAATAGATGAATAAGATGAGCCCCTTTGGCCTGCTTATCTCCTACGAAGAGGCTCTGCCTCTTATCAGTGAGCATACAAATCCAATCGACCGGATGGAGGAGGTCCCAATAGAGGAAGCCGTTGGCCGTATCTTGGCCGTGGAGCTGGTTGCTGATGCTGATGTTCCAGGCTTCGACAGGGCATCGATGGACGGCTACGCATTGAGGGCGGAGGATACATTTGGAGCCTCTCCTATGAAGCCCAAGATCTTGAAGCTCGTGGAGGTTGTCCAGGTGGGAGAGTCTGCTAGTAAGAGTTTGGGCAGGGGAGAGTGCATCCAGGTCTCTACGGGTTGCCTAATACCGAGAGGTACCGACGCCATTGTTATGGTCGAGTACACGGAGCGGTCGGATGGCGATGTGATAGTAAAGAGGCCGGTTCACCCGAAAGCTAACATCGCGCTTAGAGGAGAGGACATTGGGAAGGGAGAAATAACATTGGAGATGGGAGATCTGCTTACTCCGTCCAAAGTGGGTGTTTTGGCCGCTTTAGGAAAGAGGAGCGTCAAAGTCTATGCGAAGCCTCGGGTGGCCATCATTCCGACCGGAAAAGAGATTCGTGAGCCCGGAACGAAGCTGGAAGAGGGGCAGATCTACGACGTAAACTCGTATACGCTGATCTCGATCGTCTCCATGAACGGGGGGGTTGCGACTAAGTTCGAGATCGTTCCAGACACCCTAAAAGACTTAAAGAAGGCTGTAGAAAGAGGGCTAGATTATGATGTGATCGTCTTCTCTGGAGGCAGCTCTGTGGGCGAAAGGGACCTGCTATACAGGGTTGTCAAAGAATTGGGAACAGTCTTTTTCCATGGGGTGCAAATAAAGCCTGGGAAGCCCACCCTCTTCGCTAACGTAGGAGGAAGGCCTGTCTTTGGGATGCCAGGATATCCAACCTCCTGTTTGAGCAACGCCTACCTATTTCTTGTCCCAGCCTTGAGGAAGATGGCTAGATTGCCCGAAAGGTCTGAGAGGAGGGTCAAGGCGAGGCTTGCCCAAAGAATCGTCTCCGCCTCCGGCAGGAAGCAGTTCCTCCCTGTGAAGCTCAGAGGGGGGCTAGCTTATCCAGTGTTCAAGGAGTCCGGGGACATAACGAGTATGGCTGGTGCAGACGGTTACCTGCTGCTCCCGGTCAATGTCGACGTTCTCGAAGAAGGACGGGAGGTCGAGGTGATCTTATTCGACTAGAAGTCTTATAGGCATAGGCCTCTTTTCTTGTATCTCCGCGCGAGATCATGACCTTCATACCGTGCGCACGGATGAGGCCTTGAAGGTGAGGTAGACCTTTGAAGACAGATTTAATCCCATCTCCACGAAGGACCGCTTCGTTATCTGGACGACGAACTCTCTTCCAGCATCGATCCTGAGCTTCACGATCGATCCCAAGTCGGATACCTCGACAATGCTACCCGTGAAAGTGTTTCGTGCGCTGGAAGATATCGATCTCTTAGAGAGGATTATGTCCTCAGGCCTAACATATACGGAGACTCTCCCACTCAATGCTGAAGCGGCCTCTATCTTGACGCCACCGCCTATATCGATGACGGAGTTTCCATCATCGACGATGCTTGCGTCGCCAGAAAACAAGTTCTCAACCCTTGCAAAACTCAACAGTTCTTTAGACGCTCTTTCAAAGATCTCATCTGGAGAACCGACTTCGACGAGCCTGCCCCCCAGAAGTAGGGCAAGTATCCCGCTGATGGTCTTCGCCTGGAACATGTTGTGCGTTGCCACAACTATCGTCGTGCCATAATCACGGTTTACCCTAGAAATGGTATCCTCTATGATCGATGCGCTTCTCGGATCCAAGTTCGCCGTCGGCTCATCCAAAAGCAGTAAATCTGTATCTAATGCTAAAGCCCTGGCAAGGGATACCCTCTGCTGCTCCCCGCCAGACAACTTCTTCACCAACCTCCCTTCATACCCATCCAACTTCACAAGCTCCAAAACCTCGCCTACCTTCTCGTCGATCTCATGCTTCGGAAAACCCCTGATTTTGAGGCCGTAGGACACATTGTTATAAACATCCGCGTTGAAGAGAGCGGTCCTTTGGAAAACCAGCGTACTCCTTAACCTAAACCGATCTCTATTCTCCTCATCAACCTTTTCCCCGCCGAAGAACATTTCCCCCCTCGTCGGTCTCTCGATAAATGCCATAATCCTCAGAAGGGTTGTCTTTCCCGCCCCATTCGGACCTATGACAGTCAATATCTCTCCGCTTCTGATCTTCAAACTCACATTGTCAAGTGCGACAACATCACCGTAGTTTTTCAAGATACTCCTAAGATCTATCTGGAAGCCCAGATTCTTCGCCCCCTCAAAATATTTGCTGTAACACTCACCGCCAAGACTATCAATAGCAAAATTATTGACAGCGCTATACCCAGCACCAGTTCCCCTCTTGTAGTCTCAAGGGCGACTGTTGTCGTCAGGACTCTGGTCACACCTCGTATGTTTCCTCCTAACATCAAAGCAACGCCCAGTTCGGCTATTGCCCTGTTGAAGCTCGCCGTGAAGGCTAGAGAAACGGACCCCATCGACTCCTTCAAGACTGCTAAAGAGGCTTGCGCCTCAGACGCCCCGAGGGTCCTAGCGAGATCCCTTATCTCCGGGTCGACGGACTCAACCGCGTTTATCACAAGGCTGACCATGATCGGAGAAACCAAAACGGCTTCTCCCAACATTATCGCAATCGGACTGTACAAAAGGTGGAAGAAGCCAAGCGGACCTGTTCTGGAGAAGAAGAGGTAGAGGATCAATCCCAGGGTGACGGTAGGTATGCCCAGAAGCGCGTTGAAAAACCCCTTCAAAAAAGGCTTTCCTTTGAAGTCGCTGAGCCCAACGATTATACCCGTCGGAAGACCCCACAGGGCAGAGAGGAGGGTGGCCATGCCGGAAACGGATATCGATCGTAGCGTTATATCCACAACCGTAGGATCGCCCGAAAGAATGAGCTCTATAGCCTTTCTAAACCCCTCCAGAATCTCCAAAGACATCTCTCATTCATACTCTTATCTATGGATATAGCTCGGGATGGTCATCTCGATATTCGGGCGGACACTCCGAACCACCGAAGAATGCGTAGCCCCGAATCCACTGCACCAATGTTGAATTCGTGTTTCCTTCTAACAAGTCTACCGTGGGATAGAATAAGCTCTGACCGTACATTTCTTTACCATAACTCTCAATGATGCTCTGCCCCTCTTCTGAAATTAGGAACTTAATGAAAGTGATTGCCCCTTCGAAGTTCACGTCCGGATGCTTCTTTACATTCACAGCAACAACACTATAGACGTTCAAGAGATCTTCTCCTTGGTCTACCAATGTCTTCAAGACGATGAGGTGGTCGCTAAAGAATTTCAGATATGTTCCTACATCGGCTAAAGCATAAGCTTCTAACTCGTTCGCTATCTGCAAGGTCTTACCCATGCCTGTGCCAGACTCCACGTACCACGCTTCCTCCCTGATCACCTCCCAGTCGTAGCCTGCCGCCAACCAAAGACTCTTCTCCTTGGCATGAGTCCCTGAATCGTCCCCCCTCGAAACCCAAGTTACCTCTCCCTTCCTTCCAGCCAAAGCAATCTTTGACATCGCCTCTAATGGGTAAAGGCCATCAACACCCGCAGGATCTTCCTCGGGACCTACTATGATGAAAAAGTTGTATGCTATTATCTTCCTACAGACCCCAAAACCGCTCTCCAAGAACTGTAACTCCCGCGAAGGATCGTGAACCAGTAGAACGTCAGCATCCCCTCTCTCAGCTTGCTGTATAGCCTGACCAGTCCCTACCGATATAAAATAGAGGTCTATAGGATGCTCCGCCTCAAATCGATCCTCAATCGCATCAAGAAGCCCCGTATCATAAAGGCTCGTAGTGGTAGAGACCACGACCTTTTCCCTGCTCGAAGTTTGAAGATAGTAAAATGTTCCGGCAACAGAGACGATAACTACTATAGATATGAAAGCTGCCCAAAGCAACGCCCTATTCATCTTCAAATCTACCCTTCTTCAGTGTTATGTTCATTTGGACATAACGCTTATAAGTTTTTCTGACCCTCAATTCCATTGCGCCAGCATTCAAGGTCCCGATCCAATAAACAAAGTTAAAATAACAACTCACATTCTAATCACTCAATGATGATTTTGTTGCCCAACCAAGAGGAACATCGAAAGGAAATCAAACCAGCATTCAGACTCTGGCTTGAAAACGAGGAGGGCCACGTCCTAGGGAAAGGAGCTCACGACCTTCTGGTAAAAATTCAGGAAACAGGATCCCTAAGCAAGGCGGCGAAGTCCCTCAGCATGTCTTACCGCTATGCCTGGGGCATAATAAGAAGAGCAGAAAAGAGGATAGGCAAACCCCTCTTGAAAACCTTTAGGGGAGGTAAGTCCGGAGGTGGAGGGTGCGAATTGACAGATGAAGGCTACACCCTGATGAGGAAGTATGAGATGTACAGAGAAGCCATTTCAAACGCGCTCAAAAACTTGGAGAAGCAACGATCACAGGCTTTGTAGTCTTATAAATATATATCCTTCTCACAATAATCTCTTTTCTAATTTTTACTCTGCTGGTATGGTATCATGGAAATTGAGAAAATAAAAAAGAGAGACGGAAGCACTGAAGACTTCAAACCTGAAAAAATAGCAGACGCAATTTTCAAAGCCTCTCAAGCCGTTGGCGCTGAAGATAAGAAACTCTCACTAGACCTCGCAAACCAAGTAGCAAGCCTGCTGAAAAAACAGTTGAAGCCCGGAGAAATCCCCACCGTAGAAAAAGTCCAAGATCTGGTCGAAGAGACTCTGGTTGAAAACGGTCTCTACAAGATCGCCAAAGCCTACATCCTATACAGAGCCCTACACAATCAGATAAGGGATCTTGTGGACGGCTACTTGGGGAAAGAGAGCTGGCTAATAAAAGAAAACGCAAACATGTCTTACTCTCTCCAAGGACTGAACTTTCACGTCTCATCCCAAGTGGTCTCGCAGTACTGGCTCCACAAGATATACAAGTCAAAACCCCTCGTCAAAGAGGCGCATGTGAACGGGGACTTCCACATCCATAACCTAAGCGTTCTAGGCCCATACTGCGTTGGCTGGGACCTAAGGGATTTGCTATTCAGCGGGTTCAAAGGAGTGAGGGGCAAGATAGCAAGCAGACCAGCAAAGCGCTTCAGAGTGGCCCTCGGGCAGGCGGTCAACTTCTTCTTCACCCTGCAGGGCGAAGCCGCAGGAGCCCAGGCCTTTTCCAACTTTGACACGTACCTTAGCCCCTTCATCAGACACGATGGTCTTGACTACAGAGAAGTCAAACAGTACATACAGGAGTTCATGTTCAACATAAATGTCCCAACCCGGGTAGGGTTTCAAACACCATTCACGAACATAAGCCTAGACTTGAGAGTCCCAAAGTTCATGGAAGAAGAGTCTGTAATAGCGGGCGGAGAAATGGTAAAAGAATCCTACGGAGACTTCCAACATGAGATGGACACTTTCAACAAAGCTTTGGCCGAGGTGATGCTCGAGGGCGACGCGGCGGAGAGGGTCTTCACCTTTCCAATCCCAACCATAAACATAACAAGGGAATTCGACTGGGGCGACGAAGTTCACGATAGGATCTTTGAGACCAGCGCAAAGTATGGAATTCCATACTTCGCAAACTTCGTTAACTCTGATATGAAGCCCGATGACGTACGCTCGATGTGCTGTCATCTAAGATTGGACAAGAGGGAACTGAAGAGGAGGGGAGGCGGACTATTCGGCGCAAATCCGCTAACAGGATCAATAGGGGTAGTAACTATAAACATGTCCCGTCTAGGCTATCTCTCAAAGGACGAAAAAGAATTCTTTGAGAGGCTAGGTCGCTTAATGGAGATCGCAAAAGAGGCCCTCATAACGAAAAGAAAAGTTCTTGAAGAATTAACCGAGAGGGGCTTGTATCCGTACTCGAAGTTTTACCTGAGGATGATCAAAGAGGGATTTGGCGAATATTGGAAAAATCACTTTTCCACAATCGGTCTTATAGGCATGAACGAGTGCTGCTTAAACTTCTTAGAATGCACGATAGGAGACAAGACCGGGCTGGAATTCGCAAAGACAGTCCTGGACTTCATGAGAAACAGGTTGCAAGACTTTCAGGCGGAGATAGGAGAAATCTATAATCTGGAGGCTACACCAGCAGAAGGATGCTCCTACAGACTAGCGAAGATTGACAAGAAGACTTATCCAGAAATAGTTGTGGCTAATGAAGAGGATGTGAAGAGAGGGGCAGCGCCATATTATACTAATTCTACTCAGCTACCAGTCTACTACACCGATGACCTCTTTGAGGCTCTAGAATTACAGGATCCCCTACAAGTCAAGTACACGGGTGGAACAGTCCTTCACATATGGTTGGGCGAAAGCTACCCTCCAGTCGAGTCCGTCAAAACACTCGTAAGTAAGGTATGTGAAAACTTTAGATTACCCTATTTCACACTCACCCCCACCTTCAGCATATGCCCCACTCACGGCTACGTCTCTGGAGAGCATAGGCTCTGCCCGAGGTGTGCTGCCGAAGGGGGAAAGATGGAGTGCGAAGTCTACTCAAGGGTTGTCGGTTATCTGAGGCCTGTAGACCAGTGGAACGAGGGAAAACAGGAAGAGTTCAAGCAGAGAAAGATGTTCGACAAATCCATAACCTCAGGTTAAAGACATGAGGATCGGTGGCTTTCAAAAGCTAAGCCTAGTGGACTATCCTGGAAGACTCTGCTCCATAATCTGGACTATAGGCTGCGACCTCAGATGCAAATTCTGCTATGACCCGGAGCTCGTCCTACCGGAGAAGATAAGGGAAACAAAGGAAGTCCCAGAGGACTATGCCTTCAGCTATCTCAACAAGAGAAGGGGGTTTCTGGACGCCGTCGAGATAACCGGAGGAGAACCGACTCTGCATGGGGATCTGCCAGAGTTCATTGAAGAGATCAAGGAAATCGGATACCTAGTGAAGCTTGACACCAACGGCACAAATCCGTCGATGTTGCAACATCTGATAGACAGAGGTCTTGTAGACTACGTCGCTATGGACATAAAGACGAAACTAGCTTTCGAAAAATATGACGAGATAGCTGGGAACGTTTTAACACAAGAGATGTTCGAGAACATCAAGAGTTCAATCAAAATACTGCTCGATTCTAAAATCGACTACGAGTTCAGAACCACACTAGTAAAAGATTTCCACTCAAAGGAAGACATAATTGAAGTCTGCAAAAGCATAAGGGGTGCTAAGGCGTACTATCTGCAAAATTTGAAAATCGTGGACGAGTTTGTTGGAGAGAAACGGCTAGCCCAACTCGATGAGGAAGAGATAGAAGGAGTAGTCTCTGAGGGGAGGAAGTTCGTAGATATAGCCTACAGGAAATGAGCGCTCACTTACGAAGAATTAAGTGGTAGCGGGGAGTAGATTTGAACTACTGATCTCAGGGTCTCTCCGAGAGCCTTATGAGCCCTGCGGGTTAAGCCTGGCTACCCCACCCCGCTGTGACAGCTCTATTCTAAGTCTCGAGAACCAAGTAGAGTAATCTTCACCTAAAATTTAAACATTATGCGGACGCAGAAGATTAACCAGATATTGTTTTTTGTCTCGGATTCAATGGATAGACTTAAATGGTCGGATGTAGGATTTTTATCCTATGAATGCTCGGAAGATAGCTCTGATCTCCACAATGTCTGCCGTCGCAGTTGTCGTCTCTTATGGAAAAGGGCTTGCCATACCATTTCTTCCAGGTTTAATAGAATTTACAACGGTGATCATCTTCGTCACCGGTTTCTGCTTTGGAAAGATCACAGGAGGGGTCGTAGGCATGCTTTCCATGACCATAAACATGCTTGTTCCCTACCCCTTCGCGCATCCAGCATCTTGGATCTTCACGATCTCACCGATCCTATTAGCCGCAGAAGCGCTTCTCGGCGGAATGTACGGCGTTGCCGGAGGATTCCTAGGAAAAAGATGGAGCTTAGAGGAGAAGAGGTGGAAACTTACCGCCAAGCTCTCTCTGTCTGGTTTTGTCTTGACTTTCGTCTACCAGATTCTTTCAAGCATAGGCTTCTATCTGGCTTATCCTGTCTACCCATCAGTTTGGGAGGCAATCTATCTCACATTTATCCCTCTATACTACCCCTATCCACCTATCATACACGCCGTTACAAACCCAGTAATCTTCGCTTCAATAGGCACTACAGCAATATATGCCATAAAAAGACTTTCAATCAGCGTGGAAACTTAGTGTCCTCCAGCGATGTACTCAAGCATATTGCCTGAACTCAAGGAACTGGGCAGAAAGATGTTGGGTGCAGAACTTTACATCAAACTCACCTGACAAAAGATTAATCTTCATTCAAACATCTCTAACAATGGGAGTTTCACATGCCTAGAGGCGCAAGAAGAACCAGGTCAGAGATTAAGGAACTGTTGATGCTGCTCCTCCTGAAATTTGAGGGGCCTATTGGCCGCTACAGTCTTAAGGAGATGCTTGGGCTATCTGAGCGCGAAGGCGTTGTGAAGAGTATGCTTTCTGACCTTCAGAGAGGAGGCTACATTTCGTCTGGAAGATCCGGCTCAAAGTTAACAGTCAAGGGAGAGAGGCTCCTTGAACAGTGCCTAAAGGCTCACAGCATCGTGGACGTTAAGTATCTGAGTTTACAGCCTTTGGAGACCGGACCAACCAGCTTCATCGTCCACCTTCGAGGAAGGGCTGAAGCGATCATATCAGGTATGAACGAGAGGGACGCCGCTGTAAGGGCTGGAGCTTTAGGGGCGACGGTCTTAACATTCAAAAACGGGATGCTGAGTGTCCCGGCCGTTTACCACAATCTCTCTTCCAAGTACCCAGACTTGGCAAAAAGAATCTACGGGTCATTCAGCTTAGCCGACGGAGACACCCTCATAGTCGCCTCAGCCGAGAACCGGTGGAGGGCTCTAGAGGGTGTGCTAGCAGCTGCAAAGGCCTTGGCTTAAGTTAACTGTAAAAGCGAAGAAAAGAATCGAGGATAGTATCCTTCTACTCCTTTCTGAACAGGATAATCGCTGTCTCCGAGTGAAGGACATTGGAGTTGCTTCCAATGGTCTTGTACACCATCTCATCTAAAGTCTTCAGATCCTTCGCCTGGATCAAGGCAATAACATCAAACCTGCCATATACTGAGTCAGCACGCATAACCCCACCCTTACCCCTAAGTGTTTCAGCTACATCCTCTGAGGTCCCAGGCTTTGTACTTATGAAGACGTACGCCATAATCACTGTGTACCCCTCCAGCCAAATATGGTGATCTCCTGGATATTAAAGTCTTTTGAATTGGGACTAAAATCCTCTTTGGAAACACAAGGATGAAAGGTAATAGCCTTACTTTGCCTTCAGTTATGGAAGAAAAAGGCTATGTGACGCGGCCATACATGTTTATTACAGGCAGGATGCACCCAATTGAAGAAGCCAGAAATGCATGTTTTCCTGAAGCCGAAGCTCAAGGACCCGGTGTTTGTAGGGGGCTTACCAGGTTACGGAGACGTTGGGCGGACATCCGCCGGAATGCTTATAGAACATGTGAAGGCTAAGAAGTTTGCTGAGATATACTCACCAAACCTACCTGAATACGTGATCGTAAAGGATGATGGGATATGCCATCTGCCGCGATACGAATTTTACTATGACTCAGTGGGAAAGCCCAACCTCATTATCTTGATTGGAGACGCCCAGCCAGATATGAATGAGGTAAGAGCTCACTATGAACTCTGCGGACTTGTCCTAGAGTTTGCGAAGAGCTTGGGATGCAAACGCTTCATAACGCTAGGCGGCTTTCCAACCCTGACGTGGGAAAAAAAGGTCTACGTCGCAGCCACTTCGAGAAAACTGGCGACATCTATTGCCGAGAAAGGAGGTGGTGCAGTATACCGTGAGGGAAGAATTATGGGGGCGACCGGACTGATCTTGGGGCTTGCAAAGGCTCAGAATCTGAGGGGCGAGTGTATTCTGGGGGTGACATCGGGTCCCGCGCCTGATAGAGGAGCTGCTCGCTCCGTCTTCGAATATCTGAAAAACGTCCTCAAGATAGGGGAAAGCAGTTAGGCATCCTCGCAATTTTTCAAGCAGAATACTCGCAGAAAACTTAGGGATGATGCCATGGTCCATGATTTACCCCTTGAAAACCACACTTTTCCTTTCCATACCTGGAAGGAGGCTTCGTCAGATGCCTATGCGCCCTCGGCGGGGGCATATGTAGACCGAGCGAGACATCTCGCTCGGTTTCAACAGGGGTTCTTCGGGCTTTAGCATCCTTATAACGGCATCTATCACACCGGTAACCCTTGCTTCTGCCCATGGATGTCATACGTTTGCCGCAGTTTGGGCACAATGGACTTTGATAAACAAGCCTCGAGGCCAATTTGATGATTTTCATCTTCTCAAGGTTTATTGTGACCGGATGTCTCGAAGACCCTGGCCTGACACCTCCATAGGCCTCTACAATGTCTCCCTCTATAAGCTTCTTTACAACCTTCCTAAACCTTCCTGTGGGCTCGTATGCAGCGCAATCGATTTTACCCGTGCCGTCTTCTAATGCAAGAATCACATGCCCTCCAGGTATCGTCTTTGGTTTGGCCGCGACTGCCCCAATTAGAACGGCTGGTCTAAACGGCCGGACTTCACTAACCTTCCTCATCTCTGTTAGATGCGCGTCTGTTCCCTGATTTGTCCGAAAGACGACCCATCTTTCGACTTCTTCGTCGGCAATAACGATGTCTTTAGCGCTTTCTACAACATTGGGAGACTCACCTCTGATCCCGTAGAGTATGGGGTCAGGTCCCCTAGGCGTTATTAAGATTCTACGGCTATCCCAGTCTACATTATTAAATGTTAAGCCTCTGGTCTCGTTGTCCATGCGAAAGACGGAGTCTGAGTCGACTTTTCTGGGTTTTCCGCGATTTTTCTGGACCCTGTATGCGATCAGTTCGTAAGTATGGTCTTCGATAAGGCAGTTTCCGACAGCGGCTAATGCCCCGATGATCCCTCTGCCTTCGTTGAAGCCGATCGCATACGCCTTGAATTTCTTAATTAAGGCCAGGGCCTCACTTAACCTCACGATATCCTGGGTCGCCACTCTGGAGAATTCTCTAATATCTTCTGGAATCTTCTCCCCCTCATAGAAAACTATCCCCGGATCAGTTCCCCTAGACGCTAAGTCTGATTCCCTCTCAACGACGTCTATAACTGTTTCGCGAACCTCTCCAGAATTTCCTATTCCACTTACGCGTAGACATACGGCACCGTTTCCTCTGGTTTTCCACGGAACGTTCGGGTTCAGTCTAATCAGATTTGGATAGTCAATGAAGGTTGAACCTAAGCGGGAAAGCTTCTCAACCAGTATGGCTGCGATGTATGTGGTGCAACCTCCCCTCATGGAGTCTGTATCATCGATGCCGATGTGTAGAACTTGATCCATAAAGGTATTCCACTGATAGTTTCTAAAGGTTGCTTCTCACAAAAACTTATCGAAAAAAAGAGGGCGAGTTTTCTGTTATGCCTCTACCACGATCATGGTAAGAGTTGACCTCACCCTGTCGAGCCTCCTAATCTTCCAAGTTATGATGCTCTTCAGTTTATCCATGTCCTCAGCCTCAACCTTTGCTATGATGTCGTAGACTCCGTAAACTATGTGAGCTTCCTTCACATTCGGGACCTTCCGGAGCTCCTCCAGCACCTCATTCTCTCCTCCGATCTCAGAGTTTATCAGCACAAATGCCATTGCCATCTCTCTTTCACCATCTCTCATCTATGATCCATACGCTTAAAAAATTTCGTATTAATAATCGATCGGGATAATAACAGGCACAAAGAATACTAAATGAGGAGATAGAACTTGGGTAAAGGAATGTCTGACGCAATTTCAAGTTCCGAGATGAGAGCATTGGAGGTAAATGCTGAGTACCTCGGTGTCTCTCCTGCGCAGCTGATGGAGAACGCTGGATGCGCTGTTTCCAGGGAGATAATCTCACGCTTTAAGTCAGAGAAAAATAGGATAGCCGTCTTCTCCGGTGTAGGCCGTAAAGGTGGAGACGGATTTGTTGCAGCTAGACACCTCGCGAGCTTGGGATACAGAGTCACCGTCGTCCTCATCGGGAACCCTCAGGACATCAAAGCGAAAGTCGTTCAAGATAATTGGAGAAGCATATTGTCGATGTCTCATTCTGTGGAAACGATCATCGCCCATGATTCCTCGCTCATCCCGAGCCTCAACGTAGACGTAGTCGTAGATGCATTGCTAGGTATAGGTGCAGTAGGTCCCCTTAGGCCCCCGTTGCTCCAAGCGGTCAAGGCAATAAACAAATCAAAAGCCTTCAAAGTAGCCATAGATCTCCCAACGGGCGTAAATCCTGACAATGGCCAGATACTTGGCGACGCCGTAGTAGCTGACTTGACTGTCTCTTTTCACAGGCCGAAAGTCGGGCTTCTCAAGGCAAGTAAATACGTTGGAGAACTCTCAGTTGCTTCTATAGGCATACCCAAAGAGGCTGGGACCTACGTGGGACCTGGCGATGTCCTAATAGTCAGAAAGCCCAGACCCTCTGAATCGCACAAAGGAGACTTCGGCCGCCTCCTCATAATTGGGGGAAACGAGACCTTTGCTGGAGCGCCCACCCTAGTAGCCCTAGCGGCTTTACGCGTGGGCGTGGACTTGGCGTACGTCGCCGCCCCGAGTAAGACGGCTCACGACATTGCATCTATGGCTCCGGACCTGATCACCGTTAAGCTTGAGGGAGAACACCTCAACCCGAGGAACGTAGGGATAATTGAAGAATGGCTGAAGCGTTCGGACGCTGTTGTCTTCGGACCCGGCCTAGGCCTGCATGAAGATACAGTCAAGGCGGTTGGAGAGGTCATCAGTGTCATTGGGAAGGCTAAGAAACCTCTACTTCTTGACGCTGACGCTTTAAAGGCCTTCCCCGAGTCTGAAAGCAAGGTTGATTTCCCCGTGGTTTTCACGCCGCATTCGGGTGAATTTAAGATTCTCACGGGTAAGGCGCCGCCTAAAGAGCTTCAGGAGAGAGTGAAATGTGTTCAGGAGGCCGCTGAAACTCTGAGAGCTGTGATACTTCTGAAAGGGCCCGTGGACATAATCTCTAACGGTGAGGCTGTGAAACTCAACTTTGCACATAACCCAGGGATGACTGCCGGAGGGACAGGGGATGTCCTCTCAGGAATTGTTGGAGCTTTTCTGGCGCAGGGGTTTGAACCCTTCAGGTCCGCCGTCGCCGGTGCATTCGTAAATGGAGCTGCTGGAGATTTCGTGGCTAAGGAGATAGGATACCACATTCTCCCGACAGACATAGTCGATTGGATACCTAAGGTCATCGAAGATCCGATGGCTCACGCTAAAATAAAAAGGGTTTAAGTTGTAGAAGTTGATCGGAGAGAGAATCGGAATACTCGAGGCTATGAGAAGCAGACGAAGTGTACGCGAATATCAACGCAAGGGTGTTTCCTTAAGGAAGATGTTTAGGATCTTAGATGCTGGGAGATATGCGCCTTCTGGAGCAAATCAGCAACCCTGGCTATACATCGTCGTCGATGGTGAGAAATTGAAGTTGAGGATAAGGAGGGAGGCTGAGAAGGTCGATGAGAAATTCCATGAGTCGGCTCCAAGCTGGTTGAAGAGATGGCTTAGAGATCAGGGGATAACATTAGAGAAGCGATTCCTTACGGAAGCTCCTTATCTCATAGTCGTGGCTGGATTTACCAAGGCACCTTACTGGCTTGAATCTACTTGGACCTCTATTGCTTATATGATACTGGCGGCTCAAGGTGAAGGACTGGCGACACTTACCTATACGCCGGGCTCTACGTCTTTTCTAAACGACATCTTGGACATACCGAGAGAATATAGTCCTGTCGCGATCATTCCTGTGGGTTATCCTTCAGAATCTCAACAGATGAGAAAGAGACCTAGAAAGAGATTGAAAGAGATAGCCTTTCACAATAAATACGGAAGGAGTATCATCAAGTGAATCATGGAAGACCAACAGAGGACATACACAATATCAAGCTTTATGCGTACCATTTAAGACAGTGCGACCCGAAGAAGTGCACAGCGTTGAAACTTGCACGCTTCGGAGTAGTCAAGTTGTTTTTCAAGACTAGGTCTTTCCCAAGCCACGCCATTGTCTTGGACCCCCTCTCAGAGAGAGCCTTTTCTCCGGCCGACAAAGCGATCGCTGAAGAACACGGCATCGTCGCAATAGACTGCAGTTGGATAAACGTCGATGATGTCTTCCAACTTAGGATTAAGGGAGAACCAAGATGTCTACCCTACCTGATAGCGGGGAACCCGGTCAACTACGGCCAAGTTGGAAAACTCAGTACAGCCGAAGCGCTAGCAGCAGCATTGTACATCATAGGCTATGAGGAGCAAGCGAACCGCGTACTCTCACTGTGGAAGTGGGGACCCACCTTCCTGAAGACAAACATCGAAGCCCTGAACGCGTATCGCAAAGCCAAGGACAGCAGCGAAGTTGTTAGCATACAGAGAGACTTCATGTAATACCTGCGTTCACTTAGAAAACCACCCGCGTCATAATATGAATCTCACAACTAGAGAACCAAAGGGCTGGCGTGCTGGCCGTAACCCATCTTCTGTTCTAGGTAGCATCTGACTAAGCAGGCCACCCGCGTCTCACGCAGACCTCACAGACGCCTACTTGCCCTTGCACCCCGCAGGTCAGCCGTTTCACCGCTTCCATCACCATCCTCAACGACTTAACACGTATCACCGTCAACTGATGATGGACGTTCCGTTTCTGATCAGTAGCCAGGACTCTCGCCCTACACCTCACGGTGTCGCGGCTCTGCATGTTGGATGGAGTTTCCTCAGGCCTTGCAGGCCCGAAAGCTACCCACCAGCTCACCAGCCCAAAAACTTAACAGGTGTATGGTCAAATAAAAAGATATCTAATACCGTGGACGCAGCACGCTACGTCAGAGTTAATGTTAACAAGATCAGGTTGATCTTGAGATGAGTCTTCCAAAGGAGAGGATTTGCCTATCGTTTTCCTTGACAGGTAGGCCGATTATGGTTGTTACGCCTAGCTTTTGGATGTGATCAATCCGTTCAGTGACTTCTTTCATGTTTCCGTATATGGTAAACGATGACGCCGCCTTTTTTAGAAAGCGGCCTAAATCGCTTCTCATAATTCTAGTTGGAAGTGGTTTCTTGTCTTGGATAACGGCCCTGAGTGCGGACTCTGTTAGATCATATCCCAGCTTTCTGAGGTCTTCTCTAACCCAGCTCCTCCTCATTATGTACCCTGATAGGCGGTAAAGGATGTCGTGTAGTAATCTCGGGTAATTCTCTGATATCAGAAATGGAGCATAGAGCGCAATCTCGCTGTTTCTCACCAAGTCTCTGACAGTGGCAATGTCCTCTTCAAGTCCTCTGTCGAGCAGGATAAGGGGAATGAGATCGTACTCCACACTGAGTTGAGCCGCTCTGGAAATTAGCCCTTCGGTTCCAATAAAGACCATTAGATCATTGAAGCGCCTTCTAACAAATCTGATGGAGTCGATCAGCGTCCTGATTGAAGGCCTTCTGATCTCTCTTTCTGTAAGATATGCCGGATTGCCAACAACGAGGTTCAATCCTATTTCATCTGGAGCGTTAAATCCGCTTAGAGTCTGTCGAAGCAACCTCAAAGAGTTGTAATGTCTCGTTGAAAATGTGACTATTGTCTTTAAACCATGAGAGTGATCAACCAAGTCCTCGACTTCAGACGGCGTTGGATAGAGCATTTTCCACTCAGAGTCTATGACATGGAAGCTCATGCCAGCGCGGACACAGAGCTTTGCAGACCATAGTGTGCGTTTCGTCCTGTCCTTGGATGTCATTCCATACCTGCTTCTCTTCGTAGCCTTTCCGCACTTGAATTGCACCTGTATACTCATCACCGTCCCAAGTGTCAATTCGCTTATTTAATAAAAAGCGCATAATGTATCTTTTCAGTTTACTTATTCTACCAGACTGAAAGGTTGAAAGCTGTAAATGTTGAAGTGAATTCCATGTATGGTTGGAACGGTAGAATACTCAGTATAAATCTTTCTAAGGGAAGGGCAACGACCTACGACTACGCTTCTGACATGGCCTCAATCTTTCTAGGTGGAAGAGGTTTCGCCATCAAGATTCTATGGGACAAGTTGAGTGCGGGTGTAAATCCACTCTCACCCGAGAACATGGTTGTGCTCGCAACAGGTCCTCTGACAGGACTGCCTCTTCCAAGCAGTGGCAAGCTTCTTTTGGCCACGAAGAGCCCGCTCACAGGGGGTTATGGAGATGGAAACATCGGATCTCGCGCAGCTGTCCACTTGAGGAAAGCTGGGTATGATGTAGTAATTGTGGAGGGCAAGGCTCCGAAGCCATGCTTACTACGGATAGACGATGATAGAGTTGAAATCCTCGACGCAACAGACCTTTGGGGCTTGGGTACTTTCAAAGCCGAGAAGGAGTTGAGAAACAGGTATGGTAGGGGAGTTGGTGTTCTCTCGATTGGACCTGCAGGTGAGAACATGGTTAGCTATGCCGCGGTCGTCTCTGAAGGTGGTCGATCGGGTGGCAGGCCAGGAATCGGAGCGGTGATGGGGTTCAAGAGGCTGAAGGCCATAGTCATCAGGGGTTCAAAGAGCATTCCACTCTTCGATCCGGACGGGTTGAGGAAGCTTGGCGTAGAAGGAAGCAGGGCGATCCTAGAGAGGCCAAACTACAGATTCTGGCGGAGGCAGGGAACCATGGCCGCGATTGAGTGGAGTCAAGAGAACAGCGTCCTCCCAACATTCAACTTCAAAGAGGGCGTATTCGAGCATGCAGAAGCGATTGGTGGATTCTCAATGGAGAAGATTAAGATATCTCAGAAGGGGTGCCCCAACTGCAACATGAGGTGTGGCAATGTCGTTAAGGATTCGGATGAGTCATCTTCGGAGTTGGATTACGAGAGCGTCGCTATGCTGGGATCCAACATAGGTCTTGGCGACCTTGAGAAAGTTGCCTCATTGAACAGGCTTGCAGACGACTACGGCGTCGATACAATAAGCTTGGGAAATGTGATGGGGTTTGCTATGGAAGCCTCAGAAAAGAAGCTCATGGAGGAGACGATCAACTGGGGTGACTTTAGGAGAGCAAAGGAGCTGGTCGAGGACATTGTTTACAGACGTGGAATAGGCGACGCCCTCGCGGAGGGAACTCGGAAAGCAGCCGAAAGATTGGGGGGCCATGCTTCAAGGTGGGCTATGGACATAAAAGGGCTGGAGGTTTCAGCATATGACTGCCATTTGGCTCCTGGAATGGCCCTGGCGTATGCGACCTCTCCTATCGGGGCGCATCACAAGGACGCTTGGGTGATTATGTGGGAGATTCAGGTTGGAAGGCAGAGTTACAGCGTCGCCAAGGTTGATAAAGTTATAGAGTTCCAGAGAATAAGGGGAGGCTTATTCGAGAGCTTGGTGACCTGCAGGTTCCCATGGGTTGAGCTTGGATTGTCGCTTGAATGGTACCCTAGATTTCTGAAGGCGGCGACCGGTTTAGACTTTCACATGGGGGACCTCTACAGGATTGCCGACAGGATTTACAATTTGATCAGAGCCTTCTGGGTTAGAGAATGTCAGACTGAATGGAGCGCGGTTATGGATTATCCACCTTCCAGATGGTTTGATGAGCCACTCACCGAGGGGCCTTTCAGCGGAGCCACCTTGAGGAGAGAAGGCTACGAGAGAATGCTAAAAGAATACTATAGAAGGAGAGGGTGGGATCATCGAGGCATTCCCACGGAGACTACATTGAAAGGAATAGGGTTAACTGAAGCAGCAAAGGAGCTTAAGCGCTACATGAAAATGAGTTCTTGATTTATCCGGAGAGGATGAAACTCTCGCGCGTACGTTCTACGAAACACTGATCTTAGTAGCCTTCGCCAGCTGCACCGGTGCAGTCGTCGAGGCACTGACAATAGGACCGCTGAGGCATTTTGACAACTTCAGCGTCCCGATACTGACAGCCCTTGCCCTTCTTTTGACGACGACCTAAGCACCGTCTAGAAGAAAAGCATATCTTCATTTCGCAATCTGGCAAGTAAAAGATCTTTAGTGTCCTTGTGTTCTGACCTAAAAAAGGTGAGCACCGTGCAGAGGATTGATCTGGATATCACCTGGACACAAGAGCCTATTTTCAACCCGACACCTTGGGCGATTGGGGGTGGCAGGCTGAGCCTGTCGACCGAAGCCTTCAGGCTTACACCTCCACTCCATCAACGGAATCTTCTGTTCCAGCCCTCGTCCGCGACCAGGGACCTGTCACCAAGCCCCCAACATCGCAGAATGGGCGCCTATTTTCGGGACCGACTTCGGGCTTAGATGCCTTCAGCCCTTATTCGGGATAGCGCAGCTGCCCGGCAGTGCCCTGTCGGACAACCGGTATACCGTAGGCTACGACGCCCCGTTCCTCTCGTACTGGGAACACCTTCCCCTCAGGCGCCCAACATTCCCAGCAGATAAAAACCGACCTGTCTCACGACGGTCTAAACCCAGCTCACGTTCCCCTTTAATAGCCGAACAGGCTTACCCTTGGCGGCTGCTGCACCGCCAGGATGGGAAGAGCCGACATCGAGGTACCAAACCGCGGGGTCGATAGGAGCTCTCGCCCGCGACGAGCCTGTTATCCCCGGGGTAATTTTTCTGTCACCTCCGACCCCCACTGACGGGGATACGAAGGATCGCTAAGCCCGGCTTTCACCTCTGAATCCCTTGCTGTGGAGGATTCAGTCAGGCCGGCTTTTGGCTTTGCCCTCTACGGCGGGTTTCTGTCCCGCCTGAGCCGGCCATTGGGCCCCCTCGATACTTTTTCAAGGGGGTGCCGCCCCAGCCAAACTGCCTGCCAATCGTTGTTCCAGGGCTTTTGCCCCAGTTAGAAACGTAACCACCAAAGAGCGGTGTTTCATTGGCGCCTTCCCCGGTTCCCGGAGGATCCGGGATCAGAGGCTCCCGCCTACACTATGCATCAGCAGTCACATTCCAGCGACAGGTTGCAGTAAAACTCCACGGGGTCTTCTTGTCCCGCTGGGAATCCCCGGACTGTTCGTCCGAGTTACGTGGGTTCACCGGGCCCCGGGTGGGGACAGCGGGGTCCTCGTTGATCCATTCATGCACGTCGGAACTTACCCGACAAGGCATATGGCTACCTTAAGAGAGTCAGAGTTACTCCCGGCGTTTAGCGGCCCTTCACCCGGTTGTACCCAGGATTCAGGTACCACCACTGGCCAGGATTCAAGGGCTGTACAAACCCTTTCGGGCTAGCAGCCCCCTATGTTTTTATTAAACAGTCAGGACCCCCTTGTCACTGCGACCTACGGTTCCGGTCGTAGACCAAAACCGCAGGTACCCCTTATCCCAAAGATACGGAGCTAATTTGCCGATTTCCCTCACCACGGGTTCAACCCGATACGCCTTGGGCTTCTCACCCAGAGACACCTGTGTCGGTTCTGGGTACGAGCACGGAGAATCCCTCTCAGCGTCCTTTTCACTGGCTCCAGGAATCGACTGAACCCCCCTAAAACGGGAGGCTATTCCCACCTTCACCTGGCTCTCACCATTATGGTATCCCCAGGCTTGAGCGGTTAAACAAGGCGACGGCCTTGCTCAGCCTATCCAGAAGCGTCGGGCACTGAGCCTAGTGTCACCACAAGTATCTCCGTGGTACCGGAATTTTGACCGGTTTCCCATTCGGCCTACTCGGTTAAGATCGGCCTTAGGATCGACTAACTCCCGGCTGACGACGCATCGCCGGGAAACCCTGAGCCCATACGGCGGTCAGGATTCTCACCTGACTATGCTGTTACTACCACCGGGATATGCAATCGCGGTCGGTCCACTGGACCTCAAGGCCCAGCTTCTGCCCAACCGTGACGCCCCCCTACCAGATTACAGTCTTTACGACTGTACCCCAAGGTATCGGTAGCTGGCTTAGCCCCGTCTATTTTAGGGGCCCTCAGCCTCGACGGGTGAGCTGTTACGCACTCTTTAAAGAATGGCTGCTTCTAAGCCTATCTTCCCGCTGTCTGAGGCTGGGGACGCCCTTTAGTTTGACACTTAGCCAGCATTTTGGGACCTTAACCCTGGTCTGGGTTCCTCCCCTCTCGGCCTGTGAGCTTACCCCACAGTACCCGTTTCTCGAGGTCTACGGTACCGACAGATTCGGAGTTTGAGAGGGCAGTGGGTCCTTTCGGGCCCTTGCTACCCGATCAGTGCTCTACCCTGCCGGCCACCTCGCTCGAGACTAGGCTGCAACCTACTTCGGGGGGAACTAGCTATCACCAGGCTAGATTGGTCTTTAGCCCCTAGCCCCAGGTCAGAGGAGCAGTTTGCACGCTAGCACCCCTTCGGGCCTCCACCAAGCTTTCGCTCGGCTTCACCCTGCCCAGGGCTAGATCGCCTGGTTTCTAGTCTCACAGCCATGACTTCAGACCATTTGAGATCTCGCCCCTCGCTAGGCAAAGCTAGCTGCGGGCTTGTCGGTTTCCCTTCGCCTACGGGCTTCAAACCCTTAAGCTCGCCATGACTATGAACTCCCCGGCCAGTGTTTCGAGACTGAACGCGTGACCTTGGTCCTCCTCCATCGTACTTTCCCGTCGCCGGGGTTTCCTTCTGGAGGGATCTACCCTTTCGGGCCACGCACGTCTATAACCACCTGATTTCAAGCTCTTTTGACCCCCCTCCCGGGGTACTTTTCAGCTTTCCATCACTGTACTAGTGCGCTATCGGTCTCGGGACGTATTTAGCTTTGGAAGTCAGTGACTCCCAACTTCCCAAACCAGAATCGAGGCTTGGTACTCTGGACGCCGACCCAGCTCTCGCCAATTTACGCTTACAGGGCTATCACCTTCTGAGGCAGGCCTTCCCAGGCCACTTCAGCTTGGTTGGCAGGGAGGAGGTCGGATCCATAACCCTACATCTCCCACAGGTTTCCCTGTGAGATTCGGTTTGAACCGTTCCCTTTTCACTCGCCGCTACTGAGGGAATCCTGTTTAGTTTCTCTTCTTCCC
>Ga0315314_1000669_pt1 | contig 35123 bp, 35 predicted proteins | sample TDP9_MG_FD_203631 | JGI IMG/M metagenome (GOLD analysis project Ga0315314, IMG submission 203631) | Freshwater sediment microbial communities from Lake Towuti, South Sulawesi, Indonesia - TDP9 | ecosystem: Environmental > Aquatic > Freshwater > Lake > Sediment | place: Indonesia: South Sulawesi... | reverse complement strand
CAGAAAAGGACAAGTCAAGAAAAAAATCGGGGACCCTAGGAAAAAATGTTTTTAGGGGTAACCTCGGGCACTACTCTGGTAGGCTTCTCAGCAGCAGTTTGGCTAGTGTCTGAATTGCAGTTTGATAATTCTGTATTTTTTTTGCCCTCCGGATGGGCAAAATTTCTTGATTCCAGACATGGCCTGTGTTAATTTTCCAATCGAACCAAACGAGCTCTTTTCGCAAATTCTTTGATCAAAGGGAGGTCTTATGAGTGGCGAATTTCATCCACCTGCCCGTATTCTTATGGGCCCCGGCCCGAGCAACGTAGACCCGCGTGTTCCCATGGCCATGGCCAAGCCATTGGTCGGCCATCTGGACCCCGAATTTATCAAGATCATGAGCAGTCTTCAGGATTTGTTGCGGTATATTTTCAGTACCAAGAATGTCCAGACCCTTCCTATCTCCGGCACGGGGAGCGCGGGAATGGAAACGGCCTTTGTCAATGTGGTCGAGCCGGGAGACCGGGTGCTGGTTTGCGTAAATGGCGTGTTCGGGGAACGGATGACTGACGTGGCCGAACGCTGCGGCGCCAATCTGCGGACCCTTTCTGCCCCGTGGGGACAGCCTTTTGACCCTGCGGCCATCGAAAAAGAACTTCGCGGTTTCCAGCCCAAGGTTTTGGCCATCGTCCATGCCGAGACTTCCACGGGAGTGCTTCAGCCCTTGGAGGATTTCCCCAAAATTCTAAAGCACCATCCAGATACCCTATTTTTGGTAGATGCGGTGACCTCTCTCGGAGGTCATCCCGTGAAGGTGGATGAGTGGGGAATCGACATCTGTTACAGCGGCACCCAAAAGTGTTTGAGCTGTCCTCCGGGCCTCGCGCCAATCACTTTCTCTCCAAAAGCCATGGAAAAGATCAAGGGCCGGGCCAAAAAAGTGCAGAGCTTGTACCTGGACATGATTATGTTAGGAAAGTATTGGGGAAGCGAACGCGCGTACCATCATACTGCCCCCATCAGCATGAACTACGCCCTTCTGGAAGCCTTGCGCATCGTCAGCGAGGAAGGGCTGGAACGACGCTATGAACGACATCGCCACAATCATCTGGCGCTGGTTGCGGGAATCGAGGCCATGGGTCTTAGCATGTTTGTAGAAAAATCTTATCGGCTATGGTCCCTGAACACGGTAAGCATTCCCGCGGGGATCGACGACGCCAAAGTGCGGAAAAATCTTTTAGACGAGTATAACCTGGAGATCGGAGGCGGGCTGGGGAACCTGAAGGGGAAAATCTGGCGCGTGGGCCTGATGGGTTATTCCTCCAGCGAGACCAATGTCCTCTACTTCCTTACCGCTTTAGAGCAAGCCCTGCGAGCTCAGGGCTTCGAGGTTCCCAGAGGAGCGGGAGCTTGCGCGGCCAAAGAGTTCTACTCCAGAAAATAAGCGATTAGCTATCAGCGGTCAGGATTCAGCAAAAGTGAGGATTATTTGTTAGAGGCTGATCGCTGAAAGCTGATTGCTACACGCTTATATTTATGATCGACCCCAAGCGTAGAAAAAAGCTGCTCAAAGAACTGCAATCCATTGTCGGCCAGGAATGGGTTTTGCATTCGTTTCCTCATCTGAAGGCGTACGGCTACGACGCCTCCCTGGGCAATGCCCTCCCTGATTTTGTCGTCCTTCCGGCAAACGTTGACCAAACCGCGGCCGTGGTACGTCTGGCCTGGCGCGAGAAAATTCCCTATTTACCGCGGGGCGCAGGAACGAACCTCACTGGCGGCTCTATTCCCTCGCAGGGAGGGATCGTCATTGAGACCTCCCGCATGAAGGTCATACGTTCCATTGACATTCAGAATCTCAGAGCCGATGTGGAAGTCGGCGCTACCAATATGGAGGTGCAAAATGCTCTGGCGCCCTTCGGCTACCTTTACGCTCCTGATCCGGCCAGTCAGAAAGTCTCCACCATCGGCGGCAATGTGGGAGAAAACTCAGGCGGCCCTCATTGCTTGAAATACGGGGTGACCACGAATCATGTCCTGGGCCTGGAGATGGTCATGCCTGATGGGAACATCGTCCAATTTGGCGGAAAATGTTCGGATTATCCAGGATACGACCTCGTTGGCCTTCTGGTTGGCTCCGAGGGAACTCTGGGCATTGCCACTCAAGCCACTCTCCGCCTGCTCCACCAGCCGCAGGCGATCCAAACCATTCTGGCGATCTTCGACCGGCTTGAGGATGCTGGCAAAACTGTCTCGGCCATTATCTCCGCCGGCATCATTCCCGCAGCTTTGGAGATGATCGACAAGGTAGTCTTGGAAGCTGTAGAGGCATCGGTTCATGCCGGTTATCCTCTGGACGCAGAGGGAGTCTTGATCATAGAGCTTGACGGAATCAAGGATGGCCTGGAGCGACAGGCTGAGCGCATCCGGCACATCTGCCAGCAAAACCAGGTGCGCGAATTACGCCTGGCCAGAGACGCTGCGGAAAGGGATATTCTCTGGAAAGGGCGCCGGGGCGCCTTTGGGGCCGTGGCTCGGATTAAGACCAGTTACCTCTGTGCTGATGGAACTGTGCCCCGCACCGAGCTTCCGCGGGTTCTGCGCCAGGTGGGGGAAATCGGCCAGAAGTACAACCTGACCATTGGCAACGTTTTCCACGCCGGAGACGGAAACCTCCACCCCTTGATCCTCTTCGACGATCGAGACGAAAACGAGAGGGCCCGGGTCATTCAGGCAGGGAAAGAGATCCTCGAAGCCTGCGCCCAGGCAGGTGGGACCATCAGCGGCGAACACGGGATCGGGATGGAGAAGATCGAATCCATGGGTTTGATTTTCTCTCCCGAAGATCTCTCTTTCATGCGCAAAGTCAAAGAAGCCTTTGACCCTTTTGGCCTCTGTAATCCGGGCAAGATCTTTCCCTCTGAGAAATCCTCCTTCCTCTTCTCTCAAAAGTCCGCAGTTCCATCTGGGAAGGGGGGCTTTTTGGACGACCTTAGGAGAATCTTCGGTCCAGGGCGCTTTCTTAAGGAACCTCGTGAAGTCGAGAAATACATCGTTGATGGAAAAGTGCCCAAAGCAGTGGCTTTTCCCGAAAGCCTCCAAGAAATTGGCGAAGCCCTACGCCTGGCCGCTGAGAAGAACTTCTCTGTAGTGCCCATGGGAGGGGGAACGAAAATTGCCTTCGGCAATCCCCTATTGCGTGCAGATACGGTACTCAACCTCTCCAGGATGGACCGCATCTTGGAGACCGACTTGGATAATCTGACCCTTACCGTGCAAGCCGGCGTAAAGCTTATCACGGTCCAAGAATCGCTGGCCCGAAATCGCCATTTCATCCCTCTGGACCCGCCCTTCCCCGCTGCGACCATCGGGGGCGTTCTCGCCACAAACTCCAGCGGTCCGAAAAGGTTCCTCTATGGGAGTTCCAGAGACATTACCCTCGGTGTAAAAGTAGTCCTGCCCGGAGGAGAAATCGTCAAGGCAGGGGGGAAGACAGTAAAGAACGTCTCCGGCTATGACATGACCAAGCTTTATATAGGCTCTCTGGGAACTCTGGGAATTATCGGGGAAGCAACTCTGCGCCTTCTTCCCATTCCAGAGAAGGAAGCAATTCTGATATTTACCTGTAAGGATGTCCCACAGGCCTGGTCGATAGCTTCAGAGATCCTTTACTCCGACTTACTACCTTCATCCCTGCTCCTTTTCAATAAACGGGCGGCGGCAGTTTTGGCCAATCCGAAAATATCTGTTTCCCCAGGAGAACTTTTCCTGCTCATCGGGGTGGAAGGAGCAGAGGAAGCGGTGGAGGCCCAAGCCCAAAGGATCTGTACCGTCAGTGAAAAAGGAGCTATTTCTAACATTCAACTTCTCCGGGATTCTCTGGCGGGGGAGACTTGGAAAAGAATCAACGAGATTCAGAGTTACCTGGCGGGTGGATCGAAATCAGTCGTCTTCTGCAAGATCTCGACGTCCCTCTCCAGGGGTGCTGGACTGTTCCACAGGATAGAATCATTATCATCGGAGCGCGCACTCTCGACCGCTATCCTCGGCCACTTGGGGACAGGAATTCTCAATGTCTTCTTTCTGCTGGATGAAAAGACTGCCTTCCCAGGGGAAGGGAAAATCGTAGAAGCCATTTCAACCCTGAGAAAAGAGGCAGAAGATGCCGGGGGAAGTTTAATAGTTGAAGTCGCCCCTCCGGCGATCAAAAGGAAAACTCCTGTCTGGGGACAACCCGGACCTTCCTTTCCCTACATGAAAGCTGTCAAGAACGCCCTCGACCCCTTGAACCTTCTCAACCCGGGGCGATTCTACGGAGGGCTTTGAGAGTGGTCATAAAAGACGAAGTGGCCAAGTGCAACCGCTGCGGGTTTTGCCTGACTGCCTGCCCGGTTTACCAGGCTACTGGCATAGAGACCAAGGCCCCGAGGGGCAGGAATTTTCTTGCCCGCTCTCTCCTGAATAGAAATTTCGCCTGGAGTGAAGAGACGAAGGATTCCCTCTTTCAATGCCTGGGCTGTCGCGCTTGCGTGGAGGCCTGCTTCCCGGCGGTAGAGACAGATGAGGTCGTGGTTTCCATGCGTTCCGATTACTTCCGAGATTTCGGGGAACCGTGGCTCCAGCGGTATCTCTTCCGCAGGCTGCTGCCCGACCCAAGAAAGCTATCCGCGGCTGTCAAGAAAGCCTGGCTGCTCAAACGCGGCACAGGTCTGATGCGAGCCTTGAGCTTCCTGCCCTGGTTGAATCGCGATTTCCTCCGGGCTCTGGATTTGTTGCCACCCCTTCCCGCTCAATCCCTTCGGGAGCAATGGCCGGGGCTCTTTGGGGAAAAACGGAAAAAGGAAAGACGGGTGGCTTATTTTGGTGGCTGCGCTTTTAATTTTGCCATGCCAGATATTGGCCTCTCTACGCTGAATCTGCTCGCCAAGAGTGGCTATCAGGTCTTGTGGCCAGAGCATGGTTGCTGCGGACTTCCAGCTTACGGCCACGGTGATCTCGAGGGCGCTAAGATCATGGCCCGGAAGAACTTAGAGACTTTCAAGAATCTTGATGCGGAGGCGGTGGTCACAGAATGTGCCAGTTGCTCATCCTTTTTGAAAAAATATTCTATCCTTCTTAGCCAAGAGCCAGGTTTTTCCAGGCTCGGGCAGGATTTTAGCAACAGGGTGAAGGATATAAGTGAACTTTTATTTTCCCCGGATCTGCCCTTTCAGCGCACCGAATTTGCCGGAATCGCTACCTTCCATGATCCTTGCCATCTAAACCGCTTCCAGAAGATAAAAAACCAGCCCCGAGAGCTCTTGGAAAAGGTTCCGGACCTGAAACTCGTGGAGATGCCCGAGGCAGATTGGTGCTGTGGGGGAGGGGCGGGCTTGTTTCTGTCGCACTATGACCTGTCCATGAAGATTTTGCAACGCAAGATGGAAAACGTTCAGAGGAGCAAAGCTCAGGTTCTGATCACTTCCTGCCCGGGCTGCTATCTGCAATTAAAGCACGGGGCAAAGAAAAACAAGATGGCCATCGAAGTGAGATACCTGACAGAAATTCTCGCCAGGAAAGGATGACCCATGGCTGAACCCTGGAAATTTCTCAATTCTAAGATTCTCCAATCCTGCCGGGTCTTCACCCTGAAGAAAGAGCGCTACCGCTCCCCGCATACAGGCAGAGAGCATGATTTTTACCTCATCGATTCCTCAGACTGGGTTAACGTCATTCCGCTCACGCCCGATGGACAGGTCATCTTGGTCAAACAGTATCGTTTTGGGACTAAAGAAACCTCTCTGGAGATTCCTGGGGGAATGCTGGACGAAAGGGACACCCCGGTACGTGCGGCCAGTCGCGAACTCCTCGAGGAGACGGGTTATGCGGGCGATGAACCGATCTTACTGGGAACTGTACACCCCAACCCGGCCATTCACACTAACCGCTGTCATACTTATCTGATCAAAAATGCCGTCTTCAAAAATCCTCCCAAGCAGGATGCCACCGAAGACATTGAGGTGCAAAGCGTACCCATCGCCGAAATTCCCCAGCTCATCCGGGATGGGAAGATCACCCATGTCTTGGTGATAGCCGCTTTCTACTGGTATTTCTCAAATAAAAGGTCCCAGGGTCCAAGGGTTTAAGGGCTTTATTGAGGAGGCCCCCAGGGAGAGTACTCCCTCCCTGGGGGAAGGGAGGCGTGATTAGAAGGGCATGTCCTTGATGGTCCAGGCAAAGAAATAAACCAGGAGGATTATTCCCCAGACGAGGTTGATTACCAAAGAGACACCTCTGGGTCGAATCTGTTCAGGCAAAAGCTTACGATTCAGAGCGATCACCATGAAGGTAATGTATGCCTGAGCAGCCGTCCCCAACCAGTTGGCTATCAGCCAGATAATGTACGGAGTTTTCAGCCAGATGGCGATCAACCCATATACGACCAGGGCGCCCAGCATGATGAAGTACCAGTAACGGTAGGGTCGTTTACCAAAAGTTTCCGGATGTTCAAGATAGAAAGCATCGGCCCAAATCCGGGCAATTCCATCATAGATGGAAAACTGAGAGTCAAAGAGGGCAAAGATGATGATGAACCCGAATAAGACGAACCCAACTTGTCCCCAGGCTGACTTGAAGATCTCCGCAAGCACGATGGCGATCTTCCATCCTGAAGGAACTTCCATGTTATAGACAGTTTTTGCTGAAAAACCCGCCATGCTGGCAAAATAGGTAAAGAAAATCCCCCCGAGGATTATAAAAAACACCACCAGAGTAATGTTATTTAACCTTAGCCATTTTTTAAACTTGGCCAGCTCAACTGGATTGCTGGCATCGAACATATACCCCGATCTGCTGATGTCTTCAGGCTTGTAGGCCAAGCCTGTGACCCGACCAAAATATTTTCCCATGCCCATGCCTTTTTCGCGCACCCAGTAAGTATGCCAGAAGTTCCAGAACGCACCAGCAGGCTGCAAAAGGAAAGGCCCGATCATTCCCAGGGTGATTCCGGCAGGGATCAAGCCAACACTCAACCAGCCTTTAGTCGTTTCAGCTGCTGCTTCAGGCGTAGTCATCATTATGGTGAAGACGGCCAGCCCGATGTTGGCCACAACGAAGGCCGCATACATGATTTTTTCTAAAGTGCTGTAAACATACCGGCTGCCCGCAAAACAGATGAAAACCGCAGCCAGAGCTACAATACACCAGACCTGCCAGGTTCCGAAGCCCAAGACCGCTGCTGCCCCTGCTCCCGCACCAGCGATCCAGGCCGGCCAGGCCACCTGAATCCAGCAGAAGATGGCTGAGAACCAGGCCCAGAATTTCGGCGGGCCGAGGCGGGTAAATCCATGTAGTACAGTTTCTCCAGTGGCCATGGTGTAGCGGGCAATTTCCATGTTCAGGAACACCTGGCATATGCAGGATACCCAGTAAAGCCAGAAGATCCCCACAAACAGCTTTGCTCCCATGAACCCGGCATGGTAAGCCTCAAAACCGCCGACGGAAAGGGCACCCAGAATGATCGCCGGACCAGCCCATTGGAAAAGCCCCTTGAAAGTCAGGGGAGGTGGTTCCGGCATTTCCCTGATCTCCCATGGGGGTTTAATATCCCCCGCTTTCATCGTACGAACCTGTCCTTTCCCAGCTTCTGCCATGATTTACCTCCTTTCTCGAATCGGACTTGGCAGAAAATTCAACCCAGACCTCATACGACTAACGAATTATTTATTTATTTTCCCATACACGCCTTGCATAGTAGGAAAATCACCGCTCTTTGTCAATATTTTTTTGAAGTCCCTTCTTAGGCTGATTATGGGAAAGATATTAAGGACTTAAAAAGACGAGAGAAATTTTTTAGATGATGGGCCCTGTTTCTTCTTAATATTGCCACTTACCACTCACCACTTACTATTCAGGGCTTTTCAAAGCCCTTCTTTCTTCAATTCCTCAGCCAGTTTCTTTTGCTTTTCGTTCAGAGTCTTTGGGGACTTTACCAGAATGCGCACATACTCGTCGCCTTTTCCGTCTCCCTGGAGGCGGGGAAGGCCGAAACCCTTCAAGCGGATACGGCTGTGACTTTGGGTGCCGGGTGGGACTTTAATATGCTTCGAACCTTCAAGGGTAGGAACTTCAATCGTGGTTCCGAGAAGGGCTTCGGAGATTTTAATCTCTTTATCAACAGTGATATCACTTCCATCCCTCTTGAAAATGGGGTGCTCAGCAACGTTCACTTTGAGATAGAGGTCTCCGGGAGGACTGCCGCCAACTCCAGGCATCCCTTTCCCTGCCAGGCGAAGCTTCTTGCCATTCTCGATTCCGGGAGGGATCTTCACCGTGACTTCTTCTATTCTCCCTCCCTTAGAAAATCTTACTTTCTTCTCGCCGCCGAAGGCTGCTTCCTGGAAGGTGAGATTAAGTTCGGATTCAATGTCCTGGCCCTTCTGAGGCATGGGGCCTTGGGTCTGATAACCTCCTCCAGAAAATATATCTCCAAAATCGTAAGCCTGCCCACCTCTCTGCCCGAAGATATCCTCAAAACCGCCATAACGGACTCTGGCCCCCCGGCCCCCTCCAAAGATACGGCTGAAAACATCGCCGGTGGAAAAGCCCAGGTCTTTGAATAAATCGCTGATGTCGAAACCGCGAAATATATCCTCTTGAGAAAATCGCTGGCTAAATCCTGAGGGTCCGAATTGGTCATACTGCTGACGCTTCGTCTTATCACTCAGAACCGCATAAGCTTCGTTGATTCCCTTGAAACGCTCTTCTGCCTCTTTTTTATTTGGGGGATTGCGATCGGGATGGTATTTCATGGCCAGCTTGCGGTAGGCCTTCTTGATCTCTTCTTCCGTGGCGTTTTTCTTCACGCCCAATATTTCATAATAATCTTTCCTGGCCATCCGCTCACTCGTCTTTGAAGGTCTCCCGGATCAACCCGTTCAGGTAATTCTCGGCATTCTCCATTCCCTCGGCCGGAATGGAAAAATCTCGTTTTCCAGTTTTTTCCCTGATCAACTTCAGACCATGCTCATAATTCTGGAAGGATTGTTTCAAGAAAGAAGCAGGATCTACCCCCTCGCTCCATACTTTCTTCACCAGGCGATCGACCGCTTCTTCGGTGAAGCTGATCTGCACCTCGTTCCGACTGGAAAACTTTTGGGCAAAATCCACGGCTGCCTGATAAACTGAAAGCACGTCCTCTATTACAGTCCCTACGTCCATCCGTCGATCCAGCGCGCGCTCCGTGATGAGTTCAATCCGCTGATCGGAAAAAGAGGTTCCAAAACGGTCCCGGAATTCTGCTTCCTTCTGGAGGATAGCCTTTTTTAAATTCCTTTTTTCTTCCTCCTGCAAGCGCTGGAAGAGCGCATTCCGCTCCGGATCCTCCGGGCTTTTCAGAAGCTTTTGCAACTCCCCAGTGGGGTCATCCACCATGGCTCGCGTGACCACCAGGTGCCGGATGTTGGTCGAGGGAAGAATATGCTCGAATTTCAAAAGAACCCGTTCCACGGCACTCACCAGTCCCCTGGCCCCGGTGCGCTCCTGGAAAGCGTTCTCGGCAATCCGGTGAAGGGCTTCGTCTTCAAACTGCAGGTCGATCCCGTAGGCCTTAAAGTCCCGCTTCTTGCCGATGATGATCGGGCTCTTCGGATTGCCAAGGATGTTGTAAAGATCCTCGACCTCTAAATGCTCGAATACGGTTATCACCGGCAGTCTTCCGATGAACTCGGATTCGAATCCGTATTCAATCAAGTCCTCGGCCTTTACCTGCTTCAAGTACTCGGCCCGTTGATCCTTGGATTTTATTTCGGCCCCAAACCCTATCCCCTGCCGGTTCAACCGCTTTTTGATGATCTCTTCCAGCTCATTGAAGGCCCCGCTCATGATGAACAGGATATACTTCGTGTTGATCTTCTTTTTTTCCCTCTTCCCAGTCTTCTGGAATTCCAGAATGGCTTCCATCTGCGAGACCGGGTCATGGGGAACTTTCATCTCTACCTCAGTCTCCTCCATAGGCTTAAGCAGGGCCCGCTGGACACCCGAGCGGGAGACATCCGGGCCGACCAGATTGGGGGCAGCGGCAATCTTGTCCACCTCATCCAAGTAAATGATCCCGTACTGGGCGAGTTCGATATTCCCGCCCGCTTCGTAAACCAAATCCCGCACCAGATCTTCTACATCTCCACCCACATAGCCCGTTTCGCTGAACTTGGTAGCATCTCCTTTGACAAAAGGCACGCCGATCTTCTTGGCGATGAGCTTCACCAGGAAAGTCTTGCCAACTCCCGTGGGCCCGATCATGATGATGTTATTCTTGATCTCGCCCACGCTTTCGCTGCGTTTGTTCCTATCCTGCGCTTCGAACATCTTGATGCGGTTGAAATGGGTGCAGACCTTGGTTGCTAAGACCTCCTTGGCTTCTTCCTGTTTTACCAGGTATTCGTCCAAGTAAGATTTCAACTCCTCGGGTTTCATGTCAAATTGGATGGACAGGGGCTGGGTTGGCTTCTCCTTTTCTCCCTCATCCACCTTATCCCCCGCGGGCTCGGGGTAAAGGCCAAAGCCCGAAAACTGAACCCTGCGGCCATACTTCTTGGTCAAATATTCACTGAGATCCTTTTGGATCTCCTTGATATCTAAATCTTTCTCCATAACTTTTGTTAACCCCCCCTACCATTTTCTATTTTATATTATAATACTTATCGCCGATTCATGCCAGCTTTTGAATGGGCGTTCATGGGGTGGGTCCTTTTTCTTTCCCATTGATTTAGAATTATTTTACTGATCTAATGTTTCTGGCTATATCTTATGGCGGGAATTCAAAAGATGAAAGAAGAGAAGAAGACTTTTCATGCATGAGCTTTCTGTAACCCAGAGTATCCTGGAAATCGCCCTCGATTATGCTACCCGGAACCAAGCCACCAAGATCATGGAGATCCACTTGCAGATCGGAGAGATCAGCGACTTTGATGATGAATGGATCCAACGATACTTTGACTTTGTCAGCAAGGGAACGATTGCCGAAGGAGCGACTCTGCGCATTGGCCGCGTTCCTGCCCAGGTACAATGCGACCAATGCTCCTTCATATTTCCCCTGGATAAATCCACCTGGAATACCCATTGCCCCTCTTGCCAGAGCAAAAAAACCAGCCTTATTTCTGGCCGAGAATTCCGGGTTGAGTCCTTGGAAGTCCTCTAAAAAGTGTAAACTTCAAATTCCCTTGATTTGCCAGAAGGACGCTGTTAGGGTATTCGAGTGAGCACGGTTACACTGGTCAACCCTCCTTACTCCTTTTGGTCTCCAGGAAAAAGACATCTTTGGCCTTTCATTGGCACCATGCCCTCCTTGGGTCTGTTGAGCCTCGCTGGGGCACTGCGCGAGGGAGGATATGGAGTAAAGATCCTCGAGAGTGCTTCTCTGGGTTTATCTTTGGCGCAAACCCTGAGTGATATTTTGCGAGAAAAACCCCGTTACCTGGGGTTCACTTGCAATACCGCATCCGTGGATGAAGCTGCCAGGATCGCTCAGGCCGTCAAAGAGAGAAGTCCCGAAATGCTGACCTTTGTAGGTGGACCACACATCACGGCCCTGCCCGAAGAAACCTTCCGGCGTTATTCCTCTTTTGATTATGGGGTTTTAGGTGAGGGAGAGATAGCTTTCTCGGATCTTCTGGCAGCGATCGAGGGAAAAGGTGAACTTAAGGAAGTGGAGAGCGGCGTTTTCAGAGATCACGGAGAAGTATTCGTAAACCCCCGCAGAAGATTCATCGCAGATCTGGATAACCTCCCTTTCCCTGCCTATGACCTTCTTCCGTTCTTTCCCCGGCGCTATAGGCCACCCTTCTTGAACTATTTAAAAGGCCCGGCCGCTTCCCTGATCTCATCCCGGGGCTGCCCCCAAGTATGCACTTTCTGCGACCGATCGGTCTTCGGCAATCACTACCGATATTTCTCCGAAGACTATCTCTGCGAACTCATCTCCTACCTGCAAAAAAAATATGGCATACAGCATCTGGTCTTTGTGGACGACCAGTTTTCTGCCTCCAGGGTGCGCCTGCTTCGCTTCTGTGAAAAAATGGCCCAGAAAAATCTGAAGATTTACTGGAACTGCGATGCCCGGGTGGATTCCGTGGATCTGGAACTGCTTAGAATCATGAAAAGAGCCGGATGCTGGATGATCAGTTATGGGATAGAAAGCGGGTCTCAGGAGATTCTGGACAGAATAAAAAAAGGGTGTACCCTCGATCAAGTAGAGCGAGCTGTGCGGCATACAAAAGAAGCAGGGATTCGGGCCAAAGGTCTTTTCATGATAGGCTATCCGGAGGAGACCGAGGAGACGCTACGCCAGACCCTCTCCCTGATCCTCCGCTTGCCCCTGGATGAATTGAACCTCTCCTTTCTCACTCCTTATCCGGGAACAGAAATCTATCATCGGGTCCGGCAGTCTCCCGGCTTTGTAGATGATTGGAGCAGAATGAACGCCATGAATTGCCTGCTCCAGCCTGAGAGGCTCTCTAAAGAAGCGCTGGAAAAGGCCCATAGCGAGATGATCCGTAAGTTCTACACCCGGCCAGCCATAACTCTTTCTTATCTGGGCCTTCTCCTAAGGAGTCCGGAGAATGGCGCGCGATTGACGTCAGGCCTTTCCGCTTGGCTGCAGGACCGATGCAGCCCTAAGATTGAGGGGAGGAGTTAGGTTTCCCCAACATTTTTCTAAGCTCTTCCCCTGGCACCATTTCCCTCTCCAAGAGGAGGCGGGCCAAGTCATCCAGGACTTTCCGGTGCTGGGAAAGGATAGCCCGCACCCTTTGATGGGCTTCCTCCATGACGCGGGCCACCTCTTCATCGATCTCCGCGGCTTTCTCTTCGCTGTAGGCTTTGCTGGGGGCGAAGTTTTCGGGAAGGAAGAAAGGCCGGCGCTCTCGTTCGTAGGTTACCAGACCTAGGCGGTCGCTCATCCCGTATTCCGTAACCATGGCCCGGGCGATGTCCGTGGCCCGCTGTAGGTCGTTTTGGGCACCCGTGGAGATCTCTCCGAAGAATAGCTCCTCGGCCACTCTACCCCCCAGAAGAACAGCCAGCCGGTCCAGTAACTCAGAACGGGTCATCAGATAGCGGTCCTCTGTGGGCTGCTGCTGGGTGTATCCTAAAGCCGCGATGCCCCGGGGGATGATGGAGATCTTGTGCACCGGGTCGGCATGGGGGACAGATTCAGCCACGATGGCATGCCCGGACTCATGGTAGGCGACGATTTCTTTTTCCCTGGAACTCATCACCCGCTTCTTCTTCTCCAGCCCAGCGACTACCCGGTCGATGGCTTCGTCGAATTCTGCCGGTTCCACCATCTCTTTATTTTTTCGAGCAGCCAATAGGGCGGCCTCGTTGACCAGGTTGGCCAGGTCAGCGCCCACAAACCCTGGGGTACGGGCAGCGATTTGATGGAGGTTTACTTCTGGCGAAAGAAGGACATTCTTGGAATGGATCTTCAAGATGGCCTCCCGCCCGTTGATGTCTGGCCTGTCCACCAGGACCTGCCGGTCGAACCGTCCGGGTCGCAAAAGAGCTGGGTCTAAAATCTCTGGGCGGTTGGTGGCCGCCATGATGATGACCCCTTTGTTGGATTCAAACCCATCCATCTCTACCAGGAGCTGATTTAGCGTTTGCTCTCGCTCGTCATGTCCGCCCACGGGGTTGATTCCCCTGGCTTTGCCCAGCGCGTCCAACTCATCGATGAAGATGATACAGGGAGCATGACTATTGCCCTGGGCAAAGAGGTCCCGCACGCGCGCTGCTCCGACCCCCACGAACATTTCCACGAACTCAGACCCACTGATACTGAAGAAGGGGACGTTGGCCTCTCCAGCCACGGCTTTACCCAGAAGGGTTTTGCCCGTTCCTGGTGGGCCCACCAGGAGCACGCCTTTGGGAATCCTCCCCCCCAGTCTCTGGAATTTACCCGGATTCTTTAAAAACTCTACGACTTCCTGAAGCTCTTCCTTGGCCTCTTCGACTCCCGCAACGTCGGCAAAAGTGACCCTCACCCCATTTTCAGCAAAAAGCTTGGCTTTGCTTTTGCTGAAGGACATCACCCCGTACCCGGGCCCCATCCTTTTCATGGCGTACCGCCAGATGAGGATAAAGACGCCGATGGGGATGATCCACGATAGAAGATTGTTCAGAAATTTGCTCTGATAAAGGCCAGAGTAATCCACCTTCTTTTCATCCAGCTCCTTCACCAGGTTGGGATCCTCCACCCGAACGGTAATGAACTCGCGATCTGGCTTACCTTCTTTTCCTTTGAGGGCCCCAGTGACGCTATCTGGTCCGATGGTCAATTTGCTTACCTGCCCTTCGGCCAGGTATTGTTTAAACCTGCTGTACGGGATCGTCTCCACTTTGGGGGCCAGAAGGTATTGTTGAATCAGAATGAATAAGAAGAAGACAATGAGAAAATACCAGATGCTGAAATGAGCTTTGGGAGGCAGGGCATTCTTCTTCTTCTGCGGGTCTGGCGGGTTGAAAAGGTTGCTGAGTTTTTCCTTAAATTTCTCTTCCGGCTTTCTTTCTTCGTTGGAAGGCATATCTACCTCCTTGAATAAGCCGCTACCCCCGGAGCCGTGCAATTCAGCCTACTTAAATTCTAATCCTGAGGCGCGAAATATTCAATCGTCCTACATCCCGCTCGCCGATCCTTAGACTTTCTTTCTTAAGCGATCCTTTTCCCCCTACGACGTCTGCAGGATCTTTAAAATCTCTTCGGCGATGATCCAATCGATCGGTCTCCCTCTTTCCTTCAACTGGGCGGCGATTTTCTTCCGATCCATCTCTGGTTTATTCTGGGCGAATTTGAATTTACCCACGACCTCTTCCGGATGCAAAGCATAGACCCCGGTAGCAGCAAGGATTTTACTGTAAAGCGGCTCTTCAGGGGAAATCCTCTGGTAGCGCCCTTCTGGTTGGTATTTCTCCATGAGCCGATTGAGGATGGCGCATTTCTCTTCCGGGTCACTCACGGAGGTGCATTGCCCGCGCGCCTGCACAGATTTGAAAGCCATGGTGGCAGCGGTGGCGTTCCCTTCCGAAATGAAATGGGACGGAAGGTAGAGATAGACAGACACCGCTGCGAAGGTTGCCCGCGGGTCTCTTTTGAGGCATTCAAAACGTTCCCCAGCAATTGCTCCATGCCAGAGAATCCGTTCATCGAAGACAAAATTAATCGGGGTGATCCTCGGCCATCCATCAGGTCCGTTGAAGGCCAAGTATCCGATTTCAGCAGTTCTCAGGACTTCTTCGATTAACTTTCGATCCCGGACCTCAAACTCTTTCCTGCGCATCCATCCTCCCAATAAAAAAGATTCACCCCCTCCTTCACCCTGGGGAGTAATGGAACTTACTCCACAGGGCAAGGGTGGGGCGCGAAAAAGGTAAGAATTGCGTTATAATAACATACAAGGTGGGGCCAGAAAATAAAGAATTAATCAAGATCGTTCTGGGGCAGATTCATGAGCGCGGAAAGATTCCTTTCGTGGATTTCATGGAACTGGTCCTTTATCATCCGGAGCAGGGCTATTACAATTCGCCACGGGAAAAGATCGGGCCGGAGGGCGACTTTTACACTGGGTCTGATGTTCACCCCATCTTGGGCCAACTCATCGCCCGGCAGCTTCATCAGATGTGGGAAATTCTTGGGTTTCCCTCCCCCTTCCACATCGTGGAGACGGGCGCCGGTAAAGGACTGCTTTGTTCTGACATTCTGAAGTATTGCCGCGGTTATTTACCCAGATTCTATCAAGATGTTCTCTACATATTGGCCGAAAAAAGCCCCGCCTTGGAGGAAAGGCAAAGAGCCCTCCTTTTGGAATTCTCCACCAGAGGAAAGGCGAGATGGGTGAAGCCTGAGGCCCTCTTTGATGAGGGAGGCCCATTTGTCGGCTGCTTCCTCTCCAACGAACTAATCGATTCTTTCCCCATCCATCTCGTCCAGAAAGAAGCAGGAGAGCTGCGAGAGGTCTACGTCATCCATGAGGAAAACGGCTTTAAAGAAATCCTCGGTCCACCTTCGACTCCACTTCTCAGCGCCTATCTCCAAGCCTACGGCTCCCCCTTCCAAGAAGGACAGCGTGGGGAAATCAATTTAAAGGCTCTCGATTGGATCGCAGGGGTAAGCCGAGTTCTTCAGCGGGGATTTGTTCTGACCATCGATTACGGGTATGAGGCCGCAGAGCTTTACCACCCAGCCCGCCGGGAGGGTACGTTGCTCTGTTATTTCAGGCACACGATCTCGCCGAATCCCTACCAGCGCATCGGTTATCAGGACATGACTTCTCATGTGAACTTCAGCGCCCTTATGAAAAGAGGGGAAGCAGTGGGCCTGAGAAAGGTCGGGTATACAGAACAATATAAATTCTTGGCGGCCCTGGGTCTGCTTGCCGACCTGGAGAATTTCGAGAAAAGTTTTCCCCTATCTTCCGTCCCGGAATTTTTGCAGAATAAGCTGGCCATGAAGAGTCTTCTGATTCCAGGCGGAATGGGTAGAGTTTTCAAGGTGCTGGCCCAGAGCAAAGGGATAGGGGAGGCGAAGCTCTTAGGCTTTAAAGACCCTTTTCCGCCAAGGGAAAGATAGATCTTGAATTGGGTATAGAAATCAAAGTAAATTTAAACCAGAAAAGTTCCTTTTTGGACACAGATTCACCCTGTTAGATGTTTACTATCTAACAGGGTAAACGCAGATTATAAAAATTTTTAAAAAGAGTTTTTTCCTGCCGTTGTCGGCGGGAATCTGTGTCCTTGTGAAGGAACTGTGGAGATTTGATTTGCGAAAGGAGAACGGAATGAGCGAAACCTTCAGGGTGCTGGTGAGCGATAACATTTCTCCAGAAGGGAAAGCCATCCTCGATAAGGCCAAAGGAATCGAAGCAGACGTGCGCGCCAAAGTCCCAGCAGATGAGCTCAAAGCGATCATCCAGAACTACCATGGGCTGATCCTTCGCAGTGCCACTAAGGTAACGAGCGAAGTCATCGCCTTGGCTAAAGATCTAAGGGTAGTTGGCCGGGCCGGGACAGGGGTTGATAACATTGACGTTCCGGCCGCCTCAAAAAGAGGGATCGTAGTCATGAACACCCCCGGAGGAAACACCCTCTCTGCCGCTGAACACACCCTCTCCATGATTTTGGCTTTAGCCCGACACATCCCCCAAGCCACGGCGTCCATTAAGGCTGGCAAATGGGAGAAGGACCGCTTCATGGGTACAGAGGTCAGCGACAGAACCTTAGGCATCATCGGGCTGGGCAACATCGGAGCTGTGGTGGCCCGCCACGCCGAAGCCCTCGGTATGAAAGTCATCGGCTATGACCCCTACCTCTCCCCCGAAGCCGCCGCCAGAAAAAAAGTGGAGCTGGTTTCCCTGGATGAGCTTTTCGCCCGCTGCGACTTTATCACTCTGCACACCCCGCTGACTGCCAGCACGAAGAATCTACTGAGCGCCTCCTCCTTTGCTAAGATGAAAAAAGGGGTCCGGATCATCAATTGCGCCCGCGGCGGGATCATCGATGAGTCCGCCCTCTATGAGGCCATCGTCATGGGGAAAGTCGCTGGGGCTGCCCTCGACGTTTTCGAAAAGGAGCCGCCAGGGAAGAATCCACTCTTAGAATTAGACCAGGTGATCTGCACGCCGCACTTGGGGGCATCCACTACCCAGGCCCAGGTAAAGGTATCGGTGGCCATCGCCGAGCAGGTCGTAGATTACCTTCTCCATGGAACAGCCCGCCACGCCGTGAATCTCCCTTCGGTGAGCCCGGAGACCCTGGCCATTCTCAACCCCTACCTCCTTCTGGCGGAGAGAATCGGCAAGTTTCAGGCCCAGATCACCCCGGGAAGGATCCAGGAAGTCCGCATTACCTACAGCGGTAGCGTAGTGGATGTGGACACGGCCATGGTGGGCATGTCTTTACTGAAAGGGCTCCTGGACCCGATCCTGGAAGAGAAAGTGAATTACGTCAATGCTCCGATCCTGGCCAGGGAACGAGGGATCAAAGTTATCGAATCGAAAAGCCGCGAATCTGAGGACTATACTACCTTGCTCATTGTCCAGGCTCAGAGTGAAAGGGCCCGCAACACGGTCGCCGGTACTCTCTTTGGTAAGAATGAGCCGCGTCTCGTGCGGATCAACGAATTCGTCACCGAGGCCATCCCCGAGGGGAATATCCTTTTCGTCCACAACGAGGATAAACCAGGAGTCATCGGAAACATGGGCAGCACGCTGGCCTCTCATGGAATCAACATCGGTCAGATGCACCTCAGCCGGGATCGAATCGGAGGAACGGCCATCTCCTTAGTCCATGTTGACGGGCGGGTATCTCAAGAGGTCCGGCAAGCCCTGCTGAAGCTTCCGCATATCTTATCGGTTATGGAAATAGAGCTGTGAGAAAGCAGCCCGGGAGATCGCCATTAGTGCAGGTCAGAGGAGAAGTTCGGACGGTGATCACCAATAGGCGGCGTCTTCTTGCTGATTTGGTAATCATGAGCCTGGGAATTCGCCCGAACTCTGCTCTGGCCGAGAAAGGAAACGGCCGCCTCTTGGGTGGGCAAATTATAGGACAGGAAGGATCCGCCAAGCGCATCGATGTGTTGGCTACCGCGCTCCATTCAGGTCTAACAGTAGAAGAGATGATAAACTCGGACCTGGGTTGCGACTATCCCCTGTAAGCTTGCATCAAATCATTGCACGATTGCCTTCAAACAGGGTTGGAGGGATATTGTGGTCCCATGTTAGCGGAGATATAATCCTCATCCAACGCTCGCATCCCGTATTTTGGTGCCGCGGCTGCCAGGTCGCCGAATGGTTATTGCTTCTTAACTCTGGGATCCTTTTCGGCTTCGTGCTGGGTAACGTCCATGTCTTCGGTAAATGCATGGGGGAAGATAAAGCCGAAGCTCAAGATGCACACCGTGACTCGCACCCAATGGCCAATCCTGCACTTCTGCTTCGAACCGGTTGTGGTCGGGACTGCATTCTTGGGCTGCTTGTTTTGGGTCATCGAAATCTCCTGTTTGTTTGATATTTTGAATGGTGAGGTCAAAAGCCTTTTCTCGGTCTTCGCTCATTTATCCTCTTTTTGTTTACGCATTACGTACACAAACCAAACGATGAGACCCGCTATAAGAGCCAACATAATTAATAATCCCAACCACATATTATTTCCCTCCCTTCTTACTTGTAATGTTTCAGACAGATCATTACATAGATAATTTATGAACCTTTTTCCTAAGATCAAAGCCATTCTCGAAAGGACGTTTCATGCTATCGAGTTTAAACATTGGCTACCAACGTAACATGAGGTTCCAATTTGGGATTCGGAAGATTAAAATCAGAGCATCTGTTCTTTTCGTCCCAGATGAAGTCCTCACGCCCCAGTTCCAGCAACCGGTCATGAATCATCCTATCGTAATGAACCCTAATGGATCTTACATGTCGATGTATATCCTTATTCCTTACTTGCTGCGCAGTGTTGCTGATGTACTGTATGTAGCATAGCTTAGGAACCCGGATCATGCGGGTCTTAAGAAAAGTCCTGACCATGATCTCATAGTCGTCTGCAACATGAAGCTCCTTATTATGGCCCCCTATCGATTCATAGAAAGACTTCTTCCAGGCCCGTATATGGTTGGGGGTTGATATAATATGCCGAATCGTCTTAGCATTTATATTGCCAGCACTCCCTGATTTATATAGCTTGCCCTTATATTCAACATCGGTATAGGAACCATACCCAAAGGCCCAGCCATCCCTGTAAGTAAAATTTGTGCCATCTTCATAGACCTCAGCACAGTCCGTATACAAGAACCCTGCCTCGGGGAACTGCTTAAAACTCTTTACCACGGAATCTAGGGCATAGTCGGTTAATTCATCATCATGGTCCAGTTCTACGAGTATTTGGCCCTTTCCGAGGCTACAGGCCCAGCTCTTCAGCTTTCCTATAATTCCTGAGTGCTCCCATGGCTTGAAGACCTGAATCCTGTGATCTTTCTTGGCCAGGTTACTTAGCACTTTAAATGTTCTTCCATCATCATCTGAGTCATCCACGATGATCCACTCCCAATTGGTGTACGTCTGCTCCTTGAGAGATAGAAAGGGACGATTAATTTTCCCCCCGGTATTATAAGCAGGGGTAAAAACGCTAACGAGGGGATGGTCATCTACTCCCCGGTCGTTGAACACGCTTGTTAAATAGCACTCATAGGCATCTATACCGAGCTGAGTCGGGTCTGGGAGGGTCTCGTAATGAAGCCATCTCTTTCGGATCTCAAAAGGAGCTCTTAGAAGGTTAGGGAAAGAAGAAAGATTGCCGATCGTTATAATAACATGGGGCTTATCCTCTATGAGAACTTGTTCGAGGTCAGAATCAGAAGAATAACATCGACAGTCAAGTTTCTTTTCCTCATAGTCGGCGTCTATAGGGGTGACTAATTTGAGATCATCGGGGCCCAAAATACAAATTAATGGTAATTTCTCGCTCCTTCCTTTAAATAATTTAGTTGCCGTAGCCATCCATTTGAGAAGCTTTTTTCTGATGAGAACTCGCTTTTGGCCTGTATGGCCGCCCCCTCTGGGACTTCGGTCAAAGGCGACAACCTTCATTTCGCTCTCCTCCCTCCTTTCATCCTCTGAGAGAGAGTTTTTTAACATTATTGTTCCTCGTATCCTGCCGGGGCTATTCCCATGGATGGAACGCATTTTTTATGGGGAGCAATAACCGCAAAGCAATATTCATGGTTCCTCAGGCCTGTCCATAGGCGTCTGTTCCGCAAAATTTTAAGGATCTTTGCAGATCATTTTTTAGCCATACCCTCATGATTCTGCCCCTCATGAGGCTCCGATTTATCCGCCTCCCCTTCCATGCTTTTTTTAAAACCACGAATCGCCTGGCCCAAGCTCCGCCCTAACTCCGGAAGGCGCTTCGCCCCAAAGATAAGAAAAGCAATCAGGAAGATGACCATAAGTTCCTGTGAACCAATGCCAAACATGGGAAGATCCTCCTTGCACAAACCATTGGTAATTATTAAAAAAGGAAAAATAATTTATAAGGGAGACGGCAAATGGAACGGCATAGCAACGGAGAACGGAGATTCGCTGATGGAGAGAAAAAATCGGGGAAGAAAGACTGGGGAGCTGCGCAATGCGGCAAAAACTGGATAAAGAAATTATGGGGGAGAAACTTTGGGCGAATATTTTAATTTTCTTCTGTTCATCGGCTAGCAAACCTTCCTGGTCGAGATTCTCAAGGGACTGATTCGGGGATAAAAAATCAATTTCTGTAAAATTCTTATACTGAAAATAGGGTGGATAAACCACCAGGAGGAAGGAAGTTAATATTAGCAGAAAGAATTGGATTCTTTCAGGCATATTCTTCATGAAAAATTCCAGAGCTTTTATGGCCCTGCGTTTCCGTTAATTATTTTCCAAAATTTTTGTTATGTCAAGGGCTTTTAATTGATGAGATAGGGGATAGCATATTTGAAAAATAATGCCGAAAAAGTTACCTCCCCCTTTGGTGTCAATTTCCAGACACTGAAATGTAAGGAAACAAAATACATTGAGGGTTGCAATATAATAATTATATCCAAACCTTAGGCATTGATTACCGATTGAAAGCTAAACCCTTTTGTCATAATTTGTCAATAGTAGGGGAAAGAAGTCAATATTAAAGATAGCTTGCCAATATCCGCGGGTCTTTAGAGTCATAAGATCATAAACATATAATAACTTGGCAAACCGCGGGCATTCGCATTAAGCCGATGATATGTTGACGGATATTAGAAGGTGCACCAAGAGATAATAATTTTCAGGCTCTGTGGTCTTTGCTCCCTGCTTATCGGGGAAGGATCTTCTTCTCGGTGAAATCGGGATAGATACGCTGCAGTTTTTCCTTTACCGCAGACCTCAAAAGAAGTAGCTCGTGTTCTGTGGGCGGCGGGGTCATTACCCTCCCGCCCGGTTTAATGAGTGATCATTCGTGACCTCAAAAAGTGAAGGTGGGAAAGCCCAAAAGCCCTTTGCTGAGAGCAACCTTGTTAAGTCTATTCTTTTGCGCTATATTTTTCGGGCCATTGAAGGTCGCCCCTTGTTTCCTAAATAGGAGCATCTTCCATTTTACGGCTGCCGAAAGGAGAACTCTATGAGTGAATACTTTTATGCCCTCGACGCCCGCAAATACTACAGGAATCTGATGGAAGCCCAAAAAGATATGTTCCAGGCTTTCATCAACTTCAACAGCGAGATCTTTGAGAAAGAAAGCGCTCTTCCCAGGAAGGTCAAAGAGCTGGTTGCTCTTGGCGTGGCTCACACGACGCAATGCCCGTATTGTATCGAGGCCCATGCCAAGGCGGCCAAAAAAGCAGGAGCGTCGAATAAAGAGATCGCGGAAGCTATTTTCGTCGCCGCTGCCCTGAGGGCTGGAGGGGCTTTCGCCCATTCCACAATTTCTATGGGCGTCCTCCAAGGAATGGAGGGAAAAGAGAGAGTGAATCCATGAGCAGGCGAATCCACTGGGCCTGGGCCATTCTCTTTGCTGCTTTCATCACCGATTTCACTAACTACAGCATCCGCCTGAGTTACGGGATACTCATGCCCGAAATGATCGTGGCCCTGAAAATTACCAAAGCCCAGGCCGGGGCCATTGCCAGCTCTTTCTATCTTTCCTACACTGTTTTTTCACCCCTTTTGGGTTTCTTGATCGATCGCTTAAATGCCCGCAAGCTTGTCACCCTCTTCAGTTTTATCTTAGGGGTGGGAACATTCCTGATGGGGAAACCTGGATCCTTCTTCCAGGCCTGCCTTTTCTTCGCCATCGTGGGAGTAGGCTCTTCCGCCATGTGGACCCCAGTGGTCACCCTGGTTCAGCGCTGGTTTGGGGTTAGGCGTCGGGGGATGGCTCTGGGGATCCTTTCCATCAGCTATGCTATGGGATACGGAGTTATGGGATTGGTCCTGCCCCTTTTAGTTGACCGGTATGACTGGCGAACCTGCTGGTTGATTCTTTCTTTTTTGGCTTTTGCCCTGGTGCCGCTGAATGGAGCCCTTCTCCGGTCAAGACCGCAGGAGCTGAACCTCAGCCCTTGGGGAGATCCACCTGGCCTTCCTCCGGAGAATTACGCTGGAGAAGCGAAAGCCAGGGTAAGCTATGCGCAGTTGTTGAAGCTGCGCAACTTCTGGGTGGTGGCCATCTCCTATTTCTTCATCGCTTTTACTGCCTACGTGATTAACACCTTCATCGTAACCTACGGCCACATGGAGTTGGGGTTCTCTTATGTCCAGTCAGCAAGATTAGCCAGCGCCATTGCTTTCAGTGGCATCCCCGGTGCTCTTTTCATCCCCATCCTTTCTGATTTTTGGGGAAGGAAGAAGTGTCTCATCCTGATAAACGCCTCGTTGGCTTTGAGCACCCTCCTGGTCATTTGGGCGGGGGAGAATTGGAGGGCTTTATTCGCGGCAGTTTGCATTTTCGGGGTTTTTTATGCTGCGGCCTGGCCGATGTATGCCGCTACAGCAGCAGATTTCTTTCCCCGCGAGGCCACAGGTTCGGTGTTGGGTTTCTGGACAATCTTTTACGGGATCGGTCTCATCCTGGCCCCTACTCTGGGAGGTTATATCGCCGACCTCACGGGAACCTTCACCTGGTCTTTCTTCCTGGCTGCCGGGGCTGGTGCCCTGGGTACCTTCTTTTTCTCCCGCCTTAGAAGGTCTGGATATTTCTCCAGTCAAAATTGAGGTGTGTTAGCAAAGGGGAGATGTCCCCATGTGAGGTGACCCTTTTGCCGGGTCCCTTTTGCATATTTACCTCGTCCGCGCGATGACAGTGAAACCTATGCAGGCGTCATTGAAATCGTCTTCATCAGTGGTATCTTCATCTCTCATCGAATAAACCAACTTAACTCTAATGAGACTCTTGTCTGGGACCGCCGAACCAGGTTCGGAAACACCAATGCTATCAACCCAGGCCTCCACGCGCTGCTCCAATACCTCGTGATCGTGCCCTTCTCGCGTATACCAAATTTTGAAGCCAGAAATGAAAACTTCCGCAGAGAGGACGTTTTTGGATAATTTGACAATCTTATAGGCAGTTCTTTCTCCTGCTCTGCCTTCGCCAAAACATAGGGAGTCGCGAAGGACTTCGAACTGCTCACCGGGTCCGAGCACCCAGTGCTGCGTAGGAAAAGCTTGGACCGGATCTATTGCGACCACAGTGGAAAGAGTGCAAACCATAATACCGAATAGTACTGCTCTTATCAACGACTTCCTAAGGATAAGCTTTTTTATTCCCATTTGATTTACCCCCTTTTGATTTTTAGTCTTAAGTTTCTCCATATCATTTTCCTCTTCCCTTTCTCGACATCAGCTCTCTTGGCCCAGCCAAGCAGATTATCGCTGGAACATATAGCACCCCATTGGTTAGAATTCATCGAAGGAGGGGCCAAATTCTGCATGAAATATAAAAGCAGTTTAATCAACCGGAGGAAGAAAGTCAATGGCAAGCTAACGGTAATTCCGACAGAAAAGCCCCCTTTTTTTATTGACAAGAAATTTTTATTGATGTAAATGTTATTGGGGGAAAATATAAAGAGGGCATCCCAAATTAAATAATCAAAAGGTATCTTTAAAAACCTCCTTGAACTTTTGGAACGCCCGATTGAGATAAGGTTCCCATGAAGAGATATCTCTTAGGATTGCTCCTGATCTTAATCCTTCCTTCCTCTCTTTGGGGGAAATCCCCCGTTTTAAGTCCTGATCAGAGCATCACCCTGGCTTTCTCTTCCACCGTTCATGGCGAGGTTGAACCCTGCGGCTGAAGGGCTAATTTGCTTGGCGGTCTGGCCAGGCGAGCTACCTTTCTGAATCAGTTACGCGGCGAGAGGGGGAACATTATTCTCGTTGATACTGGGGATCTCCTCTTTTCCCGTACCTCCGCCCAAATTCCCAATGCCAGACAAATGGGCGCCGTCAAAGCCGACCTCTTCATAAAAACCTACAACCAAATGGAATATGATGCATTCACGCCCGGAGAACTCGATCTCTCCTTCGGTGTGGGCAATCTCCTACAATTAAGTAAGCAGGCAAATTTTCCCTTTCTGGCCGCCAATCTTGTGAACATCAAGTCTAAGAAACCCGTCTTCAAACCATACATAATCAAAGAAATCCAAGGGATTAAGGTAGGCGTTTTCGGCGTTATCTCCGACCGGTTTCCCTTGGGCTCAGCAGAGGAAAAAGAAAAATTCCGGCTCACAAACCCCTTCAGGGCTGCTAAGAAGGCCGTTCGCAAATTGAAGAAGCAATGCCGGGTAATTATTGCCCTTGCCCATATGGAGGGCGAAGAACAAGAAATGCTCGCCCAGAAGGTCCGGGGGATCCATTTTATCATCAACGGCCACCTAACCCATCATCAATCGAACCCCATTGCCGCCAAGCGCCGAATTCAAATCTTCGTCGCCGGTGCGCGGGGTGAGTTTATCGGGCAAATAGATTTCTTAAGGGACAAGAAAAGATTATATTCCCGCTACCAATTGATCCCTTTGAAGGAGAGTTACACCGACCATCCAAAGATTCAGGAATTGATCGGCCAATACAAGACCAATCTCGAGAACACCCTGCGATCTTCGCTCGTAGCAGTCCCTGCGGAAGGCTCCACCCTTGGCCGTCAAGAGATAGCGACTCCCCCACTCCCTCTATTAGTGGGTGAAAAGGTTTGTTCCTCCTGTCACCAGCAGGAGCACCAGCAATGGCTCACAACCGCTCATGCCCGGGCCTACCAAACATTGGTCGAAAAAAACAAAACCTCTGACCCGCACTGCCTAGCCTGCCACACCACCTTTTTCGGGAGTATTAGAGACCCCAGAAATTCTCTGGAGAATGTCCAGTGTGAAGCCTGCCACGGACCAGGCGAAGGGCATCCCGAGCCATGGAAAAGCCTTAAGGATGTTAGCGAAACTCAATGCCGCATATGTCATAATATAGCTAACAGCCCAAACTTCAATTATTTCATGGACGTTCAGAAAGTCCGGCACGCGAAATTACCGAATGGCAGAGAAAGCATTAGAAAGGAGTGATCGAAAGGAATGAGGAAAAGATGGAGGCAGATGCCCAAAATAATGGTAGCTTTAATCTGCGCCTGCATCTTTTGGGTGCAGGGCACTGAATTGAAGCGGGGTCAAAGTACAGCGCAGCAAACCATTTTCCATACCTACACCAAACCCATAAGCGCTCCAGATTTCTCACTGGAGAATCTCCAAGAGAAGATGGTGGACATACGGAGTCATCGGGGGCAAGTCATCTTTCTTAACTTCTGGGCCACCTGGTGACCAAACTGCCGGAAGGAGGGTCCTTCTGTCGAAAAGTTATACAACAAATATCACTCCAAAGGCGTAATTTTTTTCCGCATCAACAACAAAGAAGACCGAGAAACCGTCGTGAAATTTCTGGAGAAGAGCCCAGTCCAAGTGCCGGTTCTCCTGGATAAAGAAGGAAAAGTGGGACGTCTTTTTGGGCTCTGGGCCCAGCCTACAAGCTACCTGATCGATCGCCGGGGCATGGTGCGCTCTCGGTCCATAGGAATAGTGGAGTGGGAGGCCCCGGAAGCCATGAGAATTATTGATCAGTTGCTCCAAGAAAGGTGAGAGATGAAAGAAAAATCATTCGCGGTCTTTATTGTCTTTGTCTTGCTAGCCTTTCAGGGCTGCGCGGGTATCACCCCTCCTCCGGAGGGAAAACCTCCAATTCCCCTAAAAAAAGCCAACCTGGAAGCAGTCTTTGAGGAGAATGACGGGCTGGAGGTAACCTGGGAAGATGCCAAGGAGGTTCGAGATTTCTATCGCGGGGGGGTGCAACATAAGGCGAAAGCGGAAAAACTATTCCGGGAAAAAGCTTACCCAGAGGCAATGAAGCTGTACAAGTCTTCCAATGACTTTTTCGATAAACTCCTTCAGTACTTAGACGAGGATTGGGCCGAATTCCCCCTCTTTGAAGGAACCAATATCTTTTTTTTCCCCAACCTCCTCGAAGCTGACAATTACTTGAAGATGGGGTTGATCCTTAAGGCGACGGGGCGCGAAGGCCCAGCTCAAAGTAATTGGAAGCGTGCCCTTTCTTCTGTCAAAAAATCGTTGCGTTCAGAGCGCACCGAATGGGGCCTGACCTTGCAGCAGGAACTCTTGGGCCTGTTGGGATCGAAAATTTAAACCTTTTTACATAAGGGGAAATCTCCCCCAAAGGTGGCTTTTCACTACCCATGAATTTTTTTTTGAAACCACACCGTACTCATTAACCACGGAGGTCAAAGGAAAAATGAAAAAAGGTTCCTGGATACCGATCATAATCTTGCTTCTTGTTTTCTCGGCGGGATGTGCAGCGACTCCTGTCCGGGATGCGGTCAAAGTTGATCTTAGCGTTCCCGTGGGTAAGATCGAAGGGAATCAATTCACCGGGATTCGATTCCCCTTTAAGGTCTCGGCTCCCCCTAATTGGCAGGTGACGACAAAGTATCCAAAGTTTTTGCTGGATTTGGGCTTTGAAAAAGAAGGGTTAGAGGAGTCGCAAGTCTTTATTTTTAATCCTGCCACTCAATCAAACCTGCAGATCGATTTCACACCGGCGGGGCGATATTCTACATTCGACCAAGCAAAAATGGAGTGGATAACGACTGCTGCGGGATCTAGTTTTAAATCCGAATTTCAAAAAGACTACGGGAAAAACGCTAAGTTCGAAATTAGTTCGACGGAGCCGTATTCTTTGAAAGGGGTCCCTTTTGCCGCGAAAAAATATACCACCTATACCATAAAAGGTTTGAAGCGTGAACACGGATGGGTTTACGCTTTTGCAGAGCCTTATCAGATCTTTATCATCTACATGGTCGTTGAAAAGGAAGGCGTAAACGATCGTCAGGCCATCAAGGAGATTCTGGACTCATTCGAGGTTATTGCTAAGCGGTAGAAGTAGATTAAGGACAACGAAAAAGAAGTATAGATCTTCTGTTTTGTCTTGCTTTGTTCAAATGGAACAAATAGCCATTTTGGAATAAGAAGTGGTTTGTAGCTTTAACGCCTGGTTAAACTCTCCGTTGTCGGGCCCAAGGCGCTCTTCCTTTAGGCGTTCCCGGGCATCGTTTCTATGGGGCGTTAAACCCTCCAAGGCTCCCTGAAAAAACCCCTGCTGCCATCTGTAATCCGGCGCTGTGCTAATCCCAATATAGCTGGCCCGGATCACGCCTGGCGTAAACCCTGGAAAAAGAAATTACCAAGATACGATATTTTCTCTGGACACCATTAGGGTGTTGATAAAAGGATTGTCTCGGCAAATTATCCATGTTATAAGAAAACAATCTGGAGAAATAGATGCGTAAGAAACGTTATGGAATGCTCGTTGACCTCAGGCGTTGCATCGGGTGTCATACTTGTTCACTGGCCTGCAAGGCGGAATATGAGGTCCCCTTAGGTTGCCACCGCACCTGGGTAAAGCAGATCGAAAAAGGGCGCTATCCGTATGTGCGCAAAGCCTTTTTGCCCATCGTTTGCAATCACTGTGAGCGGCCGATCTGTTGCACGGTTTGCCCGGTTTACGCCACTTATCAGCGCCCGGATGACGGGATCGTCATGATCAATCCTCACCGGTGCATCGGCTGCCGTTACTGCATGGCCGCCTGCCCTTACAATGTGCGCTTCATCAGCCCCCGGTATAACATCGTGGAGAAATGCGATTTTTGTCAGAGACGGGTGGACAATGGAATTTTGCCCGCCTGCGTTGAGGCTTGCCCTACCAGTGCCCTGATTTTTGGAGATATCGCCGATCCCAACTCGGAGATTTCCAGGTTACTCGCCACTTCCCCCGTACAGGTCATCAAGCCCGAAATGGGCACGTACCCCCAGGTTTTTTACATCGAAATGGATTTAGACATCGTGGGAGCCAAATGAATTACATGAAAACTTACCCGCCCCACCGCCCTAAGCCCTCCCAGAAACGCCAGGCGGCCTACGCTCAGTTTGAAGCCAGCGCCCTTTTCTGCCCTCGCTGCCGACAGGCTGTTCCCGTGCGCAAGCGGCTTCTCCTTATTCTGCCGGATGGAGATAAGTACGAATACCTCTGCGCCCATTGCTCCCACTCTCTCGGAACCAAGATGGAATATGAAGAGCGAGAGGTGCAGATTTTAGTCTGAATCCTCTTTCGTCCACTGGGAAGTTCAATTTCCAGGAATGACCGATATGGATAAACCCCAGCGGGTCTGGGAGAGAATCTCTTCTTTTCCCTTCCACCATGGCCTCCAGGATAAAAAAGTGGGTTATTTTTTGCGAAAATACTGGTTTTACCCCATTTTCTTGAAACCCTAAGAAATCTATTTTGGATCATGAAGAATGGAAAGGGAGGGAAATCGAAGAGGGGCGGTATGATTTTGGGAACTCCAGGGGTTGCTTCCTTAATCAGGATAATTAGAAGAGAAAAGGAGGTTCTATATGCAAAAGAAATGGATCCCTGCCTTGGCAATGCTGGGCGCCTTGGTTTTTTTGTTTCTGGCCTTTGGGCATGCCTCAGCCCAATTGAAAGTGGGGGAGGAAGCACCGTCCTTCCAGCTTCCCTCTTCCCGAGATCGGCTGGTGGATTATTATAAGGATTACTATGGGAAGTACCATTTGATCATCACCTTCTTCCCAGCTGCTTTCACCCCGGTCTGAACGGGTGAGATGGATGGGCATCAGAGAGATCTTTATCTCTATGAACGCCTTAACGCCCGGGTCCTGGGCGTCAGCATGGATGATGTGACCACGAACAAGTACTTTGCGCAAAGCCTTGGATTGGAATTTCCCATTTTGTCGAATACCCTGGCCTGGATGGGGGCCCCCTATGGGGCGTACTCGGACAAGCCCCCCTTTCTGCCAGATGGGTCTCCGATCCGGTTCGGCCGGCGCACAGTGGTCATCGACAAGAAGGGAATTGTCCGCTATATCAAGAATGGCTCGCCAGATAATAGGGAGATTCTCGAGCTCCTGGTAAAGTTAGAAAAAGAGTTCCAGGGAAAATGAAGAGAATCAAAAAGGAGGAGAAGATGGAACGGCAAACCAAACCAGGGCTGACCCTCAGACCATGGGTCGCTATGTTAATCATGATCGGGCTTCTCCTCGGTGGGTGTGCCATGATGATTCCCGAGAAGCCCCAGACCTTAGTTCCTACGGACCGGGGAACGGCCATTTTCTTGGAGAAGTATGAATTTAAGCGGCCCCCTGCGGGCTGGTTGCTGATGAAGAACTTGGAGGGAGGAGATTTCGAGCTGGGTTTCTTGAAGGTAGAAAAAGGAGCCTTTCCCAGCCAGACCACCTTCATTTTTGACGATGAACCATTTGGGAATTCACGACAGTTGGAGACGCGGGCCAGACAATACTGTACCCGTTTTCTTTTTGATAGCGGGATGTTCCCAGAGATCAAGAAGCAAGAGGCTGTGGAGCTGATGGGGCAACCTGCCTTGGCTATTCACTTAGAGGGGGAGAATCCCAATCGAAACGAGAAGGCCAAATCAAAAGTTTATCTTATAAAAAAGGGGGAAAGGATCATCTCCTTCGTCTGCACTCAGTGGAGGCCTCTGTCTGGAGATTTCGATCCGGAACCCTTCGAATATTTCGAAACCTTCGTCCGCAGCTTTAAGTTCTTGAAGCCGAGCTTTCATGAAGAACTGAACGAAAAGATGAGGAAGCTAAAAGGATAAGAAAAAAAGGGGTCAAGGATTCGAGGGTCCGAGGGTTCAAGGGAAAAAGAAAAGCACTAGGACCCTAAGCCTCTGGACCCCTTGAAGCCTGTTTTTTAATGGTTTGGTTCTCTCTCGAAGACGGCTGCTGCTCCCATACCAAAGCCAATGCACATGGAGACCAGCCCATAGCGGGCACCCCGCCGCTTCATCTCATGCGCCAAGGTGGTGGTCAGGCGCGCTCCGCTGTTCCCCAGGGCATGGCCGAGGGCAATGGCGCCTCCGTTCACGTTGACCTTTTCCATATCCAGTCCCAACGTTCGGCATACATAGAGGGCCTGAGAGGCGAAAGCCTCGTTCAACTCGATGAGATCGATTTGACTCAGGCTCAGGCCGGCGAATTTCAGGGCTTTGGGAATGGCTTCCACGGGCCCGATACCCATTAACTCCGGAGGGACGCCCGCAACGGCGAAGGATCGAAAAGTAGCCATGGGCTGGAGCTCTAAGGACTTGGCTTTTTCCTTGGACATGAGCACAACAGCCGACGCCCCGTCATTCAACGGAGAAGAGTTGCCGGCGGTTACAGTTCCGGTAGCTGAGAAAGCCGGCCGCAGCTTAGCCAGAGCGTCCATCGATGTGTCAAAACGTACCCCCTCGTCCGTATCGAAGACGAACTCCCGGAACGTAACTTGCCCGTCCTCTGAGACTTCCTGAGTTTTCACTTTAATCGGCAGGATTTCATCTTTGAACTTACCCCCCTTGATGGCGGCCGCAGCTTTCTGATGACTCTTCAGAGCAAAGGCATCCTGATCCTCGCGACTGATCCCAAACTTCCGGGCAACATTCTCCGCGGTGATTCCCATGGCTGTGTAGCCTTCAGGATAGGTCTCAATCAGCTTCAGGTTGGGCACGGTCTTGTTTCCCCCCATGGGAACCATGGACATTGATTCAACTCCCCCGGCGATGATTACCTCGGCAAAACCGCACATGAGGTGTTCTGCGCCTATGGCAATGGCCTGAAGCCCTGAGGAGCAGAAGCGGTTGATGGTCTGACCGGGGACCGTATAAGGGAGTCCCGCAAGGTAGCAGATTAAGCGGGCCACATTCAAACCCTGCTCCGCTTCCGGGAAGCTGCAGCCGATAACTACATCATCCACCTCTTCAGGTTTCAAACCCGGGGCCCGGGCCAGGGCTTCTTTGACAACCCACCCGGCCATGTCGTCCGGCCGGGTGTTGCGCAGGCTTCCGCGAGGAGCACGGCCCACAGCGGTTCGAACCGCAGAAACAATGACAGCTTCTCTCATAGTCTCCTCCTTCTAATTCCGCAAAGGCGTGTTGGTCTTGAGCATGTGCGAGATCCGGTCCTGGGTCTTCTTCTCTCCGCAGAGGCTCAGGAAGGCCTGCCGCTCGATGTCTAACATGTGTTGCTCTGTGACCAAAGCCCCGCTCAACACGTCACCGCCGGTAAGAATATAGGCTAGTTTACCGGCGATGAACTCGTCATATTCCGTAATGTAACCTCCCTGCCGCATGGTGTTGGCCATGTATTTGATGGCTGCCCGTCCCCCATCCCCCGCCACAGGAATGGGCTTAGGCCGGAAAGGTTTGTAGCCTTCCTGGACTATGGCCAGGACTTTCTGCTTGGCCTCATAAAGCAGATGGTCGAGATTGATCACAATCTTGTCCGCAGAGCGGAGGAACCCGAGCTTTCTGGCTTCCTCGGCGCTGGTTGAGACCTTGGCCAGGGCAATGGTCTCAAAGGCTTTGCGCAAGAAGGGAAGCAGGTCTGGGGTTACCCCATCGGGAATACCCTCGATGCAGCGCAGATAGACTTCTTTGTTGCCCCCAGCCCCTGGCAGAAGACCCACGCCAATCTCCACCTGGCCCATGTAAGTCTCCAGGGCAGCTACGATGCGGTGGCTGGATAAGCAGACCTCGCAACCGCCACCCAAAGCCATGCCGTGGGGAGCGGCCACGATGGGTTTTTCAAAGTATTTCATGGCCATCATGGCATCCTGGATGGATTTGATCGCTGCCTCGATGCCCGCCCAGTTGGACTTGGCAATTTCTCCCACGAGCATGAGAAGATTGGCCCCGACAGAAAATCTCTCGGCATGGTTCCCGATGACCATTCCCACGAAGTCCTTTTCCACGATCTTAAGGGACTCGTGGATCATCTCGATAATCTCCTGGGTGATGGCGTTCATGTAAGTGTGGAACTCCAGGCAGGCCACGCCCTCTCCCATATCGATCAGGCTGGCCCCAGCATTGGACTTGACCAGCTTCTTCCGCTCCTTCAGCGAGGGCAGGAGGATGATCTCGGGCTTCTCCGTTACCCTCTTGTATCGCCCCGTCTTCAGGTCGAAGAAATAGAGCTGCCCGTCTTTCTTCTGGTAAAAGGATTTCTTCTTCTTGGCCAGAAGGGTCTTCACCAAGGGCGGGAGGGATTTCCCTCCCTTCTTCATCCGGGCCACCGCATACTCAACTCCTAAACCATCCCAGGCCTCGAAGGGCCCCGCCTCCCAGTTAAATCCCCATTTCATGGCATTGTCGATGTTGTAAATATCGTCGGCGATCTCGGGAATTCTCCGGGCTGCATAGAGTAGGGATTCGCTGGTGATCTTCCAGGCGAACTGGCCAGCCCGGTCCTCGGCATAGATCAGGGCCTTGGCCTTGTTGGCACCCGAAGCTGCTTGGACCGCATCCAGCGAGGGATATTTGACCTTTTGGGCCGGACGGTAATCCATGGTTTTATAATCCAGCACCAATTTTTCTTTCCCCGCTTCCGACGTGATCCTTTTGTAAAAGCCCTGCCCTGTTTTATTGCCGAGCCAGTTCTTCTCGATCATTTTCTGGACAAAATCGGGGATCCTGAAGACTTCCCGCATTTCATCTTTGGGGGCGTTTTCATACAGATTCTTGGCCACGTGGGCGAACGTATCCAGGCCAACCAGATCCGTGGTACCAAAAGAGGCGCTCTTCGGACGGCCCATGGCTGGTCCGGTGATGGCGTCCACTTCCTCGATAGAATATCCCTCTTCCACCATGGTCTTCATCAGATAGAGCATCCCGAAGATCCCGACCCGGTTGGCTATGAAGTTGGGGGTGTCCTTGGCATAGACGATTCCCTTGCCCAGTACCCGCTCCCCAAAATGAGCCATGAATTTCACCACTTCTGGGAGGGTTTGGGGAAGGGGGATGATCTCCAGGAGCTTCATATAGCGGGGGGGGTTGAAGAAATGCGTGCCCAGGAAGTGTTGTTTGAACTCCAGGCTCATCCCCGCGCATATGTCCCTCAAGGGAATGCCCGAAGTGTTCGTGCTAACGATGGTCCCGGGCCTGCGCGCTGCCGCCACCTTTTTTAACAGCTCCTGCTTGATCCTCAGATTCTCGACCACTACTTCAATGATCCAATCCACCTCGGCCAAGCGAGGCATATGGTCTGCGAAATTCCCCACCTCAATCAGGCTGGCGAACTCGGGAACGGCCAAGGCTGCGGGGCGGGCTCTCAGCAAGTTCTGCTTTCCCGTCAGGGCAAATCGATTGCGCACTTCTGGATGTCGGAGGGTTAGGGCCTTTTTCTCCTCTTCTGGGGTCAATTTATCAGGAACAATGTCCAGCATGATGGAGGAGATGCCCACGTTCGCCAGGTGGGCAGCAATAGCCGCCCCCATCACGCCGGCTCCCAAGACGGCTGCTTTCTTGATTTTCCTTTCCATCTTTCCCCCGATCTGAAAGGTCAGAGGCCTAAATTTCCTGGCTTCTGTAAGCTTTCCCAAGGCCCCTGCTTTCTTTCATTCCGCATTCTTGATAAGTTCTTTACACACTTCAATCGATCTCTGTAGGTCCTTTTCCGAGATTCCCTTAGTTAAGTATTTGTAAGCCCGGCTGACCACCTCGTCTAACTTCTCCTCCAATTCCTTTCCTCGGGCTGTCAGGCATATCTTGTAGGCCCGGCGGTCTGTGGGATGGTCTTCCCGTCGCAAGAGGCCTGCTTCTTCCATGCGATCAATCAGACTTGTCATGGTAGATTTTTCCAGACGGGCTTTCTCTCCCAGGTCGCTGATGCTCAGTCCGTCTTCTTCCCATAGAGCCTGGAGAACGGCGAAGTAGGCGGCGGAAATGTCTCCCAGGCCGCTTTCCTTGAGCATTCGGTTCACAAAATTATTCATTGCCCAAGTTGCCCGGGAAAGGAGAAACCCAACTTGATATTCCATCTTCATGCCATTGGCCTTTTTATTGATAAAAACTATTAATCGCCCCCGAAAAGTTCGATGGCATACTATATGAAATAAAACTATATGTCAAGCAAATTATCACTGAATCTGCAATTCAGACAGTGGCGGCAGTTAGGCGGGGAAATAGTCAAGAGGGGAGAAATTTTTTTCGTTGGAGGAGAAAATGGAAAGTGGAGAGGTTTTTTGGTTGAAGTTTTGCGTCCATCGGAG
>Ga0315314_1000668_pt1 | contig 35193 bp, 34 predicted proteins | sample TDP9_MG_FD_203631 | JGI IMG/M metagenome (GOLD analysis project Ga0315314, IMG submission 203631) | Freshwater sediment microbial communities from Lake Towuti, South Sulawesi, Indonesia - TDP9 | ecosystem: Environmental > Aquatic > Freshwater > Lake > Sediment | place: Indonesia: South Sulawesi... | reverse complement strand
AGACCACTATCAATGCTCCATACGTGATGGCCATGCTAATGTCTGCAACCAACCCTAGGAAAAGAAAGGCTGCCGCATTTGCCATGAAGGCCGCGATCTCCCAGAAGAAGGAGAGACTTTCGGTGGGTTCAGCGTTCTTCTGAAAGCCGCGGCTCATGAATATGCCAGCGATTGCGACTGCAACAACGCCTGAGAACTCCAGTACTTCAGCAGTCGCGTAGGCGCCATACGCAACTGCCATAGAAAGAACGACTTGGTATGTCGAACCAGATGCAAATCGACGGATTCTTGTGGCTACGAATGCGACGATGAGACCTACTACGAGTCCGCCTCCGAAAACCGCGGTGAACCTGACGACGTTCAAAATCGGACTTAGCATGAGAGATGTAACCGCGGAGAAGAGCACAATTGCGGTGGCATCGTTGAGAAGGGCTTCTCCTTCAACGATCGTCAAGAGTTTGTGAGGAACCCCAAGGCGCTTGAACGTATCTATGACTGAGGCTGCGTCTGTGGGAGAGATGATTACTCCAAAAGCCAACGCAGCAAGAAGCGCTAAGGGAGTCAGGGCGACAAGCAACGACGTGCTTACAAGAGCGGATATGACGACCCCTATGATTGCTAGTAAGAAGACCCTTCTCTTGACCTGCCCGAAGACTTTGAAATCTATCGACAGAGCGGCTTGGAAGACCAGCGTCGGCAGAACGAGACCTAGTATGAGTTCTCCAGTGAACTCGGGCGGTTGGGCACCAGTCAAGTATCTGGCGATGGCTAAGCAAAGGCCTGAGAAAACAAGAATGAGCGTATAGTGTATCTTCAGTCTTGAAGAGAGAATCAGCGACAGCACAATCAGAGAGAAGGCAATGACTACGCCAAGTTCAAGCGTGATCATTGTGAATCAGGAACCAAGGTGGCTAGATGGACTGGGACGCGTATTTCAATCATGTCTGCAATCACGTCACGAACAAGGTCTTGCATACAAGTCGAGACGAGCGTTCGTCGAATCCGGAAAGCGTGCACTGCGCAATCGCTATGCTCCGCGCTGCACGGCTACGAGGCCCTGCGGGTCACTCTTCCGCCTTGGGTCATCTTTTTCAAGTCTAGGATCTTGTCGATTTCTTCTCGTGGGATGCCTTCTTCCATCATGACTTCTCGGATCGTCTTGTTCTCCTCGGTTGCGCGTTTCACGATCTTGGCCGCTCGATCATAACCGACAGATGGGGCGATGATCGTCGCTAGCGCGGGGCTTCGCTCAGCAAGTTCCAAGCATCTCTTCCGGTTTGCCGTGATTCCGGCGACGCACTTTTGAGCGAAAATTTCGGCGGCATTAGCTTCGATCTCTATCGACTGGAGAAGATTGAACGCGATGAGTGGCATCATTGTGTTCAGTTCGAGCGTTCCGGACCGTCCCGCGATAGTGATGGTCAAGTCATTTCCGATGACTTGGGCGCAAACCATGCCCACAGCCTCTGGAATCACTGGATTGACTTTCCCGGGCATTATGCTCGACCCAGGCTGAACGGCAGGAAGTTCGATCTCGCCGAGCCCCGTCGCGGGCCCAGAACTAAGCAAACGCAGATCATCTGCTATCTTCATTAAACTGACCGCTACGGATCGCAGGGCGCCGCTGGCCTCCACAGCTGCATCCCGATTTTGAAGTGCCTCAAACCTGTTCTTGGAAGCGCAAAAACCCAATCCGGTGATCTCATTTATTCTGTTCCCGACCGATTCCCCAAAACCCGTCGGAGCGTTCAAGCCTGTTCCGATCGCTGTTCCGCCTATCGGAAGCTCCAGCAGCGAGAGCTTTGCCTTCTCGATCCTCTCTATCCCGTGGGAGATCATGCTGGCGTATCCGCTGAACTCCTGTCCGAGCGTGATTGGAACCGCGTCCTGCAAGTGAGTCCTGCCGGGCTTGACGACGTCGACGAATTCCTGAGCCTTCTTCTCGAAAGCTATGTGGAGTTTCTTCAGAACTGGTAGAAGATGGGAAACCACGGCCTCGGTGGCCGCTACATGGATCGCGGTCGGGAAGACGTCATTCGAAGACTGGCTCATGTTGACGTGATCGTTGGGATGAACGAGCGCCTTATCGCCTCTAGCTCCGCCGAGAAGCTCTGCCGCGCGGTTGGCTATCACCTCATTCGCGTTCATGTTCGTTGAGGTTCCAGACCCCGTCTGGAATATGTCTACGAGAAACTCTGCGTCGAGCTTTCCGTCGACAACCTCTTGAGCGGCGTGAGCGATTGCCTTTCCTTGCTTCTCATCGAGAAGGCCCAGTTGGATGTTCACTTCTGCTGAGGCTTTCTTGATGATTCCAAGCGCCCTGATGAATCTCCTAGAGAAAACCAAGCCGGATATTTGGAAGTTATCGAGTGCCCTTTGGGTCTGAGCGCCATAATATGCGCTCGCCGGGACCTTCACGCTTCCCATCGTATCGTATTCGATCCGGAACGATTCAGTCAAGACGTCCCGCTCCAACTCTCGAGTAGGGCGGTGACTGTTCAATTAACATTCTCTTCAAACGAAGTACCAGTGAACTACGATACGCATGTTGGTCGACATTGCGGTCAGATGTCCGCTGTCCAAGGAATGTTCGCGCGATATCAAGTCCCGCGGTACGTGTGGGTGCTTAACGATACGTTTTTGTATCGGATGGCGTTATCCGATATAGAAATGTATCGGATGAGCAAGATGGCGCTCCTCGACAGCCGTGCGCACCAGAGGATCCTCGAAAAGAAGAAGAGACTTGATGCTCTTCGTCCTCTGCCCTCATCAATGGTACGCAGGACCCAGCGGCAGATGGAGATAGAGTACATATACAATTCGAACGCGATTGAAGGGAACACACTCAAGCTGAGAGAAACGCAGTTCATCCTGGAAGAGGGCATCACCGTCGAAGGGAAGAGCCTCCGAGAACATATGGAAGTCAGAAACCATCCCAAAGGCGTCAAGTACGTCGAGAAGCTCACAGCAAGGAGCTTGAAAGAGCAGGACATCTTCGTCCTACATCAGATAATTATGAAAGGGATCGCGGAGGACGCGGGGAGATTCCGCACTACGGAGGTTCGGATAACCGGAGCGGACTTCATACCTCCGCCAGCCTACGAGGTCCCGCACCTCATTGCGGAACTCGTTGACTGGTACAACCTAAACCCGGATGAGCTACGACCAATAGAGCTGGCCGCGATCCTGCATCACCGTCTCGTCCACATCCATCCCTTCCGCGACGGAAACGGCAGAGTCGCAAGGCTGCTCATGAACCTGGCCTTGATGCGAAACGGCTACCCCATCGCCGTGATCCTGAACGTTGACAGAAAGAAGTACTATGATGTCCTGAAGAAGGCGGATGGCGGCGACCCAACAGCGCTCACGAATTTCGTCGCCGCAGCGGTCGAGCGGTCCCTAGATCTCTACCTGAGAGCCCTCTATCCGACGGAGAAGGAGGATAAGCTGTTGACCCTCGCAGAAGCCAGCAAAACGTCTCCCTACAGCCAAGAGTATCTCAGCCTGCTGGCTCGGAGAAGAAGGATTGCGGCAATGAAGATCGGAAGAAAATGGGTGATCAGCAAGAAAGCGCTACAGGAATACTTGAAAGAGCAACAATAGGTCGTTATTCGATCTCATCATTCTGGTTGACACCCCGACATTCTGGTGGCTTGGACCAACGGCGCGTCCATCGTGATTTGAAGCCTAACGCAGACGAGAGCGTCTCGCCATGATTATCCATCTGTCAAGTGGAATTTGAACTGAGGTACCGTGACAGAACTAAAGGTTCAAGCGTCCTAGGTTCGCTCACTCAATGAACGTAACGCCTTCCAAGCCCTTCAAGTGCTGATCGCTAGTGATGAGTTCGGCTTTGTGAATCCTCGCGGCCGAGTAGATGACCGCGTCTGCCATAGCCAAGTCTTTCTTGAGACCGATATCTGCCGCGCCAAGCGCTGCTGCCTCGTCCAGCGGGATGATCCTCGTTCTAGTCATTTGAGCGTAGGCCTCTAGAGCTACTTGCTGTCCTCTTTCCATTTTCAGTCTCTTGTACACCTCGAAGACCACGACGGTGGGCGTAATTGTATTGTTCGCGTTAGCAGCCTCTACGTAAGGTGTGTACTTGTCGGCCAGTGGGCCGTCCCCGAAGTATTCAATCCAACCGTAGGAGTCGATGAGCCTCAAAGCCTGTTGAGCTCTTCCCGAACATTCTGGACGCTGATGCCCTTCGCGATCCCGCGCGCCTCTTTGAGAGGCCTCAGAGGAATCATGTGAACAACCCCGTCCTTCTCGATCACGACTACTTTCTGACCCGGTTGAAGTTTCAGCTTCGACCTGACATCCTCTGGTATCACTACCTGGAACTTCGATGAAACGGTCACCGCTGTCATCGTTCGTCACGGCGTTAAACGAATATAGCAACGATAAATAAGTCTTCTTACGGGCTGTGAGCTAGCTGTGAGTTGAGCATCCGGAGCGATCACCGGAGCGACGACAGGGAAGTCAAACAGACCGCCAACCGGTTCCTCAGCGGTTGTCGATATCTTGAGCAATTTTGTCGTTTCGGGAAGGTAGCGGTGTCCAATCGTCGGCTACACGACCTCGTTCACTAGGGAATCAGCCAAGTCTGCTGGCACAGGAGACAGAGGTCTTCATTACACACAGGCTCCAAAGGCTCCGTCCTTCAAGAGCGGTCATCGTACTAAGGTGTCAATTCAAGAGGCCAGAACTCTCTAAGACTCTGTCGAAGTGATCTGGGCTCTGAACTGAAAGTTTATTTCCTGATCTGCTCTGCGATAGCGGCTTGCCGGTTGAAGTAATGTCCAGAGAATTCAGGCACATCGTCCGAGTGTCAGGCACAGACTTGGACGGCTCGAAGAAGCTCGTCTACGGGATCACAAGGATCCGTGGAATAGGGCCGAGCTTCGCGGCGGCACTAGTCAAGGCCGCGGAGCTGAAGCCTGACATGCGGGTCGGAAACCTCACAGAGGATGAGGTTGACCGCATAGAGGACGTGATGGCTGACCCTGCAAAGTACAATCTGCCGGGGAGGCTCTTCAACCGCAGGAAAGACGTTGAAACCGGAAGAGATCACCATCTGATCGGTCCAGACCTTGCACTGAGAGTCAAAGCTGACGTTGATTTCATGAAGGAGATTCGGACATGGAAGGGCATACGCCACTCGCTAGGTCTGAAGGTACGCGGACAGCGCACCAAGAGCACTGGGCGAAAGGGCCGAGCGGTGGGCGTGAAGAAGAAAGCCGCAATTGAGGCCGCTAGGGCTGCCATAAGAGAAGGAAGGGCCGAGGAGAGGAAGTAACCGGCAAACAGGAAGCAAGCGACTTGGGCGATCCGAAGAAACAGAGGAAGAAGTACGAGACGCCGCGTCATCCGTGGCGTCGAGACCAGCTCGACGTTGAGCTGCGGTTGATGGGCGAATACGGGCTCAGGAACAAGCGTGAACTCTGGCGATACAAGACGATGCTCTCCGAGATGCGAGGAATCGCGCGCTCGCTCCTCGCAAAGTCCGGCACAGAACGCGAGAAGTCCGAACAGGCCTTTCTCGCTCGATTGAGACGGATGGGACTCGCCGGGGAGACAACAAGCGTAGACGACACCCTCGACTTGGACATCAGGGACTTGCTTGAGCGGAGGCTGCAGACAGTCGTCTTCCGCACTGGACTCGCTGGATCACCCTCACAGGCGAGACAGCTCATATCGCACGGTCACGTCGCAGTTGGCGGACAGGTCGTTACAGTTCCAGGTTACATGGTGACCAAGACAGACGAGGAAAACGTCAGGTACGCGGCTGAGAGTGCTCTAGCAAAGAGCGACCATCCCGCGCGCAAAGCCATAAAGGGGCAGCCCGCCGAACCGAGCCCAGCAGGACCCGGTTCACCGAGAGCCGCCGCCTAGCAAATCAAGCACGCCGCTTTGCCACGGCCGAACGTTGGCAAAGGAAGGTCGCCTCAATGGATTTGCAAATTCTCATCGAAAACCTTCCAATCATCCTCTTAGTCGCCGGATTCGTATCCCTTGCGCCATTGTTCCGTGGCCGGCTGAAGCCGATCTCCAGTGTTCTAGTTGTGGTCGGGTTCCTCATCGGAATCCTTGCATTGGTACTCGTCTATCTGCTGTTCTCGAGCGGCAGATATGACCCGTTCACTTTGGGAATTCTCGTAGTTGCGGGGCTGATGCTCTTTCTGCGGCCCATCAAGAACATTCGATGGGCCGCGCTTGTGGCCCTGGTCGTCGGGATACTAGCATCATACTACGCCTATGATGCGTTCCAAGTCTCCACAGTCGTGCTGATCATAGTCTTCGTGGCAGCGACGCTGCTACTCTATCTGCTGTTCAAGTTCGCTGAAGACCTGCTCGGAATCATCGGAGGAATCTTATCATTTCCTCCAGTCGCCATCATCATAGGCATTCTGTGCGTGACGCAGGCGATTCTGATCCTGATCGGGATGAGCCTGGCAAGCTTCATTCCGCCTATTCGTCTCTGGCCCTTTCTTCCAAGTTAGTCTACTAGCCAATTCCACGAGCAAGGCCCGACAATGGTATGAGAAGGCGCGGGTTGTCTGAAAGCCATAAATCAATTGCCCCCGATAGTTGACTTGAGGGATGGTTCTCTCATGAGCGACGATGTCCGTATCGAGGATGCCACCACCGCGGAGTTTGCGGCCAGACGATATCTTGAATCACAGTTCCCGGGCAAGACGATTGATGTGAAGTTCAGCAAGATCTGGTTCGTCGGCGGCAAGCTGAAAGACGTCTGGGAGGTCGAAGGCGTCCTGACGATGAGGCGGGCAGGCGTCATGAAGGATCGAAAAGCGTTCCGTTTCCAGATCGACGCAGAGACGGGCGACGTGATAGGATTCGAGGCCGTACGAAAGTAAAGCAGGCGCCTAGCGGTCCGTCTTCCTTCTTGCGAGCAGAAAAGCCGCGAACGCGACCACCGTTATTATCGCGCCCAGGAGAATCAGCCAGCCTGACTGCGGCCCGCCTCCAAGTATTATCGGGATCGGCCCGATCAAGATCACCGCGCCGCTGCTCATTGCACCCTGACCTTGCGTCATAGAGGCTATGATCATCAGGATCATGCCGATCAGCACCAACGCAAAACTTGCGAAGATAATCCATGAGAGGCCAAAGGGATACGCGCCTGCGGGCGCGGGCGCTTCCGCTCGAGTGATGGGCTCGCAGCTGACGCACAGCCATCGCCTTGGCACGAAATCCTGTGCGCAGACTCGTTTTCCACACCTGCCGCAAACGTAGCGTGCTTCTTGAGTTCCGCAGATCTCGCAGAGCTGAGTCAAACCCCTACCTCCACAGATTCGGAACGAGCATCAAAACGAAGAACATCACCATCAACGCGATCGCGAGTAGCATCAGAATCTTGGCGGATTCCTTGTCTGTCCCGAATACTATCGGTATGGGGCCTATCATTACTACGCCACCGCCGCGAACCTGACCTGTGTCTCTTGCAGACCTCAGAATCGCGAATATGACAGCAAGTATGCCGACCGCGAAGCCCGCAAGAGCTAGGACCAGCCCGATTGTGAAGATTAGGTTGTCAGTCAAGCCCGCTTCGAGCTTGTCAGTCTGGAAACCTGATATAGGCTTTCCTAAACGGTGAACGCGGCTGGAAAACTCATGAAGTTTCCATCGTAGGGCTCCTCGTTCGACTATTCGATGATCTCCCAAGATGACTGATACTTGTCCAGCTCTGCCAGACTGTACTCGTCGAGACGGTGTTCGCGCTCTGGTATCTCCACCGGCTTCGGCTCACCAAATAGTTCCGTCGAGAAGTATCTCTGCCCGGTGTCATTGATCATGGTCACGATGACGCCGAGCTTCGGATGCTTCCGCGCGACCTTCACCGCAGCTGCGACGTTGCATCCTGAGGAAATGCCACAGAATATGCCCTCAGTTGTGGAAAGGCGCTGTGCCATCTTGATGGCTTCGTCCGAGCTGGTTGTCACAACGCCGGTCAGTTGTCTAAGTTCCAAGTTTCGAGGAACGAAACCATCGCCTATCCCTTCGATCTTGTGAGTCCCCCATCTTCGTTTCGAAAGAATCGGTGCTTCAGCAGGTTCAACGGCGTATAGCAGGACGTTGCGATTCTTCTCTCGAAGGAACTCTCCTACGCCCGTAATAGTCCCGCCTGTTCCTTGAGACGCTACGAAGCAATCCACATTTCCCTTCGTCTGTTCCCAGATCTCGGGACCAGTGGTCTTCAAGTGGGCGTTGATGTTATCCGGGTTCGCGAACTGTCCGGGTTCCCAGTACTTGCCGGGGCTCTCGCGTTTGAGCTCCCCTATCTTCTTGATGCTAAGGTCCACGTCGCTTTCCGCGCCCGGCGTGTTAATTATTTTCCCGCCGTATGCTCGAATCATTTTCATTCGCTCCTCACTCATGCCTGACGGAACGACGATTGTCACGGGGTAGCCAAGTCGTGTCCCAACGAAGGCGCATGCTATGCCGGCATTTCCTGTTGACGCTTCAAGAATTTCCATGCCAGGCTTGAGATCGCCTCTGTCGATTGCGCGTGTAATCATCTCATAGTAGATCCTGTCCTTGAGGCTCCCGGTGGGATTCATGTACTCCAGTTTTCCGAGGATTCTCGTCGATATCCTCTCATCTCGACAGATGTTGCGAAACTCAATTAGGGCGGTTCTTCCAATGCAGGCGAATGGGCTTTCCTGAACAGACTTGACGCAGTCCCATTGTGGCATCATTCTTGGTCGCCCAACGAATCCTCTGCTGGTCCCTTCAAAAGTTTCCTCTTTCATAGATAGGCTTTTCAATTGTTGATCTCACATGTCGCTGCCGGTTGAACTAAATGAAAATCGCCACGAGACCAGAGATGGTTGTTGAGCCTCCTGGACCTAAGGCAAAAGGAATCATTAGGCGCGATGAAAGCCTGACTTCTCCTTCTCTAACCCGAACAGCACCGCTTGTCGGCGTCAGGGCTGAAGGGGTGTGGGTTGAAGACATTGATGGAAACGTCTACCTGGATTTCGGATCTGGAATTGCAGTCGCCAACGTTGGTCATTGCCACAAGAGAGTTGTTGAAGCCATCAAGAGACAGGCAGAAACGTGCGATCACATCAATAGCTGTGACTACTTCACTGTGCCGCAAGTCGAATACGCCGAAAAGCTCCTCACAGAGCTGCCAGGTAACTTCGCGAAGCGAGTTTTCTTCGGAAATAGCGGGGCTGAAGCGGTGGAATGTGCAATCAAGATCGCAAAGTGGCACTCCAGGAAGTCCTACCTGATCGGTTTCATCGGCGGCTTTCACGGACGAACAATGGGTGCTCTATCTCTGACAAGCACGACTACTTCCGCCAGAAGATTCTACTTTCCAATGATGCCTGGTGTCATGCACGTTCCTTACGCATACTGTTATCGATGCTTGTATAAGCAGAACTACCCAGATTGCGGAATGTGGTGCCTCGGCTACATCGAGGATGTAGTATTCAAGAAGCTTATCTCGGCAGACGAGGTTGCGGGCCTAATTGTAGAACCAATCCAAGGTGCAGGGGGCTACATCGTCCCGCCGAAGGAATTCCTCCCGGGGCTAAGGAGGATATGCGACACGAACGGCATAATCATGATCGCAGACGAAGTTCAGACGGGATTTGGTAGGACCGGCAAGATGGTCTCCTGTGAGCACTGGAATGTCACACCAGATATCATAGTAATGTCCAAGGCGATGGCAGGTGGGCTCCCCATGGGTGCGTGCATCTCAAAGGCCGATCTCATGGATTGGGGACCTACGGCGCACGAGAATACTTTGGGCGGAAACCCGATCGTCGTAGCTGCCGCGCTCGCTGTGCTAGATGTCCTTACAGAGGAGCACTTGATCGAAAACGCTGAGAAAGTTGGAGGCTACATGCTCAAGAGATTCAACGAGATCATGGGTGAATGCAACCTAATTGGGGACGTAAGAGGAAAGGGCATGATGGTAGGCATTGAACTCGTGAAAGACAGACAGACGAAGCAATACGCAACCAAAGAAAGGGACGATCTCATCCTCGAGACATTCAAGAGAGGGCTTCTGATCTTGGGAGCAGGACCATCTAGTATTCGTCTTGCACCGCCGTTGATCGCAACCACAGACCAAGCAGAAATTGGCGTCCAGATACTCGAAGAAGCGCTGAAGGCGGTCTCGAAGTAGCAAGGGCCGCGCAATGACTTGGCCCGCTTCGGACATTTGAACTTGCACAGTAGAGAATTAGTGCTCTGGAAGCCTCCTCGAGGATCTCGCGGAACTAGCGGCATAGCAAATGGGTCCAATGTAGAAAGACCAATTTCTTGGACCTCCGGCCCCGCGTCTCTCTGGATTCCTCACTCCATAGCAATCATCCGGCAAGAGACGTAGTGTATGAACTGGGAATAGGGAATAATCATTCCGAGATTTCTTTGATTGCACCCATAGAGTAACCTGCGAGCTCTTCGATGCTGCAGACTTTCACATCATACTCAAGCGCTACGAACTTCAAATTGTGGTAACAAGTTGGGCAGGCTGTGACCAGATAATCGGCTCCAGCATCTTTGGCGCTCCTTGCTATGGCTTCGCTCATCCCGGTTCTGATGTCATAGTAAGGCACTCTAATAGTGCCTCCGCAGCATCTTGAGAGATTCTTGGACTTGTCCATCTCGACTAGTCTCACACCTGGAACAGCTCTTACGACTGACCTGGGCGCCTCGTAGATCTTCTCGTATCTTCCCAGGTGACACGGATCAAAGTAAGCGACATTCGCGTCCAGTTTGCGATTGAAGGTTATCCTTCGCTCAGTCAAGAGGTTCAGTAGAATTTGGGTCGAGTGCTGAACCGATAGAGGCTGCTCCTTGGGTACCGAATGCAGGAACGCGCCATAGCAGAACGGGCATACAGTGAATATGTCTCTCACGTTCATTTCTGAGAAGACGCTCCAGTTGTTCGCGACGAGCTTGCTTGACTCTCCAGCCAGTCCAAGCAGATCAAGGAATTTTCCGCAGCAGTCTTCCCCATCTTTCATTACGGTGAAGTTGAAGCCGGCCTTGGTAAGTATCTGGATCAGTGCTTCCGCTATGTGAGGATAGCTCGACGAGACCACACACCCAGTGAAAAGGAGGGCCGGAGCGGCATCCGGCAAACTCTTTGCTGATGGGAGAACATCGACTAGACGAACCTTCTTTCCCAAAACATTACCCGACGTGAGGATCGCTTTGGTCATCTCTCTGTGGGCATCGAGGGGACCCATGCCTGCTTCAGCTAAAGAACCTCGGAGTTCTCTTATGATCTCCGAGCCCTTCACCAGAGGGGGACAGGTCTCATCGCAGGACTTGCATAGTGAGCATGAGTATATTCGGTCCAGCAACTCATTGGAGACAGACAATTTGCCGTTCCGTAGAGCGTTTACGAGAAAAATCCGTCCCCGAGTGTTCCACGACTCTCTTGCCTTGTATTCGAAGGTCGGACAGTAGGATCTGCAGAAACCGCAGCGGCAGCATTTCATGATCTCCTCCTCAAGTTCTTTGCTGAACGATATCATCCCAACCGCGTCTCCTATTTGTCAAGGGCAGATTTTTCCCGGGTTCATGATTTCATTAGGGTCAAGGGCTCTCTTGATCGCACGCATAACATCAATCTCCACACCAGTGTGTTCCATTGTCATGGCCTGAGCTCTGCGTAGACCTATCCCATGTTCTGCGGTTATTGTTCCGCCTAAGTCGATGACTATTCGGCGGAGTCTGTCGACAGCTGCTATCGCACGTTTCACTTGATCTGGATCACGCTGGTCAAACAATATGTCAGGATGAAGGTTTCCATCTCCGGCGTGTCCGTATGTCGCTATGTCGATCTTCAGTTCCTCAGATAGCTGTTCGATTCCTCTGAAGAGTTCAGGAAGCTTCGTAACTGGCACTGCCACGTCCTCATCAATCACGTTGGGTCGTATCAATGCGAAGGCAGGGGTGACTGATTTGCGGGCCCTCCAAAGCTCTTCATCTTCCTGAGCATTGGCACCCACTCGCGTCTCCATGGCGCCACATTGAAGGGCGATCTCTCTGACTAGGTTGAGTCTCTCCATGACATCTCTTTCGCTCCCATCAAGCTCTACGATTGTCATGCCTCCTATCTTTGGCAGTTTGATTCCGTACCTGGCAACAGCGTCGATGGAGGTCTTGTCCATGATCTCCGCAGAAGAGGGAAAGATCTTGCCTGCCATGATCCTTACTATGGTCTGACATGCATCGTTCACATTGTTGTAGAATGCCAGCAGCACCTTCCTAGATTCAGGTAGGGGATGAATGCGTAGCCTTATCTTTGTGAATATGCCGAGGGTCCCTTCAGAGCCGACGAACAGACGGGTTAGATCGTAACCTGATGATGTCTTCCTGGTCTTTGAACCCGTCCAGATGATTTCACCATTAGGCAGCACAACCTCGAGTCCAAGCACCCAGTTTCGGTAGGACCCGTACTTTACGGTCCTGTATCCGGCGGAGTTGTTTGCCGCGTTTCCTCCAACGGTACACGCTTCGCTGCTTGCCGGCGCTGGCGGAAGGAAGAATCCGCGCTTGGCAAGAAAGCTGGCTAAATTGTCAACGACTACTCCAGGCTCAACCAGACATGTCATGTTTCCCTCATCTATTTCTAGAATCCGGTTCATCTTGGTGAAGTCCAGCAGAATTCCGCCTCTTATTGGCATGGCTCCTCCATGTTCCCCTGTTCCAGCTCCTCGAGGCACTACTGGGATCTTGTGTCGGTTGGCAAGTATGACTATCTGTGAGACCTGTTCCGCTGAAGTAGGCCAGACGATGACATCTGGCATGACCTCACCTTCTACATCAATAAAGGAGAAGTCTCTCGAGTAGCAATAGCGCTCAATAGATTCTGTTGAGAGATTTCCTTCGCCGACTATTTCTTCAATTTCCTTGACGGCATCGGCAACTTCCGCTTGCATTGCACGATGAGCCCCTTCGATTTTGGAAGTGATACAGAGATCGTCTACAAAGGCTTTCTGAAGTCTCTGCCGGCATATCTGGCGGATTTGCCCAACTCTTCTTCTGTTCTTATCAACTGGTTGAACTGCGCGACCCTCTCGCTTCTCACTGGGGCGCCGTTCTTGATTTGGCCGGCGTTTATGGCGACTGCGAGGTCAGCTAGCCACGGATCTTCGGTTTGGGCGGATCTCTCCGATACAAGGACGCCATACCCGTTTCTACTGGCGCACGTCGCGGTTTCCAAAGCTTCGGTGAGAGTTCCAACTTGGTTTACTTTCAGGAGAAGAGTGTTCGCCGCATGCATTTCTACGCCTTTCTGTAGACGTTTGACGTTTGAAGCGAAAAAGTCGTCTCCGACTATTTGGATGTTGAGTCTCTTTGTTATTTCTGCAAACCCTTCGTAGTCATCCTCGTTGAGGGGGTCCTCTATTGACCTTAAGGGATAGGTCCTGACAAGGTCCTCGTAGATGTCTATCAACTCTTCTCGTGTAATTTCCTTTCCTCTGTACCTGTACCTTCGCTTCTTGTCATCATACATGTGTGTTGCGGCGGCGTCCATCGCAAGTATGAAATCATCTTGATATCCCTGTTCCTCAACCGCTTTCAAGATAATCTCGTACGCTTCCCTCGGATCGCTAGGTCCTGGCGGTGAGAACGATCCTTCGTCGCCGGTATTCAAAGAGTACTTGCCATATTTCTTGGCCAGCATGCCGCCCAATGTGTGGTAGACTTCGCAACCCATACGCATGGCTTCGGCGAAGGTCTTGGCGCCTATTGGCATGACGTTAAATTCTTGAAAGTCGAAGTCTGTGGCTGCGAGCTTCCCGCCGCATATGTAGAGGAACATTGGGACGGGAAGTATGTGTGCGTTTGACCCGCCAATGTACCGGTAAAGAGGTAAGGAGAGCGCATTTGCCGCTGCTTTTGCGACAGCCCATGATGTTGCAACCATGGCATTACCTCCCAGCTTTGACTTGTTCTCTGTATCATCATGGCGGATCATCTTGTAGTCGATTTCTCTTTGTTCTCTTACGTCCATGCCCTTAAGCATAGGCGCAATTGCCCCGTTCACCATCTTCACAGCTTTCCGAACGCCCAAGCCCCCGTATCTTCTGCCGCCGTCTCTGATTTCAAAAGCTTCATAGGTTCCCCTTGAACGGCCCGCAGGGGTGTCTGCTCGACCTAGCACGCCGTCTTCGGTTATGACATCGACCTCTACTGTCGGGTTTCCTCTGCTGTCGAGCACCTCTCTGCCTTTGACTTCTCTTATGCTGAATTCGTTCAACTTTCGATGAGTCCCCTCGAATGAATCGTGGACTAGCAATCCGCTGCTGGTTTAAGGTTTGCTAGGCGGGCGACCGACAAGCAACAGTCTCAAGTCCATCACATTTGTTCCAGTGGGTCCTGTAAATATCGCATCGTTAAGCTGCCTGAACACGTAGGATGAGTTATGTCTCACGAGGTTCTCGAACACATCAATCCTTTTCTGCTTCGCTCTTTCTACAGTGTAACCGTCCACGACTGCTCCAGCTATATCTGTCGGGCCGTCTGTGCCATCAGTACCGATCGACGCAATCACGATGTTTCTGCTTCCATCTATCTTTAGCGAGGCACCGAGCGCGAACTCCTGGTTTCGTCCGCCCTCACCGGGCTGCCCAGTAATCGTGACGGTCGTCTCTCCGCCCACGATAAGAACGCACGGAGGTTTGAGAGGTCGGCCGTTCGTTTCGACTTCTTTTGCTATGCCGGCAAGTGCGATGCCTGCTTCCCGGCTCTCTCCTTCCAACACAGTTGATAGGATCATGCTGTTGTACCCCAATTCCTCAGCCCTCCTTCTTGCAGCTTCGCACACGGTTCCACTGCTGGCGAGTAAGAGATTGTGGGCCTTGATTCCCTCACGTTCAAAGTCATCGACCTTCGGTGTTTCTTGCTTCGGATCCGCGTTCTCCACATGCTTCCTCACGGGAAGTGGAACCTTTTCCAATAGTTCATATTTCTTCAAGACGGAGAGGGCATCCGCAAAAGTGGTTGTGTCAGGGACGGTTGGACCCCAAGGAAGTCCTGCAACTTCATCCACGACGATCAAACTGACGAGTTCTGCTGGATGAATGTGCCTCGCAAGTCGTCCACCCATTATTCGTGAGATGTGTTTTCTGACCGCGTTTATTTCCTGTATTTCGGCTCCGCACATGAGCAGGAGGTCAGTTACTTTCTTCACGTCTTCCAAGACTATGCCCTCGGCCGGCAGAGTCATGAGGGCCGAGCAACCTCCCGTTATGCAAGCGAAAACTAGGTCACCTCTCTTTGCGCTGTCGGCGATTTCGACGATCTTCTCGGATCCCTTCACTCCTTCTTCATCCGGCACCGGATGACCTGCTTCTATCAAGTCCACCCTATCGAGCTTCTGCGCTTGCCCCCTCTTCTCGATCACAAGTCCTCTCTTGATCCGGGCTCCAAGAATGTCCTCCAACGCTTCGGCTATGGAGGAAGCCCCCTTTCCACCTCCAAGAACATAGATATCTCCAATCCCTGCAAGATCGTAGGTCAGCGAGCCGATGTTCAATCTACTTCCTTCCAGACAGACTAGCTCTCTGACCAGCTTGTAGGAATCTATGGCGTCCAAGGCGTGGTCGATGATGTCTAGGGTGATTCTTCTTACCTCAGTGTTGCCGTGAGAGAGGAGGTCATCCCTATTTCTGATGATTGACACAGTCACATTCTCCCCAAGTTCAGAGGCAACAGTTGTCTAGGTCTATTGATCCATAGTCGATTGGTAACGCGATTGGCTTAGTCACGAGCATCATCTCTCCCACAGCGTGAAGCAATCGACCTTGCCCTTGGTCTCTTCCCAGATCTCGGGACCGGTGGTCTTGTAGTGGGCGTTGACGTTGTCTGGATTCGAGAACTGCCCGGGCTCCCAGTACTTGCCCGGGTTCTTGCGTTTCAGCTCCTCAATCTTCTTGATGCAGAGGTCGACATCGCTCTCCGCGCCCGGCGTGTTCACGATTTTGGCGCCGTATGCTCGGATGAGCTTCATGCGTTCTTGGCTCATGCCTGATGGTAGAACGATGGTTGCCGGGTATCCGAATAACGCGGAGACGAAGGCGCAGGCGATGCCAGCGTTTCCGGTTGACGCCTCAAGGATCTCCATGCCAGGCTTCAGGTCGCCCCGCTGGATTGCGCGCGTGATCATCTCATAGTAGATCCTATCCTTCAGGCTCCCAGTAGGATTCATGTACTCCAACTTCCCGAGGATCCTCGCGGAGATCTTCTCCTCCTGACGGATCTTCGGGAGCTCAACAAGCGGTGTCTTACCGATGCAGCTGAACACGTTCTTCTGAACAGACCTCACACGGTCCCATTGAACAGCCAAGTTGCGAAACCAGAAGAGACGATGTTGGAACTCAATTCATTAGTCTTCTGATCACTGAGCTGTGCAGGGGGCGGGCAGTGGCATCTTGCAGGACTAGGCCTCTGCCATAGAAATGCGAAGTTGCGCGCACCAGATTTCCTCATCCTCAACGGCAACTGTTAAGCTGTCGCTAAGGTAGATAGTTCGACGCTCAAGCTTGGTCTTGAAGCCCTAAGTGAGTACGATTTGATGTCCCGCTCAAAGGGTCTTCTCCTTCTGTCTTGTTTGATCTTATTGCTTCAATGTTCCTCTGTCAGTTCGGGCAGTGACGAGCCGGAGATATTGAGCGTAGATCGAAAACCTCTCGAACCGCCACCGGACCATCCTGTAGAAGTATTTGCGAGAATATCACATGCGGACGTGTTAGGCAATGTGACGCTGAGTGTCACCTTCAACGACACTCTCACTAGCCGACTGCTCATGACTCCAATTGGCAAACAGAATTGGGCCGGCACATTTCGAGCCACCATTCTGCCGTGCAGAGTCGACACCAATGTGACCTACTATGTGGAGGGTTTCGATGAGCTTGGAGGAGTTCACTCAAGTACGGTGTATTCATACACTGTGGAAAATGACATCAAGCAACCCACTCTTCCTCAAGGGATAGCGGGGAATGACTCTCCAATCGCTCCGTGGGAGCTGATACACGTCGTCGTCAATGCAACTGACTCTGGAACAGGCGTGAAGAATGTCACACTGCGATATGAGGCATGTACTACGCCTGTGAACATTACGCAGTGCAGAATCGACTCGCTTCCGATGCGACTAACAAACGGCGATATCTACAATGGGTTGTGGGAAAGATATCTTTCCAGCCCTATCGAAGCCTTCCCCAACATGACCGTTCTCAAACTAGTCGTCACAAGTTATGACCTTGCCGGAAATTGCGGGCAGAGCGAGCGAACTTTCGAAATAGGAGTCGGACACACTCGATATCTTTATGTGGTAATAGCGATTGACGACATCGATACGAAGACAATCACAGCTGATTTCAAAATCACAGTCAACCTAATGCTGGTGCCCTACGCAGAGCCTTCGAGGGAAATTTGGGTAAGGATGTCACAGAGCTGGTTCAATGGAACGCATTATGCTCGGCAACCAATCGGCGGTTTCCCTTTGGAGTTCAAAGAGAAGTATCGGTACGAAGGTGTCTACTATCTAAAGGACTTCTGGCTAAACGGCGACAGGAGAGCCTTTCCCTTTGATTCCTACTGGATGAACTTCACCTTTGAAGTCTATCTGCCCGGGTACAATGAGACCAACGCACATGTGTCGGATGTCTACTATTCGAACGGAACGCTCAGACAAGCGTTCATCGATCCTTCAACGAAAACGCGCGTATTCTATTCCGATGTTTCCGAGTCATATGTCAGCATCTACTTCACAGTCGATCGTACACTAGAGTCTGTTCTTCCGCTCGAATTGCTGCTTCTTCCGCCATTTCTGCTCTTAGGCGCAACCTTTGGCCTAAGCAGACGAAGAATCAACGAGAGGCTTGCTGTGTACTTGGCAATATTCGTGCTCGTTGCAGGCTTATTGCTTTCGCTGCCGTCAATGGTTCCTTTCAGACTAGGCTTCTCAGCTGCAGAGATACTCGCAATGGTAGTTGTAGCGCTTACAATATTGGCCAGCGTCTACAGTGTCCTGCTGTCGATCTTCTCGGCACTTTCATCAACTGGTGAAGTAAAATGTGATGCGATATGGGTAGCGATGTCCATCGTCATTGTTTGGGATCTATTCAGAAACTCAATGATCTTCATCCAACCGGAGGTCTTTGTGAGGCTCTTTGCAGTGCTGATGGTCTTCTTGTCGATTGGTGTCATAGTCAAATCGCTAGTTCATGCAGCGGAGTATCGCGCGCGCACAAGATGGCTGAGACAAATCGGGGAGCCGTACAGCCGACACCTCGAACGAGAGATTCTGACATGGATCAGTTTCTTCTTGATAGTTGCTGTTTGCATGGGTGGCATCTACGGGCTGTCAATTTCTCAGAACATTCTGGTGACGTTTGCTATTGGTCTTAGCTCAATTCTCGGAGTGTTCCTATTGATTTGGCTACCCCGCTTGGCAACGAGGTAGCCACATGATGAACGGAGGGAGGAAGCGGCCGAATCGATCGAGACAAGAGACGCGCCTTGGCGCCTTTGGAGAGAAGAGGAGAAGGGAGAGAAGAAGGACAACGGTCCAATCTAGTGCCTAAGACTCCGGGTGTGCCAGATATTGTCTCCGGGCTTCATGTTGCGCGTGACAGACCTAGCCTCATTCTTTCTGCTTCTGATAGTGGTTGGTTGTACAACGATTCCCACATACTCCACTGACCACGCACTTCATGTAAGCAGTGGATTACCGGTCAATTCTTCTGCACATATCAGACAAGTCGTGGCCAAAGGACCCCAACGCATCATCGTACTTCTCGCTGAATTCCCGGACAAGAATCACACGACGAGCATCGAAACGATACGCAACACTGTGTTCGTGGAAGTGGATGCCTTGTATCAAGAAGTCTCCTACGGACTCATGTGGATAGCTGGCGACATTACAGACAGATGGTATCGAGTCCAGACGCCGTTGAGCAAGCTCGATCTTCAACAATGGACCAGTTGGCAGAAAGAAGATATGAGAACTTTCGTACGGGAAGCAGTCGCGGCAGCGGACAATGATGTAGACTTCGGCAACTACGACTTTGTGATCATTGTTGCAGCTGGAAAGGTTTGGCCCAACGCGCGTTGCGATTATGGTGTATCGAGAAATGACACGGCGAGCCCATTGAAAGGACTCGTGGTCAACGAGAACAGTGATATCGGCACCTACGCGCACGAACTGGGTCATGTTCTTCCAAGCAACTACAAACCGTTTGGCGGCTGCGGGCTTCCGGATCTATATAGCTACGAACTCCAAGCGAAAAACGAGACCTCTAACGTATGGATTGGACCTTGGGACCTGATGGCCGGGTCGTGGAATCTCGGCTTCTGTGCATGGAGCAGATTCACCCTTGGGTGGTTAACGCCTGAAGATGTTCTCATGGGACCAGCTATGCCCATTGTGGTCAACCTGCAGCCTCTGGAGAGAGACTCGGGCACGCGCATGATCCTCATTCCTCTCAACGACACAGCCTCGTACGTGATTGAGGTGCGCCGCAAGATGGAGTTGACTAGCGACTATTTTCTCCCCGCAGAAGGCGTTCTCATATACTCTGTCAACTTGGACAAGAAGAGTGGTTACGGAGTTCTGAGGGTCTACGACGGCGAGCCCGCCACCAAGACCTTGGAAGATGCTCCTCTAGTAGTGGGCGGCGCATTCGAAGACCAAGAAAACCATGTTTACATCTTGGTCGCCGACATCAACGGACAAGGATTCACAGTTGTTGTTTCTTCCTCGAAGAATTCTGATACGGATGGCGACGGACTGGAAGATTGGCTGGAGGTTACCCAGTACGGCACGAGTCCGCTGAAGGTAGATACAGACGGTGACCTCTGGCAAGACAGCATAGACCTTTCTTCGAGAGACTCGACAATGCCAAACGGTCCGATCATAATCACCGTGCTTTTCTCTCTTCTAGTCGCAGTACTAATGATGAAACGACGGCTGGTCTTTTCGACCCGTAAGTGTCGCGAGGAATTCAGGGATGCTTGGCTTAGCGCACGAGACGAGATTGGATCACTGAATCGTCTTGGTTTCGATTGGGAATCTGCGAAACCGAAACCTCTGTAGCTGAGCCGATAGTATTAGTGCATGATGCAGTATTGACAGAGTACTACTTTGACCTTGAGACGTACTCACCAGAACCCAAACCCGATCCCGTAAGAGACAAGATAATCACCATCCAATTTCAGGAACTATCGACAACTGATGGTCGACCAAGAGGCGATCTTGAGATTCTCACGGAATGGGGCCTCAAATCGGAAAGGGCGTTGTTGCGTGAGTTCAGGCCCCGCTTCTTTGGTCAAAGCGACTTTGATTTTGTCCCCATAGGAGTCAACCTATACGGCTATGATCTCATCTGCTTGTTTCACAGACTCAACAAACACTTCCATCTGAAACTGGGTATTGACTTCTTGAGAACAAAGCCAGTCATAGACATCAAACCGATCCTAGTAATAAAGAATCAAGGAGAGTTCAGAAACTATCAGCGCTGTCTCGGAGGAATGAACGGGCACTTAGTCGCGCATTGGTACCAAGAGAAAGAGTTCAACAAAATAGAGAGATACGTCAGGAATGAAGCGCGCAATTTCATTGAGAAATATCAGACTCTGAAGAGCCGAATACCTGGAATCAGGCTGTAAGACATCGAAAAGAAAGTGAGACTGACGAAGCTTGAAACGCTGCGACTCAGCAGAGCACGTAGTGTTGCAGATCCTAGGACGGTGGAGGGTCGCGTTGCACTGAAGTGCTGGCAAGCCTACTCTTCAGTACTTCCGGAATCGTTGGACTTTCAGGGTCGGATGACTTCGAGTCACCAGAATAATGCGTCTGATCCTGTGAACTTGGCATTGAGTTATGCATACGGCGTCTTGGAGGGTGGATGTCGCAGAGCAATCAACTCTGTATGGTTAGAGCCATGTGTAGGCTTCCTCCATGAGACCAGCGGCTACCAGAGGAAGCAGTCGCTCGTGTACGATCTTCAGGAACCGTTCCGTTGGGTATTGGATGTAGCAGCGGTTGAGGCCTTCGAATCGGGCATGCTGGATGTGCGGGCTTCTTGCTTTATTGGTGATGATTATCGTTACCGCTTCGGGACTGAAGCGAAACGAGGTTTCCTTGAACTTCTTCGTGAACGTTCCAACACAGGGGTCAGCTACAACGGCCGCGTTCTGAAGTGGGATACAATTATCGAGAAAAAGACAGCCGAGCTTGGCCGCTATCTCGTCGGTGAAACTAGCTGGCTCGATTTCTCTCAACCTTCACCTAGTCTACACAGGACAGATGACCGTGAACTCCCCAGGCGAATCCTAAGCCTCTCTGAATCTGAGGCAGGCAGGCTCGGAGTCGGAAAGAGCACCTTACATTACCTACGCAAGAACGCCAGCGCCAAGCCTTCTTTTCGCGTGTGCCGAAAGATTCGTATCAGACTGGACAAACCGATTCCGAGAATGCCAACAAACTGGATGACGTGCTAGTCCCAGCGATGACAACGGCCATCGAAAGATTTCGCCATCTGCGTGGTTCCGGCTGGAAGATCGAAGACATCCATATCAAGTATCATTCAACCCCGACTCCCGTGCTCAGAGCTAGAGCCACACTCACCGACGGAAAGCAGTCTGAGGTCATAGAATCAGAGAACGACGAATTCACGTCTCACGTCTTATCGTACAGGTCCCTACCGAACCTTCTGACAGGTGAAGTTGAACTCACCTTTGTTGAAGACACCAAGAAGTATCACGAGCTTGAGATGAGATTCTTTGATTTCGCATGCGGCTTGCAGCCGTATTTGAGCGTAAGAGAACAGACTGCTGTTCCGAGCCAGTTTGACCGGAAGCGCATTTCGACAGCGATAGAGAGTTGGATCGAAAGTGAAAGGCACCTGAGTCGAGTCCCAAGTCGGCTGCCAAGGCTGTTCTACGACGTTCTTGTGCTATTCTCTTCAAATGGAAGATTCGATTGCTCGATCTTGGAGAAGGAGCGTCTTGGCGTTGAAGAAGTGGATCAGGTTGCAGCCAAACTTAGCTCTGCAGATTGGGCATATGCCTTCTCGGTTGTGTTTCTTTGCCCAAAGCTTGCGCAAGACATCGACCGAGATGCGATCATGATAGTCGCACTCTATGATCTCAAGAAGAAAGAGAGCACAGCATGCGTCGGGACAGTCAGATCGGTCTTCAACCATGCAGGCCGTCGATTAACCAAGGGCCTAGAGCTGTTCGAGGCGGCCGCGGATCTCTTCAGAAGATCGATAGGCCCTGCCTCGTGGAATTTCATTGTAGTGGCACCCTTTAGAGATTCTGAGTTTACTCCCATTCCGTGGATAGCATACGCCCTGCTCCAGCATCTGCCGCTTGAACCAGGTGATGGGATTCCCCTCATTTCCGTACCCGAAACGATTCTCTTTGGAGATACTGGTATCCCCAAGCAACGATCCTCTCTTGATTTCAAGACCAAACCGCAAACGACGGCTCTAATGTTAGAAATGAGAGACGCAACACGCTCCTACAATTGCACGATTCATTTCGACCGCTCTCCTGGCGAGCCCGATTTTCATGTGGACGTTGAGATGACACCTGCCCGGTCTGGCAGAAGTCACAAACTCGTCTCGCATAGGCCGGTATTGCTTCGCGATGTTTGGAATCTCAGCCAAGATCTGTATCTTGCCTTCATGACCGCTGGTGCCTTCGACGTGCGTTTCGATACACTGATTTCCGCGAACATCAGGGATTTCAATCAGTTGATGAGAGAAGAACCCCTTGCAGTCTATCCTCTCATCTACCGTGGGCATATTGAACCGAAGGTCAAGTGGTTGATGTCGAATCCAAATGCTCTGGCACTGTTGAAGAGGATATGGCAGAAAGAGAATATGGCAGACCGGTACACTCCCTCCGAGGTCGAGAAGCCGGTAGTTGCCGCACTTGGAACTCAGAAATTGTTAGATTCTGGCGCACTTACCAATTTGGCCGTGTGGATTCTCAGCAGAGGGCAAGTCTAGTCTATTGTGTGTACCCGCTCGTCAGTTCAAAGCCAATGCAAATAGTTCAGGAATTTGTCGATTCGAAGCTGTTTGTTTCCTGCAGAAGCAAGGCAATGCTTCAAGAACGAAGCGATTGTTACCCACACGACGGGTTCTGTTAGAAGCGCGAGGACCAACGAGACTGTAACAAGCGACGTAACATACTGATGCCAAGAACCGACGGATACTAGGGGAGTTGTCATGACAGGGTTTCCTGGTGGAATATTGACTGTCCAGCCAATCGGCTTGAACGAAAAAGTGGCCCTAAAGGGTTGGATTGCGTATTTGGCGATGATGTCGGCAATCCATCTTGGGATTTGACCGAAGTGAGAGAGGCCGTAGTAGAACAGTGCACTTGCAGAAGCGTATATCAAATTGACAAGCGCTGCCATCACGACTGTCCGGACTGCGAAGGCTCTTCGCTGTATCGCAGACAATCTTCCCAAGACTCTGAACAGTAGCGCAAAGAAAACCTCCCATACCAGATCTGCGAAACGGAACGTTGACGCAATCGTATTCATCGAAGTGGGTTTTCTATTTCTCACTTGCTCGAGCACCGCCTGCCGGAATGCGCTGGGCGAATATATACTGTGCAGGTACGGCCTCGCTATCTGCAAAGCTCATTCGGAGCGGTAAGAATTGTCAACAAGATGCGACTTGGTTCACTCGATGTAAGATTTCGGAGAATGACCCTGTCTACGCATCCCATGCGGGAATTTCCCAGTCTCGAAAGGACTCACATGCACCTGATCAGGAATCTCAATATTGATTCTAACTATTCTTGTTCGCAGGACTATGCTGGTCCGGCGACTTGGCCGATGTGAAACACGCGGCGGTATATCCCGGTGAACCGTCAGTTGCGGATGCGCACCAACCGTGGCACACATAATGAGCTCTTACGCTGGTGGACCCCACCCTATGCAATGATGTACCAACTACAGTCGGGTGTATAACACCCTGAACACGTTGGGTCACACGTAGCCGCAGATATGACGTGCTGTAGCTGTAGGAAGGCAATAGAGCTCTCGATTGTTTGCCTCATTTTCGACGACGGGATGCGCGGTCGCCCATGACTAGCGCCATCACGGCTTTCTGCACGTGCAACCGGTTCTCGGCCTCTTCGAAGTACAGGGAATAGTCTGTGTTGTCGATTACGTCGTCTGTGACTTCTTGGCCGCGGTCTGCGGGTCCGCAGTGCATGTACTTGCCTTTCTTCGTGAGATCCATCAGCTCCTGCGTACAGATCCAGTCCTTGAACTTGTCTTGGTAAGCGGTGGCACCTGTCTTGTCCATGGCGCTACTGTGCGGTGGGAAGAAGCCCTTCGGGGACCACGCCTTCGGATACACAATATCGGCGTCTTGGAACGCCGCCCTCATATCGTTCATGACTGTGAACTTGCCTCCGTATCTGTCCGCGTTTGCCTTCGCCGCCTGCACAACAACGTCTTCGAGCTCGAAGCCCTTCGGGTGCGCGAGTACGACATCCATTCCAAGCTGTGTTCCGATCAGGACTTCGCTCTGCGGCACAGCAAGCGGTTTCAAGCCTCCCGAGTACGCGTACGACACAACCAGTTTCTTTCCTTTCAGCTTCGGAAATGCTTGCCTCATAGCTTGCGCGTCGGCGAGCGCTTGGAACGGGTGATACATGTCATCCTCCATGTTCAGCACGGGAATGGTCGCGTGCTTCGCGAATTCCTGCACAACCTTGTGTCCGCGTCCAATGATCCATTTTGCGGCGTCGCCGTAGATTCGAATCGCAATCGCGTCCCCGTACCTGCTCAGGACTCTGCTGACATCCGAAATCGCTTCAGTCTGATAGGCCACCATATCCTCCGGCAACGCGGGCGTGTAGACGTCCTGTGGGCTCAGAAAATGCGCGTGGCCGCCCAGCTGATACATCCCCGCCTCAAACGAGTTCCTAGTCCTCAGCGACCTATTGTAGAACAGCATGAACAGCGTCTTGCCAGGTAGGTATTCGTGTTTCTTGTGCGCCCGAAACTTCTTCCGCAAATCGTCCGCTGCGTCCAGGACGACCTTGATCTGATCTTGTGAGAAATCGTTCGTGTCCAGAAAATGCTTCCCTTTCCACAGCCCTACAAATAAGACCAATCCTGATTCCTCTGGGTTTTCGAGACTGTGAGTTTGCGGCTCTACTTATGGATAACTACGTGTTGCGGACTGCGCGTGTCCGCAGGAGAACAGCTACTTGGCCAGGCCGCGGTTTTGTAGACGCTCGCGCCCCCACACGGAGAAATCCGCAGGAGGGTGCACAATTTCAGCGTCAGGTTTCCGTTCGAGTCTTGCGACATTGTTTGGGCATCCTGTGACGCAGAGGCCGCAGCCTATGCAGCGTTTGCGGTCCACAACGCTGACGCCCTCGTGGTCGGAGATCGCGTGTACTTGGCATCGGTCTATGCATGTTCCGCAGCCTCGGCATTCCTCAGGGTCGATGACCGCGAAGTAGTTGGCTTGGGCTACCGAGTTCTCGATCCCGTAGTCGGTGATTCCTCGAATTATGCCGCAGCAGCACCCGCAGCAGTTGCAGACGTAGCCGACTCCCTTGATCACGTTGCTCACGGTGTGAACGAGCCCCGTCTCCTCGAACTCGTCCAAGGCCGCAAGTGCTTCCTCACGAGTAACATCGATCGGGCCTGGAGAGCGCTCAAACGGCGAAAAGGAGAGACAGCTTCTCACGGGGAAATCGCATCGGCGACGGCCGATCTGATCCTGTTGCACCCGGCAGATGCAGTCACGGAGGCTGAATGTCTTAGCGGACAGGAGAATCTGTTTGACATCATCGTAAGGGAGAATCCATTCAGACTTGACCGCCCTTTGGGCGGGAACAACTCGGTGCAGAGCTGGTTGTGGTTTCATGATGCCTGCCGCGCCGCCGTTCGCCAGATAGTCCTCGACGAGATGGGCAAGCTCGTGATCCATCCTGTCCAGCTGTGCCTCGTAGATTCCGACAATGAATGGTGCCAGCCTGAACCTCGGTTTCTCACCGCTCGGATAGAACCACACAAGACCATTCTCCGCCATGGCCATGAGTCTCAGACCGGCTTCCTCGATGGATAGTCCGACGCGTTCCGCTATGGCATCCAGCGGCTCCCTGTGGCCGGACAACTGGCTGGCCAGCCAAGCCTCCTCGGGCGAGCAGATCTTCTTCAGAATCGTTATCTCGACTCCAGATGATGTTCTGGGAAAACCGTTCGGAAGCCTGTCGAGAGCATCCGCAAGCCGTTCATAGTTATCGTCAGTCATTCCTTCTCTGTTCTCCCAACTCTCGCAAGTATTGGAACATGCGTGTGCGGGTGTGATCCTTATGTCGTTTGCGCGCTAAGCAACCGAAGCGAACAGATCACGAGGTATGACATTCCCGCGGTACATGCGCATGATCGCTGACGGGCACTTGAAGGAATTGTCGGCCGATTGGAATCAACTGTCAGACAATTGGGACCGGCTGGAGGGCCTAGTTCGCCGATTCATTCTTCTCTGCCGTCAGGAGGTTGCGATCGCAGCAGGCGCTCCCGGCACACAGCGGAAGCGTGGGGAGCTTCGGGAGATCTCTTGGAAAGCCATCGCGCAGATCTTCCGGTGTTGCAAGCGGTTCTCAGTAGCGTACCATGGCTTTCTCGCCGTTGAATATCTTGATCGCGATCGCCAGCGCGATGACCATGTAGACCAACGCGGATGAAAGTTCGAGCATGATGTTGGCGGCAGAGGCCCGGTTGAGTAGTGCGTCTCGTATGAGGAGCATGGCGTTAAATATTGGCGCGATCGCGAGGGAGCGAAGCGTCTGCTCGCTCATGTACTGCATAGCGATCGCGGGAACTATGACGATCATGGTCAGCGGTGAAAGCAGGTTCTGAGCTTCTTTGAAGCTCCGCGCGAAGATGGAGACAAGCATCTCGATCGAGGCGCTCGTCATGGCAAGCACGAGCGTGGCGATTCCGATTAGCAAGAGATTGACGGCCGATATAGAGAGGCCTGGGGCTGAGGATTCTCCTATCGCTCCTGTCAAGAGCACGGTGCCAGCTGTCATTCCTAGAATCGCAAGCACGGAAGAGAGAAGCGCGATCAGTACGGCAATCAGGAACTTGCCCAGCACGATTTCCGTGCGCGTCGCTGGCATCGTAAGCAGGGCCTCGAGGGTTTTGCGTTCTTTCTCGCCGGCGGTCGTATCCATGATGAAATACATGGCGCCCGTCACCGCGTAGATGCCAAGAAACAACGGGAGCAGTATTGCCAGGAATATCGCTCCCGCGCCTGTCACGGTGACGCCGTGAACATCCGTCTCTATTGGAGTCAGGGCCTCAGGCGGCAAACCGGTCTTTGCCAGCCTGTCGGAGATTATCCTATCCGCGTAGTTCGCGATGGCGTTTTGAGCAAGGCTTAGTGCAATCGAGCCCCGCGTGCTGCTCTCATCGACGAAGATTGTTATGGTCGCGGTTTGATCAGGTGCTTCAAAGATCCGAGAGAAATCGGGTGGGAGTACCATCCCCAGTTCATAGTCTCCGTTCTGGATGAGTTTGGTCATGTTCTCCTCACGCCCGATTCTGACCACGCGGATTTGATCGGACGCGAGGCTTGCTACGAAATCGTCGGATGTGTTGTCGCTCTGAATTACTGCTATCCGCACGGGATTCCTCTGCGGACTCGCCAGAAATGCGGGCAGAAACATGAGAACCGGGAGAACTATGATTGGGATGACTATCATGGCGAGGATTGTACGTCGGTCTCTCAGGGCGTCCTTGAGCTCTTTCGCCGCGATCGCTCCGATTCTTCCGAAGTTCATTGCTTATTCCTCAGTCAGTCACGAGTTGTACGAAGATGCTCTCGAGATCTTTCTGCGAGGTCTTCTCTTGGAGTTCTTCCACGGTTCCGATGGCGATTATCCGGGCGTGGTCGATTATCGCTATTCTACTGCACAGTTTCTGGGCCTCAGTCATGTTATGCGTGGAGATCATGATGGTCTTGCCTTCTTTTCGGAAGCGGTCCACGAAGCCGTGGATGGAACGTGCGCTCATTACATCCAATCCGGCGGTAGGCTCGTCAAGCAAGAGCACGGGCGGATCATGAATGAAGGCTCTGAGCAGGGCAAGTTTCTGTTTCATGCCTTTGGAGAAGTCGCCGACCTTCGCATTCGCTCTATCGCTGAGTTCCATCGCGTCCAGAAGTTCGTCACTTCGCTTCGTCAGCAGGTTCTTCTGGATTCCATGCAGTCTTCCGTAGTACAGCAGATGCTCTCTCGGTGTGAGTCGATCATAGAGGCCCGCGTCTTCGGGTAGGACGCCGATGGAAGCGCGCACTTTCTGAGGTTCTCGAAGGAGATCGTAGCCGGCAATCTTCGCGGTTCCGCTGGTTGGCTTGAGCACGGTGCTGAGCAGTCGCATAGTCGTCGTTTTTCCGGCGCCGTTTGGGCCGAGGAGCCCGAAGATCTCGCCGTCACCTACCTGAAAGCTGACTCTGTCGACGGCTGTGAAATCGCCGAACCTCTTTGTCAGTGATTCACACTGTATCAATGTCCGCACGCTCGTGCTGGAGTCGGATGTGATCGTAGACCAATCATAGGTAAATCAAGTGATTGCTGGAATGAGTTCCGAATGAGAGACCTTATGAGCCCCGAGAAGTGTCTCCGACACCGCGGAGAATGCACAACGCCTGAGAGGTGAGCCTCTTCCGATGACCGCCACAGCCCGCAGACCTCACGTGAAGATACCTTCGGAATCGAAAGTTCTCTGCGTGTCTCACAATGACGACGCTGACGGACTTGCGAGTGCGGCTCTTGTACATTGTGCGACGCAGTGTCGTTTTGCCTTGGTGGGCTACGAGGACATCGAAAAGATGCTGTCCGATGCGCCGCGTGGACTGGATTGGCTCATCGTAACCGACCTCGGGCTCGATGAGAAGCAAGCAGTAATCAATACCCTGTCGACCATCGCGAAACGCGTATTGTACGTAGACCATCACATGCTCTCCGCAGAGTCCAAGCGGACGTTACGGAAAGCGGGGGTCATTGTTCGGCATTCGCTGAAAGATTGCGCGAGTGTCTTGGTCTGGGACCTGCTGAGGAGACAGCTTCCTGACGAGGCCGTGAATGTGGCGGCATACGGAGCGGTGACTGATCCGCCGACATCCGGGGCTCTCACACGCGAGGTCCTCTTGAAAACGAGCTTGAACCTAGACGAATACGAGGGCCACCTGCTCGCGCTTGCTCTCTCCTCCCACAGATGCACCGATGTTGTGAGGACGGAGATTGTGAGAGGATTGGCGGCGCTTAGGCTGCCGCATCAGATGAGCATGGTTCGGCGCTTGGCCGATCAGCAGGCGCGAAGGATGGTGAAAGTCCAGAAGCAGCTCTATGATCGAGCGCAAGTGAAAGGGCGCGTGGCGATTGCTCGGGCTGGTCGGCTGGCGCTTGGAGCCAGCGCCGAGCTTCTCTTGGGTGTTCCGAATGTGGTTGCGAGCGTCGTCTACAACAAGTTCGGATCGCCTTCGCGTGCAAGAATCTCTGTTCGAGGCATCGACGAATGTGACAGGCACCTTGGGAAGTTGATGCTGAGACTTGCGCGCAAACTTGGCGGCGCGGGGGGCGGACACGCGCTTGCGGCAGGGGGAATTATTCCGAGCCGGCGACTCACGGAGTTCTTACGCGTGTTCGTCAGAGAGATTGGACGTTAGATAGCTTACGGCACGCCAAGCCTGAAGTTTGCCAGGGCGCCGCATCTCCCACACTTGCAGTATCCTAGTGCATCAACGGCGAACTTGGTTCGTTGACCGCAGCTGGCGCAGTCGCCCTCGAAGGACCTCAACATGCCTACGCTCGATAGGCCCTGCTCAGCCTGTCTCTCTGCTCTTTCCTTGCTCTTCGTTTTCGCCGCGGCAACGCGTACCTGCTCCTCCTTCAGTTTGGTGAGGTACGCTTTGGGCAGCTTCCGCGGCATGGGCAGATCCTGCGCACAATGGGTCGGGCCCCGTATAAGTGCGGCTTCGCATGGAACAACGCTGTGCCAGACGCGGAACTTTAATATACCTTGCTCCATGCCACTTCGAGAACAGAAAAGTGGAAGCCATGACCGCACGAAAAAGACAATCGGCACTAGTGCTCATGCTACTGGCAGCTTCAATGCTTGCGCTCTACCCAACGCTCACACTTGAGAAACCACAGTCAGCACTTGGAGGCGTACAGATCAACGCTGAAGGCCAAGCGTTTCCCATCGGAAAGGGCAATGGCAAACCCGCCAGCACCGCTTCCAGTGCAAGCCTAACGCTGTCCGGTTCCGCAAACGTCGAAGGGAATGAAGAGTACAAGCTCAACGGGCTCACTGGCAGCCTTCAGGTAGGATCAGCAAGCTATTCCATAACCGGCGGTAAAGGAGAGATCAACAACAAAGGCAAGATCGAAATTAACGCAAAGACAGGCGATGGAAACCGAAAGCTCGAACTCGTTCTACATGGCAACATTCAAGGAGAATCTGTTTTCTTCAACCAGCGTGAAAGCAAGCTCTCCTCATTGTATTTCCTCGATCTTGCTGGCCAAGCGACCTTCGACATAAGTACAACGAGCACAAGTGAAACTGAAACCGAAGAAGAAACCGTCACCGTCACGGTTACACAAAACAACACCCTTACAGAGACCGTAACGCAAATCCAAGAAAACACTGTTACAACTACAGAGACGAGCAATCAGACGCTAACCGAGACTGTAACGGCAAGCGTAACGGAAACCGCCACAGAGACGGTCGCCAACTCAACGGCAACTGTCACAGAAACAGTAACTCAGACTGTTGCAAACTCAACCGCAACTATCACCGAGACTATGACAACAACTGTGGCAAATGTAACTTTAACCACAACAGTGACAGTCGCCAACACAACTGAGACAGTGACGGTCACAAACGCGACTCAGACGCTCACATAGAGCTGAACAGGAACACCTTCCACCTTTCCCTACTTTTTCTGAGAACCGACTTCCTCTAGTTTCCTTGCTATGAAGGCGGCTAGGCTCGTGCCAATATTCGGAAGCTTCTGCAAACCCTTCACTCCTTGCTTCTCATAGAGCGCAAAGATATCCCGGTCAAGTTCGTCGATGGTCCATCCAGCGCGCCTGAAAGCCCACAGCTTGAAGGTCGGTGCAGACTCCAGTTCCATGCAGTAGCACTTGTTGAAGATCTCTTCCGCGATTCGTTTGTTGGTCGCTAACGGACCGTCGGGGACGTAGCGTGGCATTCTGTCTAGTATGCCGTACTTTGCACAGAGTTCCCTGACTTTGAGTCCTATTCTGCCGACGTACTGATTGTCTGCTGGGCTGTACGCGCCTCGGTAGAGTTGCCTGTACTTGTCGACAAGTGCGGGATCGTATTCTTTCAACGCTTCAACGAAGTAGGCGGACTGTGCTCCGCTCATTGTCAGTCCACCGGCGAGTACAAACTTGCCTCCGTTTTCTGCTGTCTTCTTCACGACCGCCTCTAGGTTGGGATCATCGTCGCAGATGTGTGGGAGAATCGGCATGAAGGCTGTCCCGGTCACTATTCCCGAGTCAGCGATCGTTCTCATTGCTCCGAACCGGCCCTCGATCTTCGCCGCTTGTGGCTCGAAGACTTCTCCGTAGCCCTCTGAGTCAGCGCGTACTATGCTGAAGAGCACGCACGCCCAAGCGCTCTGATTGATTCGCGCAATCACATCAAGATCTTTCAGGACGAGCGGAGACTTCTCCAAGATCAGTGTCGGAAAAGCCAGTTCCGAGCAAACCTTCAGCATCTCGCGTGAAAGACCGAATCTTCCCTCGGCGGGTTGGTAGTCCCCCGTGACTATGATATCCTTCGGAACTTTCAACAGTTCTTTTCGCAGAAGCTCGGCGGCGTTTGTCTTGACCTTGATGTATTGGGAGAATGGGTCTGGAAGGTGACGGGCAGCAGGGTCACGTGCCAGCATGTTGTATTTCTCGTCGCGCCAGTAACAGTAGACGCATCCTTCTTGGCAGCCGACGTAGGGGTGAGCGCTGTACTTGTCCCAGAACCATCCGCCGTCGACGTGCTTGTGAACGTTGAGAATCCGTTTCGGCTGATATGGAACGTAGGTCACGGCGCGGCCCGGGCTGGCTCTTGATGCCGTCACGTTGGTCCAGTCGCGCTGAGTTTTCATCTTGGCCAATCGCCTCCTTGCGGGTTAGTCACAAGCCTCAAAGGTGTTAAGGGCTCCAAAGGTGCTACCGAACTCACATGCTCGCGTCATGGGAGATCAAGTTTAGGCCCGAGACTGAGGTCATACGCAAGATGACGAAGGAGTTCGCAGAGAAAGAGATCGCCCCAATCGCGGACAGGATCGACCGCGAGAACACGTATCCGATGGAACTCTTCCAGAAGATGGCGAAGCAAGGCCTCCTCGGCGTGTGCACAGAGCCAGAATACGGAGGATCTGGCCTAGACCTGCTGTCCACAGCGGTCGCAGCAGAAGAGATCGCAAAGGTGAGCATGTCCGCCTCCGTGCTAGTGGCGATCCAGACCGCGGTGACCTCGGCACCAATCTCGAAGTTTGGAAGCAAGGAACAGAAGGGCTCTTACCTGCGGGACTTGGCGACGGGCAAACGGATCGGCGCTTTCTGTCTGACAGAGCCGGTAGCGGGCTCCGACGCGGCGTCCATTGAAACCAAGGCTGTGAAGGAAGGAAACGATTACGTCCTCAATGGCACGAAGACTTTCATCTCTCAGGGAGAGGTCGCTGATCTCGCTCTAGTCTTCGCGAAGACGCCTGCCCCCGGAAAGGACGGGGACGAGGTCACAGCGTTCCTAGTTGACAAGAGAACGTCCCCATTCAGGGTAGGATCAAAGATTGACGTTATGGGATGCAGGGGAACCGGAACCGCCGAGCTGATCTTTGAGAACTGCCGCGTGCCGAAGGAGAACGTGCTGGGCGATGAAGGGCAGGGTTTCTTGATCGCGATGATGACTCTCAATGAATCGAGAATTGGGGTCGCAGGTGGGGGCGTCGGCCTTGCCCAGGCGGCATTCGATATTGCGGTGGACTATGCGAAGCAGCGGAAAGCTTTCGGTCGCCCGATTGGAAGGTTCCAAGCGATTCAATGGATGTTGGCCGACATGCTCACGCAGATCCATTCCGCGCGTCTCCTCACATACCACGCCGCCTACCTGAGAGATCAGCAGCAGGACTTCGTGAAGGAAGCATCTATGGCGAAGGTTTTGGCGAGCGAAGTGGCAGTCGACGCCACGCGCCGTGCTATTCAGATCCTGGGCGGATACGGCTACTCTAAGGATTATCCTCTCGAACGCTACTACCGGGATGCGAAGCTGCTGGAAATCGGGGAGGGCACTTCAGAGATCCAGCGGCTAATTCTGGCGAGAGAGATCCTCCAGCTCTAGTGCGGTAACCGCGCTAACCCCTCTAGGATTTCGCGGGTCTGACAACGTATTCGCAGTACTTGTCGGCGCGGAGAACGTGCCGCGTCAAAGCAAACTCGAGCTTAGGGTTGAGTGACTTCACGATTCCCTCATCGAGCGCGTCGAACACGTCACAGACCTCAGGGGGAGCGCCTACCTTTCTGAAGTTCTTTCCGTGTGGGCAACCATACAGGCGCACAGCGTAGTTGTCAGGTGTCAGCTTCAGTACCTTGTGTCTTATGTTGAAAGTTTTCAGAGCTTCTGCCACGATGGGGTGGTAGCTTGTCGCGTCTAGGCGTTTCAGCTTCAGTCTCTTCTTTTCCGCTCTTCCAAGGTCCTTGCCAGCCTCGAAGAAGGTCCGTTTCAGACGACGTATTCCAGCCTTACCCCAGTTTGCCTTGACCGATTTTACCGCCAAACCTAGCAAAAGCGCCAGCAGACTCATGCTGTAGTCGAGTTTCTTTTCCGATGATTTACGAGGCATGCTCCCAACCAAACGCGATTGGTGTCCCGAAACGTGTATTAAGTGTTCGTTTGCGGCTGCAGTTGATGCTCTGGACTCTGCCAGCGTTTGTTCCGTTGTTTGATGGTTCGTTCGATGAATGTCTCGAACTTGGTTGGCGCACGGCCAATCACATAGGCCAGCGTTCGTGGGTTCCCCCAGAAACCGCATCGATCGTAGTAACGGAACATCTTGACTAGGGTCTCGATCTGGTAAGCTCCCATGCCTGAAGCCTGGGCCTGACGTGTCCAGGCATCGATTGTGACCTGCTCAGCCCTGACCGGTCGGTTCAAATGCTTGCTCAGGGTCTCGGCAACTTGCGTTTGTGTCAGCAACTCGGGTCCCGCCAACTCATAGGTCGCGCCCAGGTGGTCCGGTTCGGTGAGGACTATGGCAGCCGCTTGGGCAACATCGTCGAGGTCTACCATGCTCATGCGAGCCTCCACCGAATACGGGACAGCGTAGACTCCGGGCTCGGTGATGTCCCTCCATCCTGCGAGCACATTCTGCATGTAGGAAGCCGGCTGCAGAATCGTGTAGGGAAGGCCTGATGCGAACAGTGCCTCCTCGACTCGAAGTTTCTTCCAGTGATGGGGCATCTCCTCTGTCTGCGGATGCATGACCGAATGGAAGACAAACCGCTTGACTCCGGCTTGTGAGGCCGCGGCGATCACTGACTTGCCGATCGTGATCTCATCGGGGTGTACGTTAGGACAGATATGATATACCGCGCGGACGTTTCCAGTTGCTCGCCTCAGCGTCGTCTCATCCCGCATGTCACCCACGACAGCCTCTTTGGCGCCTAGCGATCTGAGAAGCGCTGCCTGCTCTTCACGGTGAACCAGGGCGCGCACGGCTTGTTGCTTCGCAGCTAAGGCGGCAATCACGGCACGTCCGGTTTTTCCAGCCGCGCCGGTAACTAGAATCGTAACTTGTCACCGTTGTTTTCTTTTTCATTCACGGATGTCGGCTATTTTGGCGTCTGCGAGCCTTGCTATGTCGTGTGGGTTCAACTCGATCAGAGCGTCCGGGGTTCCTGCGCCGCCGTAGACCCTGCTGAAACTCATGACTTTCTGATCTATCACTGTTGGGATTCGACTTCTGTGACCTAGAGGAGGCATGCTGCCTACTTCGAAACCAGTAAGCGTCTTTGCTGCCTCCGCGGTAGCGATCTTGATCCCCGCTCCCGCCAGAGTGGAGAGCTTCGTCTTGTCCACTCTTCTGTCTCCGGTCACTATCGCTATCAGAGGCGAGC
>Ga0315314_1000667_pt1 | contig 35200 bp, 27 predicted proteins | sample TDP9_MG_FD_203631 | JGI IMG/M metagenome (GOLD analysis project Ga0315314, IMG submission 203631) | Freshwater sediment microbial communities from Lake Towuti, South Sulawesi, Indonesia - TDP9 | ecosystem: Environmental > Aquatic > Freshwater > Lake > Sediment | place: Indonesia: South Sulawesi... | reverse complement strand
GCTCCAGAGACAGCCTCTCCTCCAGGACGGGAGTGATCGTTCCATAGCGGGCACGCGCCCCCTCCCAGGCCAAATGGGCGAGATAGCTGTCCAAGGAAAATCCGGGGGGTACTTGATAGTGGGGAAGGTGAGTCCCGTCAAAGGAAAGGTCCAGGCTACAGCGTTCTGCAATTTCAATCGTGTTGGCTAAAGCCTGGGGGATCTCATGGAAGCGGCTCCGCATCTCTTCCGGGGACTTGAAGTAGAACTCCTCGGAGGAGAATCTGAGCCGATCCTCCTCTCTCACGGTCTTGCCGGTCTGGATGCAGAGAAGAATGTCGTGCGCCTTCGCATCCCGGCTCAGGAGGTAATGCACATCGTTGGTGGCTACCAGAGGGAGATGGAGGCTTTTTCCGATGCGAATCAGACCCTCATTGATCTGCCGCTGTCCCTTGAGGCCCTGATCCTGAATCTCCAGGTAGAAATTCCCATCCCCTAAGAGTTCCCGGTATTCCTGGGCCACCCTGCTCGCCTCCTCTTCCTTTCCGGAGGCCAACAGATAGGCGATCTCCCCTTTGAGACACCCAGAGAGGGCAAGCAGGCCCTCCTGATGCTTCGCCAGTATCTCCTTGTCGATGCGTGGCTTATAGTAGAAGCCCTCCAGGAACCCCACCGTCGCCAACTTCATGAGATTCATATACCCGGTCTGATCCTTCGCCAGAAGGGTGAGATGATAGGAGGCATCCTGGATACCACCGGGAGATACGCGGTCAAAGCGACTGCCCGGAGCCACATAGACTTCGCAGCCGAGAATGGGCTTGATTCCTTCCTTCATGGCCATACGGTAGAAATCGATGGCCCCGAACATGTTTCCGTGGTCGGTGATGGCGAGGGCCGGCATGCGGTGGGCGCGCGCTGAGCTAATCAGCCGATCCAGATGACAGGACCCATCCAGCAGGCTATATTGGGAATGGACATGAAGGTGTACGAAGTCCGAATGTGGCATGGTGCTATTCCCATTCAATGGTGCTCGGGGGCTTGCTGCTGATATCATACACCACCCGGTTAATTCCCTTCACCTCGTTGATGATGCGAGTGGCCATCCTGGCCAGGACCTCATGGGGCAGCCGCGCCCAGTCGGCCGTCATCCCATCCAGGCTGCTGACGGCCCGAATGGCGGCCACATTCTCATAGGTCCGGCCATCCCCCATGACCCCCACGCTTCGAACTGGGAGTAGGATGGCAAAGGCCTGCCACAATTGATGATAGAGGCCCGCCCTCTTGATCTCCTCCTCCACGATGTAGTCCGCCTCTTTCAGAATCTGAAGTCGCTCCTCCGTTACCTCCCCCAGGATGCGCACTGCCAAACCGGGACCGGGGAAAGGATGTCTCTCCAGGATCTTTTGGGGGAGGCCCAACTCCCTTCCTACCTGTCTCACCTCATCTTTGAAAAGCTCCCGCAGCGGCTCGATGAGGGAAAATTCCATCCGCTCTGGAAGGCCCCCTACATTGTGATGGGTCTTGATGGTGGAGGAAGGCCCCCTCACCGAGGTGCTTTCGATCACGTCCGGATAGAGCGTCCCTTGGACCAAGAAGGCAGCTCCTCCCAGCTTTTTCGCTTCTTCCTCAAAGACGCGAATGAATTCTTTCCCGATCAGGATCCGTTTCTGTTCGGGGTCGACCACTTCCCGGATCGCCAAGAGAAAACGCTCTTTCGCCTCCACAAAATGGACTCGGAGATGGAAATGGTGCTCGAAGGCGGATCGGACTGCCTCCGCCTCTCCCTTCCGCAACAAGCCATTGTCCACGAAGATACAGGTCAGCTGGTCTCTCACCGCCAAATAGACCAACAGGGCGGCCACGGAGGAATCGACACCGCCGCTCAAGGCGGTGATCACCCTCTCTCCGCCCACCCGTTTTCGGATCTCGGCCACCGAGGACTCCACAAAGGCCTTCATGTCCCAGGTTCCCGAGCAGGCGCAGATACGGTAGAGAAAATTCTTCAAGATCTCTCGGCCTTGAGGGGTATGCACCACCTCCGGGTGGAACTGGACCCCATAATGTCGTCCGTTCCCGCGAAAGGCTGCCAGCTCCGTATTCTCCGTGTGGGCTATCTGGACAAAACCAGGAGGAAGAGAGGCGATCTGATCCTGATGGCTCATCCAGACCTGAATCTTTGCAGGTAGGCCATAGAAGAGTTCCCCCGCTTCATCAATGAAAAGCTGGGCCCTTCCATATTCTCGACGAGGATGGGCCACCACCCTTCCACCCATGAGGTGGGCCATGAGCTGCATTCCATAACAGATCCCCAGGATGGGAATGGGGAGGTCAAAGAGGGCACGGTCACAGCTCGGAGCGCCCGGATCGTAAATGCTGGAAGGCCCTCCGGATAGGATCAGGCCTCGGGGGGAGAGGGCAGTCACCCCCTGCAAGGGGGTGTGGTAGGGGAGGATCTCACAGTATACCTTCGCCTCTCGCACGCATCGGGCGATGAGCTGGGTATATTGAGATCCAAAATCGAGGATCAGGACCTTTTCTGAATGAATATCTGCCACGAAGAGACCTAAGGGCTAATTGAAAAAGCGTCAAGTAAGGGGTGTAAAGAAAATAGGGAAGATGGATGATCTAGCGTCTTTTTCGTTCTTCTGGTCTATCTGGTTGATTTGGTCATGAAAACGAAATAGACGAAATGACGAAATAAACCAGATGGCGGCCTCAGATCATTTATTCTAATCGGTAGTTGGGGGCCTCTTTGGTGATGATCACATCATGGACATGGCTCTCCTTCAGGCCTAAGGTGGTGATCTTAATGAATTTAGCCTTGGTCCTCAGTTCCTCGATGGTTCGACAACCACAATAGCCCATGCCGGCCCGCAGGCCTCCCATCAACTGATAAACAACAGCCGCCAGGGATCCCTTGTAGGGAACTCGGCCCTCGATCCCCTCCGGGACCAGTTTGCTTTCCTCGAGCCCCTCCTGGAAGTATCGGTCTCCCCCTCCCCGTTCCATCGCCCCTAAAGAGCCCATGCCCCGATATACCTTGTAGCTTCTGCCCTGAAACAGGACGGTCTCGCCCGGGCTTTCGTCCGTCCCCGCGAAGAGGCCTCCGATCATGACAGAAGAGGCACCCGCTGCGACGGCCTTGGTGATGTCCCCGGAGAACTTAATCCCTCCATCCGAGACGATGGGAATTCCCTTCCGATTGGCCACCGAGGCACATTCGGCAATGGCCGTAATCTGAGGAACCCCTGCCCCTGCGATGATCCGGGTGGTACAAATGGAGCCAGGGCCAATCCCCACCTTCAATGCGTCGGCCCCGGCTGCAATCAGCTCCTGTGCTGCCTCTGCGGTAGCGACATTCCCGGCAATCAACGGGATATCCGGAAATCTCTTCTTCACCGCCTTCACGGCCTGAATGACCCCCGAGGAATGCCCGTGAGCGGTATCCACCACCAGGACATCCACACCTGCTTTGACGAGGACCCCCGCCCTCTCCAGCCCTTCCTTTCCAGTCCCAATCGCTCCCCCCACCCTCAATCGTCCCATCTCATCTTTGCAGGCATTGGGGTATTTGATTCGCTTCTGGATGTCCTTGATGGTGATGAGTCCCCGCAGATTGAACTCATCATCCACGACCAGGAGCTTCTCGATGCGATGTCGGTGCAGAATCTCCTTCGCCTCCTCCAGTGTGGTCCCCACCGGAGCGGTGATCAAATTCTTCTTGGTCATCACCTCCGAGACGGGAAGATTCATGCGGGTTTCGAAGCGCAGATCCCGGTTGGTGACGATTCCAACCAGCTTCCCCCTTTTGGTCACTGGCACGCCGGAGATGCGATATCGCTCCATGATCTTGAGGACTGATCCGATCTTTTCGTCCGGCGAAATGGTGATGGGATCCCGGATCATGCCGCTCTCTGATTTCTTGACCTTGTCCACCTCCGCTGCTTGCCCCGGGGGAGTCAGGGCTCGATGGATGATCCCAATCCCCCCTTCCTGGGCCAGGGCGATAGCCAGGCGAGCCTCGGTTACGGTGTCCATGGCCGAGCTGACGATGGGGATATTGATGCGGATCTGCCGCGTGAGCTGCGCTTGTAGCTCGGTTTCCTGGGGGAGGACCTCCGATTTGGCTGGAAGCAGAAGGACATCATCAAAGGAAAGGCCTTCTTCTAAGGGGGATTGCAACATGGCAATGCTCCTGGACTATTTCGCTTTAGAGCACGGTAACATAGCTGACAGAAGGGGTCAAGCCCCCTCACATCCTCTCTCTCACACGCGCATCGCCTCTTTGACTTGGGAAAGCGTCCTGGCCGCCTCCGATCTCGCCCGCAAAGATCCTTCTCTTAGGATCTCTTCGATCCTTTGGGGTTCCCTGGCCAGCTCCTGCCTTCGCGCATGAGCCTCCTCCATGGATCCGATCAGATAGCCCAGAAGTACCTCCTTGCAGGCCAGGCACCCGATGCTCGCGGTCCGACAGCCTTGAATGAGCCCCTGATGCTCCTCTGAGGGCGTGAAGACTTTATGGAGATCGAAGACCGGGCACAGATCGGGGTTTCCCGGATCGCTCCTGCGGACCCGAGCGGGATCGGTTACCATGGGCCTTACTTTGGCCCGGATCTCAGGGGGTGTGTCGGAGAGCAGGATATAGTTCTGGTAGCTCTTGCTCATCTTTCGGCCATCCAGGCCGGGGATCTTGGGAAATTCGGTCAGCATCCCCTCCGGGATCACCAGGGTCTCTCCATAGAGGGAATTAAAGCGGCGCGCGATCTCCCGGGTCAGTTCGATGTGAGGCATCTGGTCGATTCCCACCGGGACATAGTTGGCCTTATAGATCAGGATGTCTGCCGCTTGCAGGACGGGGTAGCCCAAGAATCCGTAGGTGGAAAGGTCCCTGGAGGTCACCTCCTGCAACTGTTCCTTGTAGGTAGGATTGCGCTCCAGCCAAGAGAGGGGAGTGATCATGGAGAGAAGGAGGTGCAGCTCCGCGTGTTCCGGAATCCGCGATTGGACAAACAAGGTCGCTTGATCGGGATCGATGCCCACGCTGAGCCAATCGATCACAATTTCCCGAATATAATCCTTGATCTCTTCCGTATCGGCATATTCCGAGGTAAGCGCATGCCAATCCGCAACAAAAAAATAACAATGATGGCTGGCCTGCAATTTCTTCCAGTTTTCCAGCGCCCCGACTAAGTGGCCCAAATGCAAGTTACCCGAAGGGCGCATACCGCTCACCACTCGTTTCATCTTCATCGACTTGCGTTTCCCTTTCTAACTGCCGATGAGAGCCCGGATCACCAGAGAAGCCGGTGTCCAGATCACAGCCTCTATGGCCCCCACCAGGATGAGGATCATCAGAATCAAGACTCCGTAAGGCTCTAATCTCCCCAGGGCAGTTGCCTGAGCCGGAGGAAGGAACCCCATGACCACCTTGGAGCCATCTAGGGGGGGGACGGGCAGGAGATTGAAGATGGCGAGCGCGACATTGATGACCACGGCCATCTTCAACATGGCGATCAGGGGGATCAGAACCTTGGGGGGGAGGGAGTAGGGAAAGGAGAGAGCCAAAAGCATCAGGCCGCGATAGGCGAGGGCCGATATGACCGCAGTGAGAAGATTGGCCACCGCTCCTGCCAGGGAGGTCAAAAGAATGCCCCCTTTTGGATTGCGGAAATAGAGGGGATTGATGGGGACGGGTTTCGCCCATCCGAAATGGAAGAGCAGCAGGGCGAGACCTCCAATCAGGTCCAGATGGGAGAAGGGATTCAGGGTGAGCCTTCCCGCAAGTCGCGCCGTGGGGTCACCCAGCCGATTGGCCACCCAGCCGTGGGCAAATTCATGTACGCTGATGGCCAGCAGCACCGCCGGGAAAGTAATGCTCAGTTCCGCAATCTTAGAGGCAATATGGCCCATGGGGAGAAAAGGATGTTCCCTTACGAGAATGGGGCAAAGCTACCAAATCGCTCCTCCTTTGTCAACCCGAGCGTCAGGAGGAGCGGGCGATTGAGGAGCTCGAAGGGAGATAAGAGCCGAACCTGCTCTTGAGGAGTCGCATCTCATCCTCTTTCGTCTCCACCTTCCCCTCCAGACGAGCGTAGAGCAAGGTATTCAGGATCCTCTTGTAGATGGGACCAGGGGCTATCCCCAGGGCCTTCAGGTCCGCTCCCTTCAGGTGAGTTCTGATGCGGGAGTAAGTGGTGAGAAAGTCGGAGACGGCCCTCTTGGCTCTCTCCTCCTTGCTCAAGGCCAGGAGCAGAAGGAGCACCTCGGGGGAGGCCTCCGCCATGAGGCGATACAGGCGGCTGGGAGAGAGGTCCTTCCGGATGGCCAGCTCGCGCTCCAGGTGCCGAAGCCGGGTCAGATCGTTCTCCATCTTGCTCGCCAATTTGGGAGGAGGTTCTACTCTCCTCATCACGCCTTTCGCCTCAGAGGCCTTCAAACGGGCCAGGAGGGCCATCATGTATAGCCGCACCGTCGAAACCTCTTCCTTCCGATAGAGCAAGCGGTACCAGACCAGCGCCTCCTGCACGCGAGCAAAGGAGTTCGCCCTTTCCTGGTCGAAATGGAAACCGGGATGGAGGAAATCGAGAAGCTGCAGCTCTTCCAGACGGAGCAGGATGGAGGACGGATGCGGTTCTGCGAAGATCAGGGAGAACTCAGCAAAGATCCGCCTCCCCGATACCTTCTCCAGGAGATTCATCTTGACTGCATTCTTCACCAACTGTTCCGTATCCTTGCTCACTTTGAAGCCGAATCGGGATTCGAAACGGACCGCCCGGAGGATGCGGGTAGGGTCCTCCACAAAGCTCAGATTGTGCAGGATCCGAATGGTCTTGTTGCGAAGGTCCCTTTGGCCACCGAAGAAGTCGATGATCTCTCCAAAGTTCTTGGCGTTCAGGCGAATGGCCAAGGTATTGATAGTGAAATCCCGGCGATACAGATCCATCTTGATGGAGGAATGCTCCACTGTGGGGAGGGCGGCCGGGTGTTCGTAATATTCGGCCCGGGCAGACGCCACATCGATGCGAAAGCCATCCGGCCAGGTGAGAACCGCTGTCCCAAATTTCCGATGAGTACGAACCTCGGCCTGAAGGTGAGCCGCGACCCTCTCTGCGTAAGCGATCCCATCCCCTTCCAAGACCAGGTCAATGTCCGAGTTCTCCACCCCCAAAAGCAGGTCGCGGACGAATCCCCCCACCACGAAGACCGAAGCCTCCACCTGATCCGCCACCTCTCCGCATCGATGGAGGAGGGAAAGGATGGGGCCCGGCAATCGAGTATTCATGAGATTGGCCACGCTGCGAGTAAAGTAGGGACCGAGGTCCTTTTCTACCTCGCGGAGAAAAGTGGGCCTCCTCATTAAATCCTCATAGGCCAGCCTCAGCATGTCCGTGCGAGTCACCACTCCCCTGAGCCGGCGATGTTCCACTACCGGCAGTAGGCCCAGGTTGCACTCCACCATCAACCTCTGGATACGAGGCAACGGGGTATCCAGATTCACGGTGGGAGGATCGGCCGACATGAAACCCGAAACCGGCGCGTCTTTCAATCCGTGGTAAAGGGCTCGATCGATGGTCTCCCGATTGATGAGGCCCACGAGTTGCCCCGATCGGACCACGGGGATGGTACTGATGGAGAAACGATTCATGATCTCTGCTACTCCCTGCACAGTGAACTGATCGGAGATCGCTTTGAAGGGAGAGCTCATGATATCCTTTGCGTAGATCATGGGCCGCATCTTTTCCTTCAAGGCGCGCAGTAGCCTCTCCTTGGCCTCAATGAGGGTCATCTCCTTGATGGTGGCGGAGGCCGCGGTGGGATGCCCTCCCCCTCCAAAGGAGGAGGCAATTTGACCCACATCCACCTCCTCGATCCGGCTGCGCGCCACCAGGTGGATCCGGTTGTCCATACTGACCAGGGTAAACAGGACATTGATATTCTCCAGATCCCTGAGCTTGTGGGTCAAGAGGGCCAGGTCTCCCACATACTTCTCCAAGGAGGCCGTAGTGATGACGATCTCCACTCCGTGAATCGAATAGCTCTCGGCGCAGTTGATCAATTCACTGAGGAGCGAGACCTGCTCGGCGGTGAGCTCCCGGCGGATGTAATCGGAAACCATAGCCAGATCTGCCCCCTGGGAGAGGCAGAAGGCGCCTGCGCACAGATCCTCCTCGGTGGTGGAGGTGAAGGTAAAAAAGCCGGTCTCCTCGTAGACGCCCAGGGCCAGCAGCGTTGCCTCCTGAGCATTGATGGGTACTTCCCTCTCCCTGAGCAACTGGATGAGGATGGTAGTGGTAGCACCTACCTCACGCAATACCTCCACTGCCCCCGAAATGTCCTTGGGATGGGCGGGGTGATGGTCATAGATGTGAATCTCCAGATCAGGTCTCCCCAAGAGGTCTCGAAGCGGTCCGATCCGGCTTGCCCTCTTGGCATCCACCAGAATCAGGCGGGTCACGGAGGAGAGGTCCAACTTCTTGAGCTTCTCAAAGAGAAGAGGGAAATGGGTCTGCTCCAAGAATTCGCGTACATTTCGCTCTTGAGAACCCGGAAATACCAGCTTCGCTCCCGGATAGAGCTTGGAGGCAGCCATCATGGAGGCCAAGGAGTCGAAATCCGCATTGATGTGTGCGGCAATCAGTTCCATCGCCTTCCTCTTTTCAAAGGATAGCAGAGGAGATTACTGATGGAAAGCAATATATTTTGACGCTTGACTTGTGTCCCCCTCGGCGTAATATGGGATCACCCCTTCTTCGATTTTTCAAATGAAATACCTCCTTCGACAACACCGTTCCCGTCCACCGAAGAGCCCCCAGGCAGAGATAGTTCTGGGAGGGGATGTGGGAGGAACCCATACCAGGATAGCGCTCGCCTGGGCATGGAATGGCCGCATTTCTCTGGCTGTCTCCTTTCATTTTCAGACCCGGTCCCTGAAGGACCTCTTCCTCCCCCTATCAGCGGTCTCCGCTTACGCGAAGAAGACTTACGGGGTGTCCATCAAGAGCGCAGCCTTGGGGGTGGCAGGGCCCCTGCAGGGCAAGATCATCCAGCTTACGAATGCTCCCCTGCGAATAAGCCCCTCCTCCCTGAAGCAAAGGGTGGGGCTGAGGTCCCTGCGGTTCATCAACGATTTTGCCGCCATCGGATATGGGATCAATTGCCTCCGTCGCTCCGATCTCTTGAAGATCCCACCCAGGGGCACAACGACCTGGGATCGCAGAAGGGCCACCCGCGCCGTCATCGGAGCCGGAACCGGATTGGGAAAGAGCATCCTCATTTATGATGATCACTTGGGCTTGTTGATTCCCCACCCCTCGGAGGGAGGCCATGGGGACTTCCCGGCCACCCTGCCGTGGGAACGGGAGCTGGTGGATTTCATCAAGGGGAGAGATCGAGATCGGAAGGAGATCTCCTACGAGGATCTTCTCTCCGGAAGGGGACTGGAGAGGATCTATCGATTTCTGCGCCAAAGAAGCCCGGCCCTTGAAACTCCCCTCAGCCGCAGGATCGACCGCGCCCAAGAGAAGGCCCCCCTCATCTCCCAATACATCAGCCAGGACGAGACCTGCCGGGAGACCTTCCGCTTGTTCCTACAGATCTATGCCAAATGTGCCCGCAATTTCGCCCTCGATACACTCGCCCTGGGGGGAATCTATCTGGCCGGTGGGATCTTGGCCAAAAACCTCTCCCATCTCGATGCCGAACTCTTTCGGGATCACTTCGAGGAGAATGACCGCCATCGAGAGATCCTGCAGAGAATCCCGATCCGGGTGGTGACCAACTACGATGTGAGCCTTTATGGGGCTGCCCTTGCAGCCAGTCTTAGCGCTTAAGGAATAGAAGGGATCGAGAATTGAGGATTTAGATAGCCGGCCGAGAGGGGGGATCGAGAGTCAGGCCCGGGGGTGATAGCGAAGGTAGATCTCCTTCAACCATTCCCGGGCGACATGGGTATAGATCTGGGTCGTCGAGATATCGGAGTGGCCCAGCATCATCTGCACGGAGCGGATATCTGCCCCCCGCTCCAGGAGGTGGGTGGCGAAGGAGTGGCGCAGGGTATGGGGAGTGACCCTTTTGCTGATGCCCGCCCTCCGCGAATAGACTCCGATCATGCGCCAGAACCTTTGCCGTGTCAGAGCGCGGCCACCGGACCCGACGAACAGGTAAGGACTCAGCTTACCCTTCAAAAGATGGGATCGTGAGGATTCTAAATATCGCTTGAGATGGAAGATGGCGGAAGATCCCAGGGGAATGATCCTCTCCTTGGATCCCTTTCCCATACACCGGACATAGCCCACTACCAGCTCCACAGAATTGAGGGGCAGGCCTACCAGTTCAGAGACCCTCATGCCGGTAGCATAGAGCACCTCCAACATGGCTTTATCCCGGATCTCCCGAACGCTCTGGCCGGCAGAAGCAGAGAGGAGCTTCTCCACCTCTTCGAAGGTAAGAGCGTGAGGAAGTCTGGTCCGAAAGCGAGGGGATTGCAGATGGGAGGTAGGGTCGATGGAGAGGACCCCCTCCTCCAGGCAGAAGCGGAAGAAACTTCGAAGGCAGGAGACCGCTCTGCTCACCGATCGAGCGGAAAGCCCTGCTTGCCGCAGGTGGTGAAGGTAGGAGGCGAGCTCCGTCTCCCCCACCCGGGGAAGAGGGATCTTTTCCCCTTCCAGGTAGCCCAAGAACCTGAGCAGGTCTCTCTGATACGCTTTTTGGGTGTTGGCGGCCAATCCCTTTTCGATGGCCAGGCGCTGAAAGAACCTCTCCACCCAATCCCTCATCATGCCTTCCCCGTCCCGATCAGCTCTTGATAGAGGCCCAGCATCCGCTCCGCCATGGCAGGGGCGGCAAACTCCCTGGCCTTCTTCCTTGCCAGCTCCGAGAAGGATCTTCTCCTTCCCTCATCGAACAATAGTTCCCGGGTTCGATCCACCAAGGCTTCCATCCCATCCGCCAGATAACCATTGACGCCATCTTCGATCAGGTCCTCGACCGCAAAGGACCGTAGGGCCACTACGGGCAACCCCTGGGCCATCGACTCTGCCACCACCAGTCCCTGGGCCTCGGAGAGGGAGGGAAAGAGGAGCAAGTGGGCACTTCCATAGTAACGGCCCAAGGCTGCTCGACGCTGGCTCCCGACGAATCTCACGCGATCCTTCAATCCCTTCCGGCCTACCCACTCCTCAAGCCGGGATCTCTCATCCCCATCCCCGACCAGGACCAGGTAAGGATCAGGGGATTGGCAGGCCAGACGAGAGAAGGCCTCCAAGAGGGTGTATAGATTCTTTTCCTTCGCCAGGCGCCCCACGGAAAGGAGGATCCTTCCCGAAGGGGGGATATTCAGCTCCGCGGGGCGAATGCGCGCTTCTCCTTTCTCCTCCACCTCCACCCCGGTAGGCACCACTTCGATTCGAGAACGAACCCCTCGCATGCGAAGGATTTCCCTCAGGCCCTGGGTGGGTGCGATCACCAGATCGGCTCGATTGGCGAACGATACAGAGCGATGAATCGCCCATTGCTGGGCAGGAACCGAGGCCAGGGGGAGATAGTGGGTGTATTTCTCATACAAGGTGTGGTGGGTGAAGACGAAGGGAAGGCGAAGGCGCCGGGCCGCCCGCAGGGCATAAGCCCCCAGGAGGAAAGGATGCTGGGCATGGATCAGATCCAGTTGGAGCCGAGGAAGGAGTGTCCCAATACGGGGGGAGAAGGGGATGGGCAATGTGTATTGATGATGAGTGGGGGCTCTGAGGGAAGGGAATCGGAATACGCCGTCCTCCTCCTCATCGTATCCGGGGTAGCGGGGGGCGAAGATGAAGACCTGATGACCTCTGGCCCGGAATTCGTGGGAGAAGATCTCGATGGAGGAGGAAAGGCCATTGACCAAAGGCCTGTAGTTGCAGGTGAAAATCCCGATCCTCATCTGCTACCCAAGACCCTTGAAGACCACACCAATCGCCTTTCCTCTCCCCTTAGTGCCTCGAGCCTGAGAGGATTCATCCCAATCCGAACTATTTCCGGGTGACCTCGGTATGCGAGATGGAGAGACCGAGTGCCATACGGGTTTGGGTATAGAGCTGAGCGAGCGCCATCAGGTAGTAGTTATGGATGTTCATCGGAGTGAACACCAGACGAAACCACTCGAAGAGGCGTCGCATCCTCTTCCAGCTCCTGGGTTGAGGCAAGTAGAGGATGGGCTTCAACAGATGGGGGACAAAGATCATCCCCAAAAACATGGAGAGGGTAAAGACGATGGTCTGAAAGGCATAAAGGATGGTGGCTGGGCCAAAGCGATCGAAATTGGGAAAGATCCATGACATCACGATCAACTCGGTAGGCAGAAGGATCATGATGGGAGGAGTGGAATTGGCGATCAGGGCCCGAAGAGCCAGAAATGGCTTGCAGGTACTGAGGGAGAAAGCACCTCTGGGGAGGACACGCTGGTAGTTGACGATGAACTTGACATCGGCAGCTCCTCTCGCCCAACGGGCAATCTGACCCCAAGACTCCCGGGTGGTGAGAGGGGCCTGGCCCCAAGTGGGAATCTTGAGCGGAACTACCCGAAATCCCTCCAGGACCACCTTGTATCGAAACTGCATGTCCTCGTTATGGCGATTCGGCTCAAAATAGCAGACTGCCTCAAAGATGGAAAAGGAAAGGCTGGTACCCGGCCCCAGGATCAAATAGTCGCTCCTTGCCTGCATCCGCCCCATCTGGTAGAGGACGAAGCCTGTATTATGAAGGCGCGGGAGCATGGGAACCTTCCAATAGTTAGAGGTGTAGGTGGTCAGGGATTGCAGGATGGTCCCCTTCCTCCGCAGCTGATGATCCCGCTCGCTCTCCTTCCCATGGGAATACTCGCGAAAGGCCAGATCCTGGGGATGCAGGATGGTATCCGCATCGACGACCAACACCTTCATCCCATCCCGCTGAAATTCCCCAGCATCACAGCGTTCGCTGAGCCACCTCCCGATGGTAGAAACGGAGGTGGCCTTGCAGGGATTGAGGAGCCCTTTGGCAGGATAGAGGAAGACCCGAATATCCAGTTTTCCTTTGAAGTTAGGGAGGATCTCCATCACCCGATCGATCGTTTCCTGGTCCTCCTGTTCAATGATGGGGAAAACGATGACCTTCTCCTTGGGATATTTCTGCCTCTGCAGGGAGAGGAAGGTCTGAAAGAGGACATGGCGATTCGTCTCCCTCTTCAAGGGCATGAGGACCAGGTAGGTATCCAGCTCAATCCCGGCCTGGCGCAGCTGTTCATCCCAGTCCCCATCCATGTTGGCCATGATCTCGCGCCGCGTCTTCACGCCTTTCACCATGCTTACTGCAAGGTATCCGATCCAGAAGCTGACAAACAGGATTTGGAAGAGTTGGGCATAGAAGATCTTAGGCGACCCATATTGGAGCAAGGGATAGATGGATAGCGCCAGCAACGTCGTCAGCCCGGGAAGGATATCCAGGATCCGGTTGAATAGGGAAGGGATGAGTGCGGAAGCCTGTCCTGTTAGGGACTTGGTGCGAAGAGTGGGATCCAAGGGGTGCGGAAATTGGACTGCATCAGGTGGAGGGAATCTCTTTTCCTCCTTTTTCACGAAATCGCCGGGAGGAGAATCCTTCTCCTCCTTGCTGCAACTCCTGTCCATTGGTGGAACGCCTCCTCCAACTCAAAAAATCAGGTCCTGCTATCTAAGATTAGGGTGACAGGACCGTCATTCTCCAGGGCCACTCGCATCTTAGCCCCGAATTGCCCAGAGGAAATTTTTATACCTTCCCCCCTCACCTTGTCAATGAATTTTTCGTAGAAACGAAGGGCCAGTGCGGGCCCCGCAGCCCCATCAAAACCTGGCCGGCGCCCACGGCGGCAATCCCCATACAATGTAAATTCGGAGATGCAGAGGATCTCTTTGCCCGAATCGACGAGGGAGAGATTCATCCTCCCCGCTTCATCCTCAAAACACCGCAAATGGAGGATCTTATCCACCATCCACTCCAGATCCACCTCCTGATCTTCCGCTCCGATGGCCAGGAAGACCAAGAGCCCTGGTCCGATACGGCTCAGGGCTCGACCTCCTACCTCTACAGAGGCGGAAGATACCCTCTGGATCACGGCCCTCAAGACTCGATCTCCAGATCTTTAATCTTGAAGAGCAGGGTCTTGTAGCTCACCTGAAGGCGCTTGGCCGCCTGCCACTTGTTTCCTTTAGATTGCCGTAAGGCCTCCTGGATCATCTTTCTTTCCACGGTCCGGGAGGCCCTGGAGGACGCCTCATGCAGGGAACCAGAGAGGCCAGTGGGAAGGCGCAGCAGATCCTCCTCCCTCTCTGGACCCACCTGGACATGCTGGGGTTGCACCTCCCCCCGCGGGCATAGGATGACTGCTCGCTCCATACAATTCTGAAGCTCCCGCACATTGCCCGGCCAACTATAATGCCCAAGCAGAGAGAGGGCCTCCTTACTGATTCCTTTCACCGGCTTTTTCATCTCCAGGGCATAGCGGCCGACAAACCGCTCGGCCAACAGAGGGATATCCTCCGGCCTCTCCCGAAGGGAGGGCAGTTGGATGGGAAAGACATGGAGGCGGAAGTAGAGGCCCTCCCGAAAGCGCTTCTCCTCTACTGCCTTGAGCAGATCCTGATCCGTGGCGGCCACGATCCGAACATCCACCCGGATGCTCTTGGTGCCACCCACCCGCTCAAGGACCCCTTCCTGGAGGACGCGAAGGAGTTTGCCCTGGGTGGATAGAGAGAGGTCGGCCACTTCATCCAGAAAGAGGGTTCCCTTATCAGCCAGCTCAAACCTTCCCGGCTTGGAACGGTCCGCCCCCGTGAAGGCTCCCTTCTCATATCCGAAAAGCTCGCTCTCCTGAAGATTCTCAGGGATGGCTGCGCAGTTGATGGCGACGAAGGGCCTCTCCTTGCGAGGACTGAGGAAATGGAGGGCTCGGGCGAATAGCTCCTTTCCCGTCCCGCCCTCCCCGGAGAGGAAGACGCTTGTGGAGGCAGGAGCCACCTTCTCCAAGAGCAAGAATGCTTCTCGGATCTTGGGTGATCTGCCCACAATCTCGGGGAGGGAGAGCCGCTCCGCCAGCTCCGACCGAAATAGGATGTTCTCCTTCCATAGCCTTTGCCTCTCCATGGCCCGTTTAATGAGCATTAGGAGATAATCTGTATCGATCGGCTTGGAGAGGAAGTCGTAGGCCCCCTCCTTCATCGCCTGCACGGCCACATCGATCGTCCCATAGGCCGTCATGAGAACCACAGCAACGGAGGGAGAGTTCTCCTGGGCAGCCCGGAGCACTTCCAGGCCGTCCTTCTTGGGCAGCTTCAAATCGGTCAAGACCAGGTCGAATCTCTCTTCCGAGATCCTCTGGATGGCCTCCTGGCCGTCCGCGGCCTCCACCACCCCGTATCCTTCCGTCTGCAAGGTCTCGGCCAGGACTTGCCGCAGACTCTCCTTATCCTCGACGATGAGGATCTTATCCACTCTCTTCCCCCTCCGGGAGAGGAATCAAGGGAAGATAGAGGTGGAAGGTAGATCCTGTGCCCAGCTCGCTTTCCACCTCAACCTTCCCCCCCATCCCCACCATCGTTTTTTGCACCAGGGCCAACCCCAGCCCGGTTCCCCTCTCTTTGGTAGAAAAAAAAGGAAGAAAGGCCTTCTTTTTCTCCTCTTCCCTCATGCCTCTTCCGTTATCGGATACGGAGATCCTGATAAATCCTTTCTCCCAGGAACCGGACCTTCCCCTCTCCCAGCCCAGGCGCTTTTGAGGGACCCTCACTGAGATTTCAACCTTCCCCCCTCCCGGCATGGCCTCCTTCGAATTCTGGATCAGATTGACAAGGACCTGCCTCAGGGCGAGGGGATCTGCCGGAATCCATATCTTTGGGCAAGGGTGAAGGATCATCTGGATGCGCGCCTCAGCCAGGGGCTCGGTGAAGGAAGTCCCGAACTCACTCAGGAAACTGGAGAGGTCCAGAGGCTGGATCTTCACCTCCGAAGGACGGGCGAACTTCAGGAATTCCTGGATCACCCCTTCCAGGGAGAGGATTTCAGCAATCATCTGCTGCAATGTCTTCTTAGTGCCATCCTCATCAGGAGATCGCCGCTGCAGAAGGCGGCACTGACCTAACAGGGTGGATAGGGAGTTTCTGAACTCATGGGCAATTCCCGCCGACATCTCCCCCATGGCTGCCAGATTCTCTTTGATCCTCATTTGCTCCTGAAGCCTCCGGACCTCGGTCAGATCGACCAGAAGGAAGATCGCCCCCTCCAGCGCCCCCCTCTCATCCCTCAAGAGGGAGGAGGAGAGACCGATCCAGGAGCGCTCATCTCCTTCATGCCGAAGCTCCAACTCTCTCCGCTGATGGATCCTTCCCTCTCGCACCGTCTCCTCCAGGAGGGATCTGAATTCGGGCATTTTGGCGAAAACCTCCCGGGCATCCTCTCCCTGCACTTCTATATCGAGCAGTCCCAGGGTCTCCCGGGCCACCGGGTTACATACCTGGATTCGGAAATCGGCGTCGAGGCTTATCACTCCACTGCTCATGTGGTTCAAGAGATATCTCTGGTAGCTCTCCAAGTCGGATGCGCGTTTCTGCTCCCCCTGGTAGAGACGGGCCAACTCCAATTCTTTCTCCCGCAGGGCGAGGATGTTGCTTTCGTAGGCGGCCACAATCGCATCTACATCCAAAGAGGCACCGTTTTCCCCGGATGAAGAGCGAGTGGCCGAGGAGAGACGACGATAGGGGGACAACACGAAATCGATGAAGAATAAGGAGATGACGACGGCAGCGGGGATGCCAATGAGGAAGCCATACAGGATGATGGAGGAGAAGCGGGAGAGATTCCCCAGGGGGCCTGCCGGGGCGACTAAAGCGATCAGGGCCTTAATGTTCCCGTCGCGGCCGGATATGGGGACGAAGAGGGCCTTGTGAAATTCCCGTGGAGACTCCCGATAAACGGGGGTGAAGACCTTCTCTCCTCTCCAAGCCCGTTCCAGAATTCCCCCCCACTCCTGGGGAATGGACAGGCTGCTCCGGGAGCTCTTTCCCGTCCCCTCAATCACCAGAGGCTCTCCATCCTTGGGAATCCACAGGATGCGATGCAACTCAGACCTTTGTACCCAGGCCTTGAAAAGGGAGAGGTCCCCTTCCCTCCACTTCCATCTCCCCTCCCCTCCCTTTCCCCAATGCTCTTTCTCCTTGCCGTATTGCTCAAAGAGGGTGGCTGCCAATCTCATTCGAGATTCGAGCTCCTGGCTGAGACTTCTCTTCGATTCTTCGAACAAGTAGGTGACCTGGAGGTTCAGGACCACCAGAAGGAGCAACAAGAGGAGGATGACCAGCCGAATCTGGGATGGGTAGGTGAACTGCCCGATTTTCCTTTTGCTCTCAGGGAAAGAATTTCGCATACCAGCCAATCAGCAAATCACCCCAGAGCAGCGAGAGGAAGGCGCCCAGGGAGAGAAAGGGGCCAAAGGGAATGGGATCCTTTCTGGCCTTGAGCTTGAGGGCCAGGAGCAGGATGCCTACCATGGACCCGGATAGGGTGGCCAGAAAGATGGTCAGCAGGAGTTGACGCCACCCCAGAAAAGACCCGATCATTGCTGCCAGTTTAATATCCCCCCCCCCCATCCCTCCTCGACTGAGGAACGCCACCAAATAGAAGAGACCACCCCCCAGGAGCAGTCCCGCCGCGGAGGAGAGGAGCCTTCCCTGGGGCAAGAAAAGACCCAAGAACAGGCCCAGGGGGATGCCAGGGAGGGTGATGACATCGGGGAGGATCTGATGCTCCAAATCAATGAAGGCGAGAACCAGCAGCACGGAATAGAAGAGGAGATACAGGAGAGTGGGGAGACCAAGGCCGAACCGCCCGATGAGGAGGGCGAAACCGAGCCCCCCCGCTGCCTCCACCACCGGATAGCGATAAGTGATTTGGCTTCCACAGTAGCGGCACCTGCCCCGCAGGAGGAGGTAGGAGAAGAGGGGAATGTTATCGTATGCCCTGATGGAATGTCCGCAGGCAGGACAGTGGGAGGCTGGATAGACGATGCTTTCCTTGCGAGGGATGCGGTGAATGCAGACATTGAGGAAAGAGCCCACCGCCAGACCCAGGAGGGCACCCAGCAGAACCGTCATCCCTCTGTCTCCGGCGGCAGATGGACTCCCAATTTCCCTAACTCCCGCCGGGCAATGTCTTTGACCCAGCTCAAATTCGTCTGATCATAGATCCCGATCCACATCTCGATGGCCGTCTGCGTATGCCCGGTGGAGGCATAAAGGCGCGCCACGAACCGAGGCACATAATCCGGCCTTCCCGGCAGCCGATCTGCCCTCTGCAACCAGTACAGGGCCTGCGGATAGTCCTTCTTGCACAGATAATAGAGGATCCCCAGGTCGTGGGCAGGCTCCCAGCGATCGGGATTGAAGGCCGCCCCCCTCTTCAGGAGGCGAATCGCTTCATCCACTTGGCCCGCGGAATAGGCCAAGAAAATTCCGCCCAGCCGGTAGGCATCAACAAAGTATGGGTCCAAGGAAACCACTCTGAAAAGACGGGGATAAAGGTCGGTGAATTTCTGGTCGCCCAGGAGATGTCTTCCCAGGTACTGAATCGTCTCCAACCAAAAGAGGTCAGCCGCAATCAGATCGTAGCCCAAGAGGAGGGGACGCAACTGCTGTGCAGGAATGAGGTAAGAGCTTCCCTCTCGGCTCCGGCTCAGTTTCCTTTGATCCAGGTCGGGCGCAATCACCCAGGCCCCCACCCAGCAGAGGCACAAGAGCAGGATCCATCTCCTTCGGTCGCTGTATCCCAGGCGGCGCGCCATCCTTTACTCTCCCTACTTCAGATCTCTTCGGCTGAAGATGACCATGGCCAGGAGGAGAAGGGCAATCCCATACGAGAGGGCATAGCAGATCGTCTGAAAGAGCACGATCCCATTGAGCGCAAGCCCATGGATCAGGGAGGCCTCCAGATGGAAGTGCCTAAGGTTGGGCAACAGGTAGTACAACAGATCGATCAGGAAGCGACTGGTGGGGCCCATAAAGCGAGCCGCAAAGAGTTTGAGGTCGGAACTGAGGTGCCCGATGAAAAAGATGGAGAGGGTAAAGATCGCGGAAAGGGTAGGAGTGGTAAAGGAGGAGAAGAGGGTAGCCAAGGCAGTAATGACCAAGAGCTCCAGGAAGATGAAGGCCAGGGCCAGGAGCAGGTGCCACGGCCAACTTGCCAGGTAGATCCGGGCGAGAAAGAATAACCCCAGGCCCATGACACATACATTGGTCAGGAGGACCAGACTGAGGCCCAAGTATTTTCCCAGGATGAATTGGTCTCGAGGAAGGGGCTTGGAGAGGAGGGCATAAAGGGTTCGTTTCTCGATCTCCTTATGGACCAGTCCGATCCCCAAGAAGATGGCAATCAGCGTTCCAAAGAGGGAGATGCAGGAGAGTCCCAGATCCTGAATGATCTTCGCCTCCTGGCCAATGCTCAGGGCAGCCAGGAGAGTGGATCCTCCAATCATGAACAGGGCGAAGATGAGGATCGTATACAGGATCTTGTCCCTGACCGCCTCTTTGAAGGTGTTCAGGGTGATGGCAAATATCTTCATGGCCGCCAGGATCCTACTCCGAGGAGGAGCTTACCTCCTTCAAGAAATATTCCTCCAGGGTCTCCCTCTGCGGGACGATCGACACGATGCGAACTCCCTCTTCCTTCAGGCAGGAGAGGGTCTCCTGGAGGGACTCCTCATTGGGAACTGAGAGGAGGACTTTCCCGCCCCTCTGGAGAGGGGGGGAGGAGAGGGAGAGGGGCAGCCGGGCGAGCAGCTCGAGGTCCGCTTCCCTGACCGTCACCTCGATGGATTCAATCTTCGCTTCCAGCATCTCCTCCAATACCCCTACCTCTTTGAGGCGACCGTCCACCAGGATTCCCACTCGGTCACAAATCATTTCTGCATCGGGAAGGATGTGGGAGCTGAAGAAGACGGTCTTTCCCTCCTCCTTCAGGGAAAGGATCAGATCCCTGATCTCTTTTCTACCGATGGGGTCCAAACCGGACATGGGTTCATCGAGGATGACCAATTCGGGATGGTTCAACAAGGCCTGGGCTAAGCCAATCCTTTGTACCATCCCCTTGGAATACTTTCGAAGTCGCGTATGGGCGGCATCGCGAATCCCCAATCGATCCAGCAACTTCCAGATCTGCGCATCCCGCGCCGCCCTATCCATCCCCAAGAGATGACCGCAGTATTGCATGAATTCCCAGCCCGTGAGGTGGTCATAGAAATAGGGATTCTCCGGGACGAATCCGATGCGGGATTTCACCTGGGAATCGCCAACCTTTCCTCCCAGGAGGGAGATTTCGCCGGAGGTGGGAAAGATCAATCCCATCAGGAGCTTGATGGTGGTGGTCTTCCCCGCTCCATTGGGCCCCAAATAGCCAAATATCTCCCCCCGCTTCACCTCCAGATTCAGGCCATAAAGGACCCGCTTCCTGCGAAGGGTGAAACCGACCCGGAAATCTTTGCTGAGATCGTTCGCGGTGATGGCAGGGGAATCCATAGGGCTTTTCTACCTTAACCTAAAGAATATAGCCGCGGAAGGGAGGATCGTCAAGGTGATTTCAACCTTGCACCGATCCTTTGCATCAGGTCCTGATCCAGGGGGCGGCGAGGATCACTGGGGGCAGCCAGTTGAAGGAAATGCCTGAGGCTTTGGCAGGCCTCCCGGGGACGGCCCATGCGATAAAGGAGGTGACCCAAGAAGTGGTGCGTCTCCGCATAGAATGGATCCATCTTTTGGGCGCGCCTGAGCTCCTGGAGAGCTTGATAGTATCGTCCCTCCTGGGCATAGAGGGCACCTAGCCGGGCATGCAAGGGGGCGAGGCCGGGATAGGTGGCAATCCCTTCCTGGTAGAGGGCCTCGGCCGTCGAAGGATCCTTCAAATCTGCATGGATGCCCCCCAGGGTCAGGTAGAGCCGAGGTGAGTTGAAAGAGGATTTTGCCCTTCCCAGGAACTCTTCCGCGGAGCGCAGACGGCCCATGGAGAGATGGGTCAATCCCAGCCAATAGTCGATCTCGGGATCCTGAGGATTGAGTCGTTTCGCGTCGGCCAGACCTTCCAATGCCCGATTGGGCTGGCCCGAAATCTGATGGCCAACAGACCGATAGAGATGGCGACCACTCTGGAGGACCTTTGCCTGATGGATCCACTGCAAAAGGACCAGGCAGGCGACCAGCACCAGAAGGGTGCCAAAGAACAGATGTGTTCTCTTCTTCGTCTCTTTTGCTTCCTTGGGCACATCCTCCCGGTGGGTGATTAGACCGGCCAAGAGAAAGAAAATCATCCCCGTGGAGGGCAGATGGAGAGGGAAGCCGAAGAAGGAGGCGATCAGAGTTGCGAAGCAGCTCGCGGTGCATCCATTTTTCCAAGAAGGAGGACCGGCTGAGCTGCTCTGAAGTTGACCTCCCAACAGGAGCAGGGCGAAGAGGATAAAGAGGAAGAATCCGGGCAGTCCCATCTCAGCTGCAACATGCAGGTATTCATTATGGGGGGCTTCCACCATGGCATTATAGTTGTCCTTCCAGGCTGCCCTCACCCGAGGGATCCAGGACGCAGAAGAGGGCTCCTGGAAGAACTTCCTCTGGAAGGAGGGGTAGGCCTCGCGAAAGGTCCCGATTCCTGTTCCCAGCAAGGGATGGGCCCGTATCATCTCTGCGCTTACTCGCCACCACAGCAGGCGGGCACCCACGGATCCCTGGCTGAAAGAAGAAGCCATCGTCACTTTCTCCCAGGACCGTATGAGCGCAGATCGAGTTCCCTCGAAAAAGAGGGCTCCTGAAATGAGGATCAGGGCGGCCAACAGGAGTAGGAGGAGCCTCCGCAGGTGGAGCTGAAACCGTTCCAGGATCAGGAAGAGGAGCAGCCCCGCTGCCCCAGCTAACAGTGGCCCCCGCGCCCTGGTTGCCACGAGGGCGAACCCTGAAGTCAGGGATATGGTTCCCCAAAGAAGGCTCTCCGGCTTTTTCTGGGAGGAGAGATAAAGGGATAGCGCCAAGGGGAGTACAGCCGCCAGAAACTCCCCCAGGAAATTGGGATTTCCCAGGGTGGAAAAGGGCCTTCCCCATCTCCCCTCCGGGCGAATGGAACCGAACACTGAGGCAGCAGGTCGATAAAGGAGCAGATCGATCCCCAGGAATTGGAGAAGCCCGTAAAGGGAGACCAGCAAGCCTGATAAGGCCAGAAGCTGGACCAAAAGGTACGCCTTCCTGCCTCCTCCATACTGTCGAGCCAAAAAGTAGGTCAAACCCAGACTTCCCCACAGAAACGGACCTTTCAAGAAGGCATGGGTGGGGGAAGACCAGGGATAACGAAACAGGGACCAGGCCAAAAAGGCAAGCAGGGCCAGGCCTGAGAGGTTCCAGGAGGGCTGCTTGCCATTCCCTAACAGGCAATCAAAGGCCCAGAACAGGACGCCGAGAAAGAGGAAGAGGGAAAGGAAAAGGACCTTCGGGGAGAGATAGGCGCTATAATTGCTGGGATAAAAGATGAGGGGGGTGAAGCAGAGGAAAACGAGGGAAAGGAAGATGGCCGATTGCCAGCCTGAGCCAATTTTCATCGCACCATGGAGATCTGCTGGGGGAGAGTTAACTCCCTAAGTCAAAGGCCCCGATTTGGTTGGAGTATCCGACGGCGGTTCCACCGGGCACCCCGGCCGCATAGGTCCCGTTTTGTGCCGGTCCTACCGACCAGGCAGCGATCTGGTCGGTCATGCTGATGGGAGATCCGACGGCCGGTGTCAGGAACTGATATTCGTTGGGAGGATCGAAGGGGTCCGGGGAGGGGGCGATATAGCCATTCACTCTCAGGCTCGCCAATCCCGGATTTCCCGGCCCGGGATAGTTATTGAAATCATTGATGTAGAGCTGGGTTTGGGCGACCATCTTATTGGTATCCGCCTTCGCCCGCGAGATCTTCGCCCTCTTGGAGGCCTCAAGCAGGTTGGGGATGGCGATCGTTGCCAGGATTGCGATGATGGCCACCACGATCAGCAGCTCTACCAAGGTGAACCCGGAATCTCTTTTTTTTACGCGGAACGGATTGGCCGCTTGCATCGGAGTAGATCCTTCGAATTCCCCAAAGAAAAGATTGGATGTGTAAGGCTGCGGGTGGGCTCTGGAAGGAGCCCACCCACGGTTTCAAGAAACAGATCACACGCCGAGTGCGCCAGTCTGATTGGAATAGCCCACATCATCATCGGCATAGGCATCGTCCACCCCATCCGGGCCAACGCTCCACGCCCGGATGTCATCGGTCATATTGGCCGTTGCTGCACCCAGCTGGCTAGCGCCCGTGCCGTCTGTGATACTGTACAGGTAGGTAGCGGCCGGGCTGGTGAAGGGATCGGTAATGGAGGAGACATACCCTTGACCTTGCAACCCCGTTGCTCCCGCGCCCAAGACTGTTGGATACGCGTTCTTATCGTTGTAGAACAACTGAGTCTGGGTGACGATGGTCTTGGTATCCGCTGCGGCCCGGGAGATCTTCGCCCTTCGCTGAGCGTTGAGCAGGTTGGGGATGGCGATGGCGGCCAGGATTCCGATGATGGCCACCACGATCAGCAGCTCAATCAGGGTGAAACCTTTGGCGCTCTTATGGAAGTATCTCAGCATCGATTCTCACCTCCTTTGCATTGGAATAGTGTTCGCTTTGCTTTGTTGTGCATAGCCTGTGCCAAGTCCGTTGAATACGAAGAACATAAATAGAATCCAATGTTTACATTCGCCCCACGATTTCCCCTTGCCTTCCTCGTAGATTCCTTCCGGTGATTTTCACCTATCTCTTGGTGAGAATCACCATCCCCTAGGTACCATGCTTCCCCTTTTCGAACTCAATGTGATGCTTCTTGAGGCGATAGCGGAAGGCATCGAGGGTGAGCCCCAGGAGTCTGGCTGCTTGCCTTTGTATACCCTCAGCCCTCCGAAGGGATTGGAGAAGTAGTTCCTTTTCCCATTGAGCCAGGGTGGCATCCAGGTCCAGTCCCTCCTCCGGAAGGGCAAGGAGCTTCCCGTCACGGGGCAAGAATCCCTCCTGCACCCCAGCCAAACCAGGGGGCAGGCTCTCCGGGGTGATCTCGGGGGAGGTCTCCAGGGCGGTCGCCCTCTCCATCACATTCTCCAACTCACGGACATTCCCGGGCCAGTGGCAGGAGGTCAGAATCCTCATGGTGTCCGCCCGGATCTTGGGAACAGGCCTGCTCGACTGGGTTGCATACTTCTCCAGGAAATGCTGGCATAAGAGAGGGATATCCTCTTTCCTCTCCCGGAGAGGGGGAACGACCAGGCCGATCACCTTGATCCGATAGTAGAGATCATCTCGAAAGGTGCCAGCCTTAACTGCCTCCTCCAGGCTGCGGTTGCTCGCGGCTATGACTCGCACATCCACTTTGATATCCTCGGTCCCACCCACGCGGCGAAAGGTCTGATCGGCAAGGACCCGCAGCAGCTTTACCTGCAAGGGGGCGCTCAATTCTACGATTTCATCCAAAAAAACAGTTCCTCGATTTGCGACCTCAAACAGCCCCTCTTTGTTGCTGATGGCACCCGTAAACGAACCCTTTACATGGCCGAAGAGCTCGCTCTCCAAGAGTTGGTCGGGGATTGCTCCGCAGTTGATGGCTACAAAAGGTGCCTCGCCTCGTGGCCCATTGTAGTGAATCGCTTTCGCCACCAATTCCTTCCCGGTGCCGCTCTCTCCCTCTATGAGGACACTGCTTGACACCTGGGAGGCCTTCACCATTAGCTTCGCCAGCTCGACCATCTTTGGGCTCTTACCCACGAATACCTCCACTCGATATTTCTCCGGGGGGGCTTCCCGCAGATCGATTCTCTGCCGCCGAAGGGTGGAAAACTCCAGCGCCTTGGCGATCTTAATTCGGATCTCATCATTGCTGAACGGCTTGATGATGTAGTCATAGGCCCCTAACCTCATCGCCTCGATGGAGGATTCAATGGTGGGATAGGCGGTGATCATGATCACCGGCAGTTGGGGATCGAGCTCCCGGAGACCTTTCAGCAGGGAAATTCCGTCCATGCCCGGCATCTTGATATCTGAGATCGCCAGGTCGAACCGACCCTTCCTGGCCAGTTCCAGGCCCTCTTCCCCCCTGGCAGCTGTGCTGACCTCATGCCCTTCCTTGTTCAGGAAGATCTCGAAAAATTCCCGCATGCCCTCTTTATCATCCACGACCAGAATATGCGCCATCTTCTACTCCGGAATCCTTTCTTGGGCCAGATCCTGACTCAAAAAAACCCGGAAGAAGGTACCCTCCCTCCTGCTCTCCACCTCGATCTTTCCCCCCAGAGAGTCAACGATCTTTTGGGTAATCGAAAGCCCCAGGCCTGTACCCCCCTCCTTGGTGGTGAAGAAGGGATCGAAGATGTGCTCCAATTGCTCCGGAGGAATCCCATGGCCCTGGTCCTGAAACTCCATCAAAATGAAGCCATCTTCGCCTGCGGGCTGAGAGAGCCGAATCTTCAACTCTCCCCCCTCCGGCATCGCCTCTAAGGCGTTGAGGGAGATATTCCAGATGACCTGTCTGATCTGATCCGGATCTGCCCGCAGATATAATGGAGAAGGGCTCTTCTCGATGAGGATGCGAGCCGGGGAGCCCTGCTCAGTGCCTCTATCCAGAAGGAAGGTCATCTCCTCGAGCAGGGAATTGAGCTCCACGGTCCCGGGCGGGGGGAACTTGGGCCGAACGAAGTCGAGTAACTGCCCGCTGATCAGCTTCAGTCGTTCCGCCTCGCGCAGCACAATATCCAGGAGATTCTTCTCCATCCCCGAGACGGAGGCCTCCTCTTTCAGCAGCTGCAGCGAACTGCTGATGGCACCCAAAGGATTGCGAATCTCATGGGCAATCCCGGCGGCCAATTGTCCTACCGCAGCCAGACGGTCTGCACGTCGCAGCTGGGCCTCCATCTTCTTGATTTCGGTGAGATCCCGAAAGATCGCGATGAGTCCCACCGTCTCCCCCGCACCATCCCGAAGACAGGAGAGGCTCATCCCAATAGGTACCCAGGCCCCGTCCTTCCTCAAGATTTGAATCTCGGAGGAGATTCCCGGGGTGATGGGAGCATTCGCTTCGAAAAAGCCAGACATCTCCTCTGATCGCGAGAAGGGAGATTCCCTCCAGGACTTGCCGATCAACTCCCTTCCTGAAAATCCGGTGATGGCCTCTGCGGCTTGATTGAAGGAGATAATCTGGCCCTTTCGGTTCATGGTGGCCAGTCCGGAAGAGATATTGGCCACCACATCGCGGTAGAGGCGCTGCAGATCATACAGGTCGGCCGACCTCTCCTCCAGTTTCTTCCCCGTCTCGCGCAGGCGCTCCGCCAGATGACTGGAAAGAAGGGCGACGATGAAATAGGCCGCGATGTTGACGAAAACCAAGAAAAAGGCGTATCCGGGCTGATGGGACCATTTGGATCCGAACAGGGGGATGCGAGGAAGAATCCCATAAAACTCCAAATTGATCAGCCCGCCATAGAGGATGCTGCTGGCGGAGGCGACGAGAAGAGCCCCTCGGCGCCGTACCAGGCTGGCCGCAGCGATGATGGAGAAGATATAGATAAATGAAAAACCGCTCTCCAGACCCCCCGTATAATGGACCAGTCCCGTCTCCAGCAAGAGATCGCAGCTGATCTGGCCATAGCAAAAAAGTTCCAGTTGGCGAACTCGATTGAGGAGGAGGGAGAAGATCAGACTGAAGAAGAAGGTGAGGAAGATGAGGAAGTAGAGGGGGGCAAGGGAGAAGGGAGGCTCTTCCTTGAGCTGGATGAAGGTCGCCGAGCCCAAGAAAATGATCACCACCACCAGCCGCAACCCCATCAGCCATCGGATGCGGCGAACCATACCTTGGGTCCCCACTACCGGATATTCTTTCATCGCCATGGAGCTAAAAGACAAAGAAGGCGGCCCGCAGCCGCCTCCTCTCTCCTCCCCCGACGAAATGTTGGTTCCGACTATTTCCCAACCACGGTAACCAGCTTGAAGATGGGCAGGTACATGGCGACGACCACACCTCCAATGACCACCCCCAGGAATACCATCAACAAGGGCTCCAGGAGCGATGTAAGATTGGCCACCGCGGTATCTACCTCTTCATCATAGAAATCAGCGATTTTCGCCAGCATCGAATCCAGGGCACCCGTTTGCTCACCAACGGCGATCATCTGCACCACCATCGGGGGAAAGACGGTGGTCTCCTTCAAGGGGGCGGCAATCGTCTTGCCCTCCGCAATGCTCACCCGGGTCTTCATGATCGCATCTTCCACGATCTTATTGCCGGCAGTGCGGGCCGTGATCTCCAGGCCATCCAGGATCGCCACGCCGCTCGAGATCAGGGTGCCCAAGGTTCGGGTAAATTTTGCCACTGCTACCTTCCGCAGGAGCATCCCAAAGACCGGAGCCCGGAGCAACAGGGAATCGATGGCTTTCCTCCCATTCTCCGTCTTGTAATAGTACCGCAGGCCGATGAACGACCCGATGAGCCCACCCACTCCCAAAAGGAAGTACTTGCGCATCAGACGGCTCAATTCCAACACCACCCGAGTAGGAAGGGGCAGTGTTGCCCCAAACCCTTCGAACATGGACTTGAAGGTGGGAATCACGAAGATGAGCAGGAAGGTGACCACCACCACCGCCACCGTGACGATCACGGAGGGATAAATCATGGCCGATTTGACGCGCTTTTTCAGGGCGATCGACTTCTCGATATAGGCCGCCAAGCGGGTGAGAATCGTATCCAGAATACCCCCTGCCTCCCCCGCTTCCACCATGTTGCAATAAAGGGTAGTGAAGGTCTTCGGCTGCTTCTTCAGGGCGGCAGCCAAGGTAGCCCCTGATTCTATATCCTGGCGAATCTCGTTCAAAACCTTCTGGAAGGTCTTGTTGACCTGCTGGCCGGCCAGGATCTCCAGGCACTGCACCAGCGGCAGGCCCGCATCGATCATGGTCGAAAACTGACGGGTGAAGATGGCGATCTCCTTCTCCGATACCTTGCCCCCAAACCCCGGGATGGTGATCTCAATGTCCTTCGGCTTGCTTCTAACCGAGGTCGTGATGATCTGCTGTCTTCTCAGGGTAGCTACCACCCCCTCCGGGTTGGCAGCCTCCATCTCCCCACTCACCACCTGTCCCTGTCTGGTTCTTCCCGAATAGGTAAAAACTGGCATGGATTCCCCTCCTGTTTTTCCCTATCTCCTCGCTCCCTGCGCGATCTGGGCCCTCTGGATCATCTGGGTCAGTTCCTCGGGCAGGGTGGATCGGCTGAGCGCCTCTTCCAGGGTAATGTTTCGCACGAGATAGTGATTGAGCAGCGATTGATTCATGGTCTGCATGCCAAACTTCTCCTGGCCGGTCTGCATGACCGAATAGATCTGATGTACCTTTTCCTCCCGGATGAGATTGCGAATGGCCGGGTTAGGGATCATGATCTCCAGGGCCAACACCCTCCCCTGACCATTGGCCTTGGGAACCAGCATCTGACACAGTACCCCCTCCAAAACGAAGGAGAGTTGAGCCCTGATCTGAGGCTGCTGATGGGGAGGAAACACATCGATGATGCGGTTGACGGTCTGCATGGCGGAGTTGGTGTGAAGCGTGGCGAAGGTCAAATGCCCAGTCTCCGCAATGGTCAGGGCCGCCTCAATGGTCTCCAGATCGCGCATCTCGCCAATGAGCACCTTGTCGGGATCCTGTCGCAAAACCGATTTCAGCGCCGCCTTGAAGGAATAGGTATCCGAGTGCAGTTCCCTCTGATTCACCACGCATTTCTTGTGCTGATGCACATATTCGATGGGATCTTCAATGGTGACAATGTGCTCCTGCCGCTCGGTATTGATCTTGTTGATCATGGCTGCCAGAGTCGTTGATTTTCCGGACCCGGTGGGCCCGGTCACCAGAATCAGGCCCTTCGGCCTCTCGCAGAGATCCGCCACCACCTTGGAAAGCCCCAATTGTTCAAAGCTCATGATCGTATAGGGAATGGTGCGGATGGCCACCGCAACCGCCCCCCGCTGGAGGAAGACATTGGACCGAAAGCGACTCAAGCCTTTCACCCCGAAGGAGAAATCCAGCTCCTTTTCCTCCTCGAATTTCTGTTTCTGCGCGTCGGTCAAGATGCTATAGGCCAATGCTTTCGTCTCTGCCGGGTTCAGGGGTGGCAGATCCATGGGCGTCAGGCGGCCATGCAGACGCAGCATGGGGGGCACCCCTGTGGTCAGATGAAGGTCCGACCCTCCCTTCTCGATCATCGCTTTCAACATCTCTTGCAGATTCGCCAATTTCCTAAGCTCCCGTGGTGACTCTCATCACCTCTTCCAGCGAGGTGATGCCCTCCCGCAGCTTCTGTAGACCACTCTCCCGGAGGGTAAGCATCCCGTTCCGGTGAGCCGCTTCCCTCAGCTCGATCGTGGAAGCCCCGTCCAAGATCAGCTTCTTCATATCCTCGTTGATCACCATGACCTCATAGAGCGCCACCCGGCCCCTATATCCGGTGTCACTGCAATTGTTGCAACCCTTACCGTGGTAGCAAACGATCGATTTCGCCTCCTCGGGAGAAAACCCGAGACTCGTCAGCACCGAGGGTGGAACTTGCACTTCCTCCTTGCAGTCCTTACAGACCTTCCGCACCAGCCTTTGCGCCAGAATGAGGTTGGTGGATGCCGCTACCAGGAAGGGCTCCACTCCCATGTTGAGGAGACGGGAAACGCTACTGGGGGCATCGTTGGTATGGAGGGTGGAAAGAACCAAGTGGCCGGTCAAGGCCGCCTTAATGGCGATCTCCGCCGTCTCATAATCTCGAACCTCCCCCACCATAATGATGTCGGGGTCCTGGCGGAGAAACGACCGCAGGGCGGCGGCGAAGTTGAGGCCGATCTCGGCCTTCATCTGAACCTGATTAATCCCCGGGAGATTGAACTCCACAGGATCCTCCGCCGTCATGATGTTGGTTTCCGGGCTATTGATTCGATTGAGGGCAGAATAGAGAGTCGTCGTCTTACCCGACCCGGTGGGCCCGGTCACCAGTACCATCCCATAGGGAGCCGTAATCGCGGCCTCGAAGTCCGCCAAGGACTTGGACTCAAAACCTAACTTGGTCATGTCCAGTTGCAGAGTGGATTTGTCCAGGAGGCGAAGAACTACCTTCTCCCCAAATAGGGTGGGGAGGGTAGAAACCCGGTAGTCCATCTCTCTTCCAGCCATCTTGATCTTGATGCGCCCATCCTGGGGCAACCTTCGCTCGGAGATATCCAACTGGGCCATGATCTTGACGCGCGAGGTAAGGGCGGCCCTCAGTTTCATCGGCGGCGACATCACCTCATAGAGCACGCCGTCTATGCGATATCGAACCCGGAATACCTTTTCATAGGGTTCGATGTGGATATCCGAGGCCCCTTTCTTGATCGCATCGGTCAGAACGAGATTGACCAGCTTCACCACCGGCGCATCCTCGGTGGCCCTTTGCAGGTCGGCTACATTGACCTCCTCATCGCCCTCTCCCACCTGGCTGACCTCCCTGTCGTCGAAGGTCCTCATGATGTCCTGTACCAGGCCGGCCGAATCATAGTAACGGTTGATGGCGTTCTTGATGGAGGTCTCGGAGGCAACCACCGTCTCCACCTTGAAGCCAGTCATGAATTTGATGTCATCGATGGCAAAGATATTAGAAGGATCGGACATGGCGACGGTAAGGACCGACCCTGTCCGGTTGATGGGGATGACCTGGTGTTTTTGTGCCACTTCGGCCGGTACGAGTTTGATGACCGCGGGGTCGATCTCGAAATGGGAGAGATTGATGGAGGGAACTCCGTACTGCTTGCTCAGGAAGGAGGTAATGTCATCCTCGGTGACATACCCCAGCTTTACCAGATTGGTACCCAGCTTCCCACCCGAGGAATCCTGCTCTTGCAAGGCCTTCTTGAGTTGTTCCTCGGTGATCAGATTCGCCTTCACCAGTAACTCGCCCAACCTGGCAGTTCCTACAGACATTCCCGCATCCTTTCCCGAGACATCGGATGGCGAATTGAGTTGGTTGAACCTAACTTATGGAAACGTCGATAATATAAGGGCATTAGGAAGCGTCTGTCAAGGAAATTATCTACCGAATCCCGAGCGTCTCCCTCATCTGCTTCACTGGAGCCTTCCTCCCGGTCCAGATTTCGAAAGAAAGGGCCCCCTGGTGGATGAGCATCCCCAGCCCATTGAGAACGGTACAGCCTTTCTTCTGCGCCGCCTCCAGCAGCGCTGTCATCGCCGGCTCATAGATCAGGTCGCAGACCAGCAGATGAGACGGAAGAAGGCGGTAATCGAACAGGGGAGGATCCCGCGGGGAGAGTCCCACCGAAGTCGAGTTGACCAAGAGATGAGACTCCCTCAGGCGCTGGAGGAACAAGGGGTCGGAAAAGCCCATCGGGTTTAGGGACGGAAGATCGGGCATCCCATCCCAGAGGGAAGCCAGTTCCCGGGCTCTCTTTAGCGTTCGATTGACCAAATCGATCCTCTCCGCCCCCTGGTGAACGAGGGCCTGAAGGACAGCCCGTGCAGCCCCTCCCGCTCCCAGCAACATCACCCGTTTTCCTCTGGGGTCGAATCCCACCTCCTCCCGCAGCGAGGCGAGGAAGCCTTTTGCATCGGTATTTTCGCCCCAGAGCTCAACTCCCTTCTTGACAAGCGTATTCACAGCCCCGATCTGCTCTGCCTCTTGACTCCAGCCATCCAGATATTCCATGACCTGGATCTTGTGAGGGACGGTCACATTCGCTCCCCCGAAATTCTCCATCGCTCGAAAGGCGGCGATGATGGCGGAAAGGCGCTCTCCCTTCACCTCAACTGGGACATAGACATAGTCCATGCCCAAAGTGGCAAAGGCGGCATTGTGCATGAGGGGAGAACGGCTGTGCCCCAAGGGATAGCCGAGGAGGAAGCAGACTCTGGTCCTTCCGCTCACCATGAATCAGGGCCCTCCCGTTTCGCGAGACAATACCTCTTCCAGGGTCTTCTTGATCCAGGCCAACCTCTCTTCCTCTTGCACCTTCCCTCCCTCCCTCTCGGTCACATAGAAGACATCCATTGCCTGATCCACCTCCGTGGCAATCTTGGCATAGGCGATATCCAATCCCAGGAAGGAGAGGGTTTGAGAGATCAGATAGAGGAGACCCAACCGGTCTGCGGCGCGCACGTCGATCACGGTGTAGCGATCGGAGATATAATTATCGAATTCCACACGGGGGGGCAGGGCAAGCACCTTTCTCCCAAACCGCTCTCTGATTCCCTTCCGGTGGGAGGCGATCAAGTCCTCCACCTGGATTCTTCCCTGTAGCACTCCTTTCAACTCCGCTTCCACCCTCTGCCACAAGGAGTCATTGCTCACGGCCATTCCCTGCCACTTATTGACCTGGAAGGTATCGATGGCCACCCCATCCGCTCGGGTATAGATCTGGGCGGAGAGGACATTAATGCGATGGGCAGAGAGGACCCCCACAATATTGGCGAATAGTCCCGGGTGGGAGAGGGTGCAGACCGTGAACTCGGAATAGCCGACCTGAGGGAAGTGCTGAACATGAGTACTCAAAGGGCTGCTCGCCAGATGCTGCACCAGGGTCAAATGAGAGGCAATCTTGACTTCTGAAGTGGTGAGGAGGTAGCGGGCTGGCATTTGATCCAGATGGTTGGCGATCAGGTCCTCGCCTATCTCCTCCTTCAAGTCCTGCAGGATTCGGGTCCGGATCTTCTCTGCCCTGAGCAGATCCTCCTTCTGCTCGGGGATACCGCGGGTGAGGATGGTATGGGTCTTAATATAGAGCTCCCAGAGAAGCGTGGACTTCCATTCCGTCCATGCCTCCGGGCTGATTGCCTTGATGTCCAAAAAGGTATGGAGATAAAGCATCTTCAGGCGGGAAAGATCCCTGATTACCTTGGCAAATTCGATGATGGCTCGTTCGTCATCGAGATCCCTCCGCTCCGCAATGTGAGCCATGGTCAGATGATGGGAAACCAAGAAGAGGATGAGCTCCTTCTCCTCCTCGCTCAAGGGGAATCGAGAAAGAAGGGAGGCCACGATGCGACTCCCTTTGTTCACATGATCCTTCCCCTCCGCCTTACCCACATCGTGCAGCAAGAGGGCCAATTTAAGGAGCTCGGGCCTTTCCAGTTCCCGGGCAATATTGTAAAACTCATTGGGCTCAGAGGGGGGAGTCCGCAGCAATTCCTCCCATTGATCGAAGGCGACGAAGGTATGCTCATCCACCGTATATTTGTGATAGAAATCATATTGAACCAGACAGGTCAGGCGCCCAAACTCGGGCAGATAAGCACCCAATAGCCCACATTCGTGCATCGTCCGTAGGGCATTACCCAGGCCAGGTCCTTCCTTGAGGAGGGAGAGAAAGAGTCCGAAGGCCTGGGGGGAACTGCGGAAGTCTTCATCCAAAGAGCCCACCAGGGAGCGAACCAGATCCTGCATCTCCTGGGTGAGGGAATAGCCGCTGCGAAGGGCCCGCAGGAAGACCCGGAAGAGGTTCAAGGGATCTTTCATAAAGCCCTCTTTATCCTTGGCCCAGATCCCGATCTTGCCCCTCATCTCTACCAATCCATCCCCCATTTCCCGTGCCCTGAATCGTTCCATGATCTCTCTCACCCCCGAGATATGGAGAAGGCATCGATAGATGATCTTCTCCGAGAGATGATGCAAGGACTTCGCATGAATGAAGTACTGCCGCATGAGATGTTCCACACCGTAGCCTCCCTCATCGTCCCGGTAACCCATATGATCGGCCACCTGCCTCTGCAGAGCCAGAGAGAGGACATCATTTTTCTGTCCGTGAAGATAATGAAGCTCATTGCGCAGCCTCCACATGAAATCCAGGGCCCTTTGCAATCTGGCCAGATCCTCTTCCCCAATCACCCCTTGCCGAGCCAATTCCTCCAAATTAGAGGTCTGATAGCGCGCCCGGGCCATCCATTGAGCATTGTGAAGATCCCGCAGACCTCCCATACTCTCCTTGATATTTGGCTCCTGGATATAGAGGGAGCGGCCGAATTTCTGATAGCGGGCTTCTAGCTCTGCCATCTTTTGGCGGAAGAACTGGGAGATCTTGTCCCCGATTACCTCTTTCTCTAACTTGGCCTCGAAGTCCTCAAAAACGCGAACATCCCCCGCAATATACCGGGCCTCCAGGAGGGAGGTCTTGATGGTGAGGTCCTTGCGGGCCATCCGCACACAGTCCATGATGGATCGGCAACTGTGTCCCACGGCCAAGCCCATGTCCCAAAGGGTATAGAGCACTCTCTCCACCAAGAAATTGATGCAGGGATGGAGTCCTTTTCGGAACAGAAACATGATATCGATATCGGAGCAGGGGTGGAGCTCCCGACGGCTGTATCCGCCTAACGCGAGAATCGCACATCTGACTCCCCCTTTCCCCTTCCCGACATCAGGAGCGGTACTGGCCAAGAAATAGAGTTGCTGAATGATGGTATCCACCAGATTCGAGCGCGCTTCAATGACTTGCCGGCCGCTGGCCCCTTGATGATGAAGCTCAAAGATCCGCTCGGATTCGCGTCGATAGAAGGAGCGGAAGGTCTCCAGATAGCCCTTCCGGCGGGCTTCCTCGGAGAGGCCTCTTGTCTCCTCATCTACCCATCGAAGGAGGTCTTCCAGTTCCCGGTACGTTTTCCCCGGAGCAAAAGAAGCGGCCCCCTCCGCCGTTTTCGATTCTCCTTGCATCATGGTGGATGCCCATCTGCCCCTGTCTATCTTCCCTTGCCTGTCCTGCGCCGGATCCTTGACCAATGCCTACTTCCCCTATTATAATGACCACAGCCCATTCGGTCAATGAGAATGCCCTGAAGCATGGATACAATGAGGAAAGGATCCCAATGAAGCTCTTTCTTTCAGCGCTGGGGCTGGCTTTGATCCTGGAGGGCATTCCCTATTTCCTGAGCCCCGAGAGGGTAAAAGAGTTGGCGCAACTTCTGCCAGGCCTTCCCAATTCCTCCCTTCGATTCTTCGGTCTCTCGGTTATGCTCGCTGGTCTGGTCTTGCTGTTTTTGAGTCGCCGTTGGATTCCCTGAGCTCGACAACCCATTCATCCCCGGAGGTGAACGATGAGGGTAATTGCATTCAATGGGAGCCCCCGGCCCAGGGGCAATACCTATCAAGCGATCATGACCG
>Ga0315314_1000666_pt1 | contig 35302 bp, 40 predicted proteins | sample TDP9_MG_FD_203631 | JGI IMG/M metagenome (GOLD analysis project Ga0315314, IMG submission 203631) | Freshwater sediment microbial communities from Lake Towuti, South Sulawesi, Indonesia - TDP9 | ecosystem: Environmental > Aquatic > Freshwater > Lake > Sediment | place: Indonesia: South Sulawesi... | reverse complement strand
CTGGAAGTTGGAATGGCTGGGATAGGGTTTGCAGTTATTACGGGGACTCTGGCTGGGCTTTATCCAGCTCGAAAAGCATCAAGGCTTGAACCGGTGGAGGCTTTGAGATATGAATAAAAGGGAAGATAAAGAACCGGGCTTCATAGGACAAGTCATAGGGTGCCTAACATCTCCTCGCGTTTCCTTTAAGTCCATACTGGAAAAGCCAAGCCTCTTAAAGGCGGCGACACTAATCCTCCTGGTAGCCATTGTTGCTTCATGGGCGAGCTACAATTACGCGGGAAAACTTCCTCTACCCTCAATAATTGAACGAGAAACGGGGGGACAGTTTCCGGGTCAGGGAGTGCTTATTAGCCCTGAACAGCTTCGCCAAACTCTAGTGATTCTAAACACTGTAACAGGGTTCATCGGCATCTTTGGAGGCTGGTTGATAAGCTCAGCCGTCGTTCATGGCCTTTCAAGGGGTCGGAGGGGAAAGGGAACCTTTAAGAGCATGCTAACGCTGGCTGGATACGCATTGACTCCCCTCTTAATACAACATCTCCTTCGCCTTATAGACTCCCTTATGGTTACTGAACAAGGGTTGCTCCAACTTTCAGGAGCGACTCAGGTGTTCAACCAACCGCTTCTTGATGCGATTGCAAATGCTACTATAGATGTCTTCAGCATCTTCAAGCTATGGTCAATAGCCCTTTTCGTGATAGCTGTCCGCGAAAACTATGAGATATCCACGGCTAGGTCGGTGGTCAATGTCGTTGCGACGTACATCATAATGCTGTTTCTTTCGGTTTTTCTTCCCTTATAATTTGCACGGTGGAGTTCAACATGCGGTACAACATTGAAACGGACGACTTAAAGAAGCTCCTCAAAGTTGTCATGAAGAAATAAAAGGGTGAAATTGTATGCCGTTCATCATAAAAACAGAGAAACTAACCAAAGTTTATTCCGGCGGAATAAAAGCCGTAGATAACGTGTCCTTTGAGGTGGAGGAAGGAGAAATATATGGGTTCCTTGGTCCGAATGGTGCAGGGAAGACAACCACCATCTTGATGTTGATCACGCTGTTAAAGCCAACCAGTGGCAAGGCCTCAGTCTGCGGCTTCGACATTGCTAGGGAACCATCGAAGGTTAGGGAAAACATTGGATATGTTTCTCAAGATGTCGCGGTTGATGAAAACTTGACTGGACGAGAGAATTTGCTGTTACAAGGTCGCTTCTACCATTTACCAAAGGATGTTCTGGAGAAACGCATCGAAGATGTTCTCCAAATGGTAGACCTCACGGACCGCGCTGACCACTTAGTTGCGACTTACTCGGGAGGAATGAGGAAGAGACTCGACATTGCAGAAGGCTTGATTCATCGGCCTAAAGTCCTCTTCGTTGATGAGCCGACTCTAGGTCTGGACATACAAACCCGACACAAGATCTGGGAATATATCCAACGTTTGCGAAAAGAGGCCAACATGACAATCTTTCTAACGACCCACTACATGGACGAAGCCGATGCATTATGCGACCGAGTAAGCATAATCGATTATGGCCAAATCAAGGTCGTTGGGAAACCAAACGACTTAAAGAGCCAAGTAGGTGGAGACATCGTCACATTAAGGTTTACGAAAGCCACAAACACCCTAGCCGAAGAAGCCGTCGAATCCATCAGAAAAATGACGTTTGTAGAAAACGTCATATTAACAGAGGATTCCTACAACATAATCGCAAGAAATGGAGAGACCATAATACCGAAAATGTTTGAGGCAGTTAGCAGAGTGGGAGCCGCCATAGAGTCGATTTCGATGAAAAGGCCCACTTTAGATGACGTATTCTTGGCATATACTGGTAGGGCGTTTCGGGAAGAGGAAGGCAGCCGAGAGAAACTGATGAGTGAAAGACTCAGGTTGGGGAGGATACGGACATGAGCATGGCCTTTGACACCTTGAATGTTTGCCGGAGAGAGTTAAAGCGTTTCATTCGTCAACCAGCAAGAGTCATCATGTCAATCATACAGCCAATCATCTGGCTGAGCTTAATGGGCAACATGTTTCAAATGGTAGGCAAACTTCCCGGATTTCCAACTTCGAGATACTTGGATTACATGGCACCGGGAATAGTTGTCATGACAACCCTTTTTGGAGGGGTCTTCGGGGGCTTGTCTGTCGTTTGGGATCGTCGCTTCGGTTTCCTAAACAAGATGCTTGCGGCTCCGATTTCAAGGCCTGCTATACCGGTCGGTAAAATGCTAGCCTCAACCGTTCAGTCTGGACTCCAAGCGAGTATCATACTGATCGTAGCACTTCTCATGGGTGTACAATGCTCGACTGGCGTTCTTGGGGTAATTGCAATAATTCTGATAGCAATGCTTTTGTGTTTGGCGCTTTCCGGCGTATCTCTTGCCCTCGGCGCCATGATCAAGACCCACGAAACCCTTATGGTAATCATGAACTTCCTAACCATGCCCTTAATGTTCACGAGTAGCGCACTGTTCCCGCTGGAGTTCATGCCTTCGTGGTTGGCCGCGATTGCCAAATGGAACCCAATAACCCACACCCTCAACCCGATCAGGACGTTAATGACGAAGGGCTGGAACTGGACAGTAATCCTACCGGATGTAGCCGCCGTAGCGGCCTTCGCACTCGCCATAATATGCATTGCAACGCTTTTGTTTAGAAGAAGCATAACCTAAAATTGGGGCTTGATGACGGGAGGAAGGAAAGCTTTTTTGTAAGAATCTCCTTAAGCCCTTTGGGATTGAGTGTGAGGATCGGCAGTCAGATGGAGAACATTCTCCTCGCAATGCTGAAAGCTGAGAAGGATCCTGCCTCACAAATAGGTCATGTTATGGCCAAAAACGCCGAGGCATACGGAGCCCCAGGGTTGGGAACGATGGATTTGATGAAGTTCCTAAAGGGCAAACTGGCGTTAGACGCTAAGGGAAAGTATAAACACCCCGTTAGACGCAGCTACTGGCGTTCCCTCAAAACCCTTGTTAGATATGGCTTCATCCAAGTGGTCCTAAGGAAGAGCCCAGGCAGACACGGCTATCTCTACCAGTTGACACCAAAGGGTCGAAGGAAAGCTGAAGAGACCTGGGCTAGGGTCAGCATGTTTATTGATGAGTACTCCAAGCTCCTTTGAATCACTTTCACAGAAACAGTCACTGCAAGCATATATTTCTCAGCTTGAGATTTGTCCTCGAACATAATGTACCATCTTCTCTGCCCAGAGTTCTAGATACTCGTCTCCCTTCTCGGCCTCTGCCTTGCGAGGGTCGCCGATTACGCCAATCTCTGTTAAAGCCTTTATACCTTGACTGATCACGAGGTCTATCTTGTCCTCAAATCTTCCTACGAAGCCTTCTTTAGCGCGCTTCATGTTCACTAGGTCTTTGCGTATGGCCAAAACCATCGATGTTTCGGACTCTCCTGCGTGGGCTCCCGACTCGCTTGCTGGAATTCCATGCTTTGCCGAAAACTCGACGAGGAATTTTAGAAGGCCTTCCAGATCAGTATAAGCTATGACGTTGACGTCCTTGAGACTTTGACGAAGCTCCTCAACCGCCTCTCGTACAGCCTCAAAGTTGCCACCGTGAGACGGCAGTATAATAATGTTGTTAAATCCGTGTTTCGCGAGGCTAACGCAGTAGTCACGGATTATGCCCTTTAGGGTCTCTGGTTTGAGAGTGATGGTTCCCGGGAATGCCATGTGGTGTTGAGAGCATCCCACGTTTATGGTGGGCGCTTGAAGGGCATTACCGAGCTTTTTAGCCACCTTATAGGCTAACGCCTCGCCAATCAACGAATCCGTGCTGGTGGGTAAATGGGGGCCATGCTGTTCATTTGAACCTACTGCGAAAACGACGGTCTTGACGCCTCTTTCTAAAGCCTTTTGCGTCTCAACCCAGCTCATCTCGGAAAGTTGAATCTTATTAGTCATTTATTTCTCACCACGCGAGGTCTCCAATTCACAGACAGTGCGTTTTCTTAACAGATACTTAAGCTTTACCGAAATAAATGAAATCCTATTCGCTTTTTTCGTATCTTTTTTAAAGCGTTTTACCTATTTTCCACGAGATGACATAAGGTTTATAAGACTCTGCCACTAGGTGGTCCCGGTGGTTTTCTTGAACCCTGTTGAAGAGGAATTAATTAGATTTCTTCAGGAACAGGTGAAGCTGGAGGAGGAAATCGTCGAATCTATGGGTCGAACTTTAGACAAGGTAGCAAACCCTGTAGCGAAAGGGGTATTGAAAGGGATTTCTTTAGATTCCTTAAAGCATGCTGAGATATACAAAGCAGCCATAGAGGTAGCCTCTGTTCCACAAGCTCTCACCGAGGAAGAGTTTCATCATCTGAAACAGGACGTGAAAAGACATATTGAAAACGAAGAAAGGGTGATTGGGCGCCTAAAAAAGGCCATAGAGAAAACGAGAAACGAGAAGATGAAGTTTCTGCTTGAGTCTATAGCCGCGGATGAGGAGAGGCACCATGCACTCCTAAGGGAGATCATGGACATCGTGGTGAGGGGGGAAACCATCACCGAAGCCGACTGGTGGGATTTCCTCTGGAGGAACGTTCCCTTTCACGGTGCACCGGGAGGGTAACAGTTAAAGGCAACGCTAACTCGTGCTTCCCAAAAGAAATTCAGGGAGGTTTTGTATCTCCACCACTTTCTGCTCCCTTTTTTCCATGTTTCGTAAGACCACCTTCCCCTCCTTAAGTTCCTCAGGACCTATAATGATGGCGTAGGAAACGGCCCTTCTATCCGCGTCTGAAAGCGCCTTAGTGACGGTGCGCCCCATAACCTCCACCTCAGTCGATATTCCTGCACCCCTCAACATGGTTGAAAGCTCGAAGGCCTTTGCATGCAACTCTTCGTTGACAGGAATGACCATAACTCGTCCTTCTCTTCGAACTTTCACGGGAATCCTCTGTTTTTTCATGGCGAGAACGAGACGGTCTATGCCCGGAGCCACCCCCACCGCAGGGGTTGGTTCCCCTCCGAAGAGTTCGATCAGCTTATCGTAGCGCCCTCCGCCGACTAGGGCTATGTCCATTTCCGGAACGTATGATTCAAAGATAATGCCAGTATAATACTCAAGGCCTCTCGCAAACCCCACCTCAATGAGGGTCTCAAAATTGATGCCACCCGCCCTCGTTAACTGGAGGATCTGCTGGAGGTTCTCCACAGCGGCAATAGAACTCTCATAATTCTGAACGCTTCCCTTTGCCTCTTTAAGAACCTGAGAGGCGTCGTTTCCCCTCGTTTTAAAGATCGTTTTAAGGGTGGTTATGCACCTTTGTGGGGCACCTAGATCTTGCACGACATTTAGTGCTTCCTTCCATCGTTTCTTGTCGAGCAACTGCATGATTCTATTTTGCTGTTCTTCCTGTATACCCTCTTCGCTCAAGATTCCCCGGAGGATTCCCACGTGCCCAATCTTAATGTAATAGCTGCGGAAGCCCAACCTCTTCATTAACTCGTTAGTGATGGCAAGGATTTCCGCGTCTGCTTCTGGTCGGCTGGAGCCGATGAGCTCATAGTCGGATTGCCAAAACTCTCGAAAGCGCCCGTATTGGGGCTCGTCATAACGGTAAAGGGTCCCCACACAAAAGAGTTTTAGCGGTTTAGGCGCGTGTCTCATTTTGGTCGCCACCAACCTGGCTATGGAGGCAGTGAACTCTGGCCGTAAAGCCACCCTCCGACCACCCATGTCCTTGAAGGCGTACATACGCTCTCGAATTTCCTCCCCAGATTTCGCTGCCAAAAGCTCGTAGCGTTCCATGACTGGGGTGATGATCTCCTCATAGCCGTACAGTTGAGCCAGCTCCCTAGAAACCTGCTCTACGTACCTCATCCTTTCTGCGTATCCGGGTAGAAAGTCCCTCATTCCCCGAAGCAGTCTGAAGGTTGTCATCCCGTCACCTCTAACCAAGCGTTCCCGCGATTACCACGATGGTGATTACAACAGTCATAGTTTTCACTTTAGGGTCAGTTGTGAGAGGGAGTAATAGACTACTTCCCCCCTTCTATTTATAACCGCCAACACTAACTTCTTTTTTAGGCTTTGAACATGCCTTAAAGCCCTTGCCAAATCTTCCACGGAAACTGGCTGCCCCTCCTGAATACCAAAGATTAGGTATTTGGCGGTCTCCTTCCCGTACTCGCCCCGCTCGTACACGCGAAAGTCGATTCCCACTCCGAATCCCTCCCTCGCCACGTATCCTCGACTCCTCAAATCTCGATAGATCAAATACTTCACCCAAGCGTTTTCATCCACCAACTGAAATCGTTTGAGGAGGCTTGAAAAGTCCACTTGTTCCCTAATTTTCTCATCCTCAACCTCGAGAATTCCCTTGCTAAGCAGAAACAGGGCCTCACAAAAAGTGAGCACCAACTTTCCGTTTTCAGAGACGCCATAGCCCCGCGAGGAGAGACCCTCAATATCCTCCGGTGACGAAACCAGAACATCACTCTCTCTCAGGGAGGCCCTTACCTTTAATTCAGCCTCGCGCTTTGACTGCTCCAAAGCCGCGACCTTCCAACCACCTACCAACGCTATCATATGCACGTTGAAATTTAAATCCTCTCAAAATCGGTTGAGGATAAGACGCCGGTTTCGCAAATGATGGCGCTCACGTATTTCATGGGGGTAACGTCAAAGGCCGGGTTTAATGCCTTCACTCCTTTCGGAGCGATTCTTTTGGAGTGGAAATGCGTCACTTCCCTTGAATCCCTCTCTTCAATCACTACATCCTTGGAAGTGCGAGTTAGATCAAAGGTGGATGTGGGGGCGGCGACATAGAACGGGACCCCATGTTCGTGAGCTAGGACCGCGATGGTGTAGGTGCCTATCTTGTTTATCACCGCGTCTCTAACAATCCTATCCGCTCCGACGACGACCTTGTCTATTAGTTGCTTAGACATCACGTATCCGACCATGCTGTCTGTAATCAGCGTGACCCGTATGCCGTCGCGTTGTAGCTCATAGGCTGTAAGTCTGGCACCCTGTAATTTCGGCCTAGTTTCCGTAGCGATCACTCTGATGTTCTTGCCTTGGTTCCACGCCGCTCGTATAACTCCCAACGCGGTTCCATAATCCACCGTAGCTAGACCGCCTGCGTTGCAATGAGTAAGGACCACATCTTTATCATTGATTAGCTTGGAACCATGCTCGCCAATCTTACGGTTGACTTGAACATCCTCATCTGCCATCTTTTGGGCCTCGTCAACAATGGCCTGAGCGACGGCCTTGGCACCTCCTGAGGTTTCTTGCGCCTTTTTTATGATCCGATCTACGGCCCAAAATAGGTTCACGGCCGTGGGCCTCGTCTTCCTCAAGATTTCAGCCGACTCTTCAATCTCTTTTATTAGGTCTTCCCTTTCCTCGGCTTTTGAAAAGTAAGCGGTGAGAGCTATGGCGTAGGCTGCAGCCGCACCCAAGAGAGGGGCTCCTCGTATTTTCATGTTCCTAATAGCTGAGGCTACCTGACGACATGTCCTCATCTTTAGAAAGACCACTTCATGGGGTAGCCTCATCTGATCTATGGTAACCACCGTACCATCCTTCCACTCTATGGTTCTCATAGGACACTCCACCATCTTCTCTATGACATGGAGTGATTTTATCTTTACCATGCACGGGTTAAAGCGATCTCATCTATCTAAGGAGCATAAAATCGGATTCGCCACTCTTATAATGATCCAGTACATCATTATTTAGGGGGAATTTCCTTCATGGATGGGAAAATCTCGAATTTGTTGGTCGAGAATTTTGGGCAAAGTTATTCGGAGATTTTGGGAATTGATTTGAGAGGTAGAAACGATGGAGAGATTTTCAAATGGTTTTTGGCTTCGGTTTTGTTTGGCGCCCCTATTAGTGAAACTTCTGCAATAAGGACGTTCAAGTGCTTTGAGAAGCATAGGGTACTAACCCCCGAGAAGGTTCTGGAGACGGGCTGGAATGGTTTGGTGGGCATCCTCGACGAGGGAGGCTACACAAGATACGACTTTAAGACAAGTGATAAGCTCTTAGAGGTTATGGGCAATCTGACGGAAAAATACGGAGGAAACCTAAATCTCCTTCACGAGCAATCTTCAGGCTCTTACGATCTCGAGAAACGCTTAAAGGACTTGGGGAAAGGCATAGGAGACGTGACCGTAAGCATCTTCCTACGAGAATTGAGGGATGTCTGGGAGAAAGCCGATCCCAAACCCACCCCTCTAGTCATTTTATCTGCAAAAAACCTGGGGATGACAAAAAGAGAAAGCCCTAAAGAAGCGTTAGGGGAACTGAAGGAATTTTGGAGAAGAAATGAGGTTCCTGGGGCTACGTTTATTAACTTTGAAACAGCATTGCTTCGGCTCGGTAAGGGTTTCTGCAGAAAGGCGAAATGCAGACTATGTGTGCTTCGAGAATATTGCTTGGCTGCTAAGTCGGCTTGAGTTTTGCAACGACCTCAACGGGACAGTTTTTGGGAAGGTTTAACTTTTCCCGCCATTCATCTCCTACAGCGATAAGGGAGAAGACTCCGGAGACTTCTGCTTTTGCCATCTGAACGAGTTTGACAAGGGTGGTCTGGGTTTCCCCAGTTTTTATCATGTCGTCCACAATGAGCACGCTATCCCTTCTTTTGATAGCGTCCCTCGGTATATACAGCGTCATGGTTACACCAGAGTCCTTCAATACATATGTTTCATCCAAAAAAGCTGGAACACCCACCTCCTTGCTCCACTTTGCTATTACAAAGTTAACACCCAAAGAATTCGCCACCATAGTTGCCAGCGGTATACCGTCCACGGCGGCGGTGAGGATTTTTGTTACCCGTCTTCCTGCAAAGGTTGCGAGGGCGTGATGAGCAGCCTGCCTGAGGAGGTTGAAGTCGCCTATGATCCATGTGTTGTCAAAATACCCTTGCTCGTCAAATCGCACCCTTCTGCGAAGCTCAACCTCCAAACCAACGAGGTTGGTTAGGGTCTTCCAGAGCTGTCGAGCTCGTTCCGCGTTTGGCAAAACATGACCCTTGGCATACCTGCTTAAAACCGTCACAGGTAAGTCCGTTTTCGCGGATAACTCCCGGTACGTATATCGCTTTTTAGCGGTTCGAAGCAACTCGATAGTCATTAACCGAAGCTTCAAGTCCTCAGCATGCGTACTCATTTTCCAACCTCTTTTACACCAAAACGGCAATACAGGTTCGCGGAATATAGTATTTTTAGCTTAAGTGCATTTAAAATTTTGCTTCACTTTAGAAGACTTCGAAAGTACTTCGATTATATAATGGTTAGATTTGAGCGTCCCCTACCTACCGAGAGTTTGAATTCATGACTCTGAAACCGCAAAAACACAAGCCTACTTACTTAGAGGGTCCAAGCATTTGTAGACGAGCGTTATTTGGTTTGAGGTTAGAGAGTGGAGGAGGCTCTTGAAGCAGATTCTGCGGGGAGGCGAGGAGCTAAAGGTTAGTTAAAGAGATAAGGGAGTTCAGTAAAGGAACTCAAGGGCGAACCAGCTTTCCCTCAAGGGGGAGGTACAGCTCTAACGGGCCCGTGGCCTAGCATGGATAAGGCGTCGGCCTTCTATGGCAGGGAGAGAGCCGGAAATCCGGGGTTCAAATCCCCGCGGGCCCGCCAAAAGCAAATAGGTTCAAATATCGGTTCAAAAACAGTGTTATGAGTGAAAAATCGTGGCAAAATCGAAAAGATTAATGATTGCTCTGACTAGAAATGACCTGGAACATTTGAAAGAGTTATCTTTAAAAGAGCATGACGCATTTTTTGAAAGAAACTCGCATCTCAGAACTGCTTATTATGGTTCTCTCATCGGAATATGTCTATGCCAAGGAGCAGCTTCCCATTACCTCGATCCAAAAGTGGGAGTAGCAGATTGGGATATCTGGCATTTTTATATAGAAGATAGAAAAACCAATTTTCCCTATAGAGCCCATAAACGAATTGATAATGGTTATAGAGGTAAATCTGTAGATTTTCTTAAAAGGGCAATCTCTAAAGAAATATACGATTCTTGTTCAAGTCGCCCTGAGCGCACTATTATGAAATATCTGCTTGAAAGAAATACCAAAACCAAAAGAAAATTGTTGGAGAAAGCTATAATTGGCCTTTATCCAAACGCTCTGCTTGGCAGAGTTTTATGGAAGGGAGAGTTATGATATTTATCAATTGTTTTTATCAAGATTTCGACTCATTTTTCGTAGAGCACTATTGATTCTTATATTAAGTATCGAAGTTCGTTTTTGAGTTGACCGTTGGTCTCAGTTATTTTCTTGGCTAGTAAGGCAACCTTGCCTTCATCGATCCATCGAGCACCTCTCATAGAGTCGGACGTCTTCCCTAAAATTGCCTGCCCTAAATTGCTTAACCTGAACTCGTTTCTTTCGAAGTGTTCTGTCAGCTGAACTGCATACCTTAGTAAACCTGAATGGCTTGGTTCACCCACTATTAGAACGAAGGAATCCCAATCTAGAGGTCTAAGTCTCTTGTAATGGTGATTAGACTTGATAATCTCTTCAGTTACGTTTCCAGAGAGTACTTCAATGCTTAGAAAACCTTTCTTTAGTAATTGCTCTTGGGCATCTCGGGCATCTGGCCATAAATCATCAATTACTTGGATAATTTCCTGCCCGCTACGTGAGATTTCAGTTGCTCTTTGTCGCATAAGTTTATAGGTGCCATCTTCTTTGGTTATGTAACCCCACCACCTTAGTATCTCTAATTCTTTTGCTATATCATCAATATCTAAAGGAGCGCTTCCTTCTTCTTCCAAAACTCGTATATTGAGCAGAGCGAGCGCAAACCGAGGAGAGGAGTTGAAGACAAAGACTTGAGCAACCCCTTTGACTGTAAAGAAACCAATAACATACTTGTTTTTCTTCCCCCGCTGATAATGTTTAAGAAATTCATCCCGATCCTCGTAAGCCCTCTTGTCAAATGGCGCAAGACTGGCAAAGAAAAATACGACATCGCCTTCCTTAAGTTTCGTCAAGATTTGAAATCTCGGATAATCACCTCTGTGCTGTCCATAGGTATATTGATCAAATTCAGGGTCAAAATGTACAGGTAAGCCAGCAACATCTGAGGGAAGAAAATCTCCAAGTGTTCGACCATACTGTGGGTTGCGAGCTGCAAAATCGCTATAGGTTCGTTTTTCTATGCCATAGGAGTTGTTTACTGGTAAGAATTCGAAAGACAAATCTTGAAAAACTGGTCCTACAACTCCAAGATTGGTAGTATCTGCAGCTATATGAAGTAGAAGTCCCTTCACGAACCTTCATTAGCTGAATACAATTCTTAAATTTTCTGGTCACATATTAGCATCCTTCAAAATTTATTTCTAGACAACGCTAACGAACCTATGCCAATGCACATACAGATAATATAGCAAGTACAAACTAAATATGGGGAATTTAAACGAGGATTTGAATCTATGCGGGCTCGCTATTCTGCTTTCATTATCGCCGTGCGCACCTTGTTTTTAGATAGTTCTGTGCCGTCAGCCATGTCTTGTAGTGGGCGTCGTGGATGTCATTGGCTATGAAGTAATCCAATTGTAGGATGAGTCACTTCGCCTACTTCTTCTAGGGCGAGCAGCTTGCTTTGAAACCATCTCCTGCCGATTTCTCCGGCTAGGTCCACCACCCGTACCGCCTTGTCGATGAGGACCGCATTGCTGCTGGAGATAATTTCTCCGTGCTTTAAGGCAAAAACATCTGCTTGTTTCACGACGTGAGCCTCGCCGCTTAGCCCATACTCCGTGAAGAGCCTACGTGTTTTTGCCGCCAACTCACCACTGAAGCTGACTTGAGCGTCGTAAGAAAAAAGGACCTCGGAGGGCTTTAGTTCTTGAAGCAGCTCTAAGAGAAGCTGTAGTGCTCGCGTGGTTGTTCTTGTGGGCTTATGCCTTCCGTGAATGGCGGAGATGTCCCGAACAAACCCGTCGTCACAAAACACAACTAACCTATCCTGCAGGAAGCTTTCCACCGTGATGAGGGTGTTGTACCCGTCGACGGCAATCCTCCTTCCCCTCACGGCTGAAACCGGAACCATTTTGCTCATATGAGCCTCCGCCGTTTTTTCGTCATAAACGGCTCTGTAAAGCGTCAAGCGCTGTCGACGGTTCAGCTGATACCGGTCGCCCACAAATCTTACAGCGCTTTCGCGGTTGTATCCTCGATTAAGGAGGTAGCGAAGGTCTTTCACGGCTTCCAAGAAGCTAGGTTTGGAGGTCATGAGCAGACCCGTGGAAGGTTATTCGATATAGATGGCGGGTCGGTACGGTCTCGCTAGTTCAGCTCTGTTCTTGGGGTCGTATCGCTTCGGGTCATCTTCGTGGTAGGCGGAGACTTCCGCCCTTAACTCCCTTTCTAAGAAGCTTCTAGCCTCTTGAAGGATTTGGCTTTCATCCACGATTCCTATCTGAAGTTGTCGGCGTTTTCTATCGTCAGGCATCCAGTTGACTTCCTCGATAATCTGCTGGGCAAACTTTGCAACTCTGTCTGCTATCCTCCTTAGTTCGGAGTCCCTCATCAGCTCCCTTATGAAATCGCTCAGAATGATTCTGGCGGAAACTGACTTCTCCAGTGACTTCAAGTATATCTTCCACTTCCACGGCGCTGCGGCGTAATAGCACACTTTTTTGGGGGCTATTCCCGTTGCTTTTATGATGTTGAGAGTGTCCTCGAGAACGCTTCTAACGAGAGTCTCGCTCTCCTCTGCCTTTACGTCCACCTTTTCCTCTTTGTAGGTTGGCCAAGAAGCCAGAGAAACGAAGCCCTCCCCACTCATCATCTCCCAAATTTCCTCGCAAATGTGGGGAGCTACTGGGGCGAGCATCCTAACCTGCGCGTCTAGGATGTCCTTAAGAACTCTGACGGCTGCTCCCTTTCTCTCTGGGTTTTTCCTCTCCTCCGCGATCCTCCGTAGATACCACTGCAAGTCTTGATCCAACATGTACAGTGCACTGTGGATGGCCTTTCTCACCATCAACTTGTCCATGGCTTCGGTTGCCGTGTTAACGTGTTCCTGGAGACGACTGAGCATCCACCGGTCGATGCTCGTTAAGGGTCCGTCTTCGATGTTTCCCTTCATTTGTGTGGCTTCCATGGCGAATCGATAAAATCGTTCTAGTCGGTCCCGCATGGACCTCGCAAGGGCTGAACTAAAATCAGCGTCTTGCAAGAGTTCGGCGGTGATGAGTACGGCCAGCCTGAGGGAGTCTGCTCCAAAGGTTTTAATGGCCTCCCGTAAGGGTATGATGTTCCCTAGGGATTTGCTCATTTTTTGACCCTCCATCAGCACGCTCCCGTTTACAACGATCTGACAGGGCCACAAGTTCTCTGGGAAAATCGCTGTGTGAATGAAGATCATAAAGGTGAGGTGATTTGGGACCAAGTCCCTGCCCGAGTGGCGGCTGTCCAATGGGTAGAAGTACAGAAACTCACGTCGTATCCCTTCCAAGACTTTAGCATCCAAGCGGGCTTCTTCCGCTACTTTCTTCGGGTCTCCGATGCCGAGGAACATGTAGTCGAAAACGGCGTCGGTGAGTTGGTCAGGTTGGATGTTGTTGTCCTTAATGTGCTTAACGATCACATAGTAGGCCATGTATATGACGGAGTCTGATAGAGACTCGATGATCCATTCAGGGTCCCAAGGCAGTTTTGTGCCGAGGCCAGCCTTTCTAGCGCAAGCCTTCTCATGAAGCCAATCGATGACGTAATTGAATTCTGGGCGCAAGTCTTCGGGTAGGATGCCCATTCCATCGAGGCACTTGTGCGCGAGGGCTTTCCATTCAGAACTTCCATAATTGATGAACCACTGATCCTCAAAAATCTTCACTATGCACTCGGTTCCGCACCGACAAACAACTGGCTTATTGATAAGCTCATACATGGTTCCGGCCTTTCCCTCTGTAATCAAGTCGTCTTTGACCTTGGCCTTGGCCTCGGCCACCGGGAGCCCTACGTATCTCCCCGTGTTTTCCCTCATGGTTCCACTGTGGAACTCGTGTCGGTAAACCTCCTTTGTGGCGTCCTCGAGACTCGGGTCCAACTGGTTTTCTATACTCATCTGCTTAACGACATCGGCCGCGGGAATCTCAGAGTATTTGGGAACCTTGATGATGGAAATCGCTTGGATGTCGGCGACGACTTCCGGTGCTAGGCCGTACTCTTCAAGTCGATAAGTTTCTCTCTTCAGGTTCTCTAGGGCGACGTAGTCGTAGGGGGCGTGCCCAGGAACGGACATGACCACTCCGGTTGCGTTTTTTGGGTCAACGAAATCCGCTGGGAGGATGAGGATCTTTCCATTGGTGACCGGGTTTGTGATCTCTTCTCCTATGAGCTTTTTCCCTAGAAAGGTTTCCATTATGTCGACATTATAACCTAAGTATCGTAGTTTTTCGGCGCCTTCTTTAGTGACGATCCATTGCTCGTTGTCTACCCTTGCTTTTACGTGTTCCGCCCCGGGGTTTAGCCACATGTTCGTGACGCCGAACACTGTTTCGGGTCGCAGAGTGGCGGCGGGCAAAACGTATTCGCCATACTGGAATTTTATTAGGGTGAACTCCTCAAATTCGGGCTCCACATCTCCCTTGGTGTCGTGTTGACCCACCGGGTTTCCACAGCTGGGGCACCACCCCACGGGGTGACTTCCCTGTGATATGTAGCCGGCTTCGCGGAGTTTGTGGAACTGCCACTCGATGAAGCGACTGTATTGAGGGTCTATGGTGGTGAACTCCCGTCTCCAATCAACGGAGTAGCCTATTTCCCTCATGCCCGTCTTTATTTCCTCGTGGAAGTGTCGAGCGATCTTGATGGGCTCAGCGAACTTACTCAGGATTTCTTGAGGCACCTTGTATATCCGTACGAAGGTGTCCATGAGGTCCTCATCGCGAGCGGCTAGGCGCTTTGACATGGCGAGGATGGGGGTTCCTGTGTAGTGAAAAGCCATGGGGAAGAGCACGTTGTATCCGCGCATGCGCATGTAGCGGGCGTGAACATCCGTCAAGGTGTACGTTCTGCCGTGCCCAATGTGCTGGGGAGAGTTTGGGTAGGGGTACGCCACAGTAATAAAATACTTGGGCTTATCCGAGGAAGGGTCAGCCTCGAAGATTCTCGCCTCTTCCCAAGCCTTTTGCCACTTTTCTTCGATTTGCCTTAGAACCTCCATGAAAGACTCTGGATTGCCTCGAGGTTTATTAAAGGTTTGGTTAGTCGCCGAGGAGGAAACGATCCCTCATGTTCAGCACCACTAAACTATATGACCATATATCTTTTAATTTATTTCTCCTCTAACTGCTCTCTGATAATTTCCTCAGCCTTCTGAAGCGCCTCCGGCACTTTCTTGATAAGGGTTCCGCCTCCTTGGGCGAAATCAGGTCTGCCGCTACCTCCACCACCAAGCACGGTTGCCATTTCATTAGCGATGTCGCGAGCATTTATGCCAAGTTTTACCGCATCTTTGCCAGCCATTACTACAATTCTTGCGGTTTTGTTGTCGGTTCGCCAAAATACCGCAACCATTTTTGGGTCCCTTTTAACTTCTTCACTAGCTGTTTTGATCATAACGTCAACAGAAAACTGCCCGAAATCTTGCGTCGCAAAATTTACCCCATTAATGGGCGTTATCTTCATTACTCGTACGAGATCTGTCGCTCTTGCAGTTTCATGGATAACAATTTCGCGTCGAGCCTCTTTCAAGTCCTTGATGATACGTTCTGTGGTTTTTAAGAGTTTTTCCCGTGGCAAGTTCAAGAATTCTGAGAGTTTCCAAAGCAATTTATCATTTTCCTGCACAGCTTGCAGTGCTGGGAGCCCTGCGCTGAACACTATTCGTTCAACCCCGTCCTGAATTCTCTCGGTGTGAACGATCTTGATGAATCCGATTTCCCCCGTGTTTTTTAGGTGGGTTCCCCCGCAAGCTTCCACTTCCCAGTCCTCCGTTTTTACGACTCTGATTTCTCTTCCAGGCACCACTCCTCCCTGATACAATCTGAAGCCATATTGTTTCTCGGCTTGCTCCCTGGGCATCCATGAGGTTTCGACTGGTAGGTTTCGTATCACCGCTTGGTTCGTTAGCCTTTCGATCTCATGGATCTCCTCCAACGTTAGTCGCCTGAAGTGGGAAACGTCTAGCCTGCTCTTGTCAATGTCCTTTTGAGCTCCCGCTTGCCAAACGTGCTCGCCGAGTACACGCCTTGCCGCACCCATGAGAAGGTGGGTTGCCGTATGGTGTTTCATAAGGCTGCTCCTCCGCTCCCAGTCAATGAACCCCCACACCGTGTCCCCCTCCCGGGGAACCCGACCCTTTATGGCATGAACGATGACGTTTCCAATTTTCTGAACGTCCACCACCTCTGATCGCGTTCTATTAAACTTTAAGTAGCCGCGGTCTGCAGGTTGACCGCCTCCCTCGGGATAGAAGGCCGTTTTCTCCAGCACCACGTGTTGGTTTTTCAAGACTCGAAGAACCCGTGCCTGAAACTCGGAAAGGTAGTGATTTTCATAGTAGAGCGTGCGCGTCTCGGGAAGATCCGAAACTATGGCTTCCAGTTCTTTGGTCACCTCCGCTTCCCGTGGTGGAGGGGCTTGAACGTGCCTAGCGGCGACCATCATGTAGAAGTTTTCGGGCACGCTGACCTTAACCCCTTCCTTTTCAGCCGTCTCACGAACAACCTCTGGTGGAAGACCGTGGGAGTCGTAGAGTTCTATGAGAGTTTCCATTGGAATTTGAGAAACTCTCTTTTCTTTTAGCTCCCGAGCTATTCTTCTGACGAGAAAGCCTCCCCTCTTGAGGGTTTCCCTAAACTTGTCCCGTTCCACAGAAAGGATTTCCAAGATTTCGTTCCTCATTTCCTTTAAATGGGGAAAATCCTGGGACCAGAAGGCGATCTGCATGTCGATGATGTCGGGGAGCCTTTCCTCAATGGCGAGGGTCCGGAGGAGCCGGTAGGTTCGCCGGATCATCAGCCTGGTCAAGTATCCCTCACGCACGTTGGAGGGCACAACACCCTCAGCGAGCATGAACACCAAGCATTTGGTGTGATCCGCAATCGCATAAGCGCTTTCGATGGGAGTCATTATTTTGTGAAGCTCGTCCAAGCCCATACCCACGTGTTCAGCGACCCTTTTCCGAGCCTCCCTTGTGTCAGCTGCCTTCTCTAGGCTCATGACGCTGGAGAACTTTGCTACTCTTACTAGTAACTCTTCGTTAATGTCGCTTATGCCCGCTATTTTTAGGAGCTCAACTAGAACCGGACCGTATATGGCGTGGAAGCAGCTCGGGGACCCCTGCGACAACCATGTGTAGCGTTCGATTCCGTATCCTGTGTCCACGGTTCGTATGGGTAGTTCAACGAACCTGTCGCCTATCACCTTGAATTTCATAAAGACTAAGGTGGCGACTTCTAGGCCTCGAACGATGCTCTCCACGTCTGGACCCGCGTTTCCTCCTCCCGACCACACACCCTCTTTGTAGAAAATCTCTTCAGATGGTACTCCCAACTCCTTTGTAACAAACTCGTGATGGTACCGCACGGTTTGGTCTTTCCAGTAGACTTCTTTTTTAGGGTAGTTGAAGGCGTGGTGGCCCCCCATTTCAAAGATGGTTAGGTGGCGGCCAAAGGTGGGTCCCACGTTGTCTACGTCCACGAACCTGATGCAGGGCTGGCTTATAACGAGGGGATTCGCTGGTGGGGGAATGATCCCTTCGGTGACGTAGGGCTGAAAGTCGATGATGCTGGCGTGGGTAAAGTAAAGGTCGTCTCTCCATCTAGCCACGACCGGATATGGCTGGATTCTTTGATGCCCCCGCTTCTCAAAGAAGGAGAGAAAGGCCTCTCGCATCTCTCGCACGGTATAACGCCTGCGCGTGGGCGAATTGTTTATGAAAGTGTAGGGTGTGCATCCCTCTGGAGTGGCCTCTCCACAGGTCTTCTGATCAGAGTTTGGCGTCCAAAAGTACTCCCCACAAACCGGGCAGAGCTTTCGAACGTACCCAAGCTCGTCAAAGAAGGGGACGTGATACTCGCTCTCTGGAAAACGCTTCAAAGGTCGTCCTCCAATATAAACATGAAACCGGATGGCTCTCAGAGGTTAATGTTTAAAGGAAGATTTAATTATTTGCGGTTTATCGGTAGAGGTCCACTAGACCTATGTGACAATTATTAGTTTAGAAGCAAGCTGCTTTATCCAAATAGAGCTCCTAGGCCCTCCAGGGCTGCCTCTTCCTTCTCTTTCTCCTCTTCCTCTTTCTTCTTCTTTTCTTCTTTTGGTTTTTCTTCTGGCGCTGGAGCGGCAGCTGGTGCTGACGGCATGGGCATAAACCCTGGTGCAGATTTTATGGCTTCTTCAATGTTGACCTCGGCTAAGGAAGCCACAAGAGCCTTCACCCTTATAGGGTCTGCGTTGATCCCTGCGGCGCCAAGCACTTGGGTTAGGTTCTCCTCGTTGATGGGTTTTCCAGCCTTGTGTAGGAGCATCGCAGCATACACGTATTCCATATTCCTTCCCTCCATCTTTTCCGTCATCCTTCCTTTTCAACCTTTCTCAACCAAATCCGTGGGCGCTGCCTTTTCGTTCATCATAGCTGATCTTCTACTTAAACTTGCCTGATGCAGATTTAAGCTGATCTCCCCTTATCTCTATCTAGTCATAGACCAGTAAGAATCTGTCTTCGCACCTTTTCACGGGCTATCTTGAAAGTTATCTAATGGAGACCGTGAGGATTATGATCGGTGAAGATATCCCTCAAGTCTGTGCATACACGGGATGCGGTACGACAAAACTAGTCGAGCGTAAATTTGTACCCAGCCGAGTTTAGCCTTCCACTTAGACTTAACATTTCCGCGTGGGCTTTTCTTATGAGGTCTGCCACCGTGCTTGGGGTGAATACGCCTGCATGGAGAGCCAGCTGATACGCTCTCTGATGTGCTATCTGAAGGAGAAGGTCGATGTTTTCTGGCAGCGGATACGCGGCACTCAAGGAAAGGTTAAAGGCACGGGTATAGGCCTCCTCGATGTCTTGTCGAACCCCCTCCAGATCCAGCCGCAACTGGTCCTCGGTGATGACGAGCCCTTCGTCGTACACCGCTCTCAGGGTAAGCCCAACCTCCACCGGTTTTATGCCAAGCTTTGATAGCACGCCCGCTAGTCTCGCTGTTATGACATCCCCTTTCTTCGCCACCAGGGTGTCGCGGTTCACCCAGACGCTTCCAGCCTCAATTCTTGTGGGCAAACCTACGCCACTGAACTGGCTGATGATGGGGCCTGGAGGCAGTCCGGTGTTTCCTGCTGGGATAATTACGTCATAGGCTGCTACATCCCCAGCCTTGGCAGTTGTTTTCACTCTGCTTTTCTTCAGGAGTAACGCGAGTTTAAAGGGGTTAATCTTGGTGAAGAGGTAGATGTTTGATCCGCTGATATAGTCTTCAAGCCCTTTAAGTCCGGGCTTTTCTTCGCGCTCAGCGATAGCCCTCTTTATTAGGGTGTTTTTGATCACGCGAAGGTACGCGCTCTCCTCTAACTTTTTCCTCAACTCTTGAAGCTGAGCTGCCCTCACCTTTTGTAAGCTCGCCACTCCTATAACCTTGTAGCGCTGTACAAGGTCCTCTACTTCCTTAACCTCTTCAGCCTTTTCCGATGCTGTGCTGCGCGATGACACGACTCTTCCCCTATATCTTCACTCTGATCGGTGGACCCATCGTTGTCTTTAGCCGGATGGACCTGATGTTTTTGATTCCTTTCTTAAGCTTTCGCTCGATTTCCCTCATTACCGTTTGGAGGTTCTCGTTGATTTGCTCGTTTGGCATGTTTTCGGTTCCAATGCGGCATTGAAGAACTGGTTGCCCCCTCAACCGGATCAACAGCATTTTTCGATACCTTTTCATGTGATCTTCTATGCTGGCGGCTGGAGACACCGGGGTTGGCATCCTCCCCCTTGGTCCTAGCGTTGCGCCCAAAACCCTTCCCACTAGGGGCATTAGGGGGGCCTCTGCAAGGAAGAAATCGTAGGTCTTCGCTAACTCCTTCTGTCTTTTCTTGTCGCCCGTCAAGGCTTCAAGGTCGCTTTTCTCCATAACCAGATCCGCACCCGACTTCCTAGCTTTTAGAGCCATCTCGCCGGAGGCAAACACGCAGATCTTGGTTTCCTCTCCCGGGGGGTAGGGCAACTCGATGAGTTCTTGAATTCTGCTTTCAGGTTTTTTTGGGTCTATGTCTTTTAGGTTCACAATGAGGTCCATGGATTGCACGAAATTTCTCTTTTCAGACTTCTCTTTCGACTCTTTAATTGCCTCAAGGGTGCTCTTCGGGTCCAACGGCATTTTTAAGCCTCGACCCAGACACGTATAAGAAGCCTTATAAAAAGATTGTTACTCCTCTTCTTTGAAGAGGGCGTCGTATTTTCCTTCGTCGATCTCTTTCTGCGCCTCTCTTGGGTCTGCTCCTTCCACAGTCACGCCCATACTCACGCAGCTTCCTAAGATTTCTTTAACCGCAGCCTTTAGGTTCCGCGCCAGAAGCTCAACGTGCTTCATCTTAGCTATCTTTAAGATCTGCGCTAAAGATAGGTTTCCGATTTTTTCGGTTTTCGGGGTTCCTGACCCCTTCTCAACTCCTAGTTCACTGATGATGAGCGCGGAGGTTGTGGGTGTGCCGACGTTTACCTCAAACTCCTTCGTCTCCGGGTCTACGATGATCTTAACGGGCACTTTCATGCCAGCATAATGCTTCGTGATCTCGTTGATCTTGTTCACTATGGCGAGGACGTTGACGCCAAGTGGTCCCAGGGCGGGTCCCAGTGGTGGTCCAGCGGTCGCTTGTCCACCGCTCACCAGCGCCTCCACAACCTTCTTCTCAGTCACTTCTCTTCTCCCCTTTTCGCCTTCTCTACCAGCTTTATGTAATCTGCATGAACTGTGATGGGTAGGGTGAAGGTTGCCTCCAACAACTCCAGTGTTACCTCCTCCTTTGCTCTGTCTATCCTCGTGATCTTCGCCCTCATACCTTTGAATGGACCTCCCACGACCTCCACGAGGTCTTCGGCATCCAACTCCTCGATCACGGGCTTTATAACGATGTACCTCTCCACCTCCGGGAAACTCACGATCCCTGGAACCCGAGACCTCACATGCTTTATTCCTGCTATGGCCTCCTCAACGAAGTGTGGTCCGCCTGCCTCGATAAACACGTAGCCCTTCGGCATTTCCGGCACAAGAATGGCCTTGATGGGCAACTGGTGGGTTTCAACCCTGGTCGCGATGAGCTCCGCTACGTTCTTCTCTTGCCCCGCCGTGGTTCGCACGGCAAAGATCGCTGTGGGAGTTCTCTTTTTTTCCTCCTCTTTCACGGTTGTGCTCTCCTACTAGGCAAACCCTTGAATTACACCAGATATGAGCTTGATAATAAACCCAACCGCCCCAACCACGAGAATACCGAGTAGGCATATCCTCACGGAAAGCCAGAGTTCTCCTCTACCCGGCTTTTTCGCAAGCTTCAGCAGTCTTGAACACGATTGAAGAAATGATCTCAGTCCCAAGGTGTCTCGACCTTTCAAACAATTAGTTCTCCTATAAATTTCTATCTGTAAGTCTAGAATTTTTCTATAGGTACACCAATTTTGTCTAGGGCCGTCATTAACCTCTCTTTGTCCGCGCCTCGGATTCCCTTCCAGTCAAGAAACGCTGATTCTACGGTTTCCATCGTCTTTTCAACGCACTGTTCCACCATCTCCGCATCCACTTGCGGAATGGCGTACTTCGGGATTATGTGCCCAAAGGCCGTTTGCGTGCTTAGCGCGATTTTGGTGAATTCCTTGTTGTAGTGCGGTCCCCCGATGCCTAGCGCTGCAGGATACCTTGACCGTTTAGAGACAGCAGCTAGGGCAGCGTGAGCCACAACCTCAGCCGCCCTCAGGTCCTTCCACTGTTCTGGCGAGCTGCCCAGTTCCACGAACATGGTGGGCATGTCCAGAGACGGGCCGTGATGCGTGCACTCGTAGGAAACCTGATACTCCAGCTTCATCTCTTCGTTCAGCTTCACCATTTCTAGGAGGGCATCCTTCATGGCGCTCGCCGGAGAGATGGAAACTTTCCTCTGGATTCCTCCCAAGTCTGCTCTGCCGAGATTGCCTGGTGTGTGGGTGGAGAGGGTAGGAATCCCGCTTACGCTGCTATGCCTAGATACGAACACCAAGAGTTCAGGAGTGAAAAACTCGGTGATAAATTGTGTGTAGACCGGCTCTACGTCGACGAAGACAAGCCTAACCTCCTGATTCTGAACCTCCTTTGAATACACCGGTTTTTCACGGAATACTTCGGGGAGCCTCTCAAACCCATAATGCTCCAAGATTTGATGAGCAATGTTCATGCTTGCAATGTCCTTCGTTGAGGCCACGATCAAGATCATGTTCATGCCCTTCTAAGGGTCAAAGTTGCAGTCGTGGTCGTGAGTTTCAGAGGATAAGGGCTAGAATAGCTTTGGAGGTATGTAGCCTGTTTTCCGCTTGATCCCACACGATGGATTTGGGTCCATCAATGACATCTGTCGTGACCTCTTCCTCGCGGTGTGCGGGTAGGCAGTGCATAAAAACGGCGTCTTCGGCGGCGTGCCTGAAGAGGTTCATACTTACCTGATATTTAGGGATGAAGACGTGTAGTCTCTCTTCGCGCTCCGCCTCCATACCCATGGAGATGAACGTGTCTGTGTAGATGATGTTTGCCTTCTCCACGGCTCTGCGAGGATGGGTTGTGATTTCTACCTTTGACCCGGTCTGCCTCGCGTTCTCGAGAGCCCATTCTACCGCCCTCTCATAGGGTCGATACCCGTCTGGGCACGCGACGCTGATGCTCATTCCAACCTTGCTGCAGCCGATGAGGAGGGAGTTGCAAACGTTGTTTCCGTCTCCTACGTAGGCGAGCTTTAAGCCTTCTAAAGATTCATACTTTTCCCAGATCGTGTAAAGGTCACAGAGAATCTGACAGGGGTGGTAGAGGTCTGATAGGGCGTTGATGATGGGAATTTTTGCATATCGTGCCATTTCCTCCAAGTCGCTTTGAGCAAAAACCCTCGCCACGATTCCGTCGACGTATCGATCTAGTACTAGAGCCGTGTCTGCAACGGTTTCTCCCCTTCCGAGTTGCAGTTGTTGCCAGCCTAAGTAGAGGGCGTGACCGCCCAGTTGCTGCACGGCCACCTCAAAGGAAACATGGGTTCTCGTGGAGGGCTTCTGGAAGATCATGGCCACGTTTTTGCGAGCGAGGATGCGGCTCGACTCTTCGGGTGAGCTTTCATGCTTCAACTTATGCGTCGTTTTCAAGATTTGCCAGATTTCTTCACGCGTGTAGTCTTGAAGTGTTAAAAGGTCGCGACCCCGCAACCTCCAACCTCCTCGGGGATTCTAAGTTGTGTTAAACTATTTAGTCTTAGTGGCGCCGTCAGGGTCCAAGGATTCGGTTTACTAGAAAATCTGGGTTGAAGGGTTCCACATCCTCGTATCGTTGTCCTGTCCCCAAAAAGAGAATGGGCTTCTTTGTTACGTGTGTTATGGAGATCGCTGCCCCTCCCTTTGCGTCTGCGTCCACCTTTGTTAGGATGGAGGCACTGATATGGACATACTTGTCGAATTCTTGGGCTTGGGTCACCGCGTCGTTGCCGGTTAAGGCGTCGCCAATAAAGAGGACAAGGTCGGGTTTGATCACTCGAACGATCTTTTCCATCTCCCTCATGAGGTTTAGGTTCGTCTGCATCCGGCCCGCTGTGTCGATTAGAACAGCGTTTATGCCTCGTGCCTCCGCGTAACGCACAGCGTCAAAAGCCACCGCAGCGGCGTCTGCTCCATACTGATGCTTGATCGTGCGAACACCCAGTCGCCTAGCGTGTTCCTCTAACTGCTCGATGGACCCCGCTCGATAGGTGTCGCTACAGGCGAGGACAACCGAGTATCCATGTTTCATAAGAAACGTTGCAGTTTTGGCTATGGTCGTAGTCTTGCCTGTTCCGTGAATTCCCACGAAAACGATCACGCAAGGCCTTTTCATTGAGCGCTTCTTTTCCACCGCTTCTACTAAATCTATTTTTTCACCCGTGGTTAAGGTGTCTGAGAGAACCTTGCGGAGGGCTTTCTCCACGATCTTCCTCCGGTCCTCCATTCTCCTTACCTGAACTCCCTCCAGTTGCTTTTCTATGGCTTCACAGATGTGGTCAGCCACCGAAACCGCTACATCGTTTTCGATTAGGGTTAATTTGAGGTCCCATAGGATTGGGCTGAGGTCCTCAGTCTTTAGCTCTGTCGTTGCAATCTTGTTAACGAGGCCGCTAAGTCCCGCTTTTAGCTTTTCGAACACGCTTTGGTCTCTCCGCCTCGCTTAACTTGGAGGACAATTCTTGAAACTTGGACCTTCCGTCTTGAATCTTTTCTAAAACTTGGGTTAGTTGCTGCTGCAGAGTGGTTCTCGTTTTCTCTAAATCAGCTATGCGATTCTCAAGGTTCTCTCTGGCTTCCTTTACGGTTCTCTCGATGGCCACCCCAGCCCCTATTCCAACCGTCACTGTCTCGGTGCTTTCCAGTTTTGCCTTCACGTAGGAGCCTCCCCCTATTGGAACGAAAAGGGATGTCTCTTCTTTCTCCTTCTCCATTCCTTCCAGCGTCATGTTGGCGATCCTGAGCTCAGCTAAGGCAGCGTTTACAAGGTTTATCCTTGATTGTATGGTGTTAGCTGAACCCTCCAAGATTCTAAGCTCCACGGCCAACCTTCGCAGGGTCTCTTCTTCACTTGACACCTTCCATTTCTCCTAAAGTTAGCTTCCTTACCGTGGGACTCTCGATTTCTTCTGGGGTTATCTCTTCCACCTTTACGATTTTGATTTGAAAGCGTTTGGCTCTGTGCTTGCTCCCCATCTCCATGTAGACCCTTTCCACGGCTTCCTCCGGCTTCAGCCCCCTAACCTCTTTTCGAAAGCTCGTTCGATAGTTCGGTTTTATGATTTCCCCTACAACTCGGAAAACCTTGATTTCGGGAGATCCTACTTCAGCCACGCGATCACACGCCATACAGCCTTTGAAACTAACCTTGGCATATAAATATTTAAAGGGGTATGGTTGGGGAGGCCTTAAAACTGAGCGACCTTGACATCACTTTTCCTCCACCATGTCGAGGGCTTGTCCGATGATGAATAGCTCCGGCCCTGTGGTGACGAATCCCGCCACTGCTCCACGCGTATTTCCTATGAGCCCCGTGGCGACGTATGGTATCCCACAGTTGACGGTTCCCACATCTACGTGAACCTTCAGCACATCCATCAAAGCCTTTCGCTCTTCCTCCGTTAGCAGGGGGTGGGCTAGCACACCCTTATTTGTTGCGACGGCAAGGGAGCCCACGTAGGGTAGTCCCGCGATCTCCCCTAGAACCGCTTCAACGCCTAAAGTATCCACTATTTTCTTCACGTCTCCTTCCTTCAATTGGGGACTAACGAGCGCTCCATGATCATTCGCCAGAATGAGGTTTCCATAGGATGTCTTTTTTGTGTCCATAATGGAGACATTGAGATCCAAGGTTGCTCTTATAGCTTGGATCTCCTCCTGTCGCGTGTAATGGGGGAGGATTATGCCATTGGAATTTGCGCAAGCCAAGGCTCCTATAAGCACTGAGTCTCCGATAGTGGTTTGAACAACCTTCGCCTTCAACCACTCCTCAAGTTTTCGCGCCTTATCTTCAGGAACTTGTGGAGGGACTATTATCATTCTGTCAGTGGCTAGGGAATAAACCCCTATACTAGCGCTACCAAAAAGATTGAAAAGAAAGATTGCCAAGTATCAGTCGCCTTCTGCGAGATAGAGAGTAACGGTTCCCTCGCGGTCCTTCACCGCGCGAACCCTGATTCTTCTCGGAGGTTTCTCAATTCCTCTGCCCCAAATCCTTTCATTCACCTCGTTCCTCACCACAAGAGCCTCAGGCTTCATGTGTCTTTGGATAAAACTTTTGACAAGGCGTATAGCTCTTGGGGCCCGCTTGTTCCGTGGAGAGACCCAAGCTCTTCGTAGAGGTATCGTGTATATCCTTTCCTCCACGATTTCCTCTTCTATTTCCTCCCTTCCTGGTTTTTTGACCTCTTTCTCTTCCTCCGCTTCCTCGACTTCCTCCTCGATCTCCTTGACCTCCTCGACGGCCTCTTCCTCCTCTTCAACGATTTCTTCTTCGGCTTCCTCGCTTTCCTTAACTTCCTCAACCGTCTCTTCCATTACGCTCTTCCTCAAGCCTTTATTTTAGTCCGTCGCCAGTGTCTTCTCTTTGGGGTGGTTCTCACACGCCCCATGGTTTTGGCGATAACCCATGTTGGAACGGCTTTCCTCTCTTTTCCCGCCTTTGCCAACCGACGCTTTTTAGCAGCCGGCTTGTTTCTCGCCATCCTCAAACTCTCCTAATCTTGATCTCTCGGCGACCAGATTGTAGTCTAATCAGGATTTCCTTTAATTGTTCGTCGGTTATGGGGATGCTTATTTTGCCTTGTTGTGCGAGCTGGATCAGTTGAAGCTCAAGTTGATCAGCGAATTCCGGCTTCACCATCTTTAGGTTGGTGAGGCGTTGTCTGGCGTCGGAGGTGAGAATTCTGCGGAGGATGGCTTGTTTTTCCATCTCGATTTGTTCCTGCATCTGAATCCGCTGTTGTTCTTGAGCCAGCCTCCTCCGTAGATCGAGAAGTCGTCTCCTTCTCAGCTCTTCCATTTCCTCCTCGCTCATTTCCTGCACCCTAGTATTTTTCTAGTTCTGGATACTTCTTTTCTAGTTCTTCCTTGATTTCGGTGGCCAACCTGTCTAATACTCGTCTTCCTTCTTTAGTCACTACTCTACCCCTGTTTCTTAAGGTTTCGACGAGACCTGCAGCCTCCAGTTGCTGTAGGGCCTTTCTAACGATGGCTCCACCACCCTTCCTTACGTGTTCCGGCCGGGCTCCCCGGCCGATCCTCCCCCCGTATTCTGAGCGGAGGCGAGATATGCCCACCGGACCCTTCACGTAGATTTTTCGCAGGAGGGAGGCACATCGGGTGAACCACCAGTCCGGATCTTGTGGTGATCCTGTGGCGTGAGAACTCGTCTTAACGAAGGAGGACCATGGGGGCGGAATGACCTCGTCTACGTTTTCCCGTAGGAACCGAGCCAACCTCTCGATCAGAATCGATGCCGGAACATCATAGGGTGTTGGCAAGACTTCCCTTCCCAATATGCTTTTGACACTAATTCATGAAGCCTCTTATAAAAGTTCTCTGGAGGCGAATTTTACCTTTATCCTTTTTTGTTTTATGGGTATGTTGCGTGCGCATGATTGGGAACAGGAAGCCGTTCCCAAAGTCTCTGAGAACGTTAACTATGTACCTTTAAAAAGCGCTCTACCAAACTGATACTTTTCCTAACTCAGCAAGTTAAAATATAGCAAAGTAGATATCAAAAGCATCAAAAGATACGGGGAGAAAGCTTCAGATGTCGATTCAACCGCAACAAGGACCCATCACGAAACGTTGCGATAATGCTTCGGTGGAGAACACAGACCAAACCGAAAACAAAGTTCTGAAGCCTTCCTTATCCTTTTACGGCACCGCAGCGTCTACCTTCTTTTCAGACAGTCTCCTATGGTCCTTCCTTTTTCCATACGCAGTTGTGCTTAAAACGTCATTTTCCCAAATGGGACTTATGAGGTCCGCTAGGAATCTTTGTGAGAACATCTTTCAAGTAGGCTGGGGTAGCCTCTCAGAAAGATTTGGAAAGAGAGTTTTCGTTTTGATTGGCTACTTGTTCAGCGGTTTCTTGACAATTAGCTACCTAATTTTTCATGCACCATTACAATTTTTAATTTTGGTTATTTTGCAGTCGGTAGTCTGGTCTATGACCGTGCCAGCTTGGAATGCCTTGCTTGGAGATTACACTAAAAAGGAAACGAGGGGGAGAATTTTAGGCAAAATAGGCGCTGTAAGCAGATTTTCAGGTGTTGGAGCGACAATACTTGTTGCTCTATTTACCTTTATAGCGCCTGGTGAAACAAGTCCCTCATCATTTATTGTTCCTTTTGTTCTGGCGGCTGGGGCAAGCATACTTGGAGCTTTATTGGTTATGTTTACAAAAGAAATCAAGGTGAAGACTAGTTCTTGGAGAGAAATTGATGTGTTTCTACCATTACGAGACAAAGATTTTCGCATCTTTCTCATTGCAAACGGACTTCACTTATTTACAATGGCCTTCGCTTGGCCCCTTTTCCCCTACGTGACAATTAACATTGTTCGCGCTACAGTGTGGCAGATTGCAATAATGGCCACCGCAGAGGGATTGGTCACTGCCCTCGCCCAGCCAAAACTCGGAGCAATAGCGGACAAGGTCGGGAGGAAACCTGTTTTAATTGTTGGCCGCGTCTCCTTCTTTTTGTTTCCCTTACTATACGCGTTTTCAACTCATTGGCTTCACCTTTTGGCTGTTAACGCGGTTCTTTGTGCTTTCACAGCGGCTGATACCGTAACTACAACAACTTACATACTGGACTCTGCTCCTATAGATCGACGAACTACCTACACAGCCTCATACAACTTAATCTACGGAATCGCCACTTTCCTCGGCTCACTTGCGGGTGGGGCGTTTGCTGAGAGTTTGTCTGCTTTAAACGGCATACACCAAACCATTTTTGCGGGACTGATCATCTCAGCTATTATGAGGATAATTGCCAGCACAAGTTTTCTAACCATAAAAGAAACCCTCCACGAAATGAGGTAGTTTAGCTTTATCATTTGCAGCAAGAGTAAGTTCGCCTCTAGAGGAGTTACCTCTTATAAAGGCTATTCACTTTCTCGATTGTTTCTTCCTCTTCTGAGGTCTGTAGAGTATGAGGGTGTGGCCCCGAATGTCGATGAGGGTGGAACCTGTTTGCTGAGCGATCTTTGAAGCGATGCCTCTGGCCTCCTCATCTTTGAGGGCGCTCTTCAAAATCTTGACCTTCACCATCTCCCTCTTTTCCAGTTGCCTCGAAACCTCGTTCACAGTTTTCGTCGCGGCGCCTTCCTTTCCAACCCACACGGTGGGCTTCTCCCCGCTCAGCTCCCGGTTTATTCGTCTCTTCATTCTAGGTGTGATCATGTTTTCTCCCTGCCTTTCAATGGTATGCGTGTGTGCTTGCCGCAATTAAAGCAGGTGACCACCACGTGCGTTTCTCTTCTGGATTGTATTCGAATGCGACAGTTCACACCCGGCAAGACAAAGCTCTTACAATGTCTGCAAACCTGCCGCCTATATTCCCTAGGCAGTCGCACCTTTGTCCTCATGGCGATCTTCCTAGCGATCTCCACATACCGCTGCGCCAATTCAGGGTCTTCGCGAATGGTTTCTCTGGCGAGGCGGAAGAGAGTGCGAATGCGTTGCATGGCTATCTCTTTCGTGGGGACCACCTACTTGAAGGGTCCTAATAGTTTTCATTAGGTTTTTAATCAAATAAATGTTTGAAGACCTTAATAGATGACGTGCGCTTAAGATTTCATTGAGATACTTTCAACTAGCTCCATGTCATTTTAATGTTGTTTGCTCTCTAAAATCTCCCTGATTTTCCTCAGCTCGGCCAGCATCTGACGGGTGACTTCTTCAGGGGCAGCGGCTTCGACCCCCGCCTCGACTGCAACCGGCCTAAGTCCCCGCACTAAATTTATGATAAATTCTCTTATCTCTTCAAAGTTTTTAATGCCGAAGATGGTTGCTTCAGCGACTCTTGCGTAGCTTCCAGTGGCACTATAACCGGCTGTTTGAACTTTAGCGTTTGCCAAGCCAAAGTGTCGAGATACGGGGCCTTGGACAACGTCGATGTTGGTGATGCGGTTGTAAGGAACGGTGCTCTTGTGCCTCCACCAAACCCCCCTCTCCACAACGATCTCGCTTTGGGTGAAGACATAGGATATTGAAGAGCAGTATTTAGGAATCCAAAAGGCTACAAAGCCCACCACCAACAGAAATGGAAAGAGAAACAGAGCTGAGGCAATCGATGCATCAATGAATGACAAGTAGAGGAAAGCAGCTGTAAGTGCAGGCAAAATCGTTGATATAAGGAGGATGGCTGAAGGTATCAATAAATAACTGTAATACAGCGTCCTGAAATCTGGATGCGGCCTAAACCTTTCACCAATCTTCACAACTACAACCCTCATCGCACCACAGTCAGTGGGTGATATTTAAGAATTTCTTTCAGAACCTTCCAACGAGTTTCCGTCCAGAGCAAGCACGCGCTACCTTGTATGCCACGGCATTTTTTGAAATGTAATTGAAGATGGATGATCAGGTTTTAATTTGAGTTGCTATTTTGTTCCCGAACTCTTTGCATTTAGGAAGCTCTGCCTCTGAAATTGGACCCTTTATCCCCTGAACTTTTATTGATAATCCAGGAGCTATCTGCTTTAACTCGGGAACTTTTTCGTTTATTCTTTTCTCCATTTTCTTCACTGCTTTTTCGAAGTCTTTTCCAATGTATGTGTCAAAAACCGCAAACAGTTTTCCCTTTAACGGGAGCTTGCCAAGTTTGTCGATAAACTTCTTGACACTTCTGGTTGGTTCACCGAAATGATTCGGAGAACCCACCAAAATCGCGTCATAAGCAGGAATCTTCTCAAGGTTAACTTCCTTGAGTTCACTAAGAACAGTTTCTATTCCTTCAACTTGCCTCATTCCCTCAATGATTTTTTCCGCCACAAGTTTGGTGTTACCATACTTTGACTCGTAAACGACGATAACTTTCGCCAACACGTTCAACCTTCATGATGTCTAGTTCACAATGCAGCGGATAAAACTTTCACGCATACAATCTGGTTGCAACATGTTCTGTTTTAATTGGCTTTACGATGATTAGGATGCCGACTCGTCTATTTGGTGGGTGTGGGCATTACCGGGACGAATTCTACGCCAGGCCTTCTTGGTCTTACCTCCATCTTGTATAGTCGCATCAGCGCGTAAACCTCTGCCGGAAGTTTCTCGTGCACACAAGCGCCAAGGAGTCTCTCCGCTATGTCTTTTGTGATGGGATAGTCATGCGTGTACTTGCCACTCACTAGCTCCTCAACGATCGTCTCCACGTTTTCTTTACTGAACCGGTTGCCAACCAGCTGCCTAACCAGATCCTTACTTTGGTTGATGGCTTTTCTCGCTTCCTCCGCTAGTATTAAGGTTTTGTCGTCTACTTCGTTGACGTTCTTTTTTTCAACAACCTTCAGAATCGATGAAGCGGGATAGACGCCGGACTGGTCGCCGATCTGCGGATCTACTGGACCGAGCACCGCGTGGGGGTCCATACAAATCTGATCCGCTGCCAAGGCGATGAGGGTGCCTCCACTCATAGCATAATGCGGAACAATAACCGTCTTTTTCCCGGGATGCGCCTTCAAAGCAAGGGCTATTTGCGTAGCTGCTAACGCTATGCCCCCCGGCGTATGCAGTACGAGGTCGATGGGCGAGTCTGGTGGAACTGCTCGTATGGCTCTTAACACCTCCTCACTGTCGTCGATGTCGATGTACCGAGCCAAGGGAATGCCGAAAAACGCCACCGTTTCCTGCCTATGGATCAAGGTTATAACCGTGGATTTTCGTATCTGTGCGATCTTTCGAAGCAAACTGGCTCTCGCCGAGTTCAGCAAATATTTTTGGATCTGGGGAACCAAGAAGAGGAGGAGAAAAAGCAAGATCCACAAGTTGTTAACTATTAAACCTATATCCAAGGGAATCCCCCGCAATGGTCTTCCTTTACGGGGATATATTATGTTTCCGCAGATTACCACGATCGACTCAAACGCCACCTTCTTGCAAGATCCGATTAGTCTTGAGAATTAGAAGATCTTCGGTTCACGCATGAGGATTATTTCATCTTATAAAGCATAGAACTTATGAGAGGATTTGTCTGGCGATCTCCATTCCGTATCGCTGACACATCTTCGAGACTTCTTCCCATCTGTCACTTGATGCCCTTATGATTCCGGGGACCATCTTTAGTCTATGATGCAGGCCAAGGGTTAATTCCATCATTCTAATGCAATCTTTACCATCCCTGCGTGTTCCTGAGGATGTGAAGCATCCGCCAACCTTGTCTCTCAGCTGATACGCCTTGTTGTATAGGTCTATTGACTCGTCGATGAGCTTCTTTACTTGCCATGCTACATTGCTGAAATACGTGGGAGAGCCTATCACAATTCCGTCAGCTTCAACTAGGTCGTTAAGCCTGCATTCCTCAACCCTTTTTACCTCCACCTTGACTCCTAGCCGTTCAGCTCCTCTGCCAATTTCCTCAGCCATCCGTTTGGTGTTGCCTGTTCCGGTGTAGTATGTGATAAGTAGCCGCTTGGCCACCAACCTTTTCACCTATCCCTGGACCGTTCTATTAAGCAGAGAATTATGCCATTAAGTTTTTATTCAGATAGGCTTTTCCCTACCAACGAGGGTTGAGCTTGCTCATTCTGATACTAGCAGAGTCCGCTCTGGAAACCATTCCTCGGGGCTTGTGGAGGCACCCCTCCATCCGGCGCCACTCAAAAAGGCGGGGGAAGCGTCCGCAGTTCCTCCTTCTTGATCGGTCTTACCATCACACCGCCATGAAAAACCTCGAGGAAGGCGAAAAAAGGGGAAGGCCGGACATCATTCATTTTGCTCTGCTAGAGGCCTTAGGTTCACCTCTCAACAAGGAGGGCCTTCTTCAAACCTACGTGCACACGATCCACGATTGCGTGATCACGGTGAACCCAGAAGCTCGCTTGCCAAGGAACTACCTTCGATTTGTCGGCCTCGTGGAGCAATTGTTTGAATCGGGGAGGGTTCCGCTTACCGGAGTCGCCTTGCTCAAGTTGGAGCGCAAAACCCTGCCGCAACTTCTCCATGAAATCGAGCCTAGCCATGTTACGGCCTTCAGCAGAAAGGGAAAATCTCAGTTGCTTGAGGAGGTTGTTTCCAGGCTTTCAGAGAAGGAGAGACCAGCGGTAGTCATAGGTGGTTTTCCGCGCGGTCACTTCTCGGAAACCACTATCAGACTCACGAAGGAGGTTGCCTGCATAGACCCAGAAATGCTCGAAGCATGGACCGTAACCTCAAGGGTCATTTACGAATATGAGCGGGCAACCTCTCTTTCTGCAAAAAGACTTAAACGTTGATCGCAAAGTCCAATATGAAACAAAATGCATTAACGTTAAGAGCCAAAGGCTCAGGTTCATTCAAGGTGCAGAAAATTGACCATCAAAGTCATTGACACTGATGTGTTAGTCATTGGGAGTGGGGCGGCTGGACTTAGAGCGGCTATCGAAGCGCGGAGGCGAGGAGTCGAGGTTCTTCTTGCATCCAAGTCTGTTACGGGCTTAGCCAACTGCTCTATCTTCTCGGGAGGTCTCTTCACCGTTGCGGTGGGTAAAATGACCAACGAAGAGCACTTTGCGATGACCATAGTAGCAGGCAAGTACATTAATGATCAGAGACTTGTCGAGGTGCTCGTCGACGAAGCAGCATCTCGCCTTCCTGAGTTACAGGAGTATGGGGTAAAGTTCGCTATGCGCGATGGAGGCTGCCGTGTTATTAATGGGTCCTTTCCCACGCAAGGAGCCGGGTTAATTAGTCCTTTGACAAAATTTGCCAAAGATGCTGGAGTAAAAATGCTTGAAAGCACTATGATAACAGACTTGTCGAGCGACGAAACCGTTAATGGAGCCTTTGGCTTCAACGTGTTAAACGGAAGGCGCATAACGGTAAACGCTAACGCAGTTGTTTTAGCAACCGGAGGGGCTGGCCAGACTTATCGAAGAAACGATAACCCCGCTCGCATGACCGGCGACGGATACGTTATGGCTTATGAAATGGGTTTGCCCCTCATTGATATGGAGTTCATTCAGTGTTTACCAATTGGATGCGCCGAGCCTGGGTATCCCATGTTTATGCTTTTGGTTCCACCATCGATTCTTCAATGTGGAGTGCTTCAAAACATCCATGGTGAAGACATCGTTAACAAGTATAGTCTAGATCCGAAACTGGCGTATTCTACGCATAGAGACGCTTGGACCATCGCTATCGCCAAGGAGGTTTACGATGGGAGAGGAGAAGACGACACCATCCTACTAAACTTAACAAACCTGCCTAAAGGTCTACGAGAGCATCAGTTCGTTCAGTTTCTTTCAGAGCTTTTTAAAGGCTTCCCCGTGTTAACGAAGCCCATGCACGTAACTCCATTGACGCATACTTTCCTAGGAGGAGTTCAGATCGACGAGAAGTGTAGAACAGGTTTGCCGGGACTATTTGCCGCTGGGGAAGTAACAGGTGGGATTCATGGAGCTAACCGAGTGGGAGGAAACGCCCTGACCGAATGCATCGTTTACGGAGCTAGAGCCGGACAATACGCCGCGGAACACGCTAAAACCACTCCAAAGAAACAGGCGGATAAGGCATGGGTTAAACAAAAAATCGAAAAAATTAATGAAATTGAGAGGAGAGAGCCTTCAAATCTAGGTAATCCCAAACTGGTGAAGCCAAGGATTAAGAAAATTATGTGGGAAAAAGCAGGCATTATAAGAAGCCAGCAAAATTTGACTGCGGCTCAAGCGGAGTTAACACAACTTAGAGACGAAAACCTACCGAAGATGTATGGTAAGAAACCGTATGAGGTTAGGGCGGCCCTCGAAGCAATTAACCTGTTCAACGTTGCTAGCTTGGTGGTAAAAGCCGCTCTCGTAAGGAAAGAGTCACGTGGGGCGCACTACAGAGCTGATTACCCAGATCAGGACGATAAAAAATGGCTCAAACACGTAGTTCTGACAAAGAAAACCGAAGGAACGGAGGTCCACATTCGCCCGGTGATCATGACCAAGCTTTTCCCATGAGCAATGGACAAGCCTAAAATCTTCTCTGACGTATACTTAGCCGGGCCTAGACATATACTTAGCCGAAGTAGCATCTACTTTTTCACGAGACAACGATGCTCTAAACTGTAGCGACCTAATTCTTCGAGGATTTGGGGATAGCTTTCGATGCATTTCTGCACTAGGTGCAAGTATCTTCCTAACCTCACGCTCTCCGGGCTTACCTCCAAGACTTTTCCATTAACGATGACAAGGTGTTGGGAGGAAATGTTTGAACCAGTTATGAAGAGGGCTTGGTTCAGTGCTGCGTGCAACGCGAAGCAGTGGGGGGAACCATCCATCGTCAAAACCTTGATTTCCCTCGGTTTGGAGCAGGTTATAATGGACGCTAGTTTGCCCATGATCGTCCCGAAGCTCTCCGCCTCTGGGCAACTGGTTAAAACTGTGCGACCTTCGACAAATC
>Ga0315314_1000665_pt1 | contig 35450 bp, 38 predicted proteins | sample TDP9_MG_FD_203631 | JGI IMG/M metagenome (GOLD analysis project Ga0315314, IMG submission 203631) | Freshwater sediment microbial communities from Lake Towuti, South Sulawesi, Indonesia - TDP9 | ecosystem: Environmental > Aquatic > Freshwater > Lake > Sediment | place: Indonesia: South Sulawesi... | reverse complement strand
AAACCATCTCTCAATCCGGATGTGGAAGATTGCGTTGAGTCTTGCCAAAGCAGTGCCTATAATCCCCGCTGCTGACAAACCATCTGCATCCAGATGAGAGATTACCAAAAAACTTTTTCCCTTCTCCACGTATCTTAGGATGTTTTCAGCAGCTTTCCTAGTCTCGTTCAGAAAGGCCGTGACTGAAGCGTGCCCAGCTGCCATGAAGATCCCTAGCTAGGTGGCGGAGAGAGCTGTGGGAGTATACTTCCAATCTTCGGGCAACACGCCTTTACGTTTATAGTATTCGGATAGATGGTGGATTTTCGACTCAACAACCTGAATTGCTCTTATGTTGTATGTGTCCGCTTTGTTCTTCCGCAGATGCGCATTGAGTCGAACCGCCATCCTCAACAGCGCATCAAGATCCTCAGGGACCGGAGGCCCCAAGCTGTTTTCCTTCAATATTTCAATAATGCCCTTACCAACTATCGTCTTGACCAGCGGGATGCCATACTGGTCACGCAAGATTAGGCCGATTCTGCTAGGAGGGTTTCCCTCTCTCCCAAGCTTGACGACTAGAGCCTCTACCTCTTCCGCTGTGTATCTGCACCAGCTTGGGCTTCTTCTGCTTAACGGTCGCGTCGAATGTGATCGGCCTTTCTCTTTCTTGGACACAGATTGCCCTCCATCAGGGTCTCTCTAGAACAAGTTATCCCGTATTTAAAAGCTTTGTTGAATGCCTAAGGGGCAGATCTATACCATTCTGCAAACTTCCTCAGAGCCCTAGCCCGGTGTGAGACCGAGTTCTTTTCCTCGGGAGTCATCTCACCAAAGGTTTTTCCCGGGTTTTCCGCAGGTTCAAAGATCGGGTCAAAGCCAAATCCGGAGCTTCCTCGCATTTCCTCTACAATCCTTCCCTCAATTGTACCCTGAAAACAGATTGGAGACCTGTCAGGAGTACAAAACGCGACAACAGACCTGAAATGGGCTCTTCTGTCTTCATGGCTCTCCAGTATCTTGAGGACGCCTTCGTTTCCTATGGTTCGGTAAACGTAGTTGGCGTAGGGTCCCGGAAACCCCTTCAGGACTTCAATGAAGAGACCCGCATCTTCAACGATGACGGGAAGGTGGCTTTTATGCGTAGCTTCCTGAGCACTCGCCTTGGCGATATTCTCCATATCGTCGTCTTGAATCTCCAGAGCCTTTATCCTAAGCACAGCAGTAGCGATATCATACACTGCCAGTATTTGTCGAGCTTCATTGAATTTGTGCATGTTTCCCGTCGCGAAGAAAATCAACCTACCCCACGGGAACCCTCTATGCTGCAATCTGTCTCATCCTCTGCTCATTCATACCAAGACTGTAGACTCATCTCTCAGAGATGTACCTGCCTCTTTTCTCTATCTCAGCTATCTTGCCCAGAACTTCATCTGCCGCATTTTTGCCCACGGTTCGTTCGTACCCTTCCATTGCCGCCTTGAAGCATTCGTCTGCACATTTGTAATGGGTGCTATTAAGAGCCCTCTTCATCAGGTGTAGATCCACGCCTCTGGCTTCCAGCTCGTCTGTTTGTTCACTAAGCCCGAAGTCTATGAATACGACTTTGCCTTGGGGCGTTAGGATCATGTTCGACGTAGTGAGATCGCCGTGAACTATCCCGCTTCCGTGAAGCTGTCCTATCAATTCTCCAATGTGGCGGCATAGGCTCCTAGTCTCCTCCAGCGGTAGATCGCTAAGAACTTGCTTGACCTGTTTCCCCTCGACAAACTCCATTATGATCGTTGCTTCAGCAGTGTCTACCATGAATATGACTGGCGTGGGCACCCCCGCTTCCTTGGCGCTGTGCATGATCTGAGGCTCATGTCTAGTTCTGTAGGCTTGGATCTCCCTGTCAAGTTCGGGAATCCGGTATCTCTTCGACAGCCGTTTCTTGAGGATCACTTTCCGGTTATGCTGCTCTTCCAGAAGAAGGTTGGCTTCAGCACCTTTCTTAATCAGCATCGCCTTCTTCCACCCATAGAGCTTCAACCTCGTCAAGACGCCACTTCAGCCTAACGAAACTTTTTTCAACAGGGATGGTCATGCCCTCCTTGTAGTGGAGGATTCCTGTCCAAGCGATCATGGCCCCATTGTCCATTGAGAATTCTTTAGGGACAACACAGAACTTGGCGCCCTGATCCTCCGCCATGACTTTAAGCATAGATTGAAGCCTCTGGTTAGCCGCTACACCCCCGGTCAACAGAACCTCAGGCTTCTCCGTGTGCGCCAAAGCTCGTTCAGTCACTTCCGTGAGCATCGAGAAAACGTACTCCTGCAGGCTAAAACAGAGGTCTTCCAGACGGTGATGGCCATCGCGAACATGCTGGATCGCTGCAGTCAGGAGACCACTGAAGGAGAGATTCATGCCTTTCACGACATAAGGAAGATGGATCAGGTTCCGGCCTTCACTTGCCAGTTCCATGACCTTCGCAGCTGCGGGAACCCCTTCCTCCGGACGCAACCCCGCCTCTCTGGCGAATACATCTATGCAGTTTCCGACAGCTATGTCAAGCGTTTCGCCGAAAACGCGGTACCGTCCGGCCTCGAAGGCCGTCACGATCGTGCTTCCCCCGGAGACGAATAACGTGACTGGGTCTCGCGCGGCCGTCGTCAGCTTGCCAATCTCTATGTGAGCGACAAGATGGTTAACCCCAACCAGAGGGATGTTCAGGTAGGAGGCGAGGGCTCTTGCAGCCGTGGCACCAGTTCTGAGACAAGGCCCCATTCCAGGCCCCTGCGAAAAGGCGATGACCGCGAGGTCTCCGGGTTTCAAAGATGCTTCTCTTAGGGCTTCAGCCAAGACTTTTCCTGCGACCAATGCGTGACTGCGGGCTGCTTCTCGTGGATGTATGCCGCCTTCACTAGGCACGTAGGAACTGGCGACATTGGCTAGGACTTTGCCTTCGAACGACATGATCCCGACGGCGAAATCGTCAGCTGTACTCTCGATCCCCAGACAGTAGCCCTTCTCCATGCATTCAGTTATGAATCGGAAGGCTCTTAAGCGTATAGGCAAGGCAAATGCGGCGAATCTCTGGGCCCCTTCGGCTTGGTCGTCTATATCCTTTTATGTCATTGTTTCCATATATTATGATGCTGAAAGGGAAGCCTAGAGGAAAACTCGATGCCCAAGCAGAACGATCTGGAGCAGAAGGCACTACAACTGATAATGAACACTGGAGACAAGGGTCTCCTTCAGTCCGAGCTATGGAGGAAGATGAAGGCAAGCAGCAGAGAGGGATCCCGAATATCGCTGAAGCTGGAAAAAAAGGGCCTAGTCCTCCGCGACCGCGAGCTTTCCGAAGGCAGATGGACTTACAGGCTCTACTCAAAAAGGCAACCTGTCTCTATAGACTCCATACTAGCCTGCCCGTGCCTGACATGTGGGGAAAATGTGAGATGCGGGCCTGGCAGCAAGTCATCGCCTAACGAATGCGACCAGCTGACACAATGGATACTCCATTCCAGTGGCGGCGAATCAGGTCTTTCCGGTGACTGCTAGTTGCCTAAAGCCTGGGTGAGAGAGCACAGAAAAGACTTTTACTACAAAGAAGCAAAAAAGGAAGAATACAGGTCGCGCGCTTCTTTCAAGTTGCTACAGGCCGTGAGAAAACATGGCTTTATGGACCTGGGAGATGTGGTTGTGGATCTCGGTGCAGCTCCGGGGGGCTGGCTGCAGATTGCGGGGGAGATTGTCGGTGAGAAAGGTTTGGTGCTGGGGGTGGATATCAAGGAAGTTGAGCCCATAGGCTACCCGAATGTATCCGCAATTGTGGGGGACATAAGGGACCTAGAAACAGCCCATCGGATCAAAGCCATCTTGCCACGCCCTGCTGACGTGGTCATATCCGATGTTTCGCCCAATGTCTCCGGGATCTGGGAGGTTGACCACGCACGCCAGGTGGAACTGGCTGAGTGCTCGTTGCGGATCGCTGCCTCTGTCTTAAGAGTCAATGGTAATTTCTTTGTGAAGGTTTTTCAAGGCGAAATGCTCCACCAGTACCTGAACCTTGTGGGAAAGCATTTCTCTTACGTGAAGCTCGTCAAACCAAAAGCGAGCAGGAAAGAGAGCGCCGAAATCTATGTTCTTGGATTGGGCTTCAAAGGCCCAAGGTGAAGTCGTCCTCTTCTTTCAGTTCACTTCCGGTTCACAGCGACCTTGATGATCGTCTCAACAACTGTCTGCAGACCATTCAAGCCCGAAATCTCTTTCTGGACTTCCTGAATTCTTCTCGTGCAAACCTCGTCGGAAAGCATCGTTCTGACCGTGTTGACCAGCGATACCCTACTCACATCATTCTGCTCCAGCACCTCAGCTATGCCTAGGTCTTTGACTCTGTACGCATTGTTCAGCTGTTCGGTGTGGCTTGGCGTAGGTATGAGAACCATGGGTTTCCCGTAGCTGATGCTCTGGGTTAAGGTTCCATGTCCAGCTCTTGCCACCACCAAGTCGCAGGCCTTAAGGTATTCGAACCTCTTCGGGATCCAATTGTAGATAGCGACATTGTCTTTGCGAATCATCTTCTCAGCACCGTCTAGGTACCCTAGAGACATGACAACTTGGTAGTCCTTCGGGAAATCCATGACGATCTGGCGCAAAACCTCAGTAATGTAGGCCCGTTCTTCATTCGGACCGCTGATGGGCAGGAAGATGAACGGGGAGTCCTCGTCTAGTCCTAGGTCCCTTCTCAGTTCCTTCTTGCTGGGCAGTTCTTCCGGATGAACAGGCAGTATGGGCCCCACAAGCTGTGCGCGTTTCTGATACGACTTGGGTATCCTCAGGTTTCCAGCTGACAGCGTGTAAGGGGGAGGGAAATCGGGGATCATAAGATGGGCTGCTCCGCTTGTCCACAGTTTGCCAATCATAGCCAAAGCGCCTGTGTCAACAAGCTTGGCCAGCCTTAGAAGCCTGGATCTTCTTGGTATTATTATCTGGAACTGGTTGAGGATGCAGATGTCAGGGACTTTCAGCATCTTTGCTGCCAGTAATGGCGATACGCGCGAATCAGAGACGACCACATCGGGTCTGAAGGCTCTTATGAACTCGATCTCAGCCTCCACCTGCTTCGCCAACGTAAATGAAGCTAAGAATGGACCCGGGTTAGCGACTGTCTGTCTGAAATCCACAGTTCCGTCAGGTCTAACCATGAAACCTACTGACGGAGCTTCAAAAAGTGGGTATCCTGCACGCTCCACATATTTTACAGCATCTCTATAGGTTGAGAACAGTACGTCTGCCCCTTTTTCCACAAGTCTCTCGGCTATCGGTATGCATCTCCCCACGTGCCCTAGCCCAATGCCACACACGCCAAAGTAGACCTTCAAGCCTTGAGCCCCTTCGAACCCTATGCTTGGCACCTTCAGGATTCGGAATCGAACAGTAGCTGCTAAGACCTTAAGATGGCTTAAGGGTTCTTAACTGTTTTGGGTAGATCAACTTAGGCTATACTGAGAATGCCTTTCTTCCTACGACCGTCGCAATGTAGCCTCACACCGGAAGGTATCTTCTCCTATATTCTTTGGCTTGCTCTATGATTTTCTCAAGGTTTTCCTTACCTTTGTCTAGCGTATCCTCAACAAAGACTGCGGTCGGAATCCAGTATCGCGAATCGGGCACCAGAGAGAATTTGGCGTAGCCTCCCTCAAAGACCCCCGTACTTCCTCGCCCAGCGTCTCCCCAAGAATTGTGGGCAAAGCATCTGCAGTACTTGCCAAGCAATTCAGGGTAACGCTTTGGCATTCCTGGATGCACTAGAGGCGTGACGGCTCCTAGAGCATCATACCATCCCTCTCCGGATATAAGCAGGTTCGGACAGCGGGCTTTGAGTTCATCTCGCAGTTCAAGTAGCCCTTCATAGACCGGGAAAGCCGGATCGTTAGTCCAGACTTGATCAGTATCAAGGAAGATCGAGTCTATGTTGAACTTTTCGACCATCTGCGTCACCTGTTCGACAAGCCTGCCTCGCCAACTAGGACAGCCAGGGCTTAGCCAAGCCTGCCAAGCGTGGTCGTATGCCCTAGAAGTATCCCAGTCAGGCTTGTTGCCTTGGAAGACGAAACCGCCCGCTGAGCGAAGCCAAGCGTTGTGCCCCCATTGCTCAAAACTCTCCAGATTCGTATTTGCGCAGTTGGCCCCAATCATGAGCTGAATCCTGCTGCCCAATTGTTTCGTGCCTTCTGCAAATCTTCTAAACCCCTCTTCCCCTCCCATCCGATGGTCTGGCCTGTACTCGCCATACTGCCAGTAGTATCTGCCTTCCCATCCGGCAACGTGAACTAGGATTCGGTTCGCTTCGAAGCGATCGGCTAGCCAGTTGATAATCTTCAGCATGTCTTCATAATCATTGAAGATATAGCCTGTCCAATGCTGCCCATGAATATAGGCAACCAAAGCGATTTCTCTAGCCCATTGCGGCACATCTGCCCTTTGTTCCCATGGTTTCAGCCCAAAAGCCTTCTCTAGATGCTCTACATGGTTCGCCATAATCTTGTCAGGATCATCGGTTGAGCCGATGACCCAAGGAGCACTCTCGATAACTCTAGACATTTTGGGTGCCAGCTCCTCATAGATCAGCTCCACTGTTAGCCCCTCCGTTTTCGGGTACAGAGACGGGTAAACTGCAATGCGTTTCGCGCGAACCCTGTTGTCCAGAGACCTGAAATAGATGAATCTGTCTGGGCCGGTTTTCAGGAATAGGATTGGCGTAACAAGGTCGCACCAAGCATCGGGGTAATGGAATACTCGACCCTCACTTGGGATTTCCTGTTCCTCTTCCCAAACAGAGAAGACCTTATCTGCAAAAATACCTGAAAACAGGATTTTTGCGCACCTTATCTTCTTTGTGTGTTCCGCCTTCGCCGTCATCCTTACGGCGCCGTCGCTTTCCTCTACTATAAGGGCAGCTTTGCCCTCCGCAGTTTCCTGTCCTCCTGCCCAGGTCAGTCTTTCTGCTGAGAACACGCTTCTACTTCCTTCTTTCTGATGTGTAACCGTCTGTGGATCAATGCCGTAAACGTTTTCAAAGGTGTGGATCTGGAGGCTGACTTCGAAACTTCCCACTTTGAAGACAGCATTCTGGAAGTCGTAACTCAGCTGTTGCATCCTCTCTTTCTCACCTTGATAGATCTTTCGATGCTCAAGGAAATATAACTTTGCCGCGGAAGCTTGGTACGGTAACTTCGCGCCTGCAGATCCGCTGGAAAGGACTGTGGCTTGGGAACCAGAAAAACCATCCTAAGCCCTTTTCACCCTTATCTAGCTTCGTGGATAAGGGTCGGGCATTTGGAAGCTAGGGAAGCCCCTCAAACAGGAAACTGAGCAGAGACACCACGACATAGTACGTGATCAGAAGGGCTACTGCTACAAGCAAGTTTCTTTTCCACTTCGCGGGGTTCCATGCAATCCCGAAAGTAAGACCTATGATAAAACCGGTAACATGTCCTAAGTAGCCTACGTTTCCGCCGCCCCCAGTCAGGACTGCTGCCACGTTATAGACAAAGTGGAGGAGCGCCACCAAGCCAAGTGGCATGAGCAAGACCCAAGACAACTTGAGTGGCCTAATGAGCATTGCGACGGCTGCCAAGGTGAATATTGCAGCTGATGCTCCCAACATAACAGTGCTGGGTTCGCACACGAACATACTCAAAACAAATGACAAAACGCCGCCAGTAAGAAAGGCGGCTAGAACCTTGGCTACTTCAATCTCTTCCTCCAAAGTAGCTCCAAAGGCATAGAGGAAAACCATGTTGGCTAAGAGGTACAGAAGGTCACGTGTATGAACAGAGCGGTGATGACAACCCAGAACCGTCCTTGAAGAAAGGAGTTGGCGCTGAAAAGTAGGAGATTAGTCAGCAAGTCTGCCTCAGCGTGTGAGAAAGCTAGGGTCCAGTAAATCAGCGTCGAGACTATGCATAAAATAGTGAGCTTTACAGTCGCTTTCAAGTGAACTTACACCTGAGCCTTGACTGCCTCCGGTCTTCCTCACAGACTTGATCCACAGCAAAGCAGCGGTTGAGTTCTTTCTGCATAGGTCGTAGGTTCGGTCTCTTTGACCGTTCCGTCCTCTACGTCTAGGATGTAAATCGTGTGAATGCGGGCGTTCCTTATCTCCTCCATGCTGACCGGAGGACTGCTATAGTAAAGGTCGCATAGAGCTTTGATATCTCTTATCTCTTTCCTTTGGCGATCACGCGGAGGCTTGATCAAAGCTGGGGGGATATGCATGGCATAGTGGGGCGGAACCGCCAATCCGAATTTCTCAGCGTAGCCGCTATAACGGGTTATCTTACTTGCTATCCTCGCTTGGATATAGGTTGATGGGTCCAACGCGTGTTCGGGAGGCACGAAACTGGTCTCCACCTCGACTATGAAGCTTCCGAGTCCCTTCGTAGCGTAGATATCGCAGGACAAGCTGTCCAGAGTTCGCTCCAAATCAACGTTATAGCCGGCTAGAACAAGGTATTTGGCACAGACAAGTTCCATAACGGAATGGTTAATCTTGACCAAATTGCTTCGGTGGAGAGAGACAAGTCGATCTTTCAGCCTCATGATCTCTTTCGATACGCGTTCATCCTCATTTTGAGATAGCTTCTGTGCCAAAGAGTCTAGGTCTCTCTCGAATCTTTCCACGGTGGCCTGTTTCACCCTATACAGAATGTTAGACGCTTCCATTTAAAATTTTGTGTAATGGCAACGGAGACTGAGCCGAAACTCGCGCCTGACGCCAGACCTGAGCCTAGGAGCCACCGGATCTAGCCAGCCCTTCCGATCCCCGGGTATGGGTCAATTGCGACCCCCTCTCTCATAATTGACAGCCTAGAAGAGGACACCAGCACAGCAGAGACGGATTTGGGAATCAGAGGAAACCAGACTTCCATTTTTCACCTTGTTTTAGCTGGGAATATGATTCACTTCATTTTTCTGTGCAAAAGTCTTATATTCCGCAACGCCGCAACTCATTACCCCAAGCTGGGAAGCAGGCTTCAAGTATTGCATTGAAGCGAAGAGCGGACCGGTTGAAACGGCTGAAGACTGGTCTGCGACAAAGACTTCGCCTCGATGGGTTGGCCAATACTTTAAGCGCAACGCGGCGAGGCATTGAACCCGCCAGACGAAACAGCTGAAGACTGGCGTGTGCCGAAGACAAAGCCTTGTCGGGCTGGGCGCGCGCTGGAGGCTTAGACCCAGCTTGGACTTCTCAGAGAGAAATTCGCGTAGTGTCCGTTTGTTTTTTGCCAGGATTCACTACATTCATGCCTGTATGGTCTTCAACTGGCCTCTGTACATCTCAGTTATCTCATTCACTGATGTGGCGTCTTCCGCCGATTTGTCCAGCCTATAGTTCCCCGTGAACCTTGGAAACCTTATGGCTAGGCCGCTTCTCTTCCTTATGGCGTCCATCGCACATGTGTGGATTGGACTGAGCGTGATCTCAGCTCCGATGATCTCTAGGACTACTTTGGGCTCGAACCATACATCCGCCTCCAAGTTAGACTCAACCCTAGGATGTTGATGGCCAATTCTGTGCGGCTCCACCATCTTGGGGATTTTTTCAAGGTCTTCGTCTGTGAACCCTGATCCGCATTTGCAGACGGTTTCGAAAATGTCATCATCCGGATTGTAAGCTGCGAGGAGGAGCGCGCCGTATGTTCCTGCTCTTTTTCCTCTTCCATGGAAGGCTCCTACAACGACCAAGTCAACGGTGTCCCTCATCTCGCTTTTGTAGTCTCGTTTGTATTTGATCCATAGCCACCCCCTCGCTCCGGCTTGGTAGATCGAACCATCGCTTGTGGACTTGCATACCAATCCTTCGCATCCATTCTCTATGGCCTCTTCGAAGAATCTCTCCAGCTCCTCAGGATCATCTGTCAGTATGGATTTTGCCGTACGTACCCTTTCGCTTGCCTTTGCTAGGCCCTCTAGAGTTTTGTGGCGAGCGGGATAGTTCTCTAGAGTCATGTCCCTTCCATCAATGTAGAGAACGTCGAACAGAAGCAACGAAACAGGGTATTCCTTTATCGCCTGTTGGATTCCGTATTTCCGTCTCCTGTGCATAAGTTCCTGAAAAGGCTTCATCTCGCCAGTGTCCAAATCTATCGCCACGCACTCGGCTTCTACTATAGTCTTTTCAGGCACTATGTCCTCTCTAACCAGTTCAACCGCGTCTGGGTACTGGTCGGTTATGTTTTCAAGTCTTCTTGAGAAAAGAGACACTTGGCCCGTGTCTTTGTGGATTTGTATTCTCTCGCCGTCATACTTGTATTCAGCTATGCATTCTCCACCAAGCTTTTCCAGAATCTCCTTAGGGGAGCCTAATCTTTCAGCCATCATCGGTCTGATAGGCTTTCCGAGCGAGACTTTGAAATCCTTCAGACTTTCCATGCCGGCCTCAACGACTACCTCTGCAACTTTGCCTAGATCGGAAGAGACGTTGTAGGCTCTCTCCAATAGGGGTCTTGAATCTTTGCCGCCGCCATAGGCTATGGCCAACGCGTCCAGTACAGTCATGTCAGCTATTCCAAGCCGGAGCTTGCTAGTGACGGTTCTGATGATGTACTTAGCCTCTTTCGGCTTAGCGTCGGTAAGAAGACCGGCCAGGAGGTTTGTCTTCTGTTCCATCGATCCTGAGCCGGATGCCTTTGCCATCTTGTCAAGAGTCTGGTAGACCCTCTCAACTGTGAGGGGCTTTGTAAAGAACGTAGCTTGGAGTCTTTTTTCTAGAAGTCTTTGGGCTGTCTCGCCTAGGTCTCCGGTCTTCTTCAGGTCTTCATCGATCTCTTTCTCGTTTCTACCCGTCGCCTTGGCGACTGCTCTTATGGCCAGTTTCTCTGCTATCCCTATCTCTATTCCCGTGAAGTCAGGGTAGAGTTTTCCTTGTGTGAGGTAGATTACTTTATCGATTAATGCTTTTGGCGTCTTTCTAAGGAAATCGACTAGATAATCAGTCATCTCCAACCTTTTCGTGGTGTCTTCGATCTTCTCGTAAGCGTCCGCAACCAATGAGTAGTCCAAGACATACCCCTATAACCTAAGAGCTTTGAGCGATATTAAAGCTAAGCGTTCCGTCTCTTAAAGAGCAACTATGACCAGACTTCGTGGTTGGGATACCGAACCCGTGGAGGCTAGAATCTTACACGCGATCCGCATCTGGGACAATAGGCAGCATCTAACGGAAACCTCTGGCCGCATCTGAAGCAGAAACTAGGCTGAGGAGTACGCCGGTTCAGCTCAGGCGGAGGGATCGGTGGCGCAATCAAAACCCTTGGCTGAAGAGGTTGTGTTAGTCTGACAGCTTCCTCTCTGATGCGCATCGAATAGTAGAGATAGGTAAGCGCGATGGGGTGCAATGGTTGGGCAAGAGATGTGAAAACACTTATGAGGAACCATCTCACGGCAGCCGTCTGTACTCCAAAGGAACCTAGGAAAACATCTTCAATGGCCCCCCAGAGGATGTCTCCTGCTATATATGTTAGGGCAGTGATGAGAAAGACTGAGAGGAGAGCTACGAAGGTCTTTCCCCATCTCCCAGCCGTCAATCTTCTGCTTCTGCGAAGGCTTTGAACAACCCCCAATCGTTCTACCATGACTACTTGCACTGCGAGACTGAACATAACTGCTACAATGACCCCCGGTACAACGAAAAGAGTGAGACCCAGTATCATCAGGACCCCCGTTATGAACCCAATCGCCAAAAGCGACGGAGAGTCAGAAATGGCAAAACGGAACGCTTTCCTGAGTTCCACCCGTCTTCCCTCCAGCATATCTGAGGAGCATTTGATAGCAATCCCATTGGACAAGGTGCTCAGAACCCAGTTTGCCAACACGGACAGAGCGACCAGCGGGATTGCGACGACTAGATAGTCGATCAGCCATAGGAAGAACTCCTCTGTCAGGTCCTGCGGGAAAACGAAGTTCGGCATCAACCAGCCTGTGAATTGGCTAATGGCGCCGTTCGCAAAGTTCGTGAGCAGGAAGGGAATCAGGAAACATTCGAACCTGGCTAGGTAGAGATTGAGGGCGCTGCTCAGTATCTCTGCGACTGAAAGCTCGCGATGATGGACCTGAGAGGCCATAGAGCTGCTCCATCCCTGACCTGGAGACTGACATACATCCTACTAGATCGGTACCATTTATACTTAATCAGCCCGTCCCCTCAGAAAAACCCGACTTCTGAGCCAGCCCAAAAAGCTTTATAGGTTTTCCTAGTTACACAGTTCCGTGGCTACAGTCGCATTGTACTGAATGGTGGAGGGTTGATTATTGGATGGGTGTTGACTTAGGAGACCTAGTGCCCAAAACAACCGTGGATTTGAGGAATCTCGGCGGAAAGAAGGTGGCCATCGACGCATACAATGCCCTATACCAGTTTCTCGCAATCATAAGGCAACCTGATGGAACGCCTCTCAGAGACCGCACTGGAAAAATAACGAGTCATCTGAGCGGGCTTTTCTACAGAACATGCAATCTGTTGGAGTTAGGGATCAAGGTCATCTATGTCTTCGACGGAGTCCCCCCAACACTCAAAGAGGCGGAGATCAAAAGAAGGTCAAAGGTCAAAGAAGAAGCGTTGGCAAAATATGAAAAAGCCTTGAGCGAAGGTAAGACCGAAGAAGCTCGGATGTACGCTCAGATGACATCCCGCCTTAAAGACTACATGGCTGACGACTCAAAACGGCTACTAGGCTATATGGGCGTTCCATGGGTTCAGGCACCATCGGAAGGCGAGGCTCAAGCAGCACACATCGTGATAAAAGGCGAAGCAGACTATTGTGCCAGCCAAGACTTTGACAGCCTCCTGTTCGGAGCACCATTCTTGCTGAGAAACCTGACGATCTCCGGTAGAAGAAAGCTGCCAAGGAAAAAAGTCTATGTCGAGGTTATCCCAGAAATCGTTGAACTGCGCAAAGTTCTAGCCGAATTAGGCATTACGCATGAACAGCTAATAGACATCGGGATAGCAATAGGCACAGACTTCAACCCTGATGGCGCGAAGGGGATAGGACCCAAAACAGCGCTCAAGTTGATCAAAACCCATGGGAACGTCGAAAAGGCTCTTCCTGCGTTGAAGGGAGCCGAGTTCCCAGTTCACCCCAGACAGATAAGAGAAATCTTTCTCCACCCCAAGGTTACGGACGGTTACAGAATCGAGTGGCGCGAACCCGACGTCGACGGCGTCGTGGGCTTTCTCTGCGGCGAGAGAGACTTCTCTGAAGACCGTGTGCGAAAAGCCCTTGAGAAGACAATTGAAGGTTCGAAGAAAGCAAAGGAAAAAACTACGCTAGAAGCCTGGTTCTAGCAAAGGGAATCCACAAGCAAAGTATGAAAGGCTCTCCCTTGAGCAAATCACCGCCAATGCTGACAAGAACCCGAGAAGATATCTCTTGCTGCTGGCTCTTGCCAAAACTTATTAGTCAAACGTGGACTATTAGATAGGGCACTAATCGGCTCAAGCCTTCGGTAGAAAAATGGGATAATGGCAAGAAGGCCTGGACTATGGCTGATCTTCGCGGGAATGAACGAAAGACGTTGCAGGCGCTTGAGAATGCTGGAGGACGCATGTCTATTCCTGACATTGTCAAGGCAACTGGTCTGGCTCACGCTGCGGTTATGCGTGCCGCCCTCTCGCTCGAGACAAGAATACTAGCAGAGGTTCTTGAGAAGAAGTCTGAGAAGGCCTCGCTCAGCGAGGAGGGAAAGAGGTATGCCGATAGAGGGCTCCCTGAGAGACATCTGGTTAATGCGCTTAAGGGTATGGGTGGTGAGGGATATGTCGGAGCGGCTCTTGAAGCTGCCTCCCTAGAGAAGAGCCTTTCAGTGATCGCTCTGGGGTGGCTGAGCCGAAAGGGATGGGCGAAGATAGGCAGGAAGGATCAGATGGTAACCTTGCTGAAGGATCCGCCTAAGGGAGGGGACGAGAAGCTCTTAGCACTGCTGAAGGAAAAAGGAACCGTAACCATCGGCGATCTGGAGAAGGAACTCCGTCAAACCGTTTACGTACTGAAAAGAAGGAACCTCGTCGAGATACAAGAGGAGACCTCAAGGGAACTACGGCTGACAGAAGAGGGATGGAACCTAGCAAAGAAGGGCGCGGAGGTCCGTGAGGAAGTCAGCCAGCTGACACCAGCACTTATCGCGACTGGCAGATGGCGCGAAGCCAATCTGATGAAGTACAATATCAAAGCACCTGTGGCCCATGTCTGGCCGGGCAAGAAGCATCCCTATCTGAGGTTTTTGGACGATTTGAAGAGGAAGCTTGTCGCCCTCGGCTTCAGGGAGATGGTTGGACCGGCAGTTGAGCTTAGTTTCTTCAACTGTGACGGACTGTATATGCCTCAAGACCATCCGGCGCGAGATATACACGATATGTACTTCGTTAAGGAACCCGAATATGGCAGCTTAGACCGTTATAGCCAGTTCTTGGAAAGCGTGGGAAAGACGCATGAAAACGGTTGGAAGACAGGTTCGAAAGGCTGGAGCTACGCTTTCTCTGCGCTTGAGGCTGCCCGCTTAATGCTTCGAAGCCAGACAACCTCGGTCAGTGCGAGAACACTGATAAGTAGCGAGCTAGAGATTCCGGGAAAATACTTCTCTATCGCCCGCTGTTACCGCCCCGATGTGGTTGATAAGACCCATCTCACAGAATTCAACCAGGTAGAGGGCATAGTTCTGGGAGAAGCCCTGACATTAAGAGACCTTTTGGGCGTCCTAGGAAGGTTCGCTGTAGATGTCGCAGGCGCGGACAAAGTGAGATACAGGCCTGACTATTTTCCTTTCACTGAACCCAGCGTCGAGCTGGTAGCCTACAAGGAAAGCTACGGATGGCTCGAATTTGGCGGGTCAGGAATCTTTCGTCCAGAAGTCACCTTACCGCTGGGCATCAAAGTCCCAGTACTAGCCTGGGGCCTAGGCGCCGACCGGTTGTTCATGATGAAAACAGGAATCGACGACATGCGATATCTTTTCGGCCATGACCTAGAATGGATGAGGCGCATGGAGTTGGTCTAGATGCCGACGGTTGAGGTTGAACTTGAGGATCTTGAATCTCTTCTAGGCATGGAACTGCCCAGAGACGAGGGAGAACTTAGCGACATCTTTGCCTACCTGAAAGGCGAAGTCTCGCATGACGACGGCCGCGAGGTTCACATCGAACTGAAGGACAGCAACCGTGCCGACATATGGGGGGTGGAAGGACTTGCACGGGCTCTACGCGGAATTTTGAACTTGGAAAAGGGACTGAAGGACTACCACATCGCTGACAGGTCCGGCGTCAAGGTACATGTGAATCCAAGGCTCAAAGGCATACGCCCCTTCATTGGATGCGCAGTCGTGAAGGGCGTCAGACTGACAGACGCCGCGATCCGTCAAGCAATGCGGTTTCAAGACAAGCTGGACCAGACATATGGGAGGAACCGACGGAAAACGTCAATAGGACTGTACGATTTCAGCCTTATCGCTCCGCCTCTCCGTTACAGTGTGGCAAAGCCGAGGGAAGTCAGCTTTGTCCCACTTGAGTTTGAGGAGGAGATGACGCTTGAAGAGATCCTAGAGAGGCATCCGAAAGGGATGGAGTACGGTGGCATTGTCCGCAGCTTTCCTGTCTGGCCGATATTGATGGATTCTGAAGACAAAGTACTCTCGTTTCCGCCAATCATCAACTCGAACGATCTAGGAAGAGTCACGGAGCGAACCGAAGATGTTCTCATCGAAGTCACGGGAACATCTTACGAGACCGTACTTGACACGTTGACGAATATCACTCTCGCCGTAGCCGACCGAGGAGGAAACATCCACTCAGCGGAAATCCAGTATCCATACAAGGATCTGCACGAATCAGTGACTCCCGATTTGGAGGTTGAAACATTGAAGATAAACCTTGGCTACGCCCGGAAGATCCTCGGCATGGACTTGAAACCGTCAGAGATTAAGAATCTTCTTGAGAAAGCCCGTTACGGAGTAGCCGGAGCAACCAAGTCCCATATAACTGTGAAAGTGCCTTGCTACCGCGTGGACATTCTGCACCCGATCGACGTAGTTGAAGACATAGCCATAGCCTATGACTACAACAAGATTGAGCCAAGATGGCCGCAGCTGCTGACGTTCGGCGGTTTGTCTCCGGAGACTGAGTTCCGTGATACTGCTAGAGAAATCGTGGTCGGCTTAGGCTACCAGGAGATACTGTCTTACACTATGACCAATTCAGAAGCCTTGTTCACCATGATGAACCTTCAGCCCCAAAGGGTTGTTGAGATAGCTAACCCAAAGCTTGTCTCGATGACGTGCTTGAGGAACTGGCTGCTTCCAAGCCTTATGGAGTTCCTGAGCCACAATGCGCATGTAGAGTATCCTCAGAGAATCTTCGAGGTAGGGTATTGTGCCACACATGATGAGGAGAAAGAGAGCAAAACGAGGGAATTTGAGGAGCTCGCCTGCGTAACGACACATTCGAACTCGAATTTCACAGAGGCTAAATCTGTGCTGGATGCCTTTCTGACCAACCTCGGAATACGCTACGAGCTAGAAGACGTGGACCATGGAAGCTTCATCAGGGGAAGAGTGGGCAGCATACTTGTGGGAGACAACAACGTAGGCCTGATAGGAGAACTCCATCCCCAAGTACTGAGAAACTGGAAACTGGAAAACCCGGCAACCGCTTTTGAAGTGACTCTCGACAAGCTTCGATGACACCTTCAGGTAGACCGTTTGAGCCAACATCTGACGTAGTTCAACCTGCAATCCGACTCAAGCCGTTCTCAGGCCTAGATGCTTCCAGAGTGGATGGGTACCGCTTTAGAACTCCCCTACAGTGCCGTGTTCCTTGGCGTACCTTATTGACCTCGAATAGACGAAGACACCTATGGATAGAATGATCAGCGCAGTGATCAGCAACGGATAGAGGCTTTCCCAAAGGGATGCGATAGACTCACTCTTCAGCATCGCCCTTCGCAGCATTTCCAAGATATGGGTCTGAGGCATAAACATCGACAGCATCTGGAGCGAAGGCGGTAGGAGCTGATAAGGGAACCAAACTCCTGAAAGTAGGCCTCCTAGCATAGTGAAGAACCATGTGACAGGGTCCCATCGCTTCGTTATGATCTGAACTCCGGCGCTGATCATCCCGAAACCCCACATCACAGCGGCTCCTAGAATGATTGTCACAATGGTTGAGACGAAGTCCACGGCGTAGGTGACACCGAACGACGAGGCTATCGAAAGATACAATGTGAACTCCAAGAGCCCGATGATGTAACGAAAACACACGGAGCCCAAGATCACCTCGTAAAGGGACGTTGGAAGCGTAAGATTCCATTCGAGATTCCACGGGTTTATGGCTATCCGCGGGGCATCCAAAGATGCATATATGAGATAGTTGAAGGACATTCCCACTAAGAGGAAGGAAAGAAACGAGCCGTACTGAGCTATCTGCTCCCCTCTTTGGAGGGCCACGTTAGTGCCTAAAAAGGCGTAGGTGACGGCTCCAACGAGGGTGTTTATGATCCAGAATGAAATCTCGAACTTGTAGCTTACCCAATCGTGGAAATCGATGATAAGATAGCCCAGTATCCTCTTAGGATTCAAGTTCTCCACCCCTCAAAATCCTTGCTATGCTCTCTTCTAGCGAATCTTCCTTCTGAGTCAACCCTGTTACAGTGTATCCTCTGTCCATTACAGTGCCGATGATCTGGTTCAAGGCATCAAGCCTGTCCTTTCTAATGTGAATTTCGAGTCTTACAGGATTTATCAGTTTGGCCTCTTCTACTCCTTCAATGCTGATGATTTCCTGCGATAGCTTGCCGAAGCCCCCAGCAGAATCGTCAGCTACCTCCAGCGTGTACGGTACAGACTCAAGCGATCTGAAAAGAGACTTCAACTCGCCAACAGTCCCAACTCTCACTATCCTACCTTTGTTGATGATTGCCACTCGATCGCAGGTTTCTTCAACCAAGTGCATGTCGTGAGTGCTGAGGAAGATCGTTCTACTGGACTTGCCAAACTTCCCCTTGATGAGCTCCTTCAGTCGGAGAACGAAGAGAATGTCGAGGCTTCTTTGGGGTTCATCCAAAAAGATCACTTGGGAGTCGGGAATGAGGGCTCTCGCAAGTGCCACTTTCTGTTTCATGCCCTTGGAGAGTTTCTGAAACCACTTATGGGCGTCATCGCCGCCTAACTCTACCATCTTCAAGACTTCTTCTACGCGTTTCTTAGGGTCGTCTTCCAGGTACTCTCTAGCATAGAACAGAAGATTGGTCCAGGCGCTGAGCCGCCAGCCGAAGCCTCTGTCTGACTCCTCGTACAAGACGCCAATCCTCGCCCTTACCTTCAGGCTGTCGGTTACAACGTTGCAGCGGTCCACGTAAGCCTTCCCCGAATCGGGCATAAGAATCGTGGTGAGAATTTTGATCATAGTGGTCTTGCCAGCGCCGTTTGGACCAAGAAGACCGAAGATTTCGCCGTTTCTAACCTCTAGGGACACCTTGTCTAGAGCGGTAACCTTCTCGCCTGCTATCCCCCGGAGCCTGAGTATATTAACTAGCTTTTTTCTGAAGTCCACCTTCTCGTATAGCTTCGAAACTGCCTCAAGCTCAATCGTGTTCTCAGTCATTGCCCGGATAGCCACCGCCTGTCAATCCTCGTACTTCGTGGAGACCTAATCCTAGGGAAACGAGCGATTGGATCGAACAGCCTCTGGTTTGCTCTCACACTGTTCGAGGACAAGGATGCCACCGTGAAAACCGCTTGGCGGTGTTCATCGAAATGCAAAGGCACGTCTCAGGGAAGCCGCTCACTCGGTTCCGGTATGCCTTCGGACTTCACGAACCATCATGAACACCTAAGAAACTCTAGCTTCGCAAAACCCATATAAGTGTTATGTCGCGCAGGATCAGGCTACCGCATGCTGTTGAGGTTTCTTCTTTTGGCGATAGGTTTATCTGAAAAATCGTCATCTCATATACCGGCGATGAGATGAGCTCTTGGAATCCCGCCGGAACCCCGAAAAGGGGCCCGCCTAGACGGACTCAACCGAGGTGGGTGATGCTTTACTCATCTATGAAGAAGGGTTTACCCAGATGCGGGACAAGGCGGGCGTGGGCGCCTGAAAATCCGCGTGAGAGAGAGCTTAGCTGAGAAGAGCGGACCCGCTCGGCTATGATGCTGAGTGTTAGTTGCGCGGAACACAGGGGCGTCCACGACACAAATTTCCGAGCCTAGGGAACCGTAAGAAAGATCACCCTAGCAGAGATTCCGCCGATAGTCAGGTCGCGTGCAACCAAGGTTGAAGCGGAAGGTGAGCCGCCTTACTACGCTCCGGTCTTCTCCTCTTTCTTGTAGAACCCCGTCCACTTGAGCTTGCGTGGATCGCGACCGAGCCTCAAAGCGTTTTTCCTGCACTTGCTTGAACAGAACCACAGGGTTGACCCGTCGTTTCTGACGTACATCATCCCTGTTCCGGGGGGAAACTCGTGTCCACAGAAGGTGCATCGTTTGGGTTTGGGCATCTTTGTTCTATCTCCGCCATCCAATCATTGTCTAGGTGGATGCTTGAAGGCTTAGCGCTGCCCTGTCACCTTATTCTTCTCGCTTCCCTCTCAGTCTCCCTCAGCATGAGCACATCGTCCAGACGAACAGGTCCCTTAACATTCCTAGTGATTATGCGTCCCTTGTCAGGACCTTCGAGGACTCGAACTCTAACCACTCTAACTTCACCCGTCGCGCCGGTTCGCCCAACTATCTGGATAACCTGCGCCGGAGTCAGAGCCTCTTGACCTTCCCTCTGGCTCATGCGCCAAATCCTTCCTTGATCTTCTGAACGCGAGTAACTATCTCTTTGACCAGGTCTGAGGCTTCACCAGTTTCGACTATGCATGCTGCAGCAGACTGAACATCTATCCCTACCGCTGTGCCCAGTTTTGCCTTGCTGGGAACAAAAACGTACGGGATTTTCCTTTCCTCGCAGAGGATCGGCAGATGGGCGACAACTTCGGGGGGGTCAACGTCCTCCGATATGACGACAAGCTTCGCCTGTCCTCTCTCTACGGCTTTTGTTGTCTCGTTGGTGCCCTTCCTTATGTTGCCAGTTCGCGTTGCTATCTGTAACGCGTCGTAGGTAGCGTTGGCAACCTCGGTCGGAACCCCAAACTTAGCATAAAAAGGCTTCGACATTACTAGTCACCGAAACTTCATCAACATATGTCTCAGTTCGCATTTAACCCCTAACTAAAAAAGCACACCTCTATATATGTTACGGTGAATCTTCCAGCTCTGTTAGAGTCCTTCTCACACTCTCCCAGACACTGTCGCCCAAGCCGTCCATACACCCGGATTATTCGGATTCTGCCCGGGACATTGTCTCTCTGAACGATGACGAGCAAGAAGAGACTGAGAGGTGGGCAGAGCGAGACTTTGTGTGTCCAGAATGCCTTCAGTGCCAGCTAGTCGTCCACTTCAGATGAAGAGGAAGCATCAATCAATCTCTGCCAGAGGATGTCTCAACAGTCGCTGATGGTCAGAGAAAGAGGGAGCTGTGAAAGATATTCTTGGAAGCTAGACTGTTTCTACTCTTTTTACTTCGGGTATCCTGTTCTTCAGGTACCGTTCGACTCCCCATTGCAGGGTCATCTGGGACATTGGGCATCCAACACAGGCACCCTTCAGCCTGACCTTAACAACTCCTTCGAGGTCAACATCGACAAGCTCTATGTCTCCCCCGTCTGCCCTCAGGTGGGGCTGAATTTCCCTGATGGCTTTCTCAACTTCGGCTTTCATTTTCGAAAGCTCCTCATAACTATGTTATGAGAACCCATCCCCAAATATAAACCTTCTCCGAAGGCGAACCCGAACCAGAGTAGAACAAACCCGGAAAACAATAACACGCAAACTGTCTATCTGTGCGCGAGGAAAACTACTGTCTTCCGGGCGACCCTGTCGACTCGTACGAATCCAAAACGTTCAAACTGAACAACCTGATCAACAGATGCCCTTCGAAAAGCCTCCTCAACCAAGCCGTCTACCACTGACCCGTCAGGCATAACGACTTCACAATGGAGACCCCCTTCACCAGGTAGCCAATGGATCAACGGGGCATTCATCCGTCTTGCCTCTTCGTAGGGCTCGCTGTGGAATGTTGCCGAAATCCTGGTTTTCTCTGAGGCCTCGATCTGTATGTTGAAAAGCTCCATCAACCGTATCAAGGCGCCCTTACTAAACAGAGCCGCGTCTCTGCTCGAGACAGTGAGGTTGGCTTCACCTTTCCTCGAACCTACCTCCAGAATGCGGGTTCCCCGTTCAGGATGATCAGGGTGCAGCGATATCCTCGCCCTGTAGTCTTTTCGAACCCCTCTCACTGTTAGCTTCATCGGTTCCTGAACGAAGAAGAACCTATCAGCTATGGGGTCAATCAACTTCCGATTGTAGGCGTAAAGGTTATCCCAGCTAAGAGTTATGTCCACGGGTCTTGGACCTATGTCGACCATGAGCTGCCTTATGGCCTCAGGCCTTATTCCTCTTCGTCTAAGCGCCATGAAGGTTGCCAGCCTCGGATCGTCCCAACCTTGGTATGTTCCCTCCTGAACGCCGCGGAGAATCTTGGACTTGCTCAAAGAGGCTCCGACAATCTTGAGCCTACCGTAATGGATAGCTTCTGGGTATTCCCACCCCAGATAACCGTAAAGATATTCCTGTCTAACCTGATTGGTCAGGTGTTCTTTGCCGCGTATGATGTGGGTGACTCCGTTGAGATGGTCGTCAACGCCGTTGGCAAATGCGAACAGAGGCCAAACATAGTATTTAGACCCAACCCGAGGATGAGGATATCTCTTGGGGTCTATGATCCGAAAGGCGGGCCAATCTCGGACAGCCGGGTTCGGATGGTTCAAATCTGTCTTGATCCTCATAACGGCTTCGCCTTCGGCATATTCGCCTCGAAGCGTGGCTTCCCACCGCGCCAAATTATCCTTTGGTCGGAGACTTCTGCAAGCGCACGGTTCCTTCTGCATTGCTTTTTCCCGAAAATCCTCACGTCTACATGTGCAGACATAGGCATGTCCCTCGCTGAGAAGTCTCTCGGCATGGTCATAGTAGATCTCCATCCTTTCGCTTTGAATGTATTCAGCGTCCCATTTGCAGCCGAGCCACTCGAGATCGGTTTTTATTAGATCAAAGAACTTAAGCGATGATTTCTTCAGTCTCGGATCTGTGTCCTCAAACCGCAGAACGAAAAGGCCGTTGTACATCCTTGCATATTCGTGGCTGATGATGACGGCTCGAGCCGAGCCGAGGTGAAGAACACAGTCAGGATTAGGTGCAAAGCGCGTTACGATTTGCGCGTATTCTTCGACTTTAGGTAGAGGCGGCAGAACTTTCTTCACCTCAACCCTTTCCTTTTCTCTCACAAGTATTTCAGGCCATGACCTCTTCACAGTTTCGATTTGTTCGTCCAACGAGAGACTGTTGATCTCTTTCACGACTTGGCTGACCAAGCGGGCAATTTCGGCTATTCTCTTCTTGAGCTCGGGCCTTTCGCCCAGCAACTTTCCAAGAACAGGGTTCGTCTGAGCTCTCCCCTCGTGCGCGATGGCATTGGCTAAGGCGATCTTTTGCGCCGTTTCTCTAAGGTCCTTGTCTGTATTGGAACGGTCCAAGCGGAGCCCTTCTTTTAGCCCTAGCTCGGTCTCTACCTTGCTAAATCTCTCTTTTGACAAGATACTCTACGAGCATTCTTAGGGTTTCCTTGGCTTCTGAGGGCGTCAGGATGGTGTCAACTTCCTGCCAGCTTTCTTGGATTATCTTAGCCGCAAGGTTCTTCGCGTATTCTATTGACTCATATTTTCCGATGATGGCGATCGCCTTCCTTCTGAGGGTGTCGTCGGTCGTATGCAAGTTCAGTATCCGCATCAGCTCCTCCCTATCGGAGGGCTCGGCTTTCTGAAGGGTGTGGACTACCATCAGGCTAATCTTGCCCTCGGCTATGTCCATCCCCAATCCGCCTTTCCGCTTCGCGAATTCCTCCCCCACTAGGTCCAATATGTCGTCTTGGATCTGAAAGGCAACCCCGATGGATTCCGCGAACCTTCCCATCTTCTCGACAACATCATCATCAGCATCAGCCATCACAGACGCCATCTCCGCCGCCATTCTTGCCAAGGTGCCTGTCTTGTAGGCGCACATCTGCAGGTACTGCCCTTCTGAGACCTCGGAGGCGGGTGTCATGCCTCTGTGCCAAGCGATGTCAGTAGCCTGTCCGAAGCTCAGGTTAACCATCCGTTGGATGTATATCTCATATATTCTTCTGGCTTTCTCAGAAGGAATCCTGTCTCGCTTCTCGATAAGTACTAACATTGGCGTAAAAAACATTATGTCAGAAAGGTTCACTGCAATATCCAAGCCGAACAGTCTGTAGGTGCAAGGTCTTCCCCGCCGAAGCTTGGATGAATCCTCAACATCATCAGCTATCAAAGTGCCATTATGGATGATCTCGGGAATCACCGCAAAGTCCAAGTATTCCTTGGGATCGCACCCCAGAGCCTCACATACCATGAAGAAAAGCATAGGTCGCCAGCGTTTTCCTCCTCTACCGAGGAATTCCCAGAATGGTTTGGAGATTGCCTTGTTCGCCGCTTCCAGGTCCAGTCCGTATCTCGGCGGGCTTATCCTGAACACCATTGAGTCCCTTGTGAACTTTCTTGGCACATACTTTTCGATCTGGCGGTCGATCAGCTTGGCTCTCTTTCCGAGGATTGCTTCTATCTTGGCATCGATGTCCATCGCAGCCTTTCAGCCTCCTCGCCTCGCGTAGACTTCCAAGTTGAAACTTCTTGTCCGCAGCCACTCAGCTGTTCTTCCGGTTACTATGAGTGGAGAAGCCTTCAGCATTTCTATTGAGCCGGCGCCAACGAGGAACATCACTGTTCTCAGCTGCCGCATTATGAGTTGAAGCTTGCTTTTTACTTCTTCGCTGCTTCTCAGGGCTGGACTCAGTATGGGCAGTGCGAATCCCGCCAAGTCTGCTCCAAGGGCTAATGCTTTTGCGACGTCGCTGCCCGAACGTACGCCGCCGGATGCAATAACTGGAAGATCGGCTGATTGAAGAACTTCAACTAGGCTGACAACGGTGGGTATGCCCCAGTCCCACAGGTCTCTGCCGACCTCCTGTCCAGGAAGGTCTCCCCTCTGCCTCGCCCTATGATACTCCACAGCAGCCCAGCTCGTTCCCCCAGCTCCCGCGACATCTATGCATGCGGCCCCTGCGCTTCTGAGTTTCTTCGTATCCTCCGCAGATATGCCTGCTCCAGTCTCCTTAATGATCACGGGCACATCCAGACCGCTTGTGACTTCTTTCAATCTTTCAAGGAGTCCGGCATAGTTCGTTTCTCCCTCTGGCTGGACCGCTTCCTGAAGCGCGTTCAAATGGATAGCTAGGGCGTCGGCTTCGATCATTTCAACAGCCTTCTTTGCTGTTTCGAGGTCATATTCTCCTATGATCTGTGGGCCGCCTATGTTTGCTACGAGGAAGGCGTTTGGGGCCTTCTTTCTTGCGATCGAGTAGGTTCTTTCTAGCCTAGGGTTTTCGAGGGCTGCTCGTTGGCTTCCCACGCCCATCCCGATGCCCAGCTCTTCAACAGCCTGAGCTATTGTGGCGTTGATTTTGAAGGCTTTCCCTGTTCCACCGGTTATTCCCTCAATGATGACGGGCGCCGAGAATTTGTGTTTGAGGAATTCCGTTGTAAGACTGATGTCGTCTCGGCTGATTTCTGGTAGAGCCCGATGTATCAGGAAGACTTCCTCGAAGCCGGGTGTTGTCTTCTTGGCCTTGACATCTTCCTCTAGGCATATGCGTATGTGATCGTCCTTTCTCTCCTCGATCCGGTCTGCTTGCTGCCTACGCTTCGATCCTCGTACCAACAACTTCTTCTCCTTTCAAGGCTTTGTAAACGTTGCCCGGTTTCGACGCATTCAGGATAATTGTCTGAACGCCGTGCAAAACTGGCGCTATCAACTCTGAGGCTTTCCCCATCATCCCTCCCGTGACATCTGGCACATGCGTTCCGCCAATCTTGGTTTTTAGTTCCCGGAGTTCTTTCAATGTGAGATGCCGGACCAAACGAGCAGATGGGTTCGTTTTCGGATCGGATTCACATAGACCGTCGACATCCACACCCATTATAAGATTTCCCGCGTCCATTCTTACGGCCAATTGCGCTGCTATCTGGTCTCCAGAAAGAATAGCAAAGCCTTGGTCGATGTCTAGCACGGCGTCCCCGTATAGAACAGGAACCAAACCGGTCTTGACAGCCCGCTCTAGGGGTTCTCCTTCAAAGACACGTATCCGACCCTTCTCCGTCACGATGAAAGAGGAGGGAGCCATCCCGAAAGCCGGGATATTTTCGTCCAACAGACTTCCCACTATGAGTGTATTTAGGGCCACCATGGCTTCGTGGGTTTTCGCGAAGCCGACGAGTTGGGCTTGATCTTCGAAGCCTTCCGCAATCCTGTAGGTTCTCGCAAGGGGGTGGCCGAAGCTTCCTCCGCCGTGAATTATTGTGAGGGGCATAATCCGAGCTTGGGATATTTCCTCAGCTAGTCTCCTAATCGCTTGAAGGTTGGGAGTTAGGTCTCTGTCTTTCTCGGTGATGACGGAACCACCCATCTTTAACACTATGAGCTTATTCTTCAATTCTCACTCCATCCATTGTCTTGTTCGTGATGAAGGCTTCCCCACCCTCCTTTTCTATGGCTTCCGCCACATCTTTGAGTTTTTCTGGCGCCGTGAGCGCGATCATGCACCCACCACCTCCGGCTCCAGTCAGCTTAGCACCCAATGCGCCAGCTCTTCTGGCTGCATGGACAAGCCTCTCAAGCGGTTCGCAGGAGACCCCAACAGCATAGAGAAGAGCGTGGTCCATATCCATCATCTCTCCAAGTGTCTTGAGGTCTCCGCTTCTTAAGGCTTCGATGCTTCTCGTCACAATCTTTCCGCATGCCTCTATCATACTGCCCACGATGGATGGGTAGCGTCTCCTCAGATCATTGACGCGAGCAACCATCTCGCCGGTTGACCGTTCCTTCCTCGTGTCGCCGACCACCAGCGGCAGATCTATCTTAACATCCAACGGCTCGATCCTCCCGCCTTTGGCATATTGGATGACGCCCCCATATATCGCTATTGCGGGATCGATGCCCGACGGCGTTCCGTGAACAATCTTCTCAGCATTGAAAGCCGTTTCGAAAACCTCATCTCTCGACAACCCGATCTCTAAGAGATAGTCCAAGGCGGTGGTCGAGGCGACTGCAACTGCAGCGGAGGACCCTAAGCCTGCGGCTACTGGAATTGATGAGTCTATCTCAATATTGACGCCCAAGTGTTTTCCTGAGCGGCCTAGTAGGCTTTTGGCAACCGCGTGAATAGGTTCAAGTCTTTTTTTTGATTCCTCGGCTCCTTCTTCCACATGGAATCTGTCACCCTCAAAGTAGCCTGAAGCCTTCATTGCCCTTGATTTTATGAATATTTTGCTGTCAGCTCGAAAGTCAGCCGTGGCTGTTGCCCGTTTATCGATAGCTAAGGCTAAGGCTGGCGCACCGTGAACTACGAAATGCTCGCCTAGGAGTATCACCTTCGCAGGCGCTGAGGCTTTTGCACGTGTCCTCAAGTATCCGTCTCCGCGTATCTGCTATTTCTCAAACACAAGAGCGGCGTAACCAACAACAGACGACGTATCACCAGTTATGTCTCCGCTTGTCTTGTAGCTCAACAGCTCACCTTTCTCGACGCCAGCCTTCCTGGCCGCTACCATAAGGGTAGCCACGGGGCCGTATCCACAAGCGGATACGTTATGTGAGTTTAGGACCGAGTAGAATAGATCCTCATCGAGTCTGGTTACGGCGTCGAGGGCTTTGCTGTCTTTCTCCGCTGCCCTTTTGTGCGGCTCATAGTGGGTCATGTCCGTCGAGGCCACTATCACGGCATTCTTGCCCTTCAAAGCCTCGGCTAATGTTTTTCCAACCTCTCTGCAAGTGTCTAGGTCCTGCATCAGAAAACAGATCGGGACAAACTTGAAGGATGAACCGTAGACGTACTGGAGGAACGGAAGCTGCACCTCGACAGAATGCTCATAAGCATGAGCTGACTCGTCTGCATCAATGATACCAGACATGCTCGCGATCTCCTTGGCGGTTTCCGAGTCTATCTCCACATCGCCCAGAGGAGTACGCCAAACACCAGCGCGCATGACCGCAAGACCGCTTCCGATACCATGATGATTGGGACCCAGAATGACAAAGAGGTCCACCAAGCCGTCAGAGGCGAGACGGTGATAGGCGTTCGCAGCAACGGGTCCGGAATACATGTATCCGGCATGAGGACATATTAGTCCGAAAATCTTCCTTGAACCGTTCTTGTCCAAGCTCGGTAGCTCTCCAGGTCCGAACCTGTGCTTGAAGCACTCTTCTATCTGTCGTCTTAGGGCTTCAGCTGAACCAGCATAGAAACTTCCAGCAACTCTAGAATGTCTAATCTTACTGGACATTTTGACCTCTCCTGTTGAAAGATACCGGTCCCTCTTCTGGCTAGATTATTTGTCATGTCTAAAATATAAAATGCTCTGACCTTCAGCCAGAAGCTTATGACTCTCAGTGCCTTCCTGTCACGGTTGGGGTTTCTCGACCAGTTTCACTTCGAAGTCTTCTACCGAGAGAGGAATCTCGCCATCAGGAGGAATCTCGCCTCTTTCCCGCAGAATCTGCCTCGCCAGAAGCCAGTGTACCACGGCTAAGGCTCTTCTCCCTTTGTTGTTTGATGGAACGGCCAAGTCTATGTAGCTGAAGTCGTTGTCTGTGCTACATAATGCGATGACTGGAATCCCGACGCTTGAGGCTTCTTTCACCGCTTGGAAGTCAGCTTTAGGGTCAGAGACAAGTATCACATCAGGTTCAATCCGATTCGGGTAGAGAGGGTTCAGAAGCATCCCCGGAACAAAGCGGCCAGTTATGGGCGTCGCCCTCACGATCTCACAGAACTTCACCACTGGCTCGCGAGCATACAACCTAGCTGCTGCGACTGCTATCTTGGACGGCTCGAAACGCGCCAGAAACTTGGCTGTGATCCGTATGCGTTCGTCTGTCTTCTGCAGGTCGAGGACGAACAGTCCGTCGCCTCTGACTCTGTAGATGAAGGGTTCCATATCCTTTGTCTTGATCTTCGTGCCGATATGAATCCCAGCTGAAAGCAGCACATCTTGCGGTAGCAACAAGGCTTCCGTCGCAGTCTCGGGCGTTTGCTCCTTGCTTTCTTCTGCCATGCACTTTTCCCTCATATTTCGAGTTTTGCCATTCGAGCTCTGTCCCCAAGCGTCTCTTCAATGCGTATGAGCTCATTGAGTTTAGCCATCCTCTCCCCTCCGACGACCCCGGTCTTGATGATCGGAGCGTTGAATGCTACTGCCAAATGAGCTATATGATGCGCTGTGGTCTCGCCAGACCTGTGAGAGACGACCGGAACATAGCCATTCTCCTGTGCCAGTCGAGTGGTCTCCCATGTGTCTGTGAGGGTCCCAACTTGGTTCATCTTGATTATGATCGCGTTTCCAGCCCGCTTCTTCATGCCTTGGTTTAGGCGTTTGGCGTTTGTGGCAAACAAATCGTCGCCGCAAATCAGGCAACTAGGAGACTTTGAGGTAAGCTCCTTGAAGCCTTCGAAATCGGCCTCGTGAAGAGGGTCTTCAACGTAGACAAGTTTGTACTTTCCGATGAGATCGAGTACGTATCCTATCTGCTCGCCTCGGCTTCGGCTTAAACCATCCCTCATGTAAACATAGCATCTCTTCTCAGGATTCCAAACTGAAGATGCCGCCACATCCAAGCCAGCTTTGCACTGGAAGCCAACCTCATCCGAGACCGCGTTACAGGCCCTAGATACGGCTTCGAGGGCTTCATCGTTGGAGACGTTTGGGGCCCATGCACCTTCATCACCTTTCCCGCCGGTGAACGTCGAGTCCATGTTTCTGAGCAGATCTTTCAGTCTCTTGTGTATCGCACAGTTTGCCTCCACCGCAGCAGAAAACGACGGGGCGCCTACCGGGAGAACCAGAAACTCCTGGATATCGGTAGCCTTACCCAAGGCGTGCTTTCCGCCCCCCACAACGTTTCCCAGAGGATAAGGGAGATCAGACGCCAAGGATCCGCCCAAAAACTGGAATAGAGGCTGGTTGTATGAGCTCGCTGCTGCTTCCGCCACTGCTAGCGAAACGGCGTAGGCTGTGTTTCCTCCTAGGTTCCGGAAGTCTTCCGTTCCATCAAGCTCATGGAGCAAATTGTCTATCTCTTCCTGCTCATCAGCATACAGCCCAATTATCTCGGGAGCAATCATCTCCTCCACTTTCCTCACGGCTTCCTCGACTCCCCCTTCAGGGAAAGCTATGACTTCCGCCTTCCCTTTGCTTGCGCCGCTTGGAGCTGAAGCTCTTCCCATTCCGTCGATCGTCATCACGTCGACTTCAATCGTAGCGTCTCCCCGACTGTTCAGAATCTTCCGAGCCGTCACATCCTCGATTACAGTGGACATCTATGTCGTTTCCTCTTCACTCTCTACGTTTCCCTTTTCGTAGAATTTTATGATCTCGTTTATGATTTCAACATGGGACAAAAGCATACGGCGACAACAGTAACGGGTTAAGCCTAGATCATCCAGGACTTTTCCTGCGACCTCTCCGGCCTTCATTCTTTTGGCGAATTCCTCCCACTTGTCACCGATCAAGTTGCCGCAGCTGAAACATCTCACAGGAATGATCGTTGCCTTTTTCCTTCCATCAGGTTTAACTCTGCGTGTCTACCTATAACTCTTCTGATCCCTAGCTCTCGCGCCAGGCCCTCCGAACTTCCTAGGTTCCTTTCGTCTAGGATCGCCCGCAATCATTGTCCTATCATATTTGAGGAGTTCGGTCTTGAGATGCGAACTTTTTGTCCATTTTACCAGAGCCTTGGCGAGCGCCATCCTCGTCGCTTCAGCCTGACCCATGAAGCCACCGCCTTGCACTTTGATGTTGACATCTAACTGTTTCCAGATGTCTTCTCCTGCCTCCAAGAGAGGCTCTCGTATCTTTTCTCTAGCAACCTGAGGCTCATATATCTCCAAAGGCACGTTGTTCACACGGATCCTCCCTTTTCCCTGCCTCACGGTTGCTCTAGCTGTCGCCGTTTTTCTCTTTCCGCTTACCACTAATACTTTTCTGGCAACTGACATGCTAAGCACCTACTCTCTCCATCCGAGACTGCGGGTCAGTTCCGATACTTTCCTGTAAGGGCCTCTTAAATACTCGACATCGACCTCAGGAAGGGTTTCCCTGTCTTTGTCTTTCAACTCTTCAGGCACGCCAATGTAGACCCTCAACCTCTTCAAGGCCTCCTTACCTCGGGGTTTGCGCCGAGGAAGCATGCCCCGAATCACCCTTTTGACGATGGTGTCGGGTCTTCTCGGGTGTAATGGACCCTTCCGGAAGTGGCCTATCTCAAGGAATTTCTCATATTCCTTCAGGATGCTCAATCTCCTACCGGAGATAACGGCCTCCTCAGCATTTACTATGATGATTTTCTCGCCCTTCAGCAATCTCTTGGCCACTATGCTTGCCATCCTTCCTAGGATAAGTCCCTTCGCATCGACGATCGATGCGTGATCCGCCTGGGTTCCCCTCATCATCATCACCCAATAACCTTTACGCTTGCACCCTTCGGGTTAATCTCCAAGAGCTCAGATATGGATAAGCATTGCCCCTTGGCTCCGAGTATCTTGGACCTTGCCTGTTCGGAGAAATCGAGTGCCGCAACTTTCACCGGGTGGTCAAGTAGACCTGAACCGATAACCTTGCCGGGAACCAAGACCTCGTCGCCGTCCTTTGTATGACGGTTCACCCTGCTAATGTTTACAGATATGCGCTTCCTTCTAGGCTTAGCCAGCTGTTCAGATATGTCTCGCCATATGGCTGCCTGATTCTCTCTCGACTTTTTCTTCAACAAGATGATTAGTCCGGTGAGGTTCGGATTGGGACTTCTAGTCCGTCTTCGCTGACTCATCCTCGATCCCTGCAAGCTGACTCACGAACTCTGAGTACTTTCTCTCATATATGTTAAAGGCCTCGGAAACAACGCGTTCTGCTGGAAGGACGCCTGTGGATTCCACATTGAAGATGAAGCAACTCTGGTTCCCCATGACCCTGATGGCTGGCGGCTTCCTTGTACACGCTTCGACACAGTCTTCGCATAGGATGCACTCGACGAGGTTAGCCACCACAATCCTGTTTCCCTTGCTCTGGAGAACCTTTTTTGGGCATACGTTCACGCATTCCCCGCAAGCATCGCAGTCACTCGAATCCAACTTGACCACAGGCATATATCGATATGTGCAAGCGGAGACTGGTTGCCATTTGGCATGGACCTTCCCCGTGCCAAGTCTAGCGTAGGCTTCTAGTCGCACCTTCTGGTTTGGAGCCAGCTTCACAATCGGGATTTTGTCACTGACTGGGGCTATGTTGGGGTCTTCTGGAACCATATCTCCTGAATAAACGGTTCTGATCGCATCCTTGGCCTGAGTGTCCAATGTTAGGACAGTTCGACACAGGTGACATCCAAGTTCACTCTTGCAGCTGCATTCCTCTGGAAGGTTGTATGCGTCAAGATTGGTCTTGAGTGGGATAAGACCCAGCCTCAAAGCCAAGATTTCGTCATGCAAGACCGACGAGTTCTCGATAAACACAACGTCGTGTATGGCCATACAAGGAACTTCAGCCAGCATTATCCTACGAAGCGAGTTAGCTAAAGGAGTGCTTATTCCGTCTGCTACGAAACGCATAGAATTCTGGTTCTTTTCAAGGACTCGAAGATTCAAGGTCCATATCCCTTTCACAGAAAATCGGACACGGTTGGGTTGCTTTTTCTTTCATTAAGAATTGAGAGCTGTATTTCAACTTTTCCCCTATGAAACTATCCAGGAAATGCCGGAGGCCATATTCGTCGGGCGGAGCCTAGACCCGCCGACCCCTACGTCCGCCTTTCCGTCTTGTTCCATCATGAGGCAGAGGCGTGACCTCTTCTATGCGGCCGATGGTTTTGAATCCTGCTCGCGCAAGGGCTCTGATAGCCGCCTGAGCTCCCGGACCAGGGGTGCGCGCACCTGAACCGCCAGGGGCCCGGACCTTTATGTGTATTGCCGTTACCCCTTTGTCTTGAGCGATGCTTGCCACATGTGCCGCAGCCCTCATTGCAGCGTAAGGCGAGGACTCTAATCTGTCAGCTTTGACAAACATGCCGCCGCAAGCCTTTGCAAAGGTTTCGGCCCCAGTGAGGTCTGTTACGTGTACTATCGTGTTGTTGTAGGAGCTGTAGATATGTACAACTCCCCATTTCTCTTCCTTCTTACTCACTCGTCTCTCCTCCGCGCGCGGTGACTTCAATCGTTTGCCTCAAGGCGTGCTCTGTATCGGACAAAGGGCTTGTGGGTGCATAGGTAATCTTGCCCTCTTCTTCCTTGAGGACGAGGTAGCTCGGAGAAAAGACTTTCCTATCGCCAACAGCGATGTGTCCATGCGTTACTAGCTGGCGGGCTTGATAGATAGTCTTGGCCAGTCCTTTCTTGAATGCTAACGTTTGAAGTCTGCGTTCGAGAGCAGATTCCAATGTCAAGTCTAAGACGTTATCTAGAACGGCATCTTCAGGCAGAATGCCAAGGCGCTTCAGTCTTCCAAGAATCTGAGCTTCAACTTCCGCTCTTTCAGATGTCGACCTGCTTAGGAGCGATCTTGCCGTGCTCCGGAACTTCGAGACCATTGTCCTGTGGCGCCAGAGTTCCCTCTTGTTTCTTAAGCCGTATTCGCCGAGCAGTCTAAGTTCGCTCTCTAGAGCATCCGATCGCCATGGGAATCTCGGAGTCTCGTGTTTTTTCCTCTGCTTCTTAGGATCTCCCAATGATTGGTGCCTCCCTTTTCTTCTTCACGCCAACAGCTTTCCCCTTTCTGGCGGTGGTCCTTGTTTTCTGACCTCTGACTTTGAGTCCGTAAGAATGGCGGTACCCGCGCCAGGATCTGATGGTCTTCATCTTCTCGATGTCAGTCTTCATCTGAAGATCTAGGTCTGAAGTGATGAGGTGGATATTCTTGCCGGTTTCAAGGTCTTTTCGGCGGTTAAGAAGCCATGCTGGCAGATCACGATCCTCAATGTTCCTCACGATCTCCTCAATCTTCCTGATCTCGACATCTGACAGAAACCCAAGGCGCTTTGCCAACGGAATATTGGCCTGCCTCAGCATAGCTTCTGCCATTCGGATGCTTACCCCCTTTACCTTGGTCAGAGCATACGCTGCCTTTCGTGTCCCGTCCAAGTCGTTGCCTACCAGACGGACGATGTACTTGAACTCCGCAGACATCAAGTCAACCTTCCAATGCTCTTTGGAACCCAACTAACTACGAAGAGGTCCGTTTTTATTTAAACGTTGCGCCAAGGTGAGACCTTCTATTTCGGGACAGGTAGAAGCCAGACCCAGAGAACAAGCATGCGCGTCGCGTTCTTGAGGAGTTCGCTACGCGCTGGGCGATGTCGGTGCACTACGGATCTAAACTGTCGGGATAAGCAAGGAGGACGCCTTGTAGAGAAGCATGCTCATGGCCGCAGTGCAGGGCACTGTTAACGCCCATGTCAAGACTAGGCGGGCTATTATCGATTTGTTGACCGCTCTACGGTCTTTTCCCAGACCAGCGCCTATGATAGCTCCGACACTCGCTATCGAGGTTGAGATTGGGAGGCCGAAGCCGAAGAAAATGTAGGGCAAGGTTACAAAGAGATATACAACCAAAGCATTGGCCAGTTCAGCTGCAAATCCGGAAACCACATCTAGCCGGATGATCTTGTAGGCAACCGTTTCTATAACCCTGTAACCCCACGTTAGGCCGCCTAAAGCTATCCCTATAGAACCGAACATAGCCAGAAGGAACATTGCGGTGGAACTTGGGATACCCCCCAGCTTCTGAGCGACTGTTACGTAGACTCCGGCTGCATTTCCCACATCATTTGCGCCGAACGAGTATGCGGAGAAGCAGAGGGCTCCTATCAGGAAGAAGGAAAGGATCTTGACGAAGTTTTCGTTGACCAGAAGGTTGCTGAAGGCTTTGTTGATAAGGATGTACAAAGACAATGACATGAACATGGCACAGAGTGGGGATATGATCCACGAGATTGTCAGTTTCATGAACATGTCAATTGTCGATTCCAAAGGTCCGTACACAATGAGACCATAACCGATTATGCTTCCGATGACTGAATACGTGTTCGAAATCTCAAGCCCTTTCCACGTGCAGAAGGTGACCCACAAACATGCTGAAAGCGTTATTGTAAGGCCGCCCAAGACATCAATATCCGGCACTATGCCAGTACCTATCGTCTTGATGTTCATGAAGCCTTGAGCTAAAGCTCCCAAAGCGGAGAAAGACGCGAAGAGAACAACAGCTCTTCTGGTTGAAATGACCCCTGAGCCGACGGCGCAGTCTGTCGGCGTCGCGGCGTCGTTTGCCCCGAGGTTCCAAGCCATGAAGAAAGACAGTCCCAGTCCGAGAGCCAACACGACGGCATTCGCATCCATCCGGGCAATTCCTCCCTCTTCAAGCCAGAGGGCAACCAGTGAACAGAGCATATCTCTTTGTCTAGCCTTGGATAGCTATGCTTCTGATAACGTCAGCGACATCTTCCGAGCGATCCGCTATGTTCTCCATGTTCTCCACAGCTTCTTTCAGCATTAGCCACGTGGCTATGCTCTTGACTTTGTCGCCATATCCAAGGATGTCTTCTACCAAGGCAACGCGGTATTCGTCTATCTCCTCCTCCATTCTTTCCACTTCGTGAGTTACCTCGATTGCGACCTCAGGATCATCAACAAGCTTCACAAAGGCTTCTCTCATCTTCTCTGCGATCTCAACATCCATATCCGCGAGGTGCTTCAGCCCTTCTTTGATCCTCTCGGGAAGGTCCTTAGATGATGAAGCGCTGATTTTCCTGGCGGCTGACTTGGCATTAGCAGCCACGTCATCCGCAGTCAGCACAACTCTCACAACCTCTTCCCTTGTGATCGGGTGAAAAGGCCCTCTGGAAAGCTTGTCCAGTATCTCGCGTTTCAGTTCGTCTGCGTCGCGTTCCTGTTTGAAGACTGACTCGAACCCTTTCTTTGTGCTCTCCAGATTCTCATCGCAGAAGGCATGCACAACTTTCCTCATCTCATTGACCGTGGCAACGACCGCATCTGCATGTAGCTTGCATTCTCCCAGAATCTCCTTCTCTCTCTTCCTAGACAGCCAGACAGAGACATAGCCTGACCTGAACATACCAAACCGCCTGGACTATCTATCGCTACAAGCTTTAGAAACCTATCATAGCGCTTCAGATCCGCTCTGTCATGGGGGTTTGCCAC